>Ga0182027_10014561_pt1 | contig 10881 bp, 8 predicted proteins | sample 712E1DmetaG_FD_121300 | JGI IMG/M metagenome (GOLD analysis project Ga0182027, IMG submission 121300) | Permafrost microbial communities from Stordalen Mire, Sweden - 712E1D metaG (Illumina Assembly) | ecosystem: Environmental > Terrestrial > Soil > Wetlands > Permafrost | place: Sweden...
ATTTTGAAAACACCACATTTTCTTTAAATTCTACATCAAAGTTTGTGGAAAGTTTGACAAGATATGGGCTTTCACTTTCAGAATCAGAACGAGAAAGCCCTTCTTTTGCATAAAAATCAATTTTATATTCGGGTTTTGTGCCGAATTCAACCAAACCGCGCGGGCTGTTTGTTTCGCCAGAAAATCCTTTATCAAAGCCCAAATTTTGAACCAAAATTGTCAATTCGTTTTGCTCTTTAGTCAAAATGAATTTGTCAAGCCGGATTGAAATAGTTTCTTCGATTTGCTGAAGTTTTTCGTACTTGTAACTGTTCCTGTTAAGCACTTCCTTACCGTTGATGTAAACCGCAAAAAGATGCCTTGCGCTCAGTGTAATTTCTTCCAAATGATTCGGGATTTTAGCTTTGTACCAAACGAATTCATCGTAAAGTCCGATTGAAAGGCTGTCTTGCGTCCCTGAAATCTTTACCCAATCAGAATACTCGTAATCAATATCAATTTCAGGGGCGCAGAAACTTACATCAAAATCTTTCAGCTCAAGTGTTTTTGGCTGTTCCTGAAACTTAAAATATTTCTTTGAAAATCCGTTTATAAGGTCAAAATAGGCTATTTCTGTTGTTTTACTCAGTGCAATTCTTCCGTTTGAATACACGAAATCGGCATTAAATATAACCGTATTATCAATAATCCAGGTTCTGTCCGCTAACTCTTTTGAAATAAATAAAAATTCGGTAGTTTTGCCGTCTTTTTCATATTTTAAATTTTCATAATCTTTTTTGTTACCCGAAATAGTGAAATCTTCGCCGTTAACTTCCAGAGACATATTTGCGTCTTTATCCGCAATCATAAAAAGCACTTCGTCTTTTTCGTTTTTAATCCGTGCAAAAATTTCCACGTCAGAGAACAAGATTTTGCAAGCGTTAAGCTGTAAGCCTAAAGGTATTATCTTCATATCGTATGGCGAAAGGGAAAAGAAAAGAGGGAAAAGGGAAAGGAATTTATTACTTTCGTTCATGTTTCTTACAAAGAGCCAATCGCATTCATTTTGGTGGTCGTGGCGCTTGACGGCGTAAATATTTTCGCCCAAATCAAGATTTTCGCGCTCATCGGTGTGAGTCAGCCCGAAAGATTGCAGAAAATAATTTATTGCCTTTGCTTTGTAAAAATTCGACTGAATATTCCCGTATTCGTCGATTGCTGCGCTAAATTCATAACTGGTATAAACTTCATCGCACGCCAAATCATCCCATGAGGTTCCGCCGACTGCCATATAATGGTTAAACATCGTTACACCCTGCGATACTGCGGTTTTTGTTATTATGTTAATGTGTTCATCGCCGAGGGCTTCTCTCATAGCCTTGTAGCCGATTCCATCCCATTTGTCGAACCAGCCACCCTGCATTTCCGCAATGAAAATCGGAGCGTTGTCTTTAACCGAGCGCACCATGTCCTCAAGATTATCAATAGTATCAAAGCAAAAATGGTCTTGCTTCCAATTTTGGTTCGGATTTATGTAAGGATAAATATCGCAGGCGTAAATATCGAGCATATCCGCCCACAAGCCCGCATTATAGGCATCATTGTGGAAAATCGGACAAGTAATCCCGCGCTCACGAGCCATTTGGTAAAGCTCGCGCATATAACTTTCGTCCATTTCGTCTGTTGCATATTCATTTTCTATCTGAAACGCAATTATATTATCAAATTCGTTTATAATTGGAATCGTTTGGTCGTACCATTGCGTTACAAATTCCATATATTCGGGCGAATAATGGTATTCCGTGCCGATTCTATTTCTTGGGATAACCCCTTTTTTCTTCAAAACCCAATACGGAAGCCCACCTGCATTGACTTCAGCGTTAATAAACGGACCCGGGCGGATTATGACAAACAGACCAACTTCTTTTGCAGCTTCAAGCACTTTTTTAACATCTTTTATGCCCAAAAAATCATACTCACCTTCATCATGTGAGTGGTAATTTGCGTTTAAATAAATGTCGACAGTGTTATAACCGCCTGCTTTAAGCTTCATAAAGCGGTCTTTTGCAAGTTCAGCACCCGGTGTTCGGAAATAATGAAACGCCCCGCTTCTTATAAACACCCTCTTTCCGTCGATTATTAAAGAATTTTTATCGAAAGTTACCTGCATTAGTCTATTTTGCAATATTTTTTCAATTTTGGCAAATTTTTTGAAAAGTGTTTACAATAGTTTTATTTTTGAATTAAAATTGAGAAAGGAAATAGGAAATAGGAAATAGTGAATTTCACTTTAAATGATATTATAGAAGCGACAGGGGCGAAAGTCCTTCAAAATGAAGGGGCAAATAATTTAAAATTTACCTTCTCTACTGACACGCGCACGATTAAGCAAGGTCAAATTTATTTACCGCTAAAAGGCGAAAATTTTGACGGGGAAAAATTTATTGATAAGGCGTTGGAAATGGGTGCTGTGGGGTATTTTATAAGTAAAAAGGAAAGAGTAAAGAGTAAAGAGAATACTGCTCGCTTAATACTGCAAGTTGATGATACATTGACGGCGTATTTAGAGCTGGCGCGATTTTACAAGCGTAAAGTCAATCCAAAAACCATTGCAATCACAGGCAGCAGCGGTAAAACCACAACAAAAGAAATGGCATATTGTGTTGCGAGTGAAAAATTCAAAACCCATAAATCCGAGTTGAATTTCAACAACGAAATCGGGCTTTGCAAAACAATTTTATCTATGCCGTCAGATACCGAAATTTTAATTCTTGAAATGGGGATGAGGGGTTTAGGCGAAATAGAGCTTTTGTCAAAATATTCTGAACCCGATATCGCCATTATCGCAAATGTCGGAACAGCGCATATCGGCAGGCTCGGCTCGCGCGAAAACATTGCAAAAGCCAAGTGTGAGGTTGTTAAATATTTGAAAGATGATGGGGTTTTGATTGCGCATGACGATGAATTTATTAAAAAGGAAATAGGGAATAGGAAATTGGAAATAGATTCATTTCACATTTCACATTTCACATTTCACACAAACTATTTTTCGTTGAAAGACACAAATATCATTGAGCGCAAGATTGGTTACACGAAATTCGAATACAAAAACCACGAATACGAGCTTAACATTGAAGGAGATTACAATGTTCAAAACTCCCTTGCTGCAATCGAAATGGGCTTACAGCTCACAATGAGTGAAGCAGAAATTGCAAAAGGTTTGAAAAAATATTCACCCATAGAAAAACGCTGGGAAGTACAAGAGGTTAAGGGCTACAAAATAATTAACGACAGCTACAACGCAAATCCTGAGTCCATGAAAGCTGCCATAGAAACATCTTTGGAGCTTTACGCCCCGCCTTTGTTGTTAGTTTTGGGCGATATGGCAGAATTAGGCGAAAAAGAAATTGAGTATCACCAAGAAATTGGAAATTTTTTGGCAGAAAAAATCAAGGAAAACGTTGTGGTAATTACAGTTGGTAACCTCGCAAACGAAATAACCCAAAGACTTAACGAAAGAGGATTTTCTTCTAATAATTTTGGTGATAATTTGCAAACATCCCGTTACATTCTTGATAATATGAAAATCGGTACTACAATAATCTTAAAGGCTTCAAGGTCAATGAAGTTCGAGGAAATAATAGACGGAGTGAACAGTAAACAGTAAACAGAAAATTTCCGTTCACCGTTTTCCGTTTTCCGTTTACCAAAACAAAAAGAGTTAAACACAAGCGAGGAGCGTCAAACCATGATCATGATAGCAGTTGCATTTTTATTGGGGCTTATTTTGTGTCTTCTGTTCGGGGTGCCGTATATTGATTTTTTAAAAAAACATATGTATGGGCAGTATGTAAAGGATGTTGCGCCTGAAGCTCATGCCCAAAAAGCAGGGACTCCCACAACTGGTGGAGTTTTTATAGTAAGTGCGATTATTTTATCATCAATTATTACGCTATTGTTGGCGGAAAAACTTGATACAACAGCCTTAATTGTTTTAATAACCTTGTTCTTTTACACTCTTGCAGGTTTTCAGGATGATATTCTAAAAATTAAAGGCAAAGCCAATGCGGGTTTGTCGGCAAAAGGAAAATTTCTAAGGCAGGTTGGTATAGCACTTTTGCCTGCGTTGTTTATTACTTTGGCTCACAAAACAAATATTAACATTGGTTATTGGAGTTTTAATTTAAAATATCTTTACCCGCTGGTAGCGGCTTTTCTTATAACAGGATTTTCAAACGCTTATAATTTGACTGACGGATTGGATGGTTTGGCGGCTTCAACGGGGATTCCCGTGTTTTTGGGATGTATTGTTATGGCAGAATTGTCGGGAGTCCACGAAGTTGCAATAATTGCAGCGACTGTGGCAGGGGCATTATGCGGATTTTTAAAGTATAACAAATCAAAAGCACAGGTGTTTATGGGCGATACCGGCTCTTTGGCAATAGGCGGATTGCTCGGAACGCTCGCTGTTGTCGGGAAATTTGAGTTTTGGTTGGTGGTTATTGCAGGAATTTTTGTAATTGAAACTATGTCCGTGATTATTCAGGTCATAAGTTTTAAAACAACAGGAAAAAGAGTTTTCAAAATGTCTCCTATCCATCATCATTTTGAACTGGAAGGCTGGAGCGAGCAGAAAATTGTTAAAGTTTTTGCGTTTATGTCGCTGTTGTTTTCTCTGTTGGCTGTTATTATGTTCGCGGATTTTCATTATGGTTTGATATAGTTAACTAAAGAGGTAATTAGCGTGTGGTTTGAAAGAAAAATACTGATATTAGGCTTGTCAAAAAGCGGTATTTCTGCGGCAAAATACCTTAATAAACACGGTGCGGATGTTTTTATAACAGAATTAAGAGAGAAAAAAGAAGAAGATATTGCACAAATTGAAGAATTAAACACACTTGGAATAAAAGTTGAAATGGGTATTCATTCGCCTGAATTCATTGAGGAGACTTATCTGACTGTTACGAGTCCTGGGATTCCGCCGCACAGTGAGATTTTTCAAAAACTTAAAGAGGCGAATATTCCTATAATATCAGAAGTTGAGCTTGCTTATCAAGAGAGCAGAAAGCCTTTTATCGCAATTACGGGGACAAACGGCAAAACTACGACCACGGCACTTACTTCGCATATTTTGAGCGAAGAATATAAGGCGCCCGCTTGCGGTAATATCGGGAATCCGCCTTGCGACTTACTTGATTTGGAAGGAGAAGAAGAGATTGATTATTTTGTCTGTGAAATGAGTTCTTACCAAATCGCGACAAGCAATTCTTTGCAAGCGCAAATTGCTTGCTGGCTTAATTTTACCCCTGATCATCTTGACTGGCATGGGGGACTTGAAAATTATTTTGAAGCAAAAGCAAAATTATTTAAAGTTCCTCAAAACCCCGCTTTTGCGGTCTTTAACGGTGCAGATAAAAGGCTTTTGGAGTTTTCAAGCAAGGTGGAGAGTAAGGTTTTTTTATTTGCAAAAGAGGTCGAGGACAATTGCTGTTACGTGAAAAACGATGCGATTTATTTTAAGCGTGGTGGAAAAAAAGAACACATTATTGATTTGAAAGATTGTCCGATAATCGGTGAGCATAATTACCAAAACATTATGTGCGCTGTGATTGTGGCAAAACTTGTGGGGCTTGACAATGAAAAAATCAAGTCTGCGATAATGACTTTTAAGGCTCCTGAGCACAGGTTGGAATTTGTCAGAGAATTTAAGGGGATAAAGTTTTACAACGACTCAAAAGCGACAAATCCTGAGGCGGCGATTGTTGCGATTAAGTCGTTTAACGATGTCGATGCGGTATTAATTGCAGGCGGACGCGACAAAAACACCGATTTAGGTGAGTTTTGTGAAGAAATCAAAAAGCACATGAAAACAGTTATTTTAATCGGTGAAGCGGCACAGCGTTTTGCTCAGAACTTGAATAAAAGCGGTTTTAATAATATAATTTTTGAAAAAACATTACAAAGCGCGATTGATAAAGCTATCGAGCTGAATCCGCAGGTAGTGCTTTTGTCGCCGGCATGTGCGAGTTTCGATATGTTTAAGAGCTACGAAGAAAGAGGAAGTATTTTTAAAGATTATGCCTTACTCAAGAACTAACAGAAAGTTAACAAATTATGAGCCTCAAATGGGCGTTATAATATCTTCTCCCGACAGAACACTGTTGGTAATCGTTGCGTTTTTGGTAATTTTGGGTTTGATGTCGATTTTCTCGGCAAGTGCTCCTAAAAGTATGGAATTGGGCTTAAACCCAGCACGATTCGTTTTTAACCAAATGTTTTTTGTCCTTTTGGGGTTTTTGGGAATGAAATTTCTCTCAAATTATGACTATAAAAATTTGGTCGTTTGGACAATGCCTGTAATGATTTTGGTGATTGTTTTGTTGGCGTTGGTAAATTATACGCCGCTTGGTGTTACGGTAAACGGTGCGAAACGTTGGATTGATTTGGGATTCACCCAGCTTCAGCCGTCGGAGTTCGCAAAACCAGCTATAGTAATGCTTCTCGCCAGTGCTTTTTATAAGACGGATAAGATTTTTGACAATAATAAAATGATTTATTTTATCCCGATTTTGCTTATGGTTTTTATGATTTTCAAACAGCCGAACCTTAGTATGGTTGTTCTTTTGCTTGCCACCTCGCTAGTAATGTATTTAAGCGCGGGCGGTCCGCTGAATCTTTTGTTCGGGGGTTTGGGTTTGGGAGCTCTAGGGGTTTTAACGGCAAGTGCAACCCATCTGATAAAGCCTTATCAGATGTCAAGAATTGTAACCTGGTTAAATCCTGAAGCAGACCCGATGGGGGCGGGGTATAATATTATCCAATCTCTTGTTGCCTTTGCTACAGGCGGTTTTTGGGGGGTAGGGTACGGGAGCTCAAAACAAAAACTTGCGTGGCTGCCTGAAGCGCATACCGACTTTATTTTTGCCGTAATAGCTGAGGAACTGGGCTTTATCGGTTGTCTTTTGGTTATCGGATTGTTTTGGACGTTTATTCACAGAGGACTTTTGATTGCATCACGCTGTCCTGATATGTATGGAAAACTTCTTGCGGTCGGAATCACTTTTTCTATAGGGTTTCAGGCTTTTTTGAATATGAGTGTTGCAAGCTCTTTTCTTCCTGCAACCGGCGTTCCGCTTCCTTTTATAAGTTACGGTGGCTCTTCGCTAATGGTTTCGATGTGGATGGTGGGAATTTTGTTGAATATTTCCAAAAAACGAGTGAAAAAGATTAGGGTTCAATCAAATGTCAGATACTTATGATGACCACAAAAAATATACTTATTTTATAACAGGCGGCGGTACAGGCGGTCATATTTACCCTGCAATTGCGATTTGTGATGCACTTAAAAAAGACCCTGAAACCAAAGAAATTTATTATGTTGGGAATCCTAAAAACTTAGAGTATGACATAGCACAAAAAGCGGGTTATAAATTTTTGGGTGTTGATGTTTCAGGAATGCCCAGAAAAATTGGGCTTACAGGAGGCTTTAAGCTTATAAAATGGGTTTTTCAGCTTCAGTTCGCAATTTTTAAAGCACTTTATTATATTAAAAAATATAAGCCCGGTGCAGTGCTAGGTACAGGCGGTTATGTTTCGGCTCCTGCGCTTTTTGCGGCTGGGATTGCCGGTGTGCCTTTTATGATTCACGACAGTGATGCACAGCCGGGAATTGTGTCAAAATACATTGCGCCGAACGCAAAATGCGTGTCGTTGGCGTTTGAAGTGTCAAAACAATTTATTAAATCTCAAAATGTTCATATAAACGGTAATCCGATAAGAGAAGAGTTTAAAACACTTACAAAAAAAGAGTCACGGGAAAATTCGGGATTGCAAAATAAGCTGACATTGTGCATCATGGGCGGCTCTCAAGGCGCAAAGTCGATTAATGATGCCGCTGTTGAAATTTTAAAAGAATTATCTTTAAAATATAACTTGCAGATAATTTTTCAGACAGGAAAGAAAAATTATGACAAAGTTTTTTCACAATTGAAAGAGGTTTATCCTGAATTTGAAGCGGACAAAAACATTATTTTCAAACCTTATTTTGACAACATGGTGGAAGTGTTAAAATCAACTGATATTGCGGTATCGCGGGCTGGCTCACTTAGCCTTTCTGAGCTTTGCGCTTGCAGCATTGCGTCAATTTTGATTCCTTATCCTCACGCCGCGGCAGACCACCAAAGAAAAAATGCGCAATTTATGGTTGACAAACGCGCTACGCTTTATTTAGAAGATGCGGACACGACAAAAGATACTCTCTTAATTGCCATTGAACAGCTTTTGGATAATCCTGAAAAACTTAACACAATTCAACAAAATGCTTTTGCACTCGCAAAATTAGACGCAACAAAAGATATTGTTAGTCAACTAAAAGGGATAACTTATACTAATTCGCAATTAAACAAGTAGTATAACGCCCAGTGTCATGCTGAACTTGTTTCAGCATCTAACCAGTGTCGTATGTTGGATAGATCCTGAAACGAGTTCAGGATGACATAACGTGGTAGTTGCTTTATTGAACGCTATTTTGGTATTAAAACACTTTCATTGTGCTTGCGAATTTAGAACATTCTGTTGCTGCATCTAGGCATCTTTTTGGGCATCGTGCAAGAACTTCACCTGTTAATTCAGCTACAGTTTTGCCTGTACAACAAACACTTTCGCCAATTTCACAAGCTTTTTGCCCCACACTTTTATCGTTTAAAAGTTGTCCTGTTTTTGCTACTTCGGCTTCCAAGTCTTATAAACTATGTTTTACAAACTCATTAGTCCGATGAGAACTAACTCTGGCACTAATAGCCGTTGTAAATGCTATTGCTGAAAGGCCGAAGTATATTTTACTAATTAATGGAATGGTCATATGATTTTCTCCTTTCTATATATTAACGTAGTCCTTTTGCGGCATTATCCAAACCTGCCAGAAAACCTTTTTTGCAAGCGTCCATTAAGCCGGGAGACTTTGCCGCAACTTCGCCCAATAACTCTGCACACGTTTTAGCCCCTTCTTTGGAAGATTTCTCTGCTTTTTCTACAACTGAACACAAACCCGCATCACAATCTTGAAACGATTGTGCATTTGTCGGTGTACGATTACTCAAGGCAACAGTACCACCTAATGCACATAATCCTAATGTAATTCCTCCTATTAAAGTTAGCGGGTTAATATTTTTCAGACATATTACCATTTTTTCTCCTTTTCTATAAATTAACGTATTACTGCTTTTGTTGCATTATCTAAGCCTGCCTGAAAACCTTTTTTGCAAGCTGCTATTTCTTTAATGGTTGCCAAACGTCCCAGCAGTTCTTCACAAGATTGACCAATGCCTATAGAGACATCCCGTACATTTTTTGAAATTATACCCGCATCATCTACAATCGGTTTTGGGGTTGATGGTTTTTTATTATAGTTAAAATAGCTACCCATCGCTATTGCAAGACCTAATATCGGGACTCCAAGACCTATTCCGGCTAATATTTTCATTCTGTTTCTCCTTTTTGTGAATTTTGTCTATAACAGTTATTTAAAAGACGGTGAAGAAAATTTTTTGCCATGTTTTTATAATTTATTTTGTTCGATTCGGATGTTTCCTTGCTATGACTAGGCTTTGCGATTGTAAATTTTTATGAAGATTTCAAACAGGTGCAATAATTATCCAATTTTTCACCCCTCACCATTTTTCTAACACTCGAGATGAATTCTCTAGTGTTGAAAAATTGCCTCTCCCGCAAGGGGCGAGGCTGAATTAATTGCAAATTGACTTCGATTATCTTATATTATTTAGTATGGAAAAGATTTGTAGTACCGATATTTATCAAAAATCAATTGATGTTTTGACTTCGCAGGGGAAGTTTTATATTAATCTTGGGCTTCAAAGAGTTCAAGCTGTGCTTGAAATTTTGGGTAATCCTGAAAAAAATTTAAAATTCATCCATGTTGCAGGAACCAACGGTAAGGGCTCGGTTTGCGCTATGTTGTCCTCAATCTTGTCGCAAACTTTAAAATCTGATGCTTTAGTAAAAAGTAAAAAGGGGAAAGTAAAAAGTGATGACACTACCTTTTACCTTTTACCTTTTACCTTTTACTCAAACAATCCACGTGTTGGCTTGTTCACAAGTCCGCACGTATTCGAATACACAGAGCGAATAAAAATTAACGATGTTGAAATATCAAGAGAGAATTTTGCAAAAAATGTACTGGAAATTATTGAGCTTTCAGGAAAAAACAATATTCATTTAACCGAATTTGAGATTTTAACCGTTGTTGCCTTTCAATATTTTGCTCAAAATAATGTTGATTTGGTGATTCTCGAAACCGGTCTTGGCGGACGCTTAGATGCGACAAACGTTATAGAAAAAAATATCTGCTCGATAATCACCCATATTGATTTTGACCATACAGAGCGGCTCGGCGATACAATAGAAAAAATCGCAACAGAAAAAGCAGGGATAATTAAACAAAACTGTCCTGTTGTGACAAGTAAAAATAATGCGGGTTTTGAAGTAATAAAAAAAGTTGCTCAAGAAAAAAATGCAGATATATTTCTTGCCGAAGAACCTCCATGTCATTGCGAGGAGGGTACATTTACCCCCGAAGCAATCCAAGAAAAATACCCCTCACCCGAATTTCTACGGCTCGCAAGCTCTCCTAGAAGAGGATTTGCCGCAAGGGGCGAGGGTGCCGCTTCATGTCTGCCTGCTAACGTTTCACAATCCTATTCACCTATTCACCTATTCACCCATTCACCTTTAAAAGGCACTTATCAGCGCGAAAACCTTACCCTTGTCTTAAAAGTAATTGAATTATTGAACCAAAACGGATTTAATATAACACAGGAAATTATTGACGAAGGTTTGAAAAACGTTAAACATCCTTGCAGGTTTGAATTTTTAGAACAAGAAAAC
>Ga0182027_10014562_pt1 | contig 10881 bp, 14 predicted proteins | sample 712E1DmetaG_FD_121300 | JGI IMG/M metagenome (GOLD analysis project Ga0182027, IMG submission 121300) | Permafrost microbial communities from Stordalen Mire, Sweden - 712E1D metaG (Illumina Assembly) | ecosystem: Environmental > Terrestrial > Soil > Wetlands > Permafrost | place: Sweden...
AACCAGGCTTTTTCTTATGAAATTACTTACGAACCAACTAAAAAGCGATGGTATTTGAGCGCCAGTTGGCAGTTAAAATCAGCAGAGGAAACCTCTAATTTATCGTCTAAACTAAAACCCGCGCATCGTAGCGTGGGCCTGGATCTCAATAACGACCGTATTTCCGTCTGGTTGGCTGACGAGTCGGGTAATCCAGTCGGAGGACCGCTGGACATCCCCCTAATTCTTCAAGGCTCCACCAGTACCAGAGATGGTCACATTTGTCAGGCAATTGCCCAAGTTATTCAATTTGTTAAAAAACACGAGGCCACTAGAATCTGCTGTGAAGACCTGAACTTTAGTGATTCTAAGACTCGTGAAAAGTTTGGACACAAAAAGCAGTTTAGAAACCTCATTTCCAACTTTCCCACTACTAAATTCAAGAATCGACTCCAGGCTATGTGCTTTAGAGCCAAGATTGAATTAGTGGCCGTGGATCCGGCTTATACTTCCAAGAAATCTAAATCATGGATCAAATTAACTTCTACCAAAACTAGACAAACGACTGGTCATCAGGCAGCTGCCTTAGCGATCAGTCGTCGAGGTTTAGCTTTAAGCCTCTCGTGTCGGAAAGGTGTGACTAATGACCAACAGCGTATGGTCAAAAGAGAGCTACCGACCAGACGGAGAAACCAAGCTCTATCTCTCATCACAGATAGCTTAACGGATCAAAGGCGACCGTCTACGCTTAGTAAATCTACGGATGCTAAGCGCCAGACATCTCCGCTGAGACCCATCCTAGCTTATCTGACTAAACCGAAGACCATTCGCGGTTTAGGGTTGACAAGAAAGAATTGTCAACTTCCGAAGGAACGGTTTAATCTGAGCGATGGGGCTTTAAAAAGTTCGGTAACGAAAAAAGTTGACTAAATCTGCTTCGGGCTATGATATTTTTAAATATGAATGGTAAAGTTGTGCCCCAAAATTATCCCCTTTTAGATGAAGATATTTTTGAACCAGAGGTCTCGCCCCCACCGCCAACGTCAGCAGGCAGGGCGGTTAAGGCCGGACGCGTCGATCATGAGCACCAAAAGTTTTCTAACTTTCTAGCCATGTTTTTATATTTAGCTGGGGGGCTGGCGGTCGTCCTGGCCATCATTATTTTAGTGGTCCCGAACGGGCTCCATAATTTGAGCGAAACGCTTGGCACTATCGGGGCGAACATCGGCCATTTGCTCAATCAAATCCGGCAAATCTTTCAAAAAAATTAACCTCAAGGTTTCGAGGGGTTGTCGAAACTCAGGTTTTCTCGGCCCACATTAAAACGCGTCACCACCCGCGTCCGATTATAACGTGGCACCGGCACCTCTTTTTGTTCGGGATCTGGCTGCCAAAGTGGCTCGGGCCTAGGTGGATTGATAATTTCGGGTGGGGCCTTTTGACCGGTCGTATGCTCGATAATCTTGATTAACTTAGTCGCACTCCGCCGTAGAACAAAGGCCCGCGCGCCGGCTACTTCACGCCACTCGGGGGAGGTCGTATATTCGACATCGCGCTCGTAAGCATCGGCCGTGGAAATCAGCCAGCCACACAAAGAGAAGGCCACCTCAGGATCAGCGTACGGTCCTTCAAGTCGCTGAAAGGTAGGGCTCCAAAGATCTCCCACGATTTCAGCCAAACAATCGCGCATTTTACAGTGCGCCTTAACTTTGTTCGGCTCAGTATTGGACGGCTCGATCTTTTCGATTAAGGGCCCTAATTGAATTTTATTCATTGATTTGTAGTTTACCCGTCTCTCAATTTTCCGTTACGATGGATAATTCGCTCTGGCACGGTTTAACAAAATTGTTGGTAGAGGGCGGTTAAATGGTTAGAGCCAGCATGAACATAAAATTACCTTAGTTCGAAGCCCAATTTAGGCAAATTTTCAAGCCCCTTCCAACGAAGGGCGTCTTTCTTCGTTTTTCAACAAATAAAGGTCAACTAAAAACGTCGCCCGCCGGGCGACGTTTTGGAAAGTCAATAAGAAACGTGTAAGTCAAGATTTTTTAATGGACGCAATCCTTAAAACGCTAAACTTACAATTCTTCTCGCCGTGCTTCTTTTTCAGCCCGGCGTCGCTTTAATAATTGATCGGCCGCCCGACCACGCTTAGCAACAACTTCGCCAATAATCTTAAAATGTTTAGCGGGGCCGGTATTCATGGCGGCGCGATTCTTGGCCCCGGCTCGTCGATCACGACGCGCTGCCCGCGCCTCTTCAGAGGACGTTAATTCGATAAAATCATCCATTAAATAAACCTTTACTTTGATTGCTAAGAAAGTTTAAATCGGCTGCTATCAAAGTCAAGAGCAACGGCTCAGCAAGCAATAATGGAGCTAACTTTTGTCGGGTGGCGCATCGACCCAGGGAGTTTTCAGGTTTTCTGGCCAGAAAGTAGCCATGTGTGATTCCCAAATCAGGGGTTTATTGATCATTTTGAAGACTTTTTCGCGTTTACCAGCCGCATTGATCTTGTCCAGGACTTTAAAAATCGAGCGCGTTTCCAATTTATCCACCCGATCCCAGGTCACTTCGGCGATTTCTGCCACGTAACGATACTGACCGTTGGGCGCGCGTTGTAATTGCACCACGATGTTGAGAGCGGTGCCGATCAGCGCCTTAATAGCCTGATAGGGCAGTTCGACGGCCCCTCGCAAGGCCAGGGTCTCTAATTTAGCGATCGCATCATCCGCGGTATTGGCGTGGATGGTCGACATGGAACCTTCGTGGCCGGTATTCATGGCCTGGAGCATAGTAAAACCCTCCTTGCCACGAACTTCGCCAACAATAATGCGATCGGGGGTCATGCGCAAAGCAGCGATCAGCAGGTCCTCGGCTTCTAAGCCAGGAACATTCCGTTGGACCTCCAGCCGCGGAGAAAGCTGATGGGCGAAAGGTAGAATAATTTCCGGCGGATCTTCAATCAGGACCATGCGTTGGTTGGGCAACACTTCATTTAGCAGCGCCGAAAGCAGAGTGGTTTTACCGGAGCCCGTGCCGCCCGAAACCAGAATATTCAGCCGGGCATCGACACAACACTTTAAAAAAAAGCGCATGGAAGGCGTCATCGAGGCCACCTCGGGGGTGGCCATTTGTTGTAACGAGAAGACATGACGACGGAACTTACGGATAACCAGTAAGTCGTTATTGCTGGCCGGAAAAACGGCCGCGAAGACGCGCATCTTGGGCGAATTAGCTTCATCGGTGACGGCGTTGGGCCCATAGCTTAAGCGCAGATCATCGACGATTGGATCCGAAGTGGTGATGCCGCGTTTACCCTTGGTCATCAGCCGGCCAATATAACCGCGTAGTTCGATCGAAGTGCCAAAACTTAAATCAACTTTTTCCCAACCCATGCCGCCAACGCGCTGAATTTTGATTTCATCGAAACGATTAACGGCAATATCGGTTACGTCGTCCGAATCGACCAACTCGGTCAAAATCCCAAAGCCAGTGCGCCGATTTTCAATGGCGGTCGCCAGGCGATGAAGATCAGCCGGTGAAAGGCTCTGTCCTAGTTCTTCTTTATAATAATTTTCGATCTGCTCCTCTAAACTACCCCAGCTGTTATAACGGCCGGTATTCAGAGCCTTCTCAGTTTTTTGAATATGAACGACAATGTTGTCGAATGGCAGGTTGATGCGAGTTAGATTGGCCATTAAACTTTACCGCGCTCCAGCATGGTCAGCAGGGCCGCCATGCGATTCAAGAAATCCGTCTGGCCTTCTTCGTCATAACGCAAGACCGTTGGTCGCGCCGCGGCTGGAATAGCCGCCGGCAAACTATGACGTTGAATTTGCTTAGTCAAGCTAGACACAAAACCGGCCATCCAGACTTTAAAATCAACGCTGCGCGCTTCGGACAGGCGCCGGCGAATAGGTCCGACCAGGGCTTCGGCGATGCCATTATATTCGTGGGTGGCTAAAAAGCGCAGGTCGTCGGTGCGAAAGGCGCGATCGTCTAAGTGGGGAATCTTCGGCTTGCTCTGGGGATAGTTGGCGAGGAGAACCAGAACGCGCAATTCGCGCAGAATAATTTCTTCGGCCAGAGCCACGGGCAAAGCAAAGGGCGCTGAGAAATTAGGTTTAAAACAAAGCCGCGGGTCATAAACATAACCCGGTCGCGCAATCGCGGCGCTCCGCGCCGGCGTCGGTGGTTCCATCGAAAGAACCAGGCGGGTCGATTCTAAGCGCAATAAAAATTCATTAGGCCCCAAGACCCCTTTAAATTTCAACTTATAACATTCCGGATCTTGCTCTGCCCCCAGCGCTTCGGCGACGCCTTCGGACAGCATGCGCGCTAAGGTTCGGGCGAAATCGTCCGGGCTCAACGGTAAGCTATCTTTACGAATGGGTGATAAAGTTAATTCGTCTGGCACCCGCCAGGGGACGCCTAGATGAGAATAAACAAAGAGCAGGGCCGCCGGTCCCGCCAGGGCATAACCGAATAATTCCTCGGCCGGATAACCTGCTTGGGCCGAGGCCACCACCAGCGAACGTAAGACCCGATCCATGGCCACCAGTTTTTCAAAACTTTGGGCCGGTAAGCCATATTCATTGGCTTGATTAGCCAGGGTCAGGCTATCAAGGAGTGCGCCCACATTTTGATCTTTTACCATGCTTACCTGCTAAGACTTCAGAGTAACTTTGGCTAAAACCCTAAAGCTGTCAATTAGTCTGGCGAAAATTATGCTGGACCAGGCAGCCCAATTAAGGCCCGGCCTAAATTTTACGATGACTGCCAACCGCTTGAGCAAATTGGGCCATGAGAGGATCGTTTTGGCCTTGGGTAAATAACGGGCCGTAACCCTGCTGCTCTAGATTGTGACGAAAGGCATTAACCTCGTTACCTAAGGGGGCGGCCTGCGAAAAAGTACCACAATCGGTGAAAAAGACCAGGTAGCGCGCGCCGTCTTGGCCCAGCGCCAGCATGGCCGAATCAGCCGGACAGGCGTTACCGATAAAGCTACCTTGTTGGGCCACGGTTAGGGTGGTGCCCAGTTCTTTGATTTGACCAGCCGCTAATTGTCCGGCCAGGGCGCTTTGCGATTCGACCGCCCCCGGCCAACCGTTATCCCAGGCTTGCTGGCCTTGTTGGATATTGATGCCGATCACTTCGGCCGACCCGAGGATTAAAATAAAGAAGAAACCAAAGATGGCAGCTTTCACTTTTAGAACCACCCTGCCTCAGCGGCGGTCGCCTGTCGCTTTAGGCGGCCAGTCTCCAGTAAGCGCCAGAGCAGGGCCCGCTTGGCGTTTCTAGTGGCCACTAACAGCATGCTGAAAATGACTGGGATGGCCAAAAGAAGGCCAAGATAGCCGACGGCCAGACCGGCCACGAGAGAGGGAATGGTTACCCAGGCGGCGGCCGTCAGGCGGGCATGCCGCGGCGGTTGAGCGTCTGGTTCAGCCGCAAAAGGCGTGGTATGGGATCGAGCGATGATCATCGGCATTAACTCCTGTTATTTACCTGGCGAAGAACGCGAAAAGTATGGGCAACGGATTTTGCCTGTCAAGAGGTTAACGCGCTTCTGCTTGACAGCGGGAGCTAAAATCGTTAATATGAAGACTGTTGACCCAAGGAGCTGAGCCCATGACTCTCGCCGAGCTAATCAAGAATAAAACCGCCCACCAGGTCCTGAGTTTAGACCCCCACTATGAAGGGGCTTGTCCCTGCGCGACCATCCGTTTGGGCGACGATTATCTGCGCGTCCACTGCTGGCGTACCTGCGAGACCTGTCGGCTGGCCGGGGTACATTTTCGTGGCCTCAGCCGACTACAAGCGCTCCGCCTGACGGCTTTAATCCGGCGCGACTGGCCGGCCGATTGGCAGATCGTTGATGAAAATGAAGCCTTTTAGTAAAAGTGTTGACAGCCCTCACGGCCACTCTAAGATGGGACGACTTGAAAAATAAGGAGTTAGAAGTGTTTATTAAAGCTCAAAAAGGAACAGGTTTAGTGGAATATATCCTGCTGCTCGTGCTCGTCATTATTGTGATTATCGTTGGCCTGCTCATAATGAGTGGCAGTCTCCAAACCGTCCTTAGTGCGATCGGCGTCTAAATTCTAAAATCACATTTAAGAGATGTCATCTTTTATTTAAAGTTTCGCCTTAACTTTACTCCAAAATAAGCAGAGCCCCCCGGCCATGACTTGATCATAGGGCAGGCTTTGACCTGAACGATGATCGGTCACCAGATTTTCTCGCAAAGCATAAGTGCGACGGCGTTGTGCAAAATCACCCGTGCCTAATTGGCCTAGCCGTTGTTGATTCCGTTGGATTGCTAAGATTTGTTGACTTTGAACCAACACGCGGGCTGTAATTAGTTCCAAGGCTAGGGCCAGGTTTTGGGCCTGACTACGTTCGTCGGCGATATAAGCGTTCAAGCCAGTGGGTTTATGAGTGATGCGGATGGCGGTTTCGGTTTTATTAACGTTCTGTCCGCCATGGCCACTGCTGCGCATTCGTTCAATTTGTAGGTCTTGCGGATTCAACGAGTTAGCCTCACGACGAACCGCTAAAACGGCCAGGGTCACAATCGAAGTGTGTCTTTTACCCCTTACCTCGCGGATCAGGCGATGAGCCCCGCCCTCCTCTAAAAGATCAGTTAGTTCTTGTCCATTGACCCGTAAGGTAATATTGCGCCCAGTTTCGATACTTTCGGCCCGCCAACCCTTTTGGGCGGCCGCCCGTAGATAAGCCTGGGCGAGAGCCTGAGAAAATTGGCGGGCATCTTGTCCCCCAGCAGCAGGGTGTAATTCTAAATATAAAGTTTCCATTTTAACTCCAGTCAAAGCAGGTTTAGTTTTTGGCGAGCGTAAACTAAGCCTTGCTCAGCCTGGAGTTTTTAACAGTCAAGCAGGCGGACGGGAAAGTGCGTTAAAGCTTTGCATATAACTAGTCTCTTTTAAGGAAAGCATAGTTGAACTAATCTCACCTGTCAAGCGCTTGGTCTTTTAAACGCCGGGTCCCACCGAAGCAACCATGGTGTCATAAACCGATTTAATGTTTTGAATATCGGCGGCCGTTAAGTTAGCGGGATACATTAAAGTAATAATCAGCATTTTTTGCGTAGCGACATCCTGAAAACCAGAAAAGGCCGGAAGGGCGAACCATTGTTCGGAAGCCATCCCAGCGCCTTTATAATCGATTTTTTGGGGGGTAGAATAGGGTAATAAGGTTGGCAAGGGCGCAAAACTAAAGCTCGCCGCGGGGCTCGCCGCGGGATTGGCCGTCCCCAGCGGTCCTTGCGGACAAGCGGTGAAGATTCCACACCAGGCGGAGGCGGTCGACCCCACGCTTCCCGCCGGGCTCGGGGTCGCCGAGGCAGTGGCCTTCGGGGTCGGGGTGACCGGTGGGGGCGCGGCCCCACTGGGTGGTGGGGTCAGGGTCACGGTGGTTATTTTATCATTGTTTTTATTACAGACTCCTTTATTAGTATTAACCCCGGCTTGCGCCTGCCAACCGTAGGGTCGCGTTTCCAGCCAGTGGATTTCCAGGGCCGGCGGCACCTGGTTGGTAATCGCAGAGGCAACATTATAGGTCAAATCCAGGCTACAATAATTACCCAGGCCTACCCCGGCTAAGTAATCATTGACCACATTGTAAAGCAGGGTCCGCGGATCAGCGCTGGGATTCAAGGCTGTTTCGCGGTTATAGGCGGCCGAAACATCAACCTCGGCCAGGGTAATGGTGGTCGGGGGCACGTCGGCGTCTTCCTGAGGAGCAAAAAAGATAATCGGCGTCGTTAGAGTCTGGTTGAAACCAAAGAGCGACCAGCCGAGAGGCGAGCGTAAAGAAACCGGTCCAAAATCAGAAGCAAGCTGGTTAACCGGGCCAATGGCTGGTAGCGGGGGCGGCAGATTGATCACCACCAGGGCGATGATTAAAAGCAAAACCCCCAAAGAACCCACTGCCGCTCTTTTATAAAAGCGCGGCGCCGTGACCATCTTTTTCGTATCGGCGCCGCCGCTTGGAATCCACCACCAGGGGGTGCTCATGTGACCGGGCGGCGGGGGCGTACCGTAACGTTTCTTTCGGGTAACCAGGGCGATTAAATCCATGAACCATTTCGCTTCCGAGCTATTGCTGATAATTTAATCAAGCGCGCCTTTTAGTCAAGCGCCAGTGCGTTTTTCTAACAGAAATTTTTACCTACTTAATTTTTAAAAACGGCTAAACCTTGACTAACTTGACTTTTGGGGTGGCCTAAACTTACTCTTAATAGACCTCTACGGAAGGAATTTTGCCGATGCCAAGAAAGTATGACGGGCGACCCGTCGATAAAGATCGCGGCATGAACGAGGATCTTTTACGAGTCCATCACAGCCCTGACGGGCTCCGCATTTTGAAAGTTTTAAAGGATGCCAGCCTGCTTTTTAAGGCCAACCCGATCCGACTAACCGTCAGTTTTGAAAATCTCATGGATTTTTTAATGGCCGTGCGCTTGGCGACCCAGGCTTTTGAGAGTGAGGACTCCGAGGCCTGTATTCAAATTTTTGACGAAACATTGGGCGGGGCGCGTGAAATCGCCTTTATTTATCCGGTGACCTATCAGAGCGCTCACTATTGGCTGCACTTTGCCGGTGATGGCGTGCTCTGCGCTCTCCGCGCCGACCCTTCGCTCTTTACCCACCTGGAAATTTTCCCCCAGGCGCATGAGAATCACTGTTTAGGTTATGCTTATCTAGACGCGATCGCCCCGCTGAATCGGGTGATCTTGAACCAGATTTTACAAAGTTTACCCCCCGAAATTTCGGATGGCGGGGGGACTTTACGCGAAGAGGATAGCCAATAAATAAACGCTCTAACGACGACCAAACTTGACGATGGCAAACCCTTGTTTAGACTTTAAGACCTAAGGAGCGCATATGCCTGAAAAATTTATCCGACCCAACATCTGTGTCATTGCCCTGGATGAAACCCATTATTGGCAGCTACCCGCCGAATATAAACCCTATATTCAACGCATCGAGGGCGTTTACTGGTTCAACCGTAATTTAGCCGTGCACCTGGCCGAATTTACCCCTTCCTATGAATTACACTTTATCGAAATCCGCCCGGTTTTCGGCGAAGAATTCAGTGACGCCCGTTATGAAGAAAAACAAACTTTTGAACTGGTTAACGAGGAGGGTGTCGTCCGTAAGTTATCAGCCGACTGGATCATGGACGAAATCGACAATTTTTTAATTAGCAATAACAACTACGAATCTGTTGAGTATGTGCACATCCATCAGATTGAAAAAATGATCAAAGATTGGCAAGAAGCCGCCACCCAATGGGTCTTCCATGAATATGGCGACCTGCACAGCGAGATGCCGGATGAGGAATATCGAGCTTACATAGATAGTCCTGATTTTGACCGCGAACTCGAAGATTATTTCGCCCAAGGCTACGACATTTAAGAAGGAGCCAATTAGTGCCCACCCAAATTCGTTTGACCAATCTGCATTCGCAAGCGCCACGCCTTTTCCCCGAAGACGGGGCAGACATGCTCTTTGGGCCTTACGCTGCCGCGCGGGTGGCCCAGGAGGACTGGTCCGGAACGTCAGTGTCGGTTATCTACGGTTTAGATGAGCAGGGGAAAATCTTAGCCACCGTGATTCAAGATGATCCAATCCACCATAGTTGGAGTCTCAAAGGACAGTCCGCGCAGAGACGACTTTACGCCTTTATCGGGCCGGCCGAGCAACCTTGCTGAAAATAAGGGAGTCAACCCATGCCTTATGACCCTACGCGGACCGTCGCCTATGATCGGGAGACCGGCACTATTCAGCTACAAAATCTCGGCCGCACCAAGGCCAAGCCGGCCAAAGATTTTGCGGTGGGCGAAAAGATGTTGTGGAATGGTGCTTACACCAGCACCGTTTTAGCGACCGAACTTTCAGCCTCGGGTAAAACGGTAACGGTGATTATCGAAGCGGAGGGGATTCAATACACCCGTCGCTTTGGAGCCGAGCGCCTAATTGCTATCGGCTTTTAACTCTGGCCAATCCTGCGACCAGCCAGGAAAACCTCAGCCGCCTCTGGCCAATATCCGCCGTTTTATGATTTTTTGCTCCTTTGCTTGACGATTCTGGGTTTTAACCGGAAGTAGAAAGTAGTTGTTTAAAAGGAACAAAACATGCATATTGCGGCTCAGTTCACCAAGCGCCGGATCGGGTTGGCCATTTTGGCGAGCATTCTACTCCTGACTGTTTACGCTTTCATCGGCAATCCCGCCAGCACCGTCTTTATCTGGTTTAATATTCTTTTGGTCATCGGCATCCTGACGGTCATCGTCTCGATCCATGAGTTTGCTCATCTCTTAACTGCCAAGGCTCTACATATTGGCGTCGAAGAGTTTGGGCTGGCCTTTCCTCCCACCCTGGTCACCAAACGCGCTTTTGGGATTGACTGGAAACTCAACACCCTACCTCTCGGGGCTTATGTTAAATTAAAAGGCGAGCAAGACGACGACGGCAAAGCTTCTTTCTCGACCGCGCCGGCCTGGAAGAAAGTTTTAATTTTAGTGGCGGGGCCAGTTTCTAATTTAATCCTGGCCTTTGTAATGTTGATGGTCATGGGCGCTTATTATTCAGCTTCCCAGCATTTGAATTTTAGTCTGGGCCAGGACATCCAATTTGCCTCGCTCGTCTTACAGAATGTCGTCAGCCAGACCATTACGGCTTTTGCCGGCTTTATTCCCGTGGCTGCCAGTCACCCACTCTCCATGCCGGTGGCCGGCCTCCCCGGCATGGTCGTCGTTTCCACCCAGGTATCGGCGCTGGGTTGGGAAATGGTGGTCATATTCATGGCTATTTTGAGCTTTTCCCTGGGGATTATGAACCTGCTACCGATTCCTCGGCTGGATGGCGGCGC
>Ga0182027_10014566_pt1 | contig 10879 bp, 11 predicted proteins | sample 712E1DmetaG_FD_121300 | JGI IMG/M metagenome (GOLD analysis project Ga0182027, IMG submission 121300) | Permafrost microbial communities from Stordalen Mire, Sweden - 712E1D metaG (Illumina Assembly) | ecosystem: Environmental > Terrestrial > Soil > Wetlands > Permafrost | place: Sweden...
CAAAGCCGCGAAACCTCGTTCGGAACCCGCGCCCCCGGCGCCTCCGGGCGCAGCCGCACCAGCACATCGTTCTGGCCGGTAGCAGCCAGGTTGGAGGGCGAATCCGTGTCTTCCAGCACCAGGTCCACGTGATCGCCGCCCAAAGCCTCTTCCAGCGCGGAGATCTCCACCGGCTGCTCCAATTCCACGGCAATGGAAAACGTGTGCCCGTGAAAGACCGGCGCGTGAATCACCTGCAAAGCCAGCGCGGGCCAGCGGCCCGCTGACAGCGCGTCATAATGGCGGCGAATTCGCGCCTCGACCGCGCTGAGATGCACGGTGGAGCTCTCGCCCAGGGCGGAAAGCAGGTTATAGGCCACCTGCGCGTCATACAAGGCGCGGGGCATGCTTTGGAAGCTGAGAAGATTCACCGTCTGCTGGTGCAGCTCATCCATGGCGGCGCGTCCGAACTCGCTGGCCGGTTCCAGCAGGGTGGCGGCGGCAAACCGAACCGGCGCGGCCTGCTGTATCCGCTCCAGCAGCACCGCAAGCGCCAGCGCGGCGGGGTGGGCCGGAACCACGGCGGGAGTAAACAGATCGACGGTGACCGCCTCGGAACCCAGCCACGGCGCGCGCACCACGACGCCCGCCTCCTGGTCCAGCGCGCCGGTGAGGTCCAGCACCGTGGAGCCGGAGCGAAGCGCCTGCCGCCAATGCTTGCGGGTCAGGTCTTCGGTGCCGCAGAAAAAGGTGAAGTCCACGTGCTCAAAGGCATCCGCATCGATGGCCTGAACGAAGGTAATCTCGTCGCCCATCTGGTCTAACTGGCCCTGGGCCTCTTCCTCGTCGAAAAGAACAAAGCCGGCCGCCGCCAGGGGCGACTCCGACAGCGCTTCCTTCAGCTCCTTGCCCAGTAGCGTTGAGGCTCCGGCAATCGCGATCTTGTACACAGGCATCCTTACTCTTCAACTACAAGCGGTTCGAGGAGTCCGGGTTAGCGGCCGCCTCGGCTACGGGAGCGGGAAGCGCCAGCCTTCTGCGCCTCCGGCGTTGCCAGGAGTACGCCGCCCCCGCCCAGAGCCCTGAGAACATGTAAGCCAGCGCCATAAAGAAAAGCACAACGTTGGAGAACCGGATCATCACGTACAAAATCGGGGCCAGCATAAACAGCAACTGGAAAGGATGGCGGCGGGAGAAGTTGATCTCCTTGGCCGACCAGAACCGCCAGGTGCTGACCATAAGGAACCCGCACAGGCCTACAAGAATGAGCCAGGGAATGGCGACCCACCAGTTCTCGACGGGGATGCCGTAGAAGAAATGGACGGTGGCGGCCAACAGGCCTGCCGCGGCCGGAATCGGCATTCCAACGAAATACTTGCGCCCCGGCCGCCCCGGATTGCGCGGCTGGGCATCGTGGCTGATGTTGAACCGGGCTAGGCGCGAGACTCCGCCGATGAGAAACAGAAAACAGATGAAGGCCCCCGCCTGTTCCAGGTGCTGGTGCAACTGCAAATTGACGGAATCGGGCAGAAAATGGAATCCCCAGATGAGCGCCAGAAGGCTGGGCGCCACGCCAAAGGTAATGGCGTCGGCCAGCGAATCCAGCTCTTTGCCAAACTCGCTGCACGTGTTGGTCATGCGGGCAATGCGCCCATCCAGCCCGTCGAAGGGAATGGCGAACAGGATGGCGATGGCCGCCCAGTCCAAATGCAATTGCGCGTTGCCGGCGCCGCTGGTTGCTTTGATGGTCTCGGTGATGGAGAAGAAGCCGGCTGCGATGTTGCCCGCAGTAAACAGCGAGGGCAGCAGGAACATGCCGCGACGGAGCTGGGCCTGCGTCTTGGCCTTGGCCATAGCGGAGTTAAAGTTGTTCAAAGGCTCTCTCCATTCGGCATCGCCGCCAGCACGCTCGAGCCGCCCTTGACCCGCTGGCCCACCTTCACCCGCAACGCCGCCTCGCCCGGAATCAGCACGTTCACCCTGGAACCGAATTTGATGAGTCCAACGCGCTGCCCTCGCTCCACCGTGTCGCCCTCGCGGAGATTGAAGACGATGCGCCGCGCCAGCAGGCCGGCAATCTGCTTGAAAGTGACCTGAATGCCTTCACCGGTCACGGTTACCACGTTCTGTTCGTTGCGGTCGGCCGAGGCCGGGTTCATGGCGTTCAGATACTGGCCCTTCCGGTAGCTCACATGGCTGAGGACGCCGCCGATCGGCGAGCGATTCACATGCACGTCAAAAACGCTGAGGAAGATGCTGATCCGCTGCCGGGGGCCATCGGGGGTTGCAATCGAAATCGTCTCGGTAACCAATCCGTCTCCGGGCGAGACAATCAAGCCCGGCCCTGCCGGAACCGTCCGCCGCGGGTCGCGGAAGAACCACAGGAAAAACGCCGCCAGCAGCACCGGCGCAATGCCCCACGCCCAACTGCCCGTAGCCCACTCGAGCGCCACCGCCACCGCCAGCAAGCTCAAACCGTAGATGATACCGTCACGAACCATGGTCCCCAACGATTATACGGTGATCCTGCCGTCCGGCCGCTTTTGCACGCATGGCTTGCCTGCACACGCCCAACGGCGAGGCCGCCCGCGGCCATCGTTCAAGCGAAACGCTTGAATGGTCCAGTAGCCTTGAAGCACCAAATGGGAGCGAGCTACCGGCGCTCAAGGGCAAAGATCAGGTCTTTAGCGTGCAACTTCAACTTCTTCAGGCGCACTTCCTCGAGCTGTTCATCATCGGAGAGATAAGGTTTCTGTACCAATTCTTCCAACCGCTGAGCGTAGCGCCGATGTTCGGCATGTAGGCGATCGATTTCTCCGCTCAGCGTGGAACCCTGTATTTCATCCATCAAGCACCCCCGGTCTTGTTAAGAGAACATTTACATATAGCGCCGCCGGAGCGCAATCCGCAAGCAGGAAAAATTGGCTGAAAGTAACTGATTTTTTGCTGATCTCCCAACCATGAACCGCCAAGAGTGACCCTGGTCACACGCGTTTTGCACGGCCCTGCGGCCTCCGCAGGACCGGGTCGGCCATTCCCATCTACCCTTCGATCATTCCAGCCCAAAACTCAGCAGAACCGCATCTTCAACGGGATCAATGTAGTAGCGCGGCCTGCGACCGGTTTCCCTAAATCCTGTAGAGCGGTATAAGGCCAGCGCCGATTGATTGGAAGCACGCACTTCCAGCATGACCTCTCGAACCCGCAACCGTTTCAGTTCCTCGGCCAATGCGGCCAGGATACGCCGGGCAACGCCGCGGCGCTGACTCTCCGCTGCCACCGCAATCGTCTCAAGCTCGGCCTGCGGCGCCACCATGCAGGCCACCGCAAAGCCCACTACAACGCCCGTCTCAAGGTCTTCGGCCACCAGGCTCACGCGCCGCGGCTCGGAATTTTCGTCCAGAGCGGTCTGGTAGGCAGCCAACGGCCAATGGGGCGCTTCCTTCAGGCTCTGCGCGATCTCGATCACTCGATCCAGATCCGCCCGCGCCATGCGGCGAATCCGCGTTTCTGAGGTACTCATGCGCGTTGCGGCCCCGCCGTAGCCGGTTCGCCGAAGATCTCCGCATCGGAGCGGCGCAGGTAATGGCCGTCCAGCAACGCCAAGTCCACGTACTGCCCTGCTACAACCCGCCCTGCGCCCAGTACGAGCGCATCCGCGGCGGTCGGCGCCGGAACCCGGACCAGATCCGCGCCCGGCCACGCCGATGCCAGCAGCAGGGCCGCCGCATCGTCGCAAACGGCAATTCGAGACAGTGGTACGATGGCCGCAACTTCCCCTGCTCCAGCCAGTAGTTCCTGTGGCTCCTCGTCCAGCCGGCCCACCCGTAAAAACACCTCGTGGCGATGCGCATCCAGGGCCGCCGACAAAATACCAGCCTTCGCGGCCAGAACTTCCAGCCGCGAAATGGCAACCACAGGAATCCGTGCAGCCTCGGCCAGCCCCTTGACCGCGCTGAGCCCCACGCGCACGCCGGTAAAGCTCCCCGGCCCATTCACGGCCACCATGGCATGGAGCAGGCTCAATTTGATTCCCGCCTGATCCAGCAACTCGCCCACGGCAGCCACCAGCGTCGCCGAGTAGCTGCGCCCCTCCAGCTCAATCTGGCACAGAATCTCCACCGCGCCCGCGGCAAACCGCCCCAGCGCCACCGAACCGGAGGGCCCGCAGGTGTCAATGCCGAGCAGTAGCTTAGATTCCGCCATGAAGCCCCACTAAACCGCCGCCAGCGCCTGCTCCAGGTCGGCGATCAGGTCTTCCTTGTCCTCGATGCCCACCGACAGCCGCACCAGCCCCTGGGTAATTCCCATCGACGCGCGCACTTCCTCGCTCACCGAGCCGTGTGTAGTCGACGCTGAGTGAGAGGCCAACGACTCCACCCCGCCCAGCGACTCGGCGCTCATGAAAATCTTGATCGCCGCCAGGAACCGCCCGGCCGCCTCGCGCGATCCCAGGTCGAAGCTCAGCATGGAGCCGAAGCCCTTCTGCTGCCTGACCGCCAAATCGTACTGCGGATGGCTCTTTAGTCCCGGATAGGCCAGCCGGCTCACCTTGGGATGCTTGGACAAGAACTCCGCCACGGCGCGCCCATTCTCCTCGTGCTGCCGGATGCGCAGGGGCAGCGTCCGGATGCCGCGCAGCACCAGAAAGCACTCGAAGGGCGACATGACCCCGCCCGCCGCCTTTTGAACGAGTAGAAACCGCTCCTTGTGTTCCGGCGTCGTGCCGATCAGCGCCCCGCCCAGCCCGTCCGAGTGGCCATTCAAGTACTTGGTCGTCGAATGCATCACAATGTCCGCGCCCAGAGCCAGCGGACTTTGCAGCACCGGCGACAGAAACGTGTTATCCACGCTGACCTCGACGCCTTTCGCGTGGGCGATCTTGCTCACCGCCGCAATGTCGGTCAAAACCATCAGCGGATTGCTAGGCGTCTCAATGTTAATCAACTTCGTATTGGGCCGGATCGCTGCTTCCACCGCCTTCAGATTGCTCGTATCCACATACTCGATCTCGATGCCGTAGCCGGAGACGATGCGGTCGAAGAGCCGCACCGTGCCGGCGTACACATCTTTGGAGCAGATCAGGTGGTCGCCCGTGCGCAACATGGCCACCAGCGCCGAGATCGCCGCCATGCCGCTGGTAAACGCGTGGCCGCTGTATCCGCCTTCCAGCGCGGCCAGAGCCTCTTCCAGCCGGTCCCGCGTGGGATTGCCGGCACGCGAGTAGTCCCAGCCGCGGTTCGTGTCGATGCCGGTCAGCTCAAAGGTCGATGTTAGGTAAACAGGCACATTCACTGCACCCGTAAGCGGGTCCGGGTACTGCCCGGCATGAACGGCAAGGGTCGACAGTTTACATGGAGAAGGGGTCATAGTTCGCGATTCGCTCCTGACTTCTAGCTTATCGCGGCGGGGCCGCCTGCTTGACCACCCGCACCACCGGGAAGTACCCCGTCCGCGTGCGCACGTTCAGCTTGTTCGCCCCTTTGCCCTCGGCCATCACCTGCACGCGGCGGAAGCCCGGTTCGATGGTCGGCCGGGTGGAGTGGTAGCCCAGCGTGTACTGGTTGCGGATATCGCGCGCCACCTCGGCGGCAATCTGGTCAATCTGTTCAATCGACTTGGGGAAGAAGGCCATGCCGCCGGTCTCCGTGGAGAGCAATTCCAGTGCCCTCCGCGCTTGTTTCATCTGGGAGCGGCTCATATCTTCGTCTCCAAAGAGCAATCCGATCGTATAGATAACCGGCCCGGAGAGCTGCTGCACGCGCCGGATGGTCTGTTCCAGGTTGAGGGTCGAGGCGTTGTCTTCGCCGTCGGTAATCAGGATCAGAACCTGCTTGGGCCGCTTGGCGTCGGCCACCAGCTTGTCCGCCGAGGCCACCACGGCATCGTAGAGCGCCGTGCCGCCGCGAGACTCAATGTGACTCAGCCCCTCGCGTAGTTTGCTCACGTCGGAGGTGAACTCCTGGTCGATGAAAGCTTCGTCGGAAAAGTTCACCACAAAGGCCTCGTCCCGCGGGTTCGAGGCTAAAACCAGATCCAGTGCGCTCTTGTTTACTGAAGGGCGCTTCCTCAACATCGACCCCGAGTTATCCACCACAATGGCGATGGAAACTGGAAGATCGGTGTGCTGGAAGCTGATGAGGGTTTGCTTTATGCCGTCCTCAAGTATCTCGAAGTTTTCCTTCTTCAGGTCCGGTACCAGCCGGCTGCCGTCGAGCACGGTGCAATTCAGCACCACCTCTTCCACATCGGTGTGCAGGACGTATCCCTCGCCCTGCCGGCGCACGTTCCCGTTCGATAACAACACGGGCGGCTCGATATCCGGGGAGCGCGCTGGGTCGCGGTCCACTGTCAGCGATGGAGTCTGGCCGGGCGGAGCCTGCTGTTGGGGCGAAGCCTGGTTTGCTTGGGCCGGCGATGGTTGCGCAGGAAGGGCAAGCGCTGCCCCGCCAAGAAGGAGGGCAAGAGCCGCGTTATTGCAAAGGCGCATAGTAACCAGTGCGAGCATGGATAGTAAGTGGAGGCAGTCCTGCGGGAGGATTGACCTTCACCTTCACTTTACGCCACTTGCCGTCGCGGGTCAGGCCCCTGGGCCGGTAGCCGATGACATATTGGTTGCGCAACTCGGTGGAGATCTTTTCGGCGATGTCGCCCATCTCGGCCAGATCGTCCACGCGGAAGAGACGTCCGCCGGTCTCTTCGCTCAATTCATCCAGCAGTTGGGGACCGGTGCGCTCTTCCGGCGTGGGCGCATAGGGTTCAAAGATGCCGATTGAATACATTTCGACATCCGACTCGCGCACCTGCGCGCGCACCTCGCCCTCGGTGTAGCGGGAGCGGTTGTCGCCGCCGTCTGAGACCACCAGTAGCGCTTTGCGTTCGTGCCGCGCATCCTTCATCTTGTTCACGCCATAGTAGATAGCGTCCAGCAGCGCGGTGCGGTGGCCGCTGCGCACCGTGGCCAGCCGGGCCTGGATGTCCTCCACCGAACTGGTGAAATCCTCGATCAACTCCGGCCGGTCGTTGAACCCGATAACGAAAAACTCATCCTGCGGGTTGGCGGTTTTAATGAACTGCAGGATCGACTCCCGGGCGCGGATCAGCTTCGAGGTCATGGAGCCGGAGAGGTCGAAGACGATGCCGATCGAAACCGGAGCGTCCTCGCTGGCGAAGGTTTTTATCGTCTGCTGGGCGTCGCTCTCGAAGATCTGGAAATCTTCCTGTTCCAGGCCGGTGATCAGCCGGTTCATGGGATCGGTAACCGTAACCGGCACCAACACCATGTCTACGTTCATCCTGATCCGAGAGCCGGGATGAATCTTCAGCGCATCGGGTCCCGTCGCGGCAGGCGCTTCAGCCCCTGTGGGAGCTCCGATGGCCGGCGTGGCGACCCCTGGTGGAGGCACATGCACCTTGTTGAGCTGATCGTCCTGGGCCTGGGCGCGCGCCAGGCAGAAAACTGCCATCCATCCGCAAATCCACAACCATCTGCCCAGCAGCCGCGAGTTGCCGTGCCGGGTTGGAATTCTGCGTGGAATAGGTAGCCTCCTCATGCCCCTTAACCCTGGATTGAAGCCGATGTTAGCACGGTTCGCGCCCCGCCGGCGTGCGGTTTTGCCGCCATCAATTGCCACATCCCGGTATTTTGCAAGGTCGGGCGCGGGCGAGTGCTCTTGCGACGGCTGGGATACAATCGAGCCTGAGCGCGCAAGCGCCCCGGAGTGAGCAGGATGGGACTCCGGCGCGCGAATTATGCTGTTCGACTGGAGCAAGACCTTCCGCATGGCCCGCATCTATCCATTTCGCGCCTGGCGCTACAATCCCTCCGCCGTCCGGTTGGAGGACGTGGTCACCCAGCCCTACGACAAGATCTCTCCCTCCATGCAGCAGGCTTACTACCAGCGCAGCCCCTTCAACCTGGTCCGCATCATTCTGGGATTGCCTGAACTCTTCGATGCCGAGCGCGGAGAGAGCGTCTATACGCGCGCCGGCCGCGACTTTCGCGCCTGGCGGGAACAGGGCGTCCTGGTCCAGGAAAAAGACCCTTGCATCTTCGCCTACTCGCAGCGTTTCAAGGTTCCCGGAACCGAAATCGTCAAAGAGCGGCGCGGCTTTATCGCTCTCGGCAAGCTGCACGACTATGCCGAGCAGGTGGTCTTCCGCCACGAGCAGACCCTCGCCAAGCCCAGGAGCGACCGGCTCAACCTGCTCAAGGCCACGCATGCGCATTTCGGCCAGATTTTCATGCTCTACTCCGACCCCGCCGGCAGCGTGGAGCAGATTCTCTACGACGGCAACGGCCCCGCCGACGCCGAAGTGACCGACGAGTACGGCGTGCTGCACCGGCTGTGGCGCGTCTGCGATCCTGCGGTCATTCGTATGCTGGCTGCTTCCATGGCCGACAAAAAACTGATTGTCGCCGACGGCCACCACCGCTACGAGACCGCGCTGAACTACTTGAAAGAGAACGCCTGCGCCGCGGCGGCCAAGGCCGAGTCCAGCGCCAGCCAGTTGCCCCAGGCCGCCTGCCCTGAAGCGGCGGTCATGATGACCTTCGTCAACATGGACTCCGGCGGCCTGGTCATCCTGCCCACCCATCGCGTGGTTCACAGCCTGCAGGGCTTCGACCCGGCTGCCTTTGCGCGCGTCGCGGAAGAGTTTTTCACGGTGGAAAAGCTGCCCGCGGGCGAGGCCGCCGATTATATCCAGACGCTCGGCAAGCAGACAGGCACGGCCTTTGTTGCCGTTACCCGTGCCGGCGCTCTGTTGCTGCGCTCCAGGCCGGAGCCCGTAGCTGCGGCCCTGGCCGGCCTGCCCGAGCGCCAGCGCCAGCTCGACTTGTGCCAATTGCACTCCATCGTACTCGACCGGCTGCTTGGCCTGGACGCCGAAAAAGTCAGCGAGCAGACCAATCTCCGCTACCTGCGAGACGCCGCTGAAGCGGTGGATCAAGTCCGCCGCGGCGAGGCCGACGTCGCATTCCTCACCAACCCCGTTTCCATGGAGCAACTGCGCGAAGTGGCCTTTGCCTGCGATGTGATGCCGCAAAAGTCCACTGACTTCTTCCCCAAGCTGCTCAGCGGTTTAACGATCTATGCGCTGGATTAAGCGCAGGAAGGCCCGGAAACGAGGAAACAGGATTCGAAGATGGACATTGTGCGGAAGAGATCTACAACCGTGATTCGGCCAGAACTCAATCGACCCTGCTCCCGGTTGATGGCCTGTGCCTGGGTAATTGTTCTAAGCGGCCTGACGGCATTAGCGCAGACTTCAACTCAACTTTCGGCAGCCTTATCGCAAAGCCAGTCAACACCTGCGCCGCCTCCCGTCACCGTCCTTGAAGATACGCTCGTGCGTGTGCGGACCATCGAGCCGATCAACAGCAAACGGGCCAAAGACGGAACTCCCATGCTGTTTACCGTGAGTGAAGATGTCTTCGTTGGCGATCTGCTGGCCATTCCGCGCTGCGCAACCGTCCATGGAATCGTGATCGAATCCAAGAAGGCCGGTGTGTTGACCGGAAGTCCGGAGTTAGCGTTCAAGCTGGTCTCGCTGGATTTGGGCGGGCGGAGTTACCCGCTCTATACCTACCAGTTCAAGGTGAAGGGGACGAGCAAGACGAAACCAACGGAGACCAAAGCCCTTCGCGGTGCTGAAGTGGGTGCGGTTGCCGGCAGCATCGTTGGCGGCGTCAGCGCCAAAGGCGGGACCATACACGTGCGCGCGGGCAATCCCGTGAGCATGACCGCGGGAGCTGCACTGGGAGCCGGTGTGGGCACGGCAGTTTCAGCGGCAACACCGGGACCTGGAATCTGGATTCCCTCCGAGGCGCAACTGGATTTCTATCTGGCGGCTCCGATTACGGTCACGCCGGTGAGCGCGAAAGAAGCGGCTCGGCTGGCGCAGGGACTCCATTCAGGCGGTCCGGCCCTTTACGTACGCGGCGATACTCCCTGATGATAACTTGGTTGCAATCAGCCCGCGCAGGCAGCGAGGATAACGTTACGGCGGAGGTCGCACCATTTTTATGCTGTGAGTTTTCGCGGCCTGATTGCCGCCAGAGGTGGCCTTTTGTCGGATCGGCTTGCAATTCGGTCTCTCTTCGCGGCCTGCAATCGGGCGCTCCATGGGCGCCGTCTGGTTTGGGCGTTCACGGCACTCGTCGCAGCCGGGCACCTGGCATCCGCTCAGGCCCCGCCCGCACCCCGTTTTATCGTGGTGCTCGATGCGGCCCACGGCGGCGACGACCCCGGCGCCCGCCTCTCGACCGGCCAACCGGAGAAGGCCTTCACGCTGGCCCTCAGCGTCAGGCTGCGTTCGCTGCTGGCTGCGCGCGGCATCCAGGTGGTCACCACGCGCGAATCCGATGCGACGGTGGACCTGAATCACCGGGCTGAGATCGCCAACCACGCCTATGCCCAGGCCTGCCTGAGCCTGCACGCATCGGAGAGCGGTTCCGGCGTTCACCTGTTTACGTCCTCGCTGGCGCACACTCAGCCCACTCGCTTCGCCGCATGGAAGACCGCGCAATCTGCCTGGGTTCCGCGCAGCCTGGCCCTGGCTGGCGTGCTCAACTCGGCCCTGCTGCACGCCGGCATGACCGTTACCCTGGGCCGCACCCCTCTGCTCGCCGTCGATAGCATGACGTGCCCCTCCGTAGCCATCGAAATTGCGCCGGAACGAGGCTCCGGCCAAACGGCCAATGCCGGGCTGGACGATCCCGGCTACCAGGCGCGCGTGGCCGAAGCCCTGGCTGCCGCCCTCGTCGAGTGGCGATCCGACTGGGGATCGGGGGCCCATCAGCCATGATTCCCCGTTACCAGACCATCCTTTTCATCGTCCTGCTCGTCGCTTCGGTGGCCATGGGCGTAGTGCTGTGGCAGTTGCGCGAGCGCGCTCA
>Ga0182027_10014569_pt1 | contig 10875 bp, 8 predicted proteins | sample 712E1DmetaG_FD_121300 | JGI IMG/M metagenome (GOLD analysis project Ga0182027, IMG submission 121300) | Permafrost microbial communities from Stordalen Mire, Sweden - 712E1D metaG (Illumina Assembly) | ecosystem: Environmental > Terrestrial > Soil > Wetlands > Permafrost | place: Sweden...
GCTCATTTTGCACGACGCGACCGAGGCGCGGCAGAAAACCTTTGAAGCCATTGAGAGCGAACGCGTGCAGGCGCTCACGCTGCTCGCCGCCAGCGTCGCGCACGAAATCGGCAATCCGCTCAACGCGCTGCACATCCACTTGCAACTCATGGAGCGCGAATTAAAAAAACTCAAGTCGGTCGCGGCAAATCCAAATTTCGTTTCAAGACCACGTTCACAAACACCTGCCGCCGAGTCCGACACATTGGAAATTTCACACAAACTCTCGCAGTATCTCGACGTGGCCAAAGGCGAAATTGTCCGGTTGGATTACATCATCACCCAGTTTTTGGAGGCGATTCGCCCCGTGCCGCCGCAATTAAAACTCATTCCCCTCAACGACGTTGTTGAAAAGACCCTGGAATTGCTGCGGCCGGAGTTGAACAATCGCGGCCTGAATGTGAAAACCAAACTGGCGGACCGGTTGCCAGCGGCGCCGCTTGACCCGGCGCAAATGCAGCAGGTTTTGGTGAACCTCGTAAAAAACGCGATACATGCGATGACGAAAGGCGGCACGCTGACATTGCAAACCAGCGCGGGCGCGGACGGCGTTTGGGTGAGTGTGGCGGACACCGGCGGCGGCATTCCACAGGAACAAATCAACCGCATCTTTGAACCATTTTTCACGACGAAGAAAAGAGGCACCGGCCTTGGCTTGATGATCGTGCAACGCATCGTGCGGGCGCACGAAGGCCGCATTGAACTTGAAAGCCACGTCGGGCGCGGCACCACATTCCGCATCTGGCTGCCGTTGCATGAGCGCCAACCGCGATTACTGGAAGAAAAAATTGAAACCGTGGATAAGCATGGATGAATTTCGCATAACACCGAAAAGCCTGTGACTGAAAAACCGACATTGCTGATTGTGGACGATGAGAAGCCGACGCGCGACGGGTTGCGTGCGGCTCTTGAAAATCGTTACGACGTTTACGTGGCTGAAGACGCGAAGGCGGCAATGGAGCTGCTCGAACGCGAAAACTTTGACGTTTTGATCACGGACTTTCGCCTGCCGAACGAGGACGGGTTGAAGCTCATCACGCGCGCCAAGTCGCTCACCCGTCCACCGATTTGCATTTTGATGACGGCTTACGGTTCGGAGGAACTGGCGGTGGATGCAATGAAACGCGGCGCGGACGATTACATCGCCAAAGGCCGGCTGCAAATTGACGAGCTGGAGATGCGCATCGCCCGCGCGTTGCGGCAGCAAAATCTCGAAGTGGAAAATGTTTCATTGCATCAGCAGCTTGATTCGAAATTCGGCATGGAAAAAATCATTGGAGAATCAGCGGCGATGAAGGAAATTTTCGAAATTGTCCAGCAAGTCGCGCCGACACGGGCGACGGTGTTGCTTGCTGGCGAGAGCGGCACAGGCAAGGAACTAATTGCCAAGGCGATTCACCAATTGAGTCCCCGCGCGAAACAGCCGATGGTAACGGTTCACTGCGCCGCACTCGTGCCGACGCTGTTGGAGAGTGAATTGTTCGGCCACGAAAAAGGCGCGTTCACCGGCGCGCATGAACGGCGCATCGGCCGTTTCGAGCAGGCGCAAGGCGGAACACTTTTTCTTGATGAAATTGGCGAATTTGACGCGGCGATTCAAATCAAGCTGCTTCGTTTCCTGGGTGAGCGGACGTTTGAGCGGGTCGGCTCGAATAAAACGCGGACTGCGGACGTGCGCTTGGTAACGGCGACGAACAAAAAACTTGAGGAACTGGTCAAAGCCGGAAGTTTCCGCGAGGACTTATTTTTCCGGCTGCGCGTGGTGGAAATCACCCTGCCGCCGTTGCGGGAGCGGGCAGGTGATATTCCGTTACTAGCGCAGAGTTTTTTGCGCGAATTTGCGAGCGAAAACAGCAAGACCGTGAATGAATTTAAGAGCGACGCACTGGAGCTGTTGATGAATTATTCATGGCCGGGCAATGTGCGCGAGTTGCGCACAGCCATCGAACACGCAGTGGTGCTTTGCCGCGGCGAAAAAATCGGGGCACGCGATTTACCCCGACAGGTTGCCGTTGGGGCGCACGTCGTCGGCACACCATTGTTCCCACGAAATGATCTGACAGTGAAAGAGGCGGAAAAACAACTGATCGTTCGCGCATTGAAAGAGATGGACGGCAATCGCACACTGGCCGCCAAGAGAATCGGCATGAGCCGGCGAACATTTCACCGCAAGTTGCACGCGTATCATCTGGAAGGATTCTGACCATGCCCTTTTTGCAGGATTGGATTCACAAGCTCGAGGAGGGCGCTTGGGCAGGGTACTTGAAAATCACCGCTTTCTGCCTTGCGATTCTGACACTGGCGATGCTGTACGATTTGCGCGTGTATCGCAATTTCGCCACGCCGGAGGCCATGGATTCGGCGCAATTGGCGCGCAACATCGCGGAAGGCAGGGGTTACACCACGCTGTTTATCCGCCCATTCGATCTTTACCTTCTGCAACGTCATAACCAGGCCAAGTCTGCAGACGCGCCGGCAAGCGCCGGCACGGACCTCGCGCAAATTAAAACCACGCACCCAGACCTTGCTAATCCGCCAGCATACCCGCTTGTGCTGGCCGGGCTGATGAAAGTGCTGCCGTTTCACCAACCAATGAACCTCGGAAACGCTTTTTGGGGCAACAACGGAAATTTCTGGCGTTATGAACCGGATTTTCTGATCGCGGTGTTCAATGAAGCTCTTTTGCTGGTCGTGGTTGTGCTGACATTTTTTCTCGGTCGGAAGTTGTTCGACGCGAGTGTGGCGCGGTTTTCCGCTGTTCTGGTGCTGGGTTGCGAGTTACTCTGGCGATTCAGCGTGTCGGGCTTGTCCACGATACTGCTCATGCTCATTTTTCTCGGGCTGACGTGGTGCGTTCTGCGAATCGAGCAAGTGGCAAGTGATTCCAAGCCCCAGACCAGGCGGCTTCTTGGTCTGGCAATCGCCGCGGGTTTGCTGGTGGGAGTGGGTGCGCTCACGCGGTATGCATTTGGATGGATCATTGTTCCTGTGGCGCTCTTTCTGTTTTTTTTCGGCGGACAGCGACGGGCATTGAACACGCTGGCGGCGTTTGGCGCGTTCATGCTGGTGCTGGTGCCGTGGGTCGTTCGCAATTTTGCGGTCAGCGGCACGCCTTTTGGCACGGCAGGTTTTGCGATTGTCGAAGGAACGGCGGCATTTCCCGGATTTCAGTTGGAACGCTCCCTGCATCCTGATCTCTCATCTGCTTTGTGGCTGACGCCGTATGTGCACAAGTTTTTGCAGAACACGCGCATAATCCTGCAGGACGCCCTGCCCAGATTGGGCGGCAGCTGGGCCAGCCTGTTGTTCCTGGTCGGTTTGCTGTTGAGTTTCCGAAGCGCGGCAGTGCGGCGGATGCGTTATTTTTTACTGATGTGTCTGGCCGTCTTCGTCGTGGCGCAGGCTTTGGGGCGGACACAGCTTTCCGAGGAATCGCCTGAAGTGAATTCCGAAAATCTTTTAGTGCTGTTGGCGCCGCTTGTGTTCATTTATGGCGCGAGCCTGTTCCTCACGTTGCTCGACCAGATGGTGTTGCCTGTGCGGGGATTGCGTTATTTGATGAAGATCGTGTTTGTGGGATTGTGTTGCGCGCCAATGGTTTTCGCACTATTACCGCCCAAAACTGCGCCAGTGGTTTATCCGCCGTATTATCCGCCGGATATTCAGCGAGCCACCGGTTGGATGAAGGAAAACGAATTGGTGATGAGTGATGTGCCTTGGGCGGTTGCATGGTATGGCCAGCGTCAGTGCGTCTGGCTGACCTTGAACGCGCAGGATGATTTCTACGCCATCAGCGGCATGAAACCTGTGCAAGCGCTTTATCTCACACCCAAGACGATGGATGGCAAGTTGCTGTCAGACATGGGACTTGGGATGGAGAATAGTTGGGGCAGCTTTGTCGCGAATGCCTTGGTTCAGAGGCAAATCCCCGGGAATTTTCCGCTGCGTTACACACCGTCTGGCTCGGCCGCCATTGGATCCGGGATCTTCCTGACCGATGGGGAACGCTGGAAAACAAATCAAAGATAGGGCATTGCGCCGCCGGGAATTTTACGCCGCGGCACGCCGCAATCGGTCGGCAACACCCGACCATTCCGGCGCCGCCGGAGGCGCTTCGACAACGATTATTTTTACGCCCATTTCGTCGCAACGGTGCAACTCCGCGTAAATCGTCCGCGCAAACGCTTCTGCATCGTGGGGGATTACACTCACTCGCGCGAACCATTCTGCCGACGGAATGTGCGTATGCGCGATGATGTGACAAGTGACGAGTGACAAATGACGAGTGGCAAGTTGCAATTTCAAATCCACATCGTTTTGCCAGGAGAACACGACCAGTTTTGCCTTCGGCGCATAATGTTTTTTCAGCAAGCCCGGACTGCGCAACGCAGACTTTGGACTTTGGGCTTTGGACTTTAGGCTGTGAACTTTGCCAACGACGGCCATTAATGATTCAACGCGAATCATGCCCGGGCGCAAAATTTGCGGCGGCGAAACCGTCAAATCGAGCACGGTAGATTCGATGCCGACTTGCGATTGGCCGCCGTCCACAATCAGGAAAATTTTCCCGCCGAGCTGTTTACGAACGTGTCCGGCATTCGTCGGAGAAACCCGACCGGATAAATTCGCGCTCGGTGCGGCAAGAGGAAAACCGCACTGGCGAATCACCGCCTGAATAAACGGATGACTCGGCCAACGGATGCCCACCGTCGTACCGCCCGCCGTCACCATATTTGGAATTTCGTTTGCGCATGGCAGGACGATCGTCAGCGGACCGGGCCAAAATGCTTTTGCCAATTTTTCGGCGCTGACCGGCCAATTTACCACGCAGCGTTTTGCCATTTCAACGCTGGCGACGTGAACAATGATTGGGTTGTTCGCGGGGCGGCCCTTGACTTTGAAGATTTTCGAGACGGCCCTTGAGTCGAGCGCATTGGCGGCGAGACCGTAAACGGTTTCCGTCGGAAGCGCGATGACCTCACCAGCACGAAGCAATCCCGCCGCCTGGCGCACGGCTTTTTGAAAAAGTTCCGGCGTGTGAGTGGACAAGACTTCAGTGGTCACACGTTATTCGTAGTGCAAAGCGTCAATCGGGTCGAGCTTGGACGCTTTCCATGCGGGATAGAAACCGGAGATGATGCCAATGATAGCGCTGGAAATGAACGCGATGGCGATCCAGGTCATGGGTGTGACGGTGGGCATGTCTTTTAGGTAGGCGACAATTTTTGAAAAGCCAACGCCGCCGATGATGCCGATGGAACCGCCAATCGCGCTCAACGTGACCGCTTCAATCAGAAATTGCACGAGGATGTCCGCCGCGCGCGCGCCCACGGCCATGCGGATGCCAATTTCACGCGTCCGCTCAGTGACGCTTACCAGCATGATGTTCATGATGCCGATGCCGCCGACGACGAGTGAGACGGCGGCGACGCCCGCGAGCAAAAAACTCATCGCCCGCGAGGTGGCCGTGACGGCCTGCATCAATTCCAACTGGTTGCGCACAGTGAAATCCTGTTCCTTGCTACGATGGCGCGTGAGCAGCAAATCCGTGATGTCCTTTTGCACGCTGTCTATGACCTTGTCGTTGGCGGCTTCCACCAGAATGTCGTTCACAAACGTGCGGGTGGTGATACGATGCATGTGGCTGCTATAAGGGACGACGACTGTATCGTCTTGATCCTGTCCGAACAGATTAAAGCCTTTGGAGGCCAGCACACCGACGATAAGAAATGGAAGGTTCCGGATGCGGATGGTCTGGCCGACTGGATTTTCGTTGGGAAACAATTGATCAGCCACGGTTTTGCCGATCACGGCGGACTTCGCGAGGCTGCGCACATCCTGGTCGCCAAACATCACGCCACTGGCGATGCCCCAGTTGCGGATTTGCGGATAATCGGGCGATTCACCCATCACCTGCGTGTTCCAATTGAGGCCGTTGGCGAGCACTTGTGCACGGTCGCGCACCTCGGGACTCACACCCACAACGTTTTTCAACCCGGCAATCGCCAGTGCGTCGGCCACCGTCAGCGTCGGCGCGCTACCCCAGCCGCCGCGCATCGCGCCGCTGGTGAAATTGCCAGAGAAAACCGTGATCACACTTTCGCCCAGGCTGCTGACCTGGTCCTCGACCTGTTTGGTGGCGCCGGAAGTCAGGCTCACCGAGCCGATGACGGCTCCGACACCGATGATGATGCCGAGCATCGTCAGTAGCGAACGCATCTTATTCCGGAGCAGGGCGCGCCCGGCGATTTTTAATGAAGCAAAAATTCTCATGATGCGAGTTTGACGGCCTGTTGTGCCGTGCGAAGCTGCTGCAATTCCTTTTCCGCGTTTAGACGGTTGGCCACCATCGTGTCGCTGACGATGTTGCCATCGCGCAAAATCACGTTGCGCCTGGTGTAACGCGCAATATCCAGTTCGTGCGTAACCATGACGATGGTGATGCCCTGGTCGTTCAACTTTTGGAACACGCCCATGATTTCGATGCTTGTCTGGCTGTCGAGATTGCCGGTCGGCTCGTCGGCGAGCAGCAAGGACGGCTGGTTCACCAGCGCGCGCGCAACGGCGACCCGTTGCTGTTGGCCTCCAGAAAGCTGATTCGGATGGTGATCGGCGCGGTCGCCGAGGCCCACCAGCTCAAGAGCGCGCATGGCGCGTTCGTGCTGTTCCCGGGCATGAATGCGGCGGCGATGGTAAAGCATTGGCATTTCGGTGTTTTCCAGCGCCGACGTGCGCGAAAGCAGGTTAAAACCCTGGAAGACAAAACCGATTTTTTCGTTACGGACATCAGCAAGCGCATCGCGGCCGAGCGTGGACACATCGGTGCCGTCGAGCCAATAATGCCCGCTAGTGGGGCGATCCAGCGCGCCGATCATGTTCATCAACGTGGATTTGCCGGAGCCGCTGGCACCCATGACGGCGACAAATTCACCCGGTAAAATTTCCAGCGACACGCCGCACACCGCATGAACATCCACTTCACCGGTGTGATACGTCTTGTGGATTTCAGCAAGTTTGATGACGGGGTTGGTCTGCACGGCAAATTGGATCAACGCATTCTGGGGAAGCCGCCGGTGCCGCCAATCGGGCTGGCCGGCTTGGCGGCCGGTGTGCTGGTGGAAACCATGCCGATCACAACCTGCGCGCCCTCGTCCAGCCCCGAAAGCACCTCGGTTGAAATGCCGTCGCTAATGCCGATCTTGATCTGCATCGCCTGCAGTTTCGCATCATTACCCGCGCCTGAAAGCACATATACCGTGTGAAAAACCTGGCGTTCGCCGCGCGCATGGCTGCTACGGTGGCCCTGCCCGCCGGATGGGCCGGCGGAATTGCCGCTGTTGGTTGCCGGCGCAGTTTGCACCACAACCGAGTTGGTCAGCACCACGGCGTTGTCCGGCGGACGAAAGCGCAGTGCGGCGTTCGGAATGTTCAACACATTTTCCCGTTGGGCGATGACGATGGAGACATTCGCCGTCATGCCCGGCTTCAACTTGTAATCCGCATTCGTCACACCGATGACGCAGTCGTAAGTAACAACGTTGTTGACGGTCGTCGGCGAATTTCGCACTTGGGTGACGACTCCGTGGAAATTCCGATACGGATATGCGTCCACCGTGAAGTCCACATTCTGGCCTTCCACCACGCCGCCAACATCGGCTTCGGCCACGCTCGAATCAATTTGCATTTTCGTCAGGTCATTCGCGATGATAAAAATCGTCGGCGCGCTCAAACTCGCGGCCACCGTCTGCCCCACATCCACGGCGCGTGAAATCACCATGCCGTCCACCGGTGATAAAATTTTGCAGTAGCCCAGGTTCGCCATCGTGTTGGTCAGAGACGCTTCCTTGATTGCCACCATCGCCGCCGCCTCATGCAAATTGGCTGTGGCTGTGTCGAAATCTGACCCGGAAATCAAATTATTAGTGAACAACTCGGCGCTGCGTTTCGCCTCGGCTTGTTGCAACTCCAGGTTCGCCTTCGCGTTGGCCAAATCGGCTTGGGCTTGGTTGACCTGGGCTTGATAAGTCGAAGGATCAATTTCCGCGATGACTTGGTTGGATTTTACCGTTGAATTGTAGTCCACGTAAAGTTTGCTGATCCGGCCTGAAACCTGGCTACCCACCGTCACATTCACCACCGGATTCAATGTGCCGGTGGCCGTCACGACTTGCGTCAATTCTCCGCGCGTGACCGCGGCGGCCTGATAACCCATCGTGTCTTGATGTCCGTGCTGGAAATACCAGACGCTGCCGATAACGACCGCGACGACCGTCAAAATAATGATCGTCCACTTAATCCAACCACGGTTTGGTTTGTCTGGCATAAATTTGATTCATTCGCCGCTCCTAGTTGAGACGGAGTCGGCACCCGACAAGTTACTCGATTTTGTGCGCCTGTCCACGCTTTCGTCCGCGCGCACTTTCGGTTTGAGCCTGGCGCCCAGAGCATTAGAATCGTTCCGTGCTCGAAAAACTGGCCCACCAACTTGCCACCGCCCGTTCACTCACGGACGAACAGGTCCGCGAAGCGGTTGAACAACTCGCCGACGAAAAAGTTTCCGCGGTTGTGAAAGCCGGTTTTCTGACGGCGCTCGCCAGGAAGGGTGAAACGCCGGATGAAATTGCTGCTTTCGTTCGTGCGTTGCGCCACAAATCCATCGCACCACCGCTCGATCCCGCATGGCGGGACGCCCGTGAAATCCTGGACGTTGTGGGCACCGGCGGCGACCGCCTCGGCACGTTCAACATTTCCACAGCTGCCGCATTGATATGCGCTGCTGCCGGTGTGGCCGTTGCCAAGCACGGCAACCGGGCGGTTACTTCTCAAGCCGGCAGCGCCGATGTGCTCGAAACTCTCGGCGTGCGGATTGATTTGACCCCCGCAGAAGCTGTGCGTTCATTGCGCGAATGCAACTTCGCCTTTTTCTTTGCGCCGGCTTATCATCCGGCTTTCAAACACATTGCGCCGGCGCGGAAACTCTGTGCGGAATGCGGCCAAAGAACGGTTTTCAATTTGCTAGGCCCTCTACTGAACCCGGCGCGTCCTTCAGCAGTGCTGGCCGGCGTGCCGCGGCCCGAACTTTGCGAGCCGCTCGCCCGCGTGCTCCAATCGCTCGGCGTCCGGCGCGCGATGGTTGTGTGCGGAGAAATTCCGGCCGTCGGTTATTTGGATGAACTTTCCACGTTTGGCGAAAACACGATTGCTGAATTTTACCAGGAACACGGCTTTGCCGTTTCGACCAGCATGCCGGAAGCGTTTTCCCCGCAACGGGCAACGCTGGCGGATTTGCTGGGCGGCGACCGTCAGGCCAATGCGGAAATTATTCGGCGCATTTTACGCGGCGATGAGCGCGGTCCCAAGCGCGACGCCGTTTTGATCAATGCCGCCGCCGCGTTGTTTGTTGCTGGTAGAACAAAATCGCTTGCGGAGGGTTGGAATTTAGCCGGCGAAACCGTTGACAGCGGGCGTGGGAATAAAAAACTCTTGGAACTCGCATCCTGAATTTTACGGAGACTCAACTTCTGTAGTTTCATCTCCATCGGCTTCATCGGCGCCGGTTTCAAATTCGGCGTAGTGCAAACCGAGGTTGTGTTGCGCGGTTTTGTCACCCTGACGCGCGGCGCGGATGAACCACTTCATAGCCTTGTGTTGGTCTTGTGGCACGCCACGACCGGTTTGATAGCACAAGCCGAGATTGCATTGGGCGGGTGCACATTCCTGTTCGGCAGCGGCGCGGTACCAATTGACCGCCTCCTCAAAATTTTGCGGCACGACCTGTCCCGTCTCGTAAAAAACGCCAAGGTTGAACTGTGCCGCCGGATAGCCGCGCTCCGCTGATTCACGATACCATTTGACCGCCTCGGCATAATTTTGCGAAACACCCCGGCCGGTTTCGTAAAGCATGCCGAGGTTGAATTGCGCCGCAGGATCGCCCTGCTCCGCCGCTTCGCGCAACCACTTGGCCGCTTCGCCGAATTCCTGCGGCACCCCCGCGCCGTTCAAATAGCACACGCCAAGGTAGCATTGCGCAACGGGGTCGTTTTGCTCTGCTGCTTGCCGGAACCATTTCACCGCCTCGTGATGATCCTGCGTTGCGCCCTGACCGTTTTGGTAACAGACACCCAGATAGCATTGCGCCTGAGGGTTTCCCCCGTGGGCGGCCTGCCGCATTTCCTCAAACGTCTCCCAAGTCTGGCGATTGCTTGACATTGTAAAATCTAGGGGCTTTTTGCGCCGCACTCTTATAATAAGTCTTCATACGACAAATTCAAGCCGTGAATTCACAATGCATTTTCGCTTCCGCTTAACAAAACGGCCTGCTACAAAACTTTCATGGCAACCCAATTCATCGTCGGTTTTCTCGGTGCGGGCAAAATGGCCACCGCACTCGCCAGGGGCTTTATTCGCGCGGGAATTGTTTTTCCAAAGGAAATCCTCGCCTGCGATTTGTCTGAGGCGGCGCGCGCCGCCTTCACAAAAGAAACCGGAGTCAAAACCACCGCGTCCAGCGCCGACGTTTTACAATTCGCGAATATTCTTGTTCTCGCGGTGAAACCCAATCATGTCGCCGAGGTTCTTGGTGAACTGCGCGGCAAATTCACTGGCGATCATTTGCTGATTTCCATCGCTGCCGGCGTGACGCTCGCCAAAATGGAAGCGGCGCTGCCCGCCGGCGCGCGCGTCATTCGTGTCATGCCCAACACGCCCGCGCTGGTGGGCGAAGCGGCGGCGGCGTTTGCGCTCGGCAAATCCGCGACGGCGGCGGACGGTGAACTGGCAAAGAAACTTCTTTCCGCCGTTGGCATCGCGTTTCAGGTGAAGGAATCGCTGCTCGAC
>Ga0182027_10014570_pt1 | contig 10875 bp, 8 predicted proteins | sample 712E1DmetaG_FD_121300 | JGI IMG/M metagenome (GOLD analysis project Ga0182027, IMG submission 121300) | Permafrost microbial communities from Stordalen Mire, Sweden - 712E1D metaG (Illumina Assembly) | ecosystem: Environmental > Terrestrial > Soil > Wetlands > Permafrost | place: Sweden...
GATAAAAACAGCGATTCTGTTTCTTATAATCATCAGAGTAATGATATTTCAGCAATGCAGGATTCTATTAAGAAAAGGCAAAGTGAAGTAGATACTGCTCATACATCAATGGCCAGATGGAGTGTAAAAGATGGTGACAGTTTATTTGCCCGAAAAAAAATTAAAGCAGCTTTGGCAAAATATAAGGATGCACTTGGCTGGGAAAAATCGGATACAAATATTTATTGTAAAACAGCTGATTGTTTCATGCGGCTAAACCAAAAGGACAGTGCTATCAGTTATTGGAATGAGGCATCAGAACTGGGATCTGCTGTAGCAAAGGAAAAATTAAAAAAGTATTCACACTGATTGCTTGTCAGAAGAAAAATTATTTTTAATAGCAATTTACCAGCCGATTTTAAAACCAAAGATGATCATTCTTGGTGCATCGTAATAATAGGGGTTATTCTCCGCACAGGCATATTGATCCCTGAAGGATTGTTCGTTAGTCGTCCAATGTATCATGTTCTGATAAGCTGGATCTGATAAAAATCCGTCATCATCAGGTTTGCCAGTAGCATAATAAATATAAAATAAATTTTTCTTATTAAAAATATTTTGCACTGCCATAAAAATGCTTGTTTCTATTGATTTATTTTTCCACAGATAAAATATCTTTTCAATTTTTATATCAAAAGTGTAAAAATCAGGCAATTTTACTTTATTAAAAGTTTTTTCAAAAAAGTATGTACCTGTTCTCACATGATTGACCAAAGAAGCAGTGATAGAAGGCTTGTAAGCTATCTGATTATTAATTAAAAATTGTTTATTATATTTATAAATGAGAAAATTATTGGCAATATTGTTTGAAAGACGATAATTATCAAGCTTTTGATTTCTTGTAAGCAGACGCTCATAATTTACTCCAATATCAAATTCATTCTTTCCCGGCTTCACATAGTTTATGGTAACATCGATGGCACCTGATTTTATTTTGTCCGTATCATTTATACTGGTAATATAGTCTGCCGGATATGCGCAGTATAAATAACAAGGTATTGGAACACCCTTTACTTGCTTGTTCAGATATGAAATCTCGCAGAGAATTGACCGTGCTATAACTGACCTGAAACCAAGTTGCCCATCAGTAATTTTCATCGGTTTAAGATCCGGATTATTAATAATATTGTTTGCACTGTTCTCAATGAAAAAATATCTTTCAGGTTGAAAATAATTATTCACAGGGTTTTGCGTATAGGTTTGAAGATTCCCAAACAACTGGATATTCCTGATAATTTCCCAATCAACTTTTACCTCTGGTAAATAATTCAGCACAGGTTTATAATCACTAAAAACACTGGCGCCGATTCTGTCCTGCTGAGGATATTTTAAATAGGGCATTATTCCACCGCTGGTTTCTATAATAGTCGGATCATAAATTTTATTTCCCTGAGAATTGTACCAATCAAATCCGTTTCTGTAACCTACTATTTGTGTTGGATTATTTTTATCATTCACATAAACCACATAATCGGACCCCATGTTTGAAGGATGTGTAACTGGAATACCATCCAGATCATGAACTTCAGCCACTGTTTTTGCTTCATATAAAAGGAAAGGATCTTTTAACACAGGCTGATTGGCATCATAGCGATCAACCCTCATACCCAACTGCAGATTAAAATGCTTGGCTGTAAAAGTATATTGCATAAAAGCATTCTCATAAACAGGTTTAAAAGCGGCAATATTTCTGGTATAATATCCATCACTGTTTAAAGCCGAGAAGAAATCAAGCGAATTGGCTGATTTTTGTTTGTTACCATGACAATCATATCCCATGTAGTCAACGTAACTGTTTCCATCGTTCAGCAATTCATCTGGACTAAACATTTTTAGATCAAAAGTTTCAGGTGAGTAACTGTCAATATCAATCCAGTCTGTACCGTCCACAGGCAGGCCAAGTTTTTGGCGCAGGTTTTTATCAAAAAAAGTTTGTGATACATTATCGTATAAAACATCATAATTTATGGTATCTTGAAAAACGCCCATATTATATACGGGATGAGGATTGGAAAAATCAAGGTGTGCAATATGTTCGTTTGTTAATTGCCTTGCCAGTGTCCAAAGACCAACCGGACTTAAAGCATAAGATGAGTTGCTTGATTTGTCATATTCAAAACCCACCGAAAAGTGATGGTTTTTCCGGTAATCAAAATTAATAATCGCTGTTGGATTTATTTTATTTGTAGAATTTTTTGCATATAAATCATATTGCGTTCCTATTTTATTCCAAAGGCCATAAACAGGATATAAAGATTGCCCGTTTATCAATCCACCATTCAATTGAATATTAGATATATTTAAATGATAATAAAGATATGGTAACAAGGAATAATATTGTTGTGTGTAAACAGACAATTCCGGATTGACATTACTGGATTCAAAATCAATTCCCGCATCATAATGATTTTTCAATAACCATCCGGTAAGTCCCGTTGTTAGATCTGTTCCATATTCATAATATGGTGCCTTATGCGTTGTAAACTTTCCAACATATCCGTAATCAAAAAAATTATCTTTATGACTTGAACTTTGTAAGGTATAATAATCTAATGTATAATTTATTTGAACATGATAATTTATTTTCAATTCTTCAGTAAGTTTATGGTCACCTTCAAACCGTAAATAATTATTAAAAACTCTGCTGCTGTATTCAGGATTTAAATTCGAATTGAATAATGTGTTTTCATATACATTATATTTCCCCTCATAAATATTGATGAAAGAACCTAAAACAATTTTAGCATTTTCAGTTACAGGAAAAACTAACTTTATATAGGGATTAAAATTATGTTGCTGCGTGTTTTCTTTCAAAGCGCTTTTATGAAAACTACTTCCTGTAACAAACTCCGAATTTGAATAATTTATTGGAATTGGAGTATTGGAAAAATAAAAAGGATCTGCTTCCAATTGAGCATAAGTTGCATTATCAATTTGTGTGCTGCCTATATATGAAGGATCAGGATCTTTAGTAAAATTAACTGTACCTGCAAATAATATAGAAGGAAGAAGGTGTGGATTTTTATATTTCGACTTTAAAAATAAAAACGGACTGCTGTAACAAAAAATAATATTGCTTTGATTACTCTCAATAGTTTTTGCTCCGGTTAAACTCTGCTGCACTTGAAGGCTGAAACTGGCTTTATCAGCAGGGACCTTTGATTTTATTTGCATAAATCCAGCACCTGAGTTTCCATATTCAATAGGACTAATATAAGGAAAATTATCGTAATGATCAATAGCAAGTACAGGGAAAAAAGTAAAATCATTAGTTCGCATACCATCAATGAAACAATTATCACTGTATGGTAATCCCTGTCCTTCAAATGTAGAATTGTAATAGACTGCATTTGAGTTCAGCAATGGTAGCTTTTCAAGATCTATCCACGGTAATAGTTCTATTGATTTCCCATCTATAGAATTTAAAAAATTTATTTTTTTTGAATTGGATGGCATGATCAGGCTGTCCGCCTGATTATTTCTGTGAATGTTTTTTTTCACCGCTGACGTATCCTGTGCATAAACGGTAATCAAAGAACAGTATATTATGATCTGCAATAATATTATTTTTTTCATTTCAATCCATTTCTCTGCTTATTGATTTCATATGTTTTTATCAAATCCATATAATTTTAAAAATTCATCATACTCTTGCATAAAGTTTGTTTTTGCGTGATGCTCTTTTTGATTTTTAATGTAAATGTACACATCCTCCAAAACGGATTCGCTTACAGAATATGAAGCATAACCCGTTTGCCATGCAAATTTTTTTGAAATCAGGTCCTGTTGATTTATATAGTGTGAAGTACTGCCTTTTACCTGTTTTATAACCTCAGCAACTGATTTTTGAGGATTCAGAAGAAACAGGCTGTGCACATGATCGGGCATGCCATTTATTATTTTCACAGGGCATCCTGTTTCAATGAATTGATTGCGCAGGGATTCATGAATTATGTTTTCCGATTTTATTTCAATAAATGGAAACTGGTCCTTGGTTGACCAAATGGCGTGTATCCAGATTTTATTATATGAATGTGACATATCGTATGTTTTAAACCGTTGAAACGGTTTCATTTTTTACAGATTTCCTTTTAGCCCACGGATTAATCCGTGGGCTAAAAGATTGATCGATTTTTATTTTAAAATGGTTTTAACCATTTATCATTTGCTATACTCCTGCCTGAAGAAGCAGGTTGATATTTAAAATAATAATTATTTTTCAATTTATTTTTTCCATATTCATTGCAAAAATAAATCCTTACAAAAAACAAAACTCTATTTTTTATCATAGGTGTACGTGCCTTGTTTCTTTGTGGTAACTCCACCTGTGGTTGAATTACCGTCCACTATCACAATCATCTTTTTGGAACTGAGTTCATCCAGCATCCAGATTCCTGCTACAAAGAAACCGGCATCCGAATCGTTTGAACCATTGGAATCAGTATATTTGGTGGACGACAGTCCCATCGCTTCCTTTTTTTTCAGACTGGCGTCTTTGCATTTACCTATCCATGCCCAGTCACCTTCCTCTGTAAATGTCACTGTGCCGTGCGCACCCGTACGTATATATGTGCCTTTTTTATCAAACTTAAGATCGTCAGTGTAGGCTTCATTACCACTCTGTACTCCGCCCACTGTGGTAACCACGGTAGCGCCGTCATAAGTTTCAACCATAGTTGCAGTGCTAGTGGTAGTGGTGATCGTACCGCCCACCAGTTTCCACTCGCCGCTTAAACGTGCAGTTCTTGATTTCAGTGAAAGGAAGGGATCATTAGCGCCTTTTTTACATGCATCAAATGAAATGATACCTGCTATCACAAGTAAAAGAATAATAGTTTTTGTTTTCATAGTTTTGTTTTTTATTATTTGATTTTAATATTATTTTTCTGACTACACCATTGATACTAATATGAATTCATACTGGAAATGATTCAGATTACTCTTTAATCAATTTACGCTGCAATGTCCAATTTGAGTCGGTAACTTTAATGATATAAATCCCTTTCTTCAATGAACCAATCTCAATTTCATTCATTCCGTTATTTAAATTGCTTTGAAAAACACAATCCCCGATAATATTATACACCTGTATTTTCAAATTCTGACTCTCGTTATTGTTTATGTACACTCTTTCAGTTGCAGGGTTAGGATAAATTCGCAGCTGTTTTTCAATGCTGTTTTCATTTATTTGATTGGACAAAGAATCTCTTACACATCGTATAGAAAGGCCCTCCCGTATTGTACTTCCACCGTGATAAATCTTATTATTATCAGCATATAGTGCTCTCATCATTGAATATGGAGCATAATAATACAAGGTCGTCCACCAATACCCTGTATATCCGATCAAACTTTCAAAGGTGCAGGAAGTTTCAAAGGTACCATCTGCATAACGCCTGCATCCTGGCAATGCAGTGAAGCTGCTGCTGTTAGTAGCGTCGGTGTTTGGATAATCCCAATGTGCAGTACCTGTTTCTTTTAATTTGCAACCAATATCAGTTCCAATAAAACCTGAAACCAAGCCAATAGTATCAATGGTATTGTCAAGATATTTTTCCATAATTTTCCAGTCTGCTTCACTTGGAACGTGCCAGCCAGCGGGACAAATTTTATGAGTGTCCGTCGCAGCATACCAGTTGTATAAAGCACCATAAGTAAGCGCATTTGAAACGGAATCATTAAGATAATAACAGCGTGCACCAGATGACAGGCCATTCCATAATACAGCACTGGTATCATTTGGTATAAGAGTTCCATCCCTGTAATGTATAACCTTTAGATTTTCTTTTAACCAAACCTGTGTACCAATTGTTACCGTGTGGTACACGTTTCCATCATAGTCCGTCACAGTCTGTGCCTGGTTGGTAAATGTCAAAAATGCAAGACCTGCATATAGAAGAATTGTTTTTTTCATGGTATTATTTTTTATCATTTAAAAATTCAATGTCAAAATAATATTGGTCTCTGTTATTTTTATCTACATAGATGTATGTCTCCTTATATTTATCAAGCAAAAACCTGAGCGTTATTTCATCCTTGTAAATAGTGCGACTGTAATATTGTTTTTTTGTTCCGTACTTATCCGACTCAAACACTAGAACCGTCTGATTAACCTCTCTGTTTATAATGTTTTCATTGGAGTCATACATTTCGTCTAATGCCTGTGCGCGGTAATTTCTTCTTCTTTCAATCTGCTCCGTATAATTATTTGTTTTGATCCTGCATCTATTTAAATCTACCAGTATTTTATCACCCGATAATTTGAATTTATCAATCTCAGCCTGCGCAAGGGCGGCTTTTCTTTTATCACGCTGCGAATAACCCCCCTTTATTACTAATAATCCGCCTATGGCCAATAATATGCCTGCAATATACCAGAACAAAGGATCAGGAATTAAATCACCCTTATAATTACGGAAAAACAAGAATGCAAATATTCCTGTTACTGTTAAAAGAATTCCTGAAATTATTTTAATCCAACTTTTCAAAGTTTATAGTTTTTTTTATTAAATTCACTGTCTTCCGACAGGCAGGGCTTTGCCTTTATTCATATATTCCAAATGCTGCTTTGCCGGGAAAAAATTCTGCTGAACAAAGGAAGCACCATAGGTGCAAAATTATGGTAAAAATAATAAACAACATTATATTAAAGCCTCGTAGAGGCGATATTATTAATTTGTAACAAATATTATTCGTAAAATTCAAATATATATATTCTTTAAAATTAATTTCAAATAATCTTTTATAATGTCGTGCCTACAGCACTTGATTGATTTTTATATTCTTTCCCTACCATAATTTCGCCTCTCCGAGGCTGAATATAGCCTTATTCCTCTATACCTTTATACCTCTATATCTTTTACCTCTATATGTTTTACCTCTATACCTTATTCCTCCTTATCCCTTCAACAATCTCTGACGGTTCTCCGCGCCATATGACCGCGTATGACTTTTTTCTTTATTCCTCCTAACTCCCAACTCATAACTCATAACTCAAAACTCATAACTCATAACTCCTTTACTTGATAAAATTAGTACTTACTTTTTTTTCTTTTTGTGGTGCTTCAATGGTATTTATGGTAGCCTCTTTCATTTTTAGCAACCAGGCAATATTTTTTCCCAGCACCCGCATAATTTGTGCGCCTTCTTCATCCTTCACCGCTTCACCGGGGCTCGTGCCATGTATTATATTCCAGTAATTAGAGGTGGCAATGATCATTTCCGAATAATTCAGGTAATGGTTCAGACTGTCGAAAGTGGCAGAACCACCGCTTCTTCTAACCGCTACAATAGCTGCGCCTACTTTATGCCGGAACAGGTTTCCGTTGGCTCCCGAAACAAAAAACAAACGGTCCAGAAAACTTTTCATAGCACCTGCTATGCCCGAAAAATGTACCGGCGAACCCAATACAATACCATCTGCCGGTTTTATTTGTTGCAGGAACTTGTTTAAATCATCGGCTTCATTCGAACATTTCTCATCCCTGTTCATGAAACATTTTCCGCATCCTCTGCAACCATGAAACAATTTATTTCCGATATGGAGTATTTCAAACTCAATACCGGCGGCTATCAGTTCCTCACCAATTATATTCAGTGCATGAAAGGTATTTCCTTCTTTGTGGGGACTCCCGTTTATTGCTATTACTTTCATTTGCTATTTTTTTTTTAATTTTAATTATTTGTATCATCTAGAAATTTCTTAAAAGGAAAATAAATAATTCCAATGGTAAAACCGGAAATCAGTCCGCCTAAATGTGCGGCTAAATCAATTTTGCCATCAAAAAAACCCATTACTAAATTAAGTCCAATAAAAATAACCACACTGGTCTTTAGCATACTTGAAAGATTTTTATCAATGTATTTCAACAGAAGCAGAGCCACTAGTATGCCATACATCCCGAAAATTGCTCCGGAAGCTCCTACACAAATGGTGGGATCATTATACAACAAACTTGAGATGCTTGCAATAAATCCTGTGATCAAATATATAATTAAAAAAGTTATACTGCCAATAACAGATTCCAAAAATATACCAACCACAATCAATGCAAACATATTATAGGCTAAATGGATTATTCCGGCATGTAAAAAGGTTGATGTAATAAGTCGCCACCACTGTCCGTTCGCTGTTATAGGTTTGAAATTAGCACCCCAGTCAAGCAACTCATAACCTTCGGGTAGAAATAAACCTACACCAGAAAATACCATGATCACTAGCATGAAAATATTTAAATCAGCGATGATTGGCGTTGCCCAGTATTTTTTTGAAGGAATAAATAAGAATAAAAATTCATGATTAGCATTTTTCTTTTTTGTTTTTTCCTTTGGTGAATTGAATTTATTGAGTTCAGCTGTATCTAGCTCGGTGAAAAATGTAATAAGTAACCATAGAATATTTGCGGCAATCAGTGTGCCGATTAACCAGTGATAATATCCATCGGCTCTGGTTTCATAACTTCCGGGTTCTTCTTCTAAAATTACCAGATCATTCAAGTCGCAATGAACAGAAGATTTTTCAATAGCCTGCATAAAATCTTTTCTGTCATTTGTATTCCTAAGGTTCCTTAAATATTCTGTATTAAAAATGTATTTGTTAAATTTAGGGATGCATGAACTGATAAAATCATTGATCAGTCTTTCCTGCACATCTTTGTTATCAGTTCTCCTGTTGGAAAAAGTCTGATGAAACGTAACTCCTATCCATGTATGAAGTTCTTCCTGTTTGTATGAACTGTCTGTCCGTGGATCTACAATCGGACAAGCAAAATAACAGGTGATGCGTATTTCGTTTCCATACTTATCGGCATCCTCGTTTGTGACCCATAATCCCCCGTATCCATATAATGGCTGTGCCTTTTTAATGGAATAAAAAAGTGTCTGGTGTTGGTAATCTTCCTGTGAAGGTTTTTCAATAACAGTGATCTTGCCTTGTTGGTTTTCTATATAAAATTGTGCAATAATTACAGGACCTGCTATAAATAATACTGAAAGAAAGCAATAAAACTCAAAAGAATTTTTTTTATGTTTAAAAAGCCGTATTCTCTTATGAAGAAAGAATAGTAATATTATTACTGTAATGATAGGAGGAATAAAAAAATTGAGCCACATTTCTTTTGGCAGAAATAATTCAAGTTTTATTATTAATAGCCAGTTAAGGAAGGTATATAAGACCAAAAGTCCTAAGGAAAGGATAATAAAAGGAAGAAATATTTTAAAAAATTTTATTTTTTCTTTATGATTTGAACTCATAATAATGAACAAATATATTTTTACTATTGATTTCTTGTTCGGCTGCATTTGCAATGCCGTCAGTTATAATTATCGAATTTGCAATTCGATTCAACATTAATCTAATTCCAAAACTAAACAATTCTATCCTAATAATTAAGATTATTTAATCTTTTCAAAATACTTACAGTATTGCTTAATTCCGCATTCATCACACTTCGGCTTCCTTGCAGTGCACACATATCTTCCGTGCAGTATCAGCCAGTGATGTGCCAATGCAACTTTATTTTCGGGAATATATTTTATCAGTTGTTTTTCGGTCTGCAAAGTATTCACTGCATTTGTTGTCAGTCCTATCCTCGCCGAAACCCTGAACACATGCGTATCTACAGCCATAGTAGGTTTTTTGTAAACTACGGCAGCAATCACATTCGCAGTCTTTCTGCCTACTCCAGGGAGTTTTTGCATCTCATCCACATCCGAAGGAACCACACTTTTAAAATCCTTTACCAGCATCTTCGCCATGCCCGAAAGGTTCGTTGCTTTATTGTTCGGATAAGAACAACTTTTGATCAGCGCGAAAATATCTTTAACAGCAGCCTTTGCAAGCTTTTCCGCATCGGGATATTTCTTGAAAAATCCCGGAGTGATCATATTCACGCGCTTATCCGTGCATTGTGCCGAGAGTATTACCGCCACCAGTAATTGATAAGGTGTTTTGTACACAAGTTCGGTTTCAGCCACAGGTACATTTTCACTGAAATATTTTATCACCTTTTTAAATCGTTCTGCTTTTAGCATGTCATTTATGTTTGTAATACAAAAATAATCAATTATGATTGCCATCATAAAAATTGTTTTGCAGACCAATAATGGCAAAGTAAAAATTTAACCACATAGAATCATAGGTACATAGGTTTCACATAGACTGCCTTTATCGCAAATGCATTGGCGTCATTGCGAGGAGGTACGACGAAGCAATCTAAACACATATTATTTTAACAAACCTCTATGTGCCTTTCTATGTTTCTACTGTGCCTATGTGGTAAAAAAAAATTCTGCTGTTATATTTTATACAACGGAGTGCATACAATTTGTTTATTTTTACAACAGATTTTATAAACTCACTTTGAAAAGAAAACATTTATACAAAATATTTTTTCTCCTTACCGGATTGTTCATTTTGTTACCTTTATTCATTCATGCACAGAACCGGACACAAACCATTCGCGGCAATGTGATAGACAAGGATACCCGATCTCCATTAACAGGCGCAAGCATTGTTATTTTAAATTCCAATCCTGTGCGTGGCGCTACTACGGATTTAAACGGGAACTTCCGAATCGATAATGTTTCCGTAGGAAGGCAAAGCATCAAGATTTCTTTTCTCGGTTATCAGGATTATTTTATCAGCGAACTTGAAGTTGTTACAGGAAAGGAAATTGTTTTAAATATTGAGATGACCGAGAAAGTGATCACAGGTAAAGAGGTTGTCATTACCGGGAATCAGGCTAAGAACAAAGCTGTCAACGAACTTTCCACGGTAAGCGCCCGCAGTTTCTCCGTGGAAGAGACCAGTAAATATGCAGGCAGTTGGGGCGATCC
>Ga0182027_10014571_pt1 | contig 10875 bp, 7 predicted proteins | sample 712E1DmetaG_FD_121300 | JGI IMG/M metagenome (GOLD analysis project Ga0182027, IMG submission 121300) | Permafrost microbial communities from Stordalen Mire, Sweden - 712E1D metaG (Illumina Assembly) | ecosystem: Environmental > Terrestrial > Soil > Wetlands > Permafrost | place: Sweden...
TATTGGTTTCAGGCCCTCTCCTGTGTCCTGGGATTTGACTGGCACTCCAGTGGAACGACCACCGTTACCACCGGTGCATTGAAGATGGCGCTATCTCCAGGGAGGCATGGGATTGCTGTGGCAGGCGGTAAGGGGAAGACTTCTACCAAGACACCGTCTGACATTCAGAGGCTTGGCGACACTTTTTCATTCTCGGCCGATAAAGTGGCCGAACTCGTGAGAGCGAGCAGAATGAGCGCCAAAGTGGACAATGCCCTGGTGCAGGACGGATACCATCTCTACCATCATGCGTTCTTTTTTACTGAGAAGGGGGAATGGGCGGTGGTTCAACAAGGCATGAACGATTCTTATGCCAGGCGATATCATTGGCTATCTGACCGAGTGAAGAGCTTCGTGGAGGAGCCCCACAGCGCCATCTGTTCCCAGCGCCAAGAGCAGATAGTTCTGGACTTGACAGCTGCGGAGAGCCGCGAGAACCGAAAAGCAACTCTGGATATCGTTAGAGACGGTCCGTCCCATCTCAGACCATTCAGGTCTCAGCTCAACCTTCTTGACTTCGGAGACCGGCCACGCCCGGCTCCAGAGTTGTCCATGCCCAGGAGGCATGAACTCATAGCGCGTTGCGATATCGGAGAGGCAGGCCGAAAAGCCTTACAGCGGGCCTATGAGCTACAACCCTCTAATTATGAAGAACTGGTAGCCCTCCGGGGACTGGGGCCAAAGAGCATCAGAGCTCTGGCTTTGGTATCGGAGCTTGTATATGGTGCAAGCCCTAGCTGGAAAGATCCGGCCAAGTTCAGCTTTGCCCACGGCGGAAAGAATGGTACACCCTTCCCTGTGGATAGGGCGACCTACGACCATACCATTCAGACTCTCCATGAGGCTGTTGAGGAAGCCAAGCTGGATAAGAAGGTGAAGTATAACGCCATCAAGCGGCTAGAACGATACGCATCATATTCTACAAGTTGAATCAGCAAGGGGATCCGGCTACAAGATTCGTGCTCTTGTAAGGAAGGCAGAATTAGTTTCTCCATGCATCATAGGCCACTATCTCATCTAGCCTCTTGCGTGGTCTAGCAGCAGGGGCCTCGGCCGGATAGCCCAAGGTGAGCATCGTCACCACCCGGACATTTTCCGGTATCCCCAGGATCTGTTTTACCTGGTCTTCATAGAAGGCTCCTATCCAACAGCTTCCGAGGCCCAGGTCGGTCGCCATCAGGCTCATGTGGTCCATAGCTATAGTCACATCAATTGGATAGCAGTGCTGGCCGCAGGTCATGATATATTCAGTCTCCGTTCCGCAGGCGGCGATGACCACAGATGCCTGAGCTACAAACGCCTGGCCTCTGGCGGCTGCAGATAGCTCTTGCCGCTTATCTTTATCTTGAACCACGACAACCTCCAATCCTGGAGATTGCGGGCCGAGGGGGCCAGTCTTCCAGCTTCCAGAATGTGGTTTAGTTTTTCCTGTTCGATCGGGCGGTCTTGATAAGAGCGGATGCTTCTTCTTGACCTGATAGCTTCCATGATATCCATAATTGGCACCTTTCATCTTCATATTGCGTTCTTTATAGATAAGCGTGGCAGGCCAAGCAAGATGTATAGACCCCAGGAAAGGTCATAACCCCTACAACCTCTTGGCTAGATCAACACAAATAATTCATACGGAAAAGCATGACTACACTCCATGTTCTCTTGGCAGCCGCGGAGGCAATGTCGGCGCCATGAGAAATGAAAGACCCCGGTCTTTATCCGGCAGCGCCTCCTGGCATGAATAGATCGCGGAGCTCGTGAATCGAGCACGTATGCCCCGTCAATAAGCTATATACCTCACTTTCCTCGCCGGGCTGGTCAACCATGAATGCAAATCCGTCAGCACATTCTCTCCTATTGGCCCCAGGGGTTGAATCCAGTTCTTTGATGGATAGAAAGTGTGCCCCAGTCCCGGATAGGTGATCAAGGAATGGTCCGGGTGGTTGAGCTCCATCGACAGATCATCTCCAAGGGCCTTAAATTTTGGGATGATTCGACCGGTCATCATTAGGACTTACCTATCACTCCCTTCCCTAAACCGCAAATGTTGCTCACCTTGTTGACAGGATGTCGAACAATGCCTGGTCCTGCACCATCTTGGCTAAATGGTGATGGTCTCGGTTCCGGGTCCTACCATAAGGTCGAGTGCCCTCCCCGGAAACGCTTTCGGTCATCTTGGAAGAAGTGTCACCCGATATGCTCACCAGGATGGTATTAGTCACTTTAGATCTGGAAGGGATCAGTGAATTTAAGAAATTAATCCATGAAGGCATATCTGTTTTCTGCATCGCGGAGCGCGTTAATGCGCCAGCATTATGCGGAAGCTGCCGAGCCCCTCCGCAAGGACCGACCTCACGAAAGGGCATGCGAATCCAGCCCAGAAAAGTGGCTTCGGATTATGCGTTTAGCGCCGTCACCCCGTCTCGCTATTCCTCAGATAGGTTGACTATTATTGATAGTGAAATATTATTGTTTGAATGTAGTTATTTTCAAACCAAAATGATAACATAAAAAAATTTAAGAGACAGGAGCCGCCCCTGCCTCCAATCGCTTGCCATATATATATTCAACGGCGGCCGTTGCTTTACCACTGGCCTTCAGAAGCATGGTCTTGTCATTTTTCAGGACCTCAAACCAATTCTGGATGTAGGCCGTGGAGTTTTCCAGAGTGTTGTCAATCCCATTGTTGGCACACAAATAAGCCGATGTCAGCTCGGCCACCAACTCCTCGAAGCTGTACTCTTCCCCGCCGAATGATGCCACCCCCATGATGCCAGGGCGGTTCAGCCTTTCCTTGTGGCCTGTGCTGTGACCGTACTCGTGAAATTTGGTTGCTACATAGCCCTCGGTTGTTTTGAACGTTCCGACAGGCGGCAGGTTTACAAGATCGCTCTTGGGCATATAATAAGCTGAATTCCCGCTCTCTCTGTAGGCGGGCGGATTTGGCATCTTGGCCAGGACAGCGTTGCAGACCTCAACCAGATCCCGGTCTGGGTCCAGGGTTGGGCCTATTTCCTTCCTCGGCACCCCTTCGGTCTGATCCCAATTGAACACCGGGAAGGATTTTATAAAGTAGTAGATTTTCTGCTCTTTTGTCCCATCTCCTTTTTCAACCTCCCTGACTTTCTTATCTGAAAATACTATGTAAGTGGCCTTCTCGCCCCTCTTGATATACCCGCCGTGCTTTTGGGCTTGCAGAAAGGTCAGCCAATACGTAGAAGTGAAGCCTCGGACCATCTCAGCTATCCCAAGGGTTAGGATGTTCACGCCCCGATACGGCTTACCACTGTCGTAATTGGTGGTTAGCTGGCCATTCCAGGGGCGCCGCCAGGGGATGATTCCTTCTTCTAATGCAACTAAAATGCGATCATTTACTTGAGAATATATGTCGGAGGCCATATTTCAGGCCCCCATCTCTTGCGGTGTAGTTTTTGCTTTGATTCGTTCGAGATTTACCGGACCGTTGAATCCGCCTGGCCACTTACTCGATGGGCGGAGGCTGTCCGTGTCGTCTCTTGCTACTTCTTTTGCGGCATCTATCCCAGGAAAATACTGTCGCTGATGTTTACATTTCTGGCCAGGTCGATAAGATGCGGAAGGGCAACTGCAGGAGTTGGCAGCAGTTACATAATAAACATCTTTTTTGTTACTCAGAACGAGCGCCATGCTCGAGAGTTCCACAGCCTCGGGAAGCGGATTCGAGGTCTTTCCCAGGAAATTCAACAACTCAACAATAGCCGCTGTCGACTGCGTGACCGGGGCTTCCGATAGCATTCTCATAGGAGACATTCACTTTTACCCCCGTTTGCACGTCTGAGAAAATGCAATCAGTCTCCTGTCTATCCGAGAATCACGAGGAGGACCCGGGGATGCTCCGAACGCTATCATTCTGCCATTATGTTGTTCTCGGTTACAACTTGTCGTGGTGCTGGGCGATTCGACGAGCTTGCCACGTAATCTACTTTTACCATAACCTTCTGAGTTCTCAATCCTGCCGGTCTCTACTAGGCTATCAGGGGCATCCTCGTTGAGATCCATCAAACTCGTTGCTGGGCGCTGCTCGCCCGTGCGGAAGGCACTCGGCCTACGTATATGATGCAATCGAGGGAAAAATAATTCCCTGGGTTCATCTTTTGATAATAAGCCAATCCGTATTGGATCCACCAAGACTACATGACTACACGTCCTCGGAATCCGGTGATTTTGGCTTTCATAATACTTCGGCGTCCTCTTATCACAGCTCTCCTCTGTTATCCTTTTCTTTTATCTCTTGTTTCTATTATCTTTCTTCTTTGCTTCATTTCTTTTTCTCTCATATTTTCTTTCTTGTTTCTTTCTTCTATTATCCTTTCTTTTTTCTTTACTTTTTTCTTTATCTTCTTCTCTTTTTTACCCCTATTATAGAAAAATTAGAAAAATAAAAAATTCGATAAAACCAAAAAAATCTTGAAAAAAATTGAAAAAAGCATTCAATAATCTTAAAATCGCTATCTATAGAACATGGTCTCAAACTTAAACTTTTGTTGCCAAGGAAAATCGCTAAAACAACTCAAGTTCATTTTGCTCTAAATAACTATGAAAAATATATACATTACGTGATTTACGGCTCTTGTTGTCGATTTTAGCAACGATATCTATATTAGATACCGAATTCATATATATATATGTAGTCATGTCGTGGCATGGCTCGTAGAGAGCCTATCTTTAACCCCAGTGTACATTTACGTGAAATCAATGTCCCTGGCGCTGATTATCGAGTTGCAACGATTGGCGTCACAGAGAACGGTATTTTCACAAATTGATAGCCCACAGGATGCGCTTGGGGTTACATGGCGATATCATGGAGAAGAGCCGAATTTCTGGCCTTTCTTCCCGTGGTTTTGTCCACATTTTGAGGCTTCCATCTAGCTCCTCGCTGGACTGTGGATCGGATGATGGCAGTATATCTCTGAGGTTTTCATCAGTTTGTTTCCGGATATCAGATATACTCTGCCGCGAGATGCTGTTTTTTGAGATAAACCCGCCACGGATCTTTCACCACTGATCGGGCTGGTAGGCTGTATCAAGGCGGTTAAGGGACGTGGTTGTGTAATATAAATGTAAACATTTTCGAAATATAGTTGATAGCTATTGATCTACTTGGAAAACATAAACTATCTTGGGAATCCATGTATACATGCGTTCGAAGAAAGTCTACATGTTCTTGGGACATTTAATGCAATAGAGGGTTATTAAAGAGCTGCATTTTCCTCTCAATGTATTGCAGCTATACGGAAGATAACCATTGGTGTAGATGTATTCTACGTTTTTGCGGGTTATGTCGGGATTAAAATCTGGTTGATCTTTGAAGAGTTCAATCGTTTGCTCGATCGTATAGCCGACGTTCCATGCTTCAGCTGCTATTGCCACTCTCATCTCATGGCCTTCTGGGCCTATAAGGGGAATCTTAGCGGCTAATATCCCTTTCAAACAATGACGCAGATCCTGGCCGATTTTCGTTGGAGCACGTATCGACCTTTCTTGCCCGCTATTGGACCTTTTTGCCCTGCATTTCTTCGATTTTACATGGCACTCTTCTGGTTCAGGCACTTCACGCAAGTGGACTATGTCCGGAATGGGAACAAGCCCCGGATATGGTTCAAATGTGACTGGGTCGATGAATTGAGATCTGATGTCAGTTTTTCTGTTTATGCCTATTGGAACCTTAACAAGATTTCCATATTTTGCATCTTTATTGGGACTTTTGTTCTTCGGAATTATGAGACTTTTGTTCTTCGGAAATATTTCACATTTTACGTCGGCTTCAGATGCGATTTGCTTGGAAAAAATGTATGCGTTGTATGTTTTCGTTGGTCTCAGAAGTATCCATATATGATAGCTATTCGGACTGCCCGAAGCCTCTAGCAGAAAGGGTATTCCGTATTTAGTTAAGACATCAAACAGTTTATGTAAATCTGCTCTGACCGCGTCAGGCCCGCGCTTTCCTTCATGATCATCTATATCAAAGCATATCCATTTCACTTTGTTATCAAGACCGATCTGGTAGAAACCTAATGTGAATTGGCCTTTAACATGATATTCCATGAGGTAAGGATTTTCAAGAAAATTGGCGCGGTGCCTGATATATCCATATTTTCCGTTCTTATCTGGAGTGCGATCTTGTACTGCATAGCAGTCGAAACGAGTCGCGAGGAGCAGGGTCAGGAAAAGCGAGGTGGACCAGAGGGCATCTTCATCAAGCGGATTATTATAAATTCCTAATTTGTGGACATTTCCCCTATTACTAAGTATAGGGGTTTTGTCCACATATTCGGAATTTATTAAATTGCCATCATAATTCTCCACTCTCTCCACGTATTCCCCGGCATTATGGCGGTCGCGCCGCGCGCTGGTTTTCGCCTCGGCGCGGACCTTTGGGGGAGCGATGAGATCTTTCACAGTCACCCTAAAGACAGGAGTCCTACCCGCCATTCCCTGTGGCAGCGTCCAGCTTTTTATTTCCACAAGCTCCAGCTTTCGCCCCGGCCCCCAACTTATCACGCCATTTATCTGCTCCGCTCTGACACCTATGCAATAAACCATGCTCTCTTCTTTTCCTTCCGGATCCTTGACTCTTGACCATGTCTGCCAGGTAGCTGCGTCGACAGATTCTCGCCTCAACCTCTGTGAATCAATCCATCTCTCTTCTTCGTTCTCACCCCTCGCCTGATGATCATAGGTGTTGGAAGGCAATTCTGCTAATCCTATTGCTATGCATATCCTGGCGCTATTTTCAACTCCTTGTGTCTGATCTGATCTATAGTAATCCACAACGGGGGCCGAGGGGCCCATAGCATTGAGCAACCGTTCTTGAATAATCCGTGCTTTTTTTGCATTAGGAGCTACCACAAAAATCATCCTGCCTGGATTCTTCTTGCAGATCGTTATAATTTCATCTATAATCCCGTCGAGATACTCTAGAAAATTCTGCGAATTTAGCTTCGATTTATCAGAATATATCATCATCTTACTATTGGTGTTATTGATATCAGGAAAGATTTTCTCATTTATTTGCTTTCCAGAAAGGTTCGAAAAAAATCCTGGATGTGGCTCGATTAAAGTCCCTGAGACATAGATGTGAGATGCGAATGGCACTCGGTCTGTTAAGAACTTCTGCAGCAACCTGACTGATATCCAGTAATTGCCTGTCAATGATATCTTACCAATTTTTTCATTTGGCCCTCTCATGTATGAAATGCCCACCACATATCCACTGAGGATACTTAAGATATCACGAAGAGCCAGAATGTCTTTCTCAGCTACACCCAACTCCTTTCTATGATTCGCCAATTCGTAAAGCTCATCATAAGCTGCAATCAGCTGTTTCACATTCAATGGATCGCCATTGCTTATTGTGCTGCTAAGATGCTTCCCCATATGTCCTGCATCCCCCGTTCGTCTCAGATTGTTGATTTTTTCCTCGAATTCGCTATTTAGATCACGCCATTTGATAAAATTATTTGCTAAATTCGGATAGGTAGTAGGAAAATCTAAATCATAGAATGCTGGAACCCTGACAACCTTCTGCAGGGAGATTTCGTGCGCTTCATCCATTACGATTGCATCCACAGAGGATATCTTATTGAGTATCGCTTTCGCAATCTTAGATTTAGAAAGCATCAGGGCCTCAAGTTTTCGATAAGTTATTCCGATGACCGGAGATTCATCAGCAAGAATCTTCGTAACCGGACATCTTTTTAGCTTATCACATTCATCGCACTTGGGCAAAAGCAAAGGTAATTGGGAGAGGAATCGATCCTCCCTGATACGATCGCGCAGTCTCAGGCAAAAGCAATTAGGAAGTACCTGCACCGAATTCCCCATGCCGGCAGCACAGATGGTCTCCTTTAGTATGCGATTCGTGGGAGCTACAAAAAGGGTTCTCTTTTTAATCTCGAGTGCGGCATAAACAGCAGAAGTGGTAAAGCCCGCACGTGTCGGCTTATAAAGAATGGCGTCGCCCTCCTCTAAAATCCTACGAGCTTCTGATAGACGTTTTTGATCTATTCCCGGATGATTTATTATGGTAGAATCCGTCTCAAAATTAGTCTGAATGGAGCTTGTTGCTGTCATAAAGCTCGCCCTTTTAGTAACGACTTCCAGGTCAAGATACGATTGACTGACCGGTTACTTTCTTTAGGAGAAAAACTTAAATTATAGAAGATACTATTATTTAATGTCAGCTTTTTCTGGCTCAGGGCGGCAACCCTGGGCGCTTTACCATTTTTCATGTCTCATCAACCCGCGTCCATTCTTTTCTCCTAATTCGGCTCGTGAGTGATCTCCCTAAACAAGTACGATTTGTCAGGAAGATTTGTGCGCAAAATCGTAATTCGCCTGCCGATCAGAGGTCGAAGGCTCTCCTCCATCCCCAAGGCCAAGCCGAGATGGATCTGGCCAATGTGAGCAACGAGGCTTCCCTCGTTTTCTGCAAGTCCGTGGAGAATTCCAGCTGCTTCCTCGAAGCAGGCAAGGCGATACATTTTAGAAGGGTGCAATTGAATCGCTCTCCTCGGCTCCTTTAATTATGGAGATTTCTAAAGACCCATTGTCTTGCAGAGAAAATTTGACTTCAGTACCTTTTTTGACATCGAAGTTCTTTGCCCAGGTTCGAGGCAGACTGACAAAGAAGGTTCCTCTAACGAGCTGTACTTTTCGAGATCCTAAGTTCAAGCTTAACATGAGATTAAGCAATGACCTCTATATCATATTCTCCTTTTGTTGTATAATTAGTCATTGATACCAACATATTGTCAATTAGTTTCCCATTACAACCAGTTGCAGGTTTCTTAAATAATACAACCGTTTATGCATAATGGAAAACTACATTAATGATTAGCATGATGGAAAAGCATGTGATAGAAAAACTCGATCTAGAGACTGCAATTTATCGAATTCTATCAAATGAGGAGGGCCCTTCGCAGAATGAGCTTTTTAGGAAATTGGAGGCGTATTCTGAAAAATTAGAAAAATGTGATCTAGTTCTAAAAGTTGATAGTGGAAATTTAAGCCGCAAATTAAAATCATTAGAAAAGGACGGGATTGTTCTTCACGTTATGAAAAAGATGGAAAATCGTGATCAAGATGCTTACTCATATTTTATTAAGAAGGATCTTGTCACATTTGAGCATATCATAAAGCATCTGGCAAAGAATATTGATACGTCGCTCGAAGTCTCTCTTTTCAATAGAAAGGATTTTAAAAAGTTTCTTGAAATAAAAGATGACCGTCCGAGGGACTTAACAATGGACACCAAATGCGTTCTAATAGATGCTCTCATAAAATCGTCATATGTGAGACAACTTATTGAGATTAGTGGATTCAAGTCAGTTTATCATATTTATAAAAAAGAAGTTAATGGCTTTTGTGATTTGGAGGTATTTATTGAGCTTGTAAAAAGACTTATTCAGGATGGATTAATAAACGATTTTGATGATATAGGTCCCGAATTTAAATCAGATGCAGACACAAGAAAAATAGTTCTGGAAGTAATGTATTCGCGTAGTAGGTAATCTAAATTCCCAGTTGAGGTATGTGCGCCAGATAACTTTCTTTCAACTCCTTCTTATCTATGTGGTTATAGATATCAATGGCCTCTCCTCGCGTGTCTCCGCGCAGCTCTTTGACAAAATCCCTGGACATTCCCGCCCTGAGAAGGTGAGTGACGAACCAGTGCCGGCAACAGTGGGGCGTGAAGCGATCCTCAAGTCTAGCTCCTGGAATATGCAGTCCCAAACGTTCTGCATGTTTCTCGATTATCTCTTCGATGCTTCTCTTTTTGATCCTTGTTCCTATCTTTGATAGAAAGATCGCCTGGCTTTCCGCACCCTTTCGGTTCTTTCGCGCCACCAGCCATCTCTGCAGAACGGCAATGGACTCGTCGTCCAGGTAAAGAACGCGATTGGAGCGTTTCTTCTTGAGTTTGAGCGTCACCTCGCATTTGTCGAGATCGACATCTGTAACATCCAGGCTGGATAGCTCCCCTACGCGCATGCCTGTTTTAAAGAGCAGGACGAGTATGCATTTATCCCGGCTGTCAAGGATTGAGTTGACGAGTCGCGAGGCGTCTTCCACACCGATTAGCTTCCTGCTTTCGGAGTCGTTGTCATTTTTGTATCTGCGAAGGTAGTATTTCCGAAAAGGCACTATGGGGTTGTACTCAACCAGCTCCTCTGCTATCAAAAACTCGTAAAAAGCACTCACGCAAGTATAGACCCTTTTGATGGTCCCAAACTTCAACTCCCTGGCCTTAAGCTGACCCAGAAAGACCTTCATATCGTCTCTGCCTACCGTTAGGGGACTCTTGCCTCTGGCTTCCAGAAAAGCGCAGTACTCCTTTACTCGATAGATGTATTCCATGGTCGAGACCATGCCACGTAGGTCACAGTCCTCATGGAATCTCTGGACAAGATCGTTTACATTGTGGTTCTCAGCACAGGAAGAGGCGATCACTTAATCCACTTCCATCCTTGGGCGGTTTCCTTCACTAGACCGAAGCGTTGCAGGGATTCAAGCTGATTGTTCACCAACTTCACGGCTTCGGTTTCGCCGGGATCCACGCCCAACTCTTTCAGTATTGCATAGCCTTCGAGGGCTTTGCCGCGTTGCAGAATCTTAATTAGTTCCTGGTCGTGGCGTCTGGTCCCTTCGCCCATTTCGACTTCCTGGAAGTTGACATAACGGGCCTTATAGACATCAGCATCCAGCTTCTCCAGGAGCATGGTCTTCATCTTTAGCTCAGTTCGAAGCTTTTGTGCCTCCTCTTTAGCTTCAGCGAGCTCTTTGACTATCTCGTACCGGGGA
>Ga0182027_10014573_pt1 | contig 10874 bp, 4 predicted proteins | sample 712E1DmetaG_FD_121300 | JGI IMG/M metagenome (GOLD analysis project Ga0182027, IMG submission 121300) | Permafrost microbial communities from Stordalen Mire, Sweden - 712E1D metaG (Illumina Assembly) | ecosystem: Environmental > Terrestrial > Soil > Wetlands > Permafrost | place: Sweden...
TAGCGCAGCCCGGCTAATGCACCTGGTTTGGGACTAGGAGGTCCCAGGTTCGAATCCTGGTATCCGGACAATTAGGATTGAGAGTCATTGTAAATCAATTATTTACAATGACTCTTTTTTTTTATGGTGAAAAATTGTGGTAAAAAGGACTTTGAGTTTATTTGGGGTGTTTTCTGCCTTGTATTATTTTTTGATTGTCATAGCGGACTAAATCAGCAACATAGGTTGGAAATTTAACATTTATTAATAAAGTTGCAATTGTGAATTGTATTTTATTAACTTTGAGTAGTCAAAAATCAGCAATGAAGTGAGGTTACTAATAATTTTATTTTCAATTCTATCATACGGATCAAATGCTTTTTGTCAGGATGAACTCTTGTCTGGGTTGTTCTTCTCATCACATGAAGTCATTCAGGAAAAACGTACTTCGTTAAATTTGACACCTAACGGTGCATGTAAATTTCCGGGTGGTTTTTCAATTGAAATGGAAGCAAATTTTCGTCGGGGCGACGGATACTATGGTTACATTTTCCGGATCAAAGGTGATGGGCATACTAATATTGACCTGGTTTCGAACCTAGCTTCTTCTTCTTCTAATTTCTGGCTCGTTTTAAAGGACAAAGTTCTTTTTTCGTACAAATGGAGTGATGTTCCAAATGGAGGGTTTGATCGATGGATAAAAATCAAGATCGATATCAATACGCGGAATTCGAAGTTATCAGTTACGTTTAATGGGAATGAGCAAGAGGTAGATGTCCCTGCGATTTCAGGCCTTAAGAATTTTGATATTGTATTTGGGGCATTTCAGAATACATCATTTTTAAATACCGATGTTTCCCCGATGTCGTTGAAAAATATCAGGGTATTCGATGCAAAAAACCATCTTATCCGTTATTGGAAACTATCCAAGCATGGCCAAACCAAAGTATATGACGAGACTAGCCATATAGGGGCGAGTGTTGAAAATCCGAAATGGTGTATCGACAAACATATCATTTGGAGGAAATTAAAGGATTTAAAAATCGACAGCATTCTGGGGATAACAAAAGATGAGGAAAACGGACGTGTGTTTTTTATTAATAACCGGGCTGTTTATGTCATGTCCACCTTAACTACAGCGATTGATACCATCCCGTTTGCAGGAGGGTTGCCATACGCTGACTTGGAAAAACAAATTATCTACGACAAATTTACAAACGAACTTTGGTCGTATAATTTAAATAAAAACGAAATCAGTAAATTTAGTTTTACCACCCGTCGATGGTCAGTTAATGAAACAACGCCTAACTTAGAACCTAACTTCTGGCAACATAACAAATTCATCTCCCCAATCGACTCATCGTTAGTAACACTTTTTGGTTATGGCTTTTATACATACAAAAGTATCATTAATAAGTACGATAAAAACAAGAAAGTCTGGATGAAAACCGACCGTAGCGAACAAATTCAACCCCGCTACCTGAGTTCCTCCGGATTTTTGAATAATAAGGAAATGCTTGTCTTTGGTGGTTATGGAAGTAAAACGGGTCGGCAGGAACTATCTCCTGAATTTTATTACGACTTGTATTCACTTAACCTGAATGATTTTTCGTTTCAAAAACTTTGGACACTTGACCAGCCTGTTTCTCCGTTTGTCCCTTGCGAAAGTTTGGTTACAGATCCGCAATCGGGCAATTTTTACACACTTATTTACAACAATGGCAATTATGCAACCTTTTTGCATCTGGCCAAATTCGGGATAAAAAATAATGAATATAGGCTTTACAACGATTCCATCCCCTATAATTTCCTTGACACTCAATCGTGGAGTACCCTTTTCCTCGATCATGAAACCTCTCAATTGATTGCAATAACTTCACACAATTCGGAAGTTTCGCTCTATTCAATTGCCTATCCCCCTTTAATGCCTGAAGATGCTTATCAAAGTGATCCGGTTGAAATAAAATGGTATGTTTGGCTGACAATTGTTTTATTATCCGGGAGTTTCATTTTTGTCCCGTATATTTTAATCAAAAAGAAAAAAGGTAAAAATAAAAATGAGGGATTATATATACAGGTTGAACATCCGAACATTGTACCCATTGCACCTATCGAACGGAAAACTATTTCTTCAATCCTTTTTATGGGAGGGTTTCAAGTCTTCGACCGTAAAGGCCTCAACATCACTACTGCTTTTTCGCCTACACTTAAACAACTATTTTTGTTTATCTTTTTGAATACCATTAAAAATGGGAAAGGTGTGTCATCTGCAAAACTTGACGAAGTGTTGTGGTACGACAAATTAGGGGATAGTGCCAGGAATAACCGAAATGTCAACATTAATAAACTACGTACAGTCCTCGACGAAATGGGTGGGGTTGACTTGATCAACGAAAATTCTTTTTGGAAGATTAAATTGGAGAATCAAGTTTTCTGCGATTATACCGAAATTATCCAGCTGCTCCGGAAATCAAAATCCATCGCCATTACCGAATCTGAAATTCATGAACTCATTGCCCTTTTGTCATTAGGGGAATTTTTACCACAGATACAAACCGAATGGATGGATGAATTTAAGTCTGTATTTGCAAATGAAATAATCGATGGGCTTAGTTCGTTATTCAGGGGAAAAGAATTTATGGATAATTTTAGTTTACAATATCACCTGGCAGAGTGTATTCTGGCGTATGACCCATTGGATGATGAGGCTTTTACCAGGAAATGCTCCGTGTTATACAAAATAAGTAAAAAAGGGATGGCAAAAAGTTTTTACGATTCATTTTGCCGCAAGTACAAGCAGGTATTGGGTATCGATTATGCCGTCTCGTTCAACGAAACGGTAAAATGAAAAGTGAACTATAGGCAAAACCCTTTTTTCGCTGATGACCGCAACGGATTTAATTTGTAATATTTCACATATTAACTTTGGAAAATGAGTAATAAATATTACATCTGCCTATTATACCACTTAATTGAAGGTATATCCTATCGGTTGTTATTCTTTTGATCTTTAAATGGCTATTTTTATGATTTGTATATCAGATAAATGCAATATTAATAAATTATTAATAAACTATTATATCCCTATTTACTAATTATTAAAAGTTGTATTAATCGGAAAGATATATTTGTACATTCAAACACCAAGAACGAGAAAATATATATTGCTGGTTAGATATTAAATATGACATCCGAAACTTACAACTTTTATAATTATATGCCTATGAAGTAAATCAGAAAAAGAAATCTCATTAAAGACTTTTGCATGAAATCATGCTCGTTAATTGAATTAATTATTAATTGTTAATTGAAAGAAAAATTTATGAAAATGAACCTATTTGTAAAGAAAATGTGTTGCTTTCAAAGGGCTTGTGCTTTTCTACTTGTTTTTTTAAGCGTACAAGCTTACGCAGGTCAATCAAAATTAGGAAGCCAAACTCAGACTGAAGCTCAACAACAAAAAAAAATATCTGGTATTGTGACTGATAATTCTGGAAAACCAATTCCAGGTGCAACTGTGGTTGTCAAAGGGACCACTAATGGTGTAACTACAGGTGTAGATGGTCGTTATTCGTTTAATAGTGTACCATCCAATGCTGTTCTTGTTTTTTCATTTGTTGGAATGAAAACGGTGGAAGTGAAAGTTGGAAATCAGGAAAGTATCAATGCTACTTTGGCTGAAGATATTATTGGTATTGAAGAAGTTGTTGCCATAGGTTATGGAACTCAACATAAACGTGATGTAACCGGTGCAACAAGTGCTGTAAAAGCGGCAGAGCTTGTTAAACGTCCTCTTGTGCGAATTGAACAGGCATTGCAGGGCACAACCCCTGGAGTCCAGGTAGTGAGCGCAAGCGGTAACCCGGGGGTTGGCTTAACTGTAAAAATCAGGGGGGCTAGCTCAATTACCGGTGGCACCGAGCCGTTGTATGTAATCGATGGTTACATTGGAGGGGATATTGGTGCCCTTAACCCCAACGATATTGAAACGATGGATGTATTGAAAGATGCTTCATCAACAGCAATCTACGGTTCACGGGGAAGCAATGGTGTGGTTCTTATCACTACCAAATCTGGTAAGGAAGGCAAAGCTGTTATAAGCTTCAACTCTTGGGTCAGTAGTAATAGCTTACCAAGCGGGATAGATCTTATGTCCGCAGCCGAATTTGCACAGACAGTTAATAAACGTACCACCAATACTATTTATTCTCCAGCCCAAATTAGTCAATTGCAGGCAAGCGGTGGAACAAATTGGTTGGACGCAGTTTCACGTAGCCCATTGGTCCAAAATTACGACCTGAGCATCGCGGGTGGTACCCCTAATTTCAAATACAGGGTTTCCTATAACCGTCTGGACCAACCGGGTATGATTATTAACTCCTCATATTTGAGATCGAGCCTGAGGGCTAATTTGGATATCAAAGCCAGCAACCGCCTGAATATCAAATTTAATTTTTCGTACGTTGAGCCTAAAAGCAGGAACAATGGCTCACAGGGTGACATTACCGACGCGTTTGCATCGGCTCTTACTTATGACCCAACAATGTCTGTCAAGGATGGATCAGGCAATTATAATTTGTCCTCGCAATACGCCAACAGCAGCAATAACCCTGTTGCCGTGGCTTACGACAATTATTCAGACAATTCCAGCAAGACTACTACGGGGACAGGGGTTCTTGAGTATAAAATCATGGATGACCTGACTTTTACAAGTAACAATACTTATTCGGTAGGTTCTTATTTCAACCAGCAGTTTCACGGCACTCTGACCAATTCCGGCAACAGTAGCGCCACCGTAAATGCTGACCGTTCGGTTTACTATCAGAACAGTAACTTCCTTACTTATGACAAAAAATTCGGCGAACATCATTTGACGGCTACTGTACTGTATGAACAAAGCAAATGGGAAGATACCAGCGTATCTGCCTCTGGAACTAAATTGTCGACCACGGCGTTATCCTATTGGAACCTGTCACTGGGTGCTACCCAGACGGCTGGATCAGGTTATGATGCAAATCAGATGCAATCATACATGGGCAGGGTCAACTATGCGTATAAAAACAAATATCTGTTGACTGCAAGCTTAAGGAGGGACGGTTCTTCCAGACTGACTCAGAAATACGATAATTTCCCGTCGGCAGCAGTTGCATGGAATGTTACTGAGGAAGATTTTATGAAAAACCATCCGGTTATTTCCAGCCTTAAAGTCCGCGCAAGCTACGGTGAAACAGGCAACCAGGCAATTGGTGATTATTCTTCAATACCACAGATCAATATCGGGGGCGACAGGTATTTCTTCAACGGGACAACTGCAACCAATGCTACCTATCTGGGAACGGTTGTTGCCAAAGGCCTGAAATGGGAACATGCCAAACAGACTGATATCGGTGTTGACTTAGGGTTGTACGGTGGAAAACTTACCTTTACCGCCGATTATTACAATAAAGATAATGTTGACTTGTTGTACTCTTTTACAGCGCCATTATATGTGGGCGGCGGGAACTACAACAGGAACATGGGAAAATTGAACAATAAAGGCCTTGAATTTTCTCTTGGCGGGACGCCGGTTATTAAGAACGATTTTACCTGGAGCACCAATTTTACCCTTTCGTTCAATACAAACAAAGTAGTTGACCTGGCGGGATCGGACAACCTCCCTGCTAGTGGGCCTGGTACATTTGGATCAGAGGTTTCGCGTTTGCGCGTGGGAATGCCGTTGGGCGAGTTCTATGGCTATAAATTTTTGGGCACATGGAAAACCAGCGAAGCTACCCAGGCTGCGCAATATGGCGCTAAGCCGGGAGATGCCAAATATGCTGACTTGAACAACGATCATAGTATTACTCCTGCTGACCGGACAGTGATTGGCAATGGTACCCCTAAATATAATTTTGGGTTTATCAACGACTTCAAATACAAGGCGTTTACATTAAGCGTGATGATACAGGGAGCTGGTGGCAACCAAATTTTCTCGCCATTTATCGGTCTGACCTATGGTGGTAGTGGTTTTGCGCGTGATGCAACGAACAAAGCGTCATTGAATATGTGGACTCCTACAAAAGAAACCGACATTCCGAATATAGTTGGCTATGCATACAGGGCTTCTGACGAGTGGATATATAATGGGACCTACATGAGACTGAAAAACGTGTCGTTGACTTACAGCTTGCCAAAAAGCCTCATAAACAAAGTATCTATTAGCAAGATGGAGGTATATGTAAGCGGACAAAATCTGGTTACAATAACCAAATACCCTGGTTTCGACCCGGAAATAACCAGCGCTACAGGCGCCCAAACACCAGGTATCGACACGGGAGTTCTTCCTAACCCTCGTACATTTACCGCAGGCTTTCGGATTGATTTCTAAGTTAGAAATGAGTATTTAACAATTTTAATGGAAAATATTATGAAAAAAAGATATTTGATATTTAGTGCTTTGATTTTATCAGTGCTTTTATCCTGTATGGATTTAACTGAAAATCCAAAAGCGAGTTTAACGCCTGGATCATATTTTAATACGCCAACAGAAGTCAACGGGGTGATTGCTGCAATGTACAGGCAATTGGCCAAAGACGGCTCATGGGGCTTTACATCGGGCTTCTTTCCATATTTTGGTGGAGATGACCTTGCTTGCCACCCCGCATCGAATAAAGCTGACCAACGCAGTTTCGATGAGTTGAATGGCGACTCGGGAAATGGCTCAAACGGCGGTATCGGGCCAATGTGGAATGCCACGTGGTCGGGTATTTACCAGGCTAATGCCATAATCGCTAATATCGGCAAGGTTGCTTATCCTACGGAAGACGCCATGAAAGCGGATGTTGGGCAGGCTTATTTTGTTAGGGCGCTTGCTTATTTTTACGCGACAAAGACTTTTGGGGACGTTCCAATTGTAATTGCGATTGCTGATGCCGATGCACGCCCTGCCAGATCGCCTATACTCGACGTGTACACGACGGTTATCCTTCCCGACTTGGCATTAGCTGAAACTTATTTGCCCGATTCATGGCCTGGAGAGCCTGCAAAAGCAACAAAATGGGCTGCTAAAGCCCTTTTAGCCAATGTGTATATGAATATGGCAGGCTGGCCATTGAATCAAGCTGATAAATACGCTTTGGCTGCATCCAAAGCCAATGAAGTTATTCAGGCAGGTAAATTCACTTTGGTACCTAATTATGGTGATGTTTTTAAAACAAACTTCAACTCGGAAGCTGTTTTCTCGCTGGGATACAACACCGCTGGCGGCCTGCCGCGCAGGAGTACAGGCCAGTTCGTTATTCCGGACGATGAAACATCGGAACAAGGACAAGCCGGCTGGGATGATTACTGCACTGAGATTAACTTTCTCAAACATGCCCCAGCATGTCAACGTACCGACGAAACCTTCTTAACAAAAATTAAAAAAAGAGGTACACAGAATGCTGATGGTACATATAATTATAATATCATAGCTTGGAACGATCCAAATTCTGAGACGCAACACCCTTACTTTAAAAAATTCCGTTATGGGGTTGCCGCTCCCGGCACTACAGTGGGCGATGGTTGTGTTGAAACACCAACCCGTTTAATATCAATGAGCCCGAGTACGAATAAAACTTTGGACCTTATCCGCTATCCAATGGTCCTTTTGAATTTTGCCGAAGCAACGGCCAGGGCAGGCGCTGTTAGTGCTGATGCTTATACCGCAGTTAATTTGGTTAGAAATCGTGCTGGTCTGCCTAATTTGACCCCAGGGCTTAGTCCAACTGTTTTCTGCGATTCTGTTGTATTTGAAAGGGCTTACGAATGTGCTGGTGAATTTGGCGTACGTTGGTTCGATATTCAGCGTTTGCAATTGCTCCCAAAAGTTATTGCAGCCCGCCTTGTCGGGTCTTACCCTGCTGATAAAGCTACTGGATGGGAAAACCCATTAAACCCGAAGGTCTTCACTGACGCAGCTTTTCTTCAATCACGGTATCTTGCCCCGATTCCTATTGATGAAATGAACAGAAATCCTCAATGGACACAAAATGCGTTTTATTAATAATTAATTTTTTATAAAAATAAGGGCGTCCGATAAGGATGCCCTTATTCTTCTTATCAGAAAAACGATGGCAAATGACGAACCTAACAAAATGAAAAAAACACTTCTCTTTAAGATTATTGCGGTACTTCTTCCTTTCTTTATTATTTTTCTGGCAGAGGTTTCTTTAAGGGTTTTTAAATACGGTAACAGCTTTGATTTGTTTGTTGAATATCCGCAATCACCTGGTTATCTTGTCTTTAATCCTCATGCTTCAGAGAGGTATTTTCCAGATAAAAAGTTTGCTACTGTTGGAAATAATGAATTCTTCAAGAAGAAAAAAGATGCCAATACCATCCGTTTTTTTGTTTTAGGCGAATCGACGTCTATTGGCTACCCCTATTTTCACAATGCGTCTTTTCACAGGTGGCTTTTATACCGGTTAATGCATACCTATCCCGATAAAAACTTTGAAATTATCAATCTTTCACTTACGGCTGTCAACTCATATACCATTAAAGGATTTGCAAAAGAACTTATTAACTATGAACCGGATGCTGTATTAATATATGTAGGGCAAAACGAGTATTACGGGGTCCTGGGGGTTGGTTCAACACAATCGATCGGTGGCAGTACTGAATTGGTGGATTTTATTCTTAAACTCCGTACGTTAAAAACCGTTCAGTGGGCAACAAATGTCTACCAAACAACGGTAAAATTTTTTCGTTCAAAAGATATTCGTACCGAAGTGACCCGAATGGAAATGATGGTGGGCAACCAGCAAATTCCTTTTCAGTCGGAGCTTTTTAAACGGGGTATCGATCAGTTTCTCACTAACATGACCGAAACTTTATCAATTCTGAATAAAAACAAAATTCCTGTTTTCTTTAGCAATTTGATTTATAACGAAAAAGACCTTGTCCCTTTTATCAGCTCCGATGTTGATGATGCAAAATGCCCCGGGTTTAATACAGAATATAAGTCAGGGCTTGAAGCATTGGGGAAGGGCGATTCTCTGGCCGCGTTTCATTTATTGAGCGGTGCCAACCGCATCTTTTCAGGCCATGCAGGGTGCAACTATAAATTGGGGCAGTTGGAATACGCGAAAGGAGATTTCACACAGGCAAAATCGTATTTTGTTCATGCAAAAGAAATGGACGAACTGCGTTTTCGGGCACCTGAAGAACTAAACAAGGTGATTGCGAACCTGTGCAGCCAGTTTCCAAACGCCCATTTAGTGGACACCAAAACCAAATTTGAAAATTCTGCCGAAAACAAGATACTTGGCGATAACTTGCTGACCGACCATGTGCATCCTAACCTGACCGGTTTTGCGCTGATGTCAGATGCTTTTTATAAGTCGATGAAATCCGAAAAAATGTTTCCTGAAGCTGGAACTGAAATGAGTTTTGCCCGGCTTCAGAAGGAAATGCCGATCACCGAAACCGATTCGCTTTCGGGTGTTTTTCGTATACATAACCTGAAAAGCCACTGGCCATATAACGATCCGCGTTACAAAAACGGGCTACCTGTCCAGACGATAGAAGAGCAGATGGCAGATAAACTGGCCCGCAATGAAATTAAATGGACAGAGGCCAACGATAATTTATATGCGTATTACATGGGCAACAAACAGCCCGAAAAGGCAGAAAAAGTGGCTGAGTCGATGGTATATGAAAATACCTATGATCCTGCTCCTTACGAGAAAGTTGCCATGGTGAATGGACAAATGGGAAGGGAAGACAAAGCCGTTTTTTATTTCCGAAAGTCGTTCGAACTGGCTCCATCGTTCGACAAAGCACGTTATCTTTTTGTGATATACCTGAAGATGGACCACCCCAACGAATCGCTCCCGTTCCTGAATTATGCGCTTGCCAACAACTCCCGGGGCATGAATTTAAGCCCGATAAAGCCACTGGTTGAACAAATTATTCAGCTACAGAAAAAATTAGGAACCGATGCCGGGAATGTAGAAATACTGAATGAAATTGCTGAAACCTACCTGAAAATGGAAAATCGTGATGGGGCTATGAAATATGTCAATATGGTTTTGATGGCCGATGCCCGGAACATAAAGGCATTGGAAATAAAGAAAAAGATAGGACAATGACGAACTGTCGAAAAAATATGCTAACTAAACCAACAAGAAGACAAAACGCCTGGTTCGGTTTGGCGCTTCTCGGATGCAATTTGCATCTAATCCTTTCTGAAATTAATTTCCTGTCTGCTTGAAGCAGCAGTTGGTTCGATTTTAAATGAGAGTATTATGAAAAAAACATGTTTGTTGTTTGTTGCTCTGATATCTTCCGTATTATTATCTGGGTGTATGGATTTAAAAGAAAATCCGAAAGCTACATTAACCTTGGATTTCTCAATTAAAACGCCGAAAGATTTGGAAGGTCTTATCGCGACTATGTACCGGGAATTAGCCTCTGACGCTGGGTGGGGATATAGTATGGGTATGGTCTCTTATTTCGGTTCCGACGACCTTTCAGCAATTCCGTTTAGTGGTAAATTTGACACTCGTTCATTCGACGAATTTATGGGCGACGGATACGCTACGCGTTATCAATGGTCTGCACCATTTCTAAGTATTTCTCATGCAAATGCGATCCTTTCATCCATCAATGGGGTAACTTTTACTTCTGAAACGGATAAAAATGGTGCATTGGGACAGGCCTGTTACATGAGAGGGATGTGCTACTACTATCTTGTACGAACTTTTGGCGAACTTCCGATTGTTACCGAATATATTATTGATGAAGCTGATCCATTAGACCGGCAACCGGTAAAAGAGGTGTATGCCTTAATTATTGACGATTTGAAGAAAGCGGAAAATTTGTTGCCTGAATCATGGCTGGGACAACCGGGAAAAGCAACAAAATGGGCAGCA
>Ga0182027_10014574_pt1 | contig 10874 bp, 14 predicted proteins | sample 712E1DmetaG_FD_121300 | JGI IMG/M metagenome (GOLD analysis project Ga0182027, IMG submission 121300) | Permafrost microbial communities from Stordalen Mire, Sweden - 712E1D metaG (Illumina Assembly) | ecosystem: Environmental > Terrestrial > Soil > Wetlands > Permafrost | place: Sweden...
ACGAGAAACTGGGGTTCTGCCCATCGGGCCCCTGGCGGGTTCGACCGCGGTCATCGAGCTCTGGCGCTCGATGAGCTCGCAGGGCTACAAGACCGGATATACGGCGGTGCCGACCTATTGGCTCGTGGTGTCCTATGGGACCAAGCGCTTCCTGTGCAAGCAATACTCGACCACCAACCCGGCCCGCACCGCGATCGCCCAGGCCAAAGCCAAACACGACTATGACGCCAACGTGCGCACCCTGCGCGAGGCTAACGCTGCAGCGGGCAAGTAACCAAGATCCATCGGGGGCTGGCGCGCCCGACGGGACCATGTTATACTGGGGCCATGAGCAACCTGCCGCCCCTGATCCGCTATCTGTCGGGTGTCGAGCACACCCGCGAGACGGTGCGACATCGGGCTTACAACTACCGCACCTCGACGACCGGAGAAGCCCATATCGGCGACTATGAGATCCGGCTGGACCTCGCAGCCGACCGCCCGACGCAGAAGAAGGTTCTCGCCGATCTGCGATCTGAGATGGCGCGCCGTTGCGCTCCCGCCCTGAGCATCGCCTCCCGCAACATCCCCGCCCCCTTGTTCGCGAGCGAGTTTGGCGCATTTCGCCATTCCGACCTGGAACTGACTCTGCTCATACCCGGCCAGATCGACTTGGTTCGATCCAACTTGGCCCCTTTCATCGCCGAGACGCTGATAAACGTGGGGACCCGGCCCAAGCTCCTGGGGATGCTGGACTTCGAGCTCTGGCCCGACCTGCACGACGCCCAAAGCAAGCGCGACTCGCTCTGGGAGATCTGCTCACCGGCTCGTGCCGACGCCCACCTGGTGGCCCTGGCGGAACGCTGGCGCTCGCGCCTGCCCGCCTATCTCGGTCTGGACCTTTCTGCTGGTGCGGTGCGCTACCCGGGATTGATCGAAGAGCTGCACGTGGGCCTGGCACCCCTGGAGCACGCCCTCTGCCGCTATCTGGTCGAGAACGGCAGCACCGGAAGCAAGCAGCCGACCATCTTCTACGCGACCCGCTACAACTTTGGCAAAGTCCCCGATTCGGAGATGGTCGACGCCTGCCGTCGTCTGTCGGAAGCCGGCTGGATCGAGGATTTCGACCACGACTTCACCCAAAAGCTCTTCTTCGCCCGCCGTGGCCCCAAATTGCGCAAGCTCTCGCGCCACGACCTGCTCGAGATGATCGTCCCTTAGAGGCGTTTCTTGGTGTCTATCTGTTGCCCGCCTGGCAGTCCGCGCACCCCAGGCGGGTTTTGATTTAGGCTTTTAAAGCCAAGCCCTCCTTTCGTTTGACAAGCCGGGCAAGATGGGCAAGCTCCTTGGGCGATGTTGTGAAATAGACGCCTCGCCCAGCTCATAGTCCAAGGAGATAAGATGGCCGCCCGAAAGTCCGCCCAGGTCCACGTCATTGACGGCAGCCGCGCGGGTCTCTTCCCGCGCATGGGCATCGTCGCCGTCCATGCCACCAAGGGCGGGGTGGGCAAGACCGCCATCGCCGCCAACCTCGCCTGGGGCTTGTCGATGTCGGGTGAGAACACTATCTTGGTCGACCTCAATGCCGACTCGACCCATCTGGATCGGCTCTTCTCCCGGCTCCTCTACAAAGGCCCCGAGGCCTATCGGGACCGCGAGGAGCTTTTCAAGATCAAAGGCCTATCGTATCTGGCCGCGCACATCAACCACAATAAGACGAGAACCAAGATCGATCCGATCGCCCTGCAGAGCGCGATCCTGCCACTTACCGAGTCGCCCAACCACCTGGACCTGCTGCCCGGGGTTTATGACCAGTCGGAGTATGACGATGGTCCCGACTCGCCGATGGCCGCCCTGCTCACCCGGCGTGAGTGGATAAACGAGTTGTTTAACGGCCTCATGGCCCCGCGCACCGGTTGGAGCTATGTGGTCGCCGACACCGGTATCAACCGTTACACGCCCTTCGCGCGGCTCTCCATCATCCGAGCCGACCTGCTGGTCATTGTGGTCAACGCGAGCTCCCAAGCAGATATAGCCTCTGAGGCGCAGGCGATGAAGAGCGTGCTGGATTCAGCCTCTCTCGGGCGCTATGGCGTCCTACGTGGCAAGCGGGTGATCGTGGCCAATATGTTGCATCGCCCGGACACCGACAAGTACGCCCCGACCCTGGCCCAAGTGAAGTCAGCTTTTGCCTTCTTTGGTGCGGAGGCCATCCTGCCCGTGGCTTACGACGCGCAGTCCTGTCTCATAGCCGAGCATGAGGGTCTGCCTGTGCTGGCGCTTGGCGAGCGAACCTTGCCCCTCGCGAGTTCGCCCATGAAACGGGATCTGCAAGCCCTGGTCAACACCGTGTGCTATGTTTATGGGGACAATGGCAAGAGCGCCCCGATCAGGCGCAAAAACGTCTTCTAACCGCTTCTCACCAGTTGTGGTGAGCCCGCCAGAAGGCGCCCGCTGGATGGGCGCAGAAGGCCGCATTCTCGGCTTTGCGCAAGACTGCCCATGCCATCGGCGACTGAAGGCCGGCTTCGCTACGCTACGCCGAATCCCCGCCATAGAGGGCGACCGCTTCATCATGCTGGGCTCGGATGGCTAGATAGGCGTCAAAGGCCGGACCGGGCCGGTAGATCGAGCGCAGTTCATGCTCGAGGACCGCGCCATCGGCAAAGCGCAGGCGCAAGGAGTCGGGGTATGGCGCCCGGCCGGTGGAGCCAATGACTTCCGCCGGCTCAAAGGAGCCTCCGCGCAAAGCGATCAAATGTTCGCCCACTACAAAGCGCGGGCCGGCAGGTTTCTTACCCATCAGCGCGACCAGGGGTGTTCGTCGCGCCAGATCGCCCCGGCCGGATGGACCCGGAAGGCCCGGTCTTCGGCCTGTGACATGGCGATATTGGCTTCCCGCCATTGGGGTGAGGTGTGCCCATATTGACGGGCTATGTCGACCAGGTGGTTGTAGGCGGCTAGATAGGCGTCAAAGGCAGGGCCTGGGCGGTAGATCAGCTTGGGCGTGCCCTGGCCGAGGGTGCCATCCTCGTAGCGGTAGCGCAGGCAAGTTGGATAGGGCGCCTGGCCGGTTGAGCCGATGATCTCCACGACCTCGACACCGCCATTGCGACCGGGCCGCAGCAGTTTCTCACCGACCATGAAGCGGGGTTTGCTCTGGCGTGTGCTCATATCTTGATTCCATTCTTGCGCAGCCAAGCTGCACCGGCGGGGTGGACGCCAAAGGCCCGGTTTTCCGCAGCCTTCAATTGGTCCTGCCAATGCCCTCTACCCGGATCGCCGGGCTTACCTCGGGTCTTGAAGTAGGACTGCGCGAGCTCGAGGTAGGCGTCTAGTGCCGGGCTCGGAGCGAACAGCTCCTGCTCATAGACCTGGCGCTTCCCGCCACTGGCCAACTCGACCTCGATGTATTCCGGCATCGGGGTGACGCCGCGCGGCTTGCGCACCACCACCGGGTTAGCGCGACCGTGCTCCACGATGAACAGGTGCTCGCCGCGAGAGAACTGGGCAGAGCTGGCGGCGCGACTCATGGATGGCGCTCGCAGATTTCTGAAAAGATGTTGTGGTCCATCTTGGATCTCCTAAGGTTTCTTGGCAGACAACAACATTATAGCCACTCCTGCCAGAATCGGCCAGTCTCTTTGGGCGTCAATGCTGGCGCTCGGCATAGGCTTCAGAATCGCAACCTTTGACCATCAGTTGACCTGACGATCAAGCTGGCTATGCTGTTTGGAACCACCATCTGGGACCTCAAGGAGCAGAACTCATGGCCTACAGCCCCAAACTCCCCACCTGCGTCAAGTGTCAAGCGCCCATCCGTGTGATGGAGCAGTTCCGGGAAAGGCCGGACGGGCGCCGTGAGCATCTGGTCTGCCCAATCGAGAAGCAAACCGCAGCGGCGCTGGCCGGCATCGACGATCTCTTGCTGGTTGAGAAGATACGACCTCGCAAGCCGCGCTCCTAGCGGACAGAAAGGTCCTCAATGATGGCCCTCAAGACCTCCGATGATTTCTTACATCAAGAGATAGACACCATCATCATCGGCGGCGGCCCGGCCGGCCTGTCCGCCGCGGTCAACCTCGCCCGCCTGCGCCGGAGTGTCCTGGTGATCGACGACCGCGATGGCCGCTCGCTCTGGGGTCAGATCAACCGCAACTATCTGGGCTTCCCCAATGGCATCCCTGCCGCGAAGATCCGCCTAGCGGGACGAGCTCAAGCCGCTCGCTATGGAGCTCACTTCTTAGCGGGCCAAGTCAATTTTGCCACGCCCGATGGCAAGGACTTCATGGTGCGCGTAAGCCCAAGCCATGAACGTCCAGCCCACGCGGCCGGCCGGCATGGCAACGTCGCCGCCGACCGCGAAGATGGTCGCAGCCATGGCGAGATCGAGCTTGCGGCGTCTCTCGAGCTCAGGGGTCGCACGCTCATCATCGCTGCGGGGGTGCGAGACCAGTTCCCACGCTTCCCCGGCTGGGAGCAATGCGTGGGTCAGAGCCTCTTCTGGTGCATCCTGTGCGATGGCTACGAGGCCATTGACAAGACTGTGGCCGTGGTGGGCGATGATGAAGAGGCCGCCGAGACGGCCTTGGACCTGCTCGACTTCACGTCCAAGATCACACTGGTGGCGGGCTCCGCCGCCGGCTTCTCTTTCTCACAGGCCCGGGCAGCCGATCTGACCAATTCCGGCATCGCCATCTACCCCTACGCCATCAACGAATACGTCTGTGGCAACGGTCAGATCAACGCCCTGGTCTTGAAGAATCCCGCCTCCTCGCGCTTGCCAGCAGACATGGTCTTCGCCTATCGCCATCCGATTGCGCGCAACGAGGTGGCGGCCATGCTGGGCGTCGAGCTCAACGCCATCGGCCAGATCGTGGTCGACGCCGAGCAACACACCAACTTGCACGGGGTCTATGCCGCCGGCGACGTGACTAGCCCGCACGACCACCAGGTAAGCGCCGCAGTGCATGAAGGCAATCAGGCGGCCGCGGCGGCCAACTATTACCTCTACCGGCCCATCCAACGCTCAGGCGGGCGGCCCGCCCGCTAAAACTAAGCTGCGTCGGGCCGCCGCAGCGACCGGTAGATCGGGCTCGTCCCGTTGCGGATGGTGTCCTCGCCTATCAGACACGAGTACGGCCCCTGAGTCTCGTCGGGCAGATCGTACATGGTGTCCAGGAGGGCTTCCTCCACGATGGAGCGGATGGCCCGGGCGCCGGTCTTGCGGGCCAGGGCCAGCTCGGCGATGGCGCTCACCGCGGATGGTGTGAAGTTCAGCAAGATGTGGTCCAAGATGAACAGCCGCGCGAACTGGCGGACGATGGCATTTTTGGGCTCGGTGATGATGCGCTCGAGGTCGTCTTGGGTCAGAGGCGCTACCGTGGCCACCACCGGCAGGCGTCCGATGAGTTCGGGGATGAGGCCGTATGCGAGCAGGTCTTCTGGGGCGAGCTGCTCTAAAAGCTTGGCACGATCAAGGGCTTGGCGATTCTGGCGGGAGCCGAATTCCCGGCTTCGCTCTACGGCCCCAAAACCCAGCGAGCGCACGCCGACTCGGCGCTCAATAATGGCTTCCAACCCGTCAAAGGCCCCGCCAACGATGAACAGGATGTTGGAGGTGTCAATCTTGATGGTATCTTCGTTGGGGTGCTTGCGTCCGCCTTTGGGGGAAACTTCGGCGACGGTCCCCTCGAGGATCTTTAAGAGCGCCTGCTGGACTCCCTCGCCCGAGACATCGCGGGTGATCGAGACCGACTCGGACTTGCGCGCGATCTTGTCAATCTCGTCGATGTAGATGATGCCGCGCTGCGCGGCGGCGATATTCCCATCGGCAGCGTTGATCAGGCGTAGCAGGATGTTCTCCACATCCTCGCCCACATAACCCGCCTCGGTGAGACTGGTGGCGTCAGCGATGGCGAAGGGCACCTCGAGGCACCGAGCCAGGGTTTGGGCCAGCAGCGTCTTGCCTGAGCCGGTGGGCCCCAGGAGCAGGATGTTGGACTTGCCGATTTCTACCTCGCCGACTGAGTGTGCCGCGCCGATGCGCTTGTAGTGATTGTAGACGGCCACCGAGAGTATCTTCTTGGCCCGCTCCTGGCCGACGACATATTCGTCGAGCTTGGCTTTGAGAGCTGAGGGCTTGAGCGCGGTGAGCACGGGCGCAGGCCGCACAGCCAGGGAGACCGGAGCGCTGGCCCCCGCCGGCGAAAGGGCCACTTTGCGCGACTGTGGCACCGGGTCGGACACGAGATCGTCATATTGGGAGTTGGCGTTCGCCGGATCCGTCCAAGGGCTTTTGAGCGGCGCCCGCCCACTCAGATTATCCGAGCGCCGTCGAGCTGGGGTCTCCGACGCCGGATTCTTCTTGTCACCCAGGCGGCCCAAGCCGATGACCGCGTAGGCGATGTCCACGCAGTCGGCGCAGATGTAGGCGCCCGATCCGCCGGCGACCAATTGGGGAACCCGGTTCTCGGGGCGATCACAGAAGCTGCAGCGGATGGCCGGGCTCATAGTCTCTTAAAAACCTCTCAAGCGGGCCAGGTCCAAGATGCTTGCTGGCCGTTGGAGATAGTTTGCGCGAACAAGCGTCGTCGTCAAGGCCTCTGAGCGCCCCGGAGAGGCATTTTCTGCCAAAGACGCGCGTCCAGGCAACTGTTAAATGAAACGGACAGGTCTTACCAGCCGCAGAGTAGCTTGGCAAAACCGTCACTGGTCTCACTCCAGAAACCATCGGCCGCGGCGCACTCCCAGCAGCGCCAACCCGCCGGGGTGAGGACATTGGCCAAGCGGCCGTGGCGGGCGCCGCCAGTGGTGGGGCGGGCGCAGTGCTGGGTCGCCGCACAGGCGTCGCAAGCCACCGAAACGATCTTTACTCCATTGCGGTCGTGGGCGAACAGCACGCTCAACGTTCGCCCGCGACAGGGGCTATTGTGGTCGGAGGCCTTGCCTAACGCTGCGCTTAAAGTCACCTGCTTGCGGTGATTCTTGATGTTGGAGGTCGGCATGAGACAACTCCTTCGCTTTGAAAGCTTCTAGGCGTTGATAAGAACTTCGGCTCAAGGACCTCATTTGTCAAGGCCGTCCATCTGCTCCGGTGCCACTTAGCGGTTGTCCGCCGGACGGCTTTGTGTTATGATAAGAGAGTCAGGAACCCCCTCGAAACTGGAGAATCAGAGCCATGGTCGCCGATTATGTGATTGCGCCAAATGAGGAACCTGGGCGCTGGCTCAGCTCGACTCTGACCCTCCACTTGGGCGGCGACACCTCTAGCCAGATCAGTGGGCCGAAGATTGAGGCCGCTCTGCGAGCCGTCCTGCCCGGAGTGCGGATCGAGAGGGAGGGGTGGTTGTTGGGGCTGGATATGCGCCTGGCAGACCCCGCCGATCAGGCCCAACGCAATACCTTCTTTTTGACCTTGGACCAGGCCATCCTGTCGGCGGGTTTCGACGCGCGTCTGATCGCGCTTATTGGCTGGATCCTGAAGCCAACCGTTCAAGCCTTGCCGGACCCCTATAAGATCGCCGGCAACAGGTTCGCCCTCGAAGCGCGCTTGGACGCCCTCAATGCCGCAGCGGCTCCGCTGCTGGCCCCGTTCCTGGCCGACCCACGGACCCACGGCATCGCAGGCTCGATCAAGGGTTTTCGGGCTTTTTATGAGCTGAGCCACATCGAGCGCGAGCTGGTGTGCGCCCTGGCAGCCACGCCCAAGAACCGTTATTACTTCAATTCCATCCGTGAGCCCTGGCGGACCAACAGCGTCTACTCCGACGCCGAGTTGATCGCCTGCGCCGAGAGCCTGCGAATCCGGGGCTGGTGCGAGTTCCTGGGACCTGCGCATTTTCAGCCCGGCTCCAAGCTCGAGCAGGAATATTTAGCCGGCCTGGGCACGGTCGCCCAACAGATACGCCGAGGCAAGCTGCTGTCCGGGCTGTCCTTCCGCGAGCTGCTTTTTGGCTAGAGTATAGCTTCTAGACCATCAGCGAAGGAGTTTGTGATGTACACTTTCCGCATCCACGCCATCCTGCTGCCGCAACGAACGGTGAGAGTACTGTGCGACACGGCAGACAGCATCGAAGCCGATTCGCCCCAAGAGGCGATCCGCGAGATGGTACACCGGGTCCGCGCCGAAAGCCGGCATCCGCGCGGTCGTGTCCGCATTCTTTCCATCGACTGGCTCGCGGAACCCGATGCCACAAATCCCTACTACCGCAGCCGCGGCCGCTTGGACCCGCATATCTACTGCGTAGGGATCGCTGGCGCGCTGGCCGGCAATGAGCCAGGATTGACGCCTTTTACGGCCTTCTAGGCTATTTGCCGCGCGGGTGCTGGCCGTGGCGGGCGAAATAGGCGGCCCCGGCCGGATGAACACACCAAGCCGCGTCGCGGGTGGCAATTACCGTGGCTGCGGCCCGCTGGTAGGCAGGATCGTTGGAGCCCTTCGGGGCAACTGCATCAAAAGCCGCCAGGGCTGCCAGGTACTTGGTCAGCAGCGGGGACTGGCGGTAGACGTTGCCTATTCCGGTATAGGCATTGTAGTTCTCGACGAGATAATGCAGCTCGAGCATCTCTGGGTACGGGGTCCGCCCCAGACGCTTGACGATGACGGCGTCGGCACGGGTCTTGCGCTGCCAGGGCAGGATCACAACCACGGGATCCCCTTGCGCGAATTGTGGGCTTGTGACTGTTCGTCCGGCCATAGCCTCTACTCCTTAGTGTATCTGCGACTGCGAGTAGATGGTCGGCACAGCCGTAGAGTCGTCAACCTCATCGGGCACTAACGCCGCCGCTTAGCTAGAACGGCGCACAGCGGCAGCCACAGAAGAGGCCAAATGGCGCACTACGATGGCCGCCAACGTGACCGCGAGCCAGGCGAAATTGGCCAAGGCGGCAAAGATGATCAGTATGCCGACGATGGCGCCACCGGAGACGGAGGCAGACTTGTCGTCACTGCCGGAGCCAATTAGGGCGAGCACGCAGAGGTCAGCGAGGATGAAAGTGGCGATGAGGCAGATCAGGCAGGTGAGTGCTTGGCGTCCGGAGATATGATGTTTCGAGCCGTAGATCGCCTCGAGCTCATCGAAGAAGCCTGCCAGGACTCGCTGGTAACCGTTGTAGAGGAACATCAATATCTCCCTGCGCTACACCAAATCATCTCTGATGGGCGCATTGTAGGTACTCCTTGCCAGAACGCAAGTCCTTACCGGTTCTGGCGGCGCGTGTCGGTGAGCGCCTAGCGATACAGGCCGTGGCTGTCGATGTAAGCCCCGACGGCCGGTGGCACCAGGTAGCGCGCCCCCACACCTGCCCCAATCAGAGCGCGGACATCTGAGGAGGAATAGGCGCCGGCGAGGGTCTCGACGAAGATGAAACGGTCGGTCATCCTCGGGAAATGCGCTTCCAGCCAGCCCGGCGCGGGCCGGGGAGAGCCCTCGCGCGAGGTCACGATCAGGCGGGCGAGGGCAGGGATTCTAGCCGCCTCATGCCAGGTGGGCAGACCGGCCAAAGTCTCGGTGGAGATCAGGAAATAGAGCTCGGTGCTCAAGCCGCGGGTGGCGATCTGCTCCGCTAGCGCCGACAGGGTGTCGACGGTGTAGGAGGGGCCGGTGCGGTCGAGTTCCAGCGTGGAGAGGGCGAAATGCGGATTGTCCGCGATGGCGAGGCTCACCATGGCTGCCCGATCGGCGCTGGGGGCGAAGAGGGTCTTTTGGGGCGGAGAGCCGGCCGGCATGAAGAGGACGCAATCGAGGTCAAGGGCCGCCCGGGCCTGCTGCGCGACGGCGAGATGGGCATAGTGGATGGGATTGAAGGTGCCACCGAAGATAGCCACCCGTCGCGGACGAGGACCTGGGCCATCCAGAGTGGCCCAGGTCTGATCGGAGACGGCGCGCCCAGTCGCGCGATGACGCAAAGGCCTCACATCTGTTTGGTCGGCGGAGTGTAAAGCACCACGCCGTCGGAGTAGTTGCCGGACCCGCCGGAGTAGATACCGTAGAGGAAAACCCGTCCGTCGGGCAAGGGTAGCCCGATCGTCGGGTCGAATCCGGCCGGCAGGGGGCCGGCGGCCACAAAGGTGTTGTTGGCCGGATTGAAAAGCTGCGCTCTTGACGGCTCGGCATTGCCGCTGGCAGCAGTCGTGATGGTTCCCCCGGCGACTAAGACGGCGCCGTTGGACAGCAGGACCGACACGGCGGGGATGCGGGCGGTGTTCATATCGCCGGTCCGCGTGAACACTCCGGTCGCCATGTCGTAAAGCTCGGCCGAGGGGGCGGTGCCAGACGAATCTATGTCATTGAAACCACCGGCGATCAGCACATCGCCGTCGGGCAGGCGTGTGGCGCTGGCGTAGACGCGCGGGACCGACAGCGAGCCACTGGGGCGGATTGCCCCGGTCTTGGGGTCCAGGATCAAAGTTGAGGACAGGACCTTGCCATTGGCATCTTGGCCCCCGGCGATCAACACATTGCCATCGGGCAGTTCGGCCACGGCGGCGTTGAACCGTCCGTCAAACTTATTAGTCAGGACCGAGAAGGTGCCCTTGGCCGGATCATAGATCTCAACTGAGTTGAGAGTCTTGCACTCGTTCTGAAAACAACCCTGTTCGCCGCCGATGATCAACACCCGACCGTCGGAGAGCTTGATGGCGCTCTGGTTTTCGCGCGGGGCATGCATCGAGCCGGTGGCAGAGAAGCCGCCCACAACTGGGTCGAAGATTTCGGCGCTGGCCAAGTCGCCTGCGTTGCTCTCGCTGGCGCCGCCCACGATCAGGATGTCTCCATTGTCCAACTGAGTGGCGGAGAAATCGGTGCGGGCAGTAGTCATAGGGGTCAGGTGCTCGAGAGCTGTCCCTGCCTGAGCACCGGGCAGGTAGAGGTAAGCTGCGGCACTGGCCGCAT
>Ga0182027_10014575_pt1 | contig 10874 bp, 9 predicted proteins | sample 712E1DmetaG_FD_121300 | JGI IMG/M metagenome (GOLD analysis project Ga0182027, IMG submission 121300) | Permafrost microbial communities from Stordalen Mire, Sweden - 712E1D metaG (Illumina Assembly) | ecosystem: Environmental > Terrestrial > Soil > Wetlands > Permafrost | place: Sweden...
GCCCGTTCACCTATACCGCGTCCGTCGCGCCGCCGTACTTCTCCAGCGGCGCACATATTGGCCCGGCAGCCATCAACCGCAACAATTTCAGTTTCTATGTGCAGGACGCATGGAAGATAACCAGCCGCTTGACGCTGGACTACGGCGTGCGCTGGGAGCTCTACACGCCGATCGCCGAACGCGCCCGGCGGACATCAAGCTTCCTGTATGTAAACGGGGTGCAAGAGTTTGTCGTGAACCCGCAGCCGGGTTACCAGACCGAAAAAAACGGCTGGGGGCCGCGCGTCCAGGCGGCATGGCAAGTCAGCAGCAAGTTTCAGGCGCATGTGGGCGGAGGCATCACGGTGATCCCGCCGAATATCTGGCAGGATAACTTTCTGACCGGCTCCACGCCCTTTGCAGCAATGCCGCGGCTGCTCTCCGCGTCGAATGCGCCGATTCACTTTGGATTTCAGATCACGCCGGCGCAGTTACCGCACACCTATTCGCTGGCGGGGGCCGATCTCTTCGCCTCGGGAGGCTCCAACACCGTCGCGCCCAATACGGCGATGGACGTGAATCGCTATGAACAGGATGTGGCCTCGCTTACGCCGGGCCATGTGGTCAGCGACCTGGTACTGAACGGTATCGACCGCAACTTCGGCAACGGCACGCTCTACACTTGGACGGCGGGGCTGGAGCGGAAGCTCGGCAATCTTACGGCGGCGGCAGGTTATGTAGGCACAGCGGGAGTCAAACTGCCGCGCACCAGCTATCCCAACGCCTATCCCGGCGCAAGTGCAGCCTTTGCGCCGCTGACCAAGTTCGACAGCGCCGGCAATGTAATTGGCGGCTTCGGTTCAGAAAATGAAGTGACTGCCACCGCACACTCCACCTATCACGCGCTGCAAACATCGCTCTCCGGAGCCATGGGCCATGGCGGGCCAGGTATCCAGGCGAGTTATACCTGGAGCAAGTCCATAGACGACGTCAGCGGAATCATCATTGCCCAAGGCTCACCCCAAAATCCATACGACACCCGTCCAGAAAAGGGACCGTCAACATTCGATGTAACCAACGGCTTCGGCCTGAGCGTAGCCCAGGATATGCATCTGGAAAGCATTGGCCTACTGCAACCGATTAGCAAAAAGGCTACCGATGGCTGGGAGCTGCTGAGCATCTCGAGCATCAGTTCGGGCTCGCCCTTCACGGTTTACTCCGGCATCCAGCAGACCGGCGCAGGATCAAGCGGGGTGGACCGACCGGACCAGATCGCCAGGCCGCATCTCTCCACGGCGCGGAAGGTTCGCCAGGACTACTTTGGCGAGGGCTCTAATAACGCCGCGGCGTTTTTCTCCATTCCCATTCACATCGCCGGGGGCACAGGGCCAAACCAGGGGCGCTTCGGCACGCTGGGGCGCAACACCTTCCGTGGGCCGGCCTTCTACAACTTCGATTTTGCGTTGATCAAAGACACGCCCCTGGGCCGCCGCAAAAGCGGAGCGGAACGTGTGGACATACAGTTTCGCAGCGAGTTTTTCAATCTCTTCAACATTGTGACCATGGGACTGCCCGCGAATTATCTCACCGGCTCCGGCTTCGGCGAGATCAGCAAGACCGCCGGCAACTCGCGGCAGATCCAGTTCTCGCTCAAGCTGATCTACTGAGCGCCGCGGCACGGCGCATCCAATTTGCAAACGCGGATCGACGTAGTTTTGCGCTTTCCTTACTTTAGCAGATCCAGCGCAATTGAGGTCATTGCAGTGACCCCGGTGGTGATAGCCGGAGCGTAGACGGGCGCGAAGAGCGCCGAGTGCGGGCCAGGCAACGGCGCGCCGGATTTGCGGCTCTGTGCCAGCTTTTCCGCGTCGGATGCGCCCAGCCAATACATCACCGCGGGAATCTTGCCGTCGAGCGAAAACAGGCCCACATCCTCGCTGCCCATAATGGCATGCGCATCAAAAACGCGCTCCTTGCCCAGCGCCGCCACGGCGTCCGCTCGCAGGCGCTCGGCCAGGACCGGATCGTTGAAGGTTGCCGGCGTGCTCTCGGTGATGGTGACAGAGGGCATCAGGTTCTCAGGAACGCCGTAGGCCTCCGCAAGCCCACGCACGGTGCGGCGGATGTCGGCGACGATCTGGTCGCGCACGGTGGGCGAGTAAGTGCGCAGCGTCAGGTTCATCGTCACTTCGTCGGGAATGATGTTGCCCTTGGTGCCGCCGTGAATAGTGCCCACGGTGAGCACGGCGGGCTGTTGCGGATCAACCTGGCGGCTGACGATGGTCTGGGCTACGAGCACAAACTCGGCGGCCAGCACGATGGGGTCTTTGCCCACCTGAGGCGCGGAGCCGTGGCCACCGATGCCGCGTACGACGACGGTAATCGAGGTTGCGCTAGCCAGCAGCGGCCCGCCCTTGAAGGCAACGGAGCCCGCAGCAACGTCGGCTGAGTCGTGTTCCGAGACCACAAAATCAGGTTTGCCGAAGCGCTCGTAGAGATGGTCGGCGAGCATCGCCTTCGCACCCTGAATCACCTCTTCAGCGGGCTGGCCGATGAGCATCAGCGTTCCATGCCACTGGCTCTTGCGCTCGGCGAGTTCACGCGCTGTGCCCAGTAGCACGGTCATATGCAGGTCGTGACCGCAGGCGTGCATCACACCCACCTGCTGGCCCTGCGCGTTGGTGGACTTTATGGTACTGGCGTAATCCAGGCCGGTTTTCTCTTCGACGGGCAGGGCGTCGAGTTCGGTGCGCAGCAGCAGGCGCGGGCCGGGACCGTTCTCCAGTATGGCTATAATACCAACCGCTGATGCGCCATCTTCGTACTTGCCCACGTGCTCGGTTACTGTGTAGCCCAGCTTGCGCAACTCGCCAGCCATGAATGCTGCGGTCTGCTCTTCGTGGCGCGAGAGTTCGGGGTTGCGGTGCAGATGCTTGTAAGTCTCAGTAAGTGTGGGCAACTGGTTCTCAACGGAAGCGGCGAGGCTAGCAGGAGCGGTACTCTGAGCAGCCAGCGGCAAGGCCACGGCCGTCACGACGGCAATAACAAAGACTCTGTTTAGCACGGGGAAGACCTCCGGAACGAGGCGGAAGACCGCCTTCAAGCGCAGCCTATCACAGTTGTCCCATCCGGATTGACCGCGGCATGACAGCGCGCAGGGCTTACTGCGCGCCCTTCTCGCGGAGCAGTTTTTCGACTTCCGGTTTTCCGCTTCTTATTGCCAGCTTGAGCGCGGTGGTTCCGTCATTGCTCTTGGCGTCGACATGCGCGCCTTTATCGAGCAGTAGCTTCACAAAGTCAATCAGGCCGCCGCCGGAGGCCGCCATCAATGCCGTAAAACCGTTCTTGTCCCGGGCCTCGGTGTTGGCGCCCTTGTCCAGCAGCAGCTTCGCAATGTCCATTGAGCCGGAGACGATCGAGAGCATCAGCGGCGTCAGTCCGCCCTCTTCCTGAACGTTGACGCCGGCGCCTTGATTGAGCAACAGCTTCACCTCGTCTACGTTGGAGACCATAACCGCATAGTGCAGAGCCGTGTCGCCGCGGTTGTCCTTAAGGTCAATGCCAGCGCCCATCTTGAGCAGCAGATCCACGATGTCAATCTTGCCCGAGGCAGCGGCAACGATCAGCGCCGTAAGACCGTCCTTGCCCCGTGCGTTGACGCTGACGCCCTTTGCCAGCAGTTGCTCTACCGCCGCGGCATCCCCGTTGTGGGCGGCATCCAGCATTTGATCCGGCAAGCTTGGCTGCTCCTGCGGGCTACTCGCCGGAGCCTGGCCCATGGCAACAGCGCTCAACGACATAACCAAGATTGAAAAAACGATTGCCAATGGAACTTTCTTCACGCGCGCCTCCTGCCGCGAAGGATAGCGCTTTGCACGTGTCTTTGGCACATCGGATGGTACACTCCGGCGAAAGCGATAGGGGAATGAAAGCAAGCGCTATCGAGTTTCGTCTGCGGATGGTGATTAATGCGGCCATCATCTGCTTGGGTTTCTGGGCGCCTTGGATCGAGTGGCTGGGCATGGGCCGGCGGACTCCGCTGCTAGTGTGGCTGCCACTGGAGCTGAGCCGCATGGGACTGCTACGCTTTTCAGTTGCCGTACCGTTTGTAATTATCGTGGGCGCGTTATTCGCGGCTATCGGCGCGATTCTGCGGGTGTGGGGCACGGCCTGGCTGGGGCCTGGCACAGTGATCCATAACCGGATGAAGGCGGGCACTGTGATGGCCGATGGCCCGTACCGCTTCGTACGCAATCCGCTCTATATCGGATTGTTGTTCTGGCTGGCGGCCATGACGCTTCTGATGCCGCCCACAGGAGCGCTTTTTGTCCTGATTGTGGTCCCGATATTTTTGCTGCGGCTGATTCTGGGCGAGGAGGTTTTTCTCGCTGCCCAGCTTGGCGAGCCATACGAGAACTACCTGTGCGCCGTGCCGCGCCTGATTCCGCGGCTTCGAAGCAGCCTGCCGCCGAGCGGACAAAAACCGCGATGGCTGATCGCCGTGCTCTCGGAATTGAATCCCATCGGCGTGTTTTTGACGCTGGCTGTTCTCGCGTGGAGCTATGACTACAGGCTGATGCTCAAGGCGATCATCATCACCTTTGGCGTCAACCTGATAGCGCGGGTGATCATCATGGGCAAATCCACCGCGGGGCGGGAAGCAGAGTAGAAGAAGTCACACAACACCCTGGACCTCCACCGAGGTCAGCCAGGGCTCCGTAAAAATAGCAAAGGGAGAGCACGAAACTCTCCCTTTGCTCAACATACTGCCAACCGAGGGTCCGGAAAGCTACTTCTTGGGGGGGGCGATCACGTCCTTGGCCGCCTTGGCCACGCGGAACTTGACCACGGTCTTGGCCTTGATCTTGATGGCCTCGCCAGTCTGCGGGTTACGGCCGATGCGGGCCTTGCGCTCTGCCTTCACGAGGCGGCCGATGCCGGGGATCACGAAGACGCCGTTCTTCTTGGTCTCCTTGATGGCGGTCTCTGCCAGAAGATCCAAAAAGGCTGCGACTTGTTTGTTGGTCAGTTCGAGCTTCTCGGCCAGTTGCCGCGTCAGGGCGGTCTTGGTCAATCCAGTTGCCATGTGATGTTCTCCTTTAGGGCGCCCCTTGGGGCGACCGGTGTTACCCGGGCTTCCATCGCGAAATGCATACCGCATGAAGGGAATACGAGCGGGTCAGAGTTTGCACGAAAACCCTGTGTTCATGCGGGTTCAATGAATCCCGTCGTTCACTACACTGCGGCTTGCGGGCGGCTAAAGTCAATGAAAAAAGCCCGATTTCCACAGCTTTCTTGGGTTTTTATGCCGATTTTCCCGATATTTGCCCGATTTTGCCTGTTTTTACAAAACACCACAAGCGCCGAAGCCCTAAAAACACGCGTGGATGGAACTACCGCGAAAGTTGTTACTTCAGGCCGAAGAGCACCTTTTTTCTGGGCACAAGCGCCGCAGCGATGGGCGCGTTCAGCGCATTCACCACCGGCGCGGCCAGCCGAAAGTGGCGTATCAGCACAGCAGCAAAGCCGGGTTTCAGGGCGGCAGTAGCAGGCAGCACGGTACTCATCCCCCATTGGCGGCATTGGATCAGGTCCAGCGCCGGATGCCTGCAGGGAAATCCCTTCGGGGGGCGAGTCAACGCGTTTCCTTCGAATTCGGCAAAAGTCTTTCGAACGGCGGGCTGATTGAGCAGCTTGCGGAACTCGGCGTGATGGTCGAGGAGCCAATGGCGGATGGCGGCCAGTTGATCCTTCTCCGGCATCCAGGCTCCGGCGGCGATGACCACCTCTTTGGCGCTGATGTGGAAGTAGAAGCCGGCCCCGGAGGTCTTCTTGAAACCAGTAGGCATCCACCAGGCGGCCACGTGAGTTTTGTAGGGCCGCTTGTCGGCGCTGAAGCGGGTGTCACGATAGATACGGAAGAGGCACTTCTCCGCGGGTCGCATGCAGGTGGGCGCAAAATCCGACATCGCGTCGGTCACCTTGCGGATGATGGCCAGCATCGGCTCTTTCAGTTCTGCCTCAAAGACAGCCTTGCGCGGCGTGAACCACGCGCGGTCGTTGTTGCGAGCCAAATTGCGCAGAAAGGCGAGACCTTCTGGCCGAAGGTAGGGTACAGCGGCGGGGGCGGATTTTTGTGCGCGAGACATGATGGAAGATTAGCCTACCGGATCACCTTCAACGCGCCACGGAAGAGACCGTCAAAGTCGGCTCCGAGCGCGGCGTCTTTAGCCACCGCCTGCTGGATGGCCTTTTCGGACACGAGGCGCTGGTAGCCGAGATTGACCAGCGCCGAGAGCACATCGTCCACGGCAGGTCCCGCAACGGACGTAGGCGTGGGCGCAACGGCAAAGTCGTCGAGCTTGTCTTTCAGTTCGACCACCAGGCGCTCGGCCAGTTTTTTGCCTACGCCGGGAATGTGTGTGAGCTGCGCGTGGTCCTGGCCGCGGATGGCCTGAACCGTGCGCTCGGTAGAGAGGCCGCTCAGCATCTTGATCGCCAGTTTAGGGCCGACGCCGCTGACGGTGATGAGCCGTTCGAATAGTCTTTTTTCTTCGCGGTCCTGAAATCCGAAGAGCGCAATCTGATCGTCGCTGACGTGGGTGTGGATATGCAGCGCAGCCTCGGCGCCCACCGAGGGCAGCGCCGTGAAAGTGGGCACAGAAATAGTTACGTCATAGCCCACGCCGGCGGCCTCGACGATGGCTTGGCCGGGGTGCTTGTCGATGAGCTTTCCGCGCAGGTGAGCGATCATGGTGTTCCTATCCTAGTATCCCCGGCCGCTTCGCCACACGCTCGAAGGTTTCCAGTGCCTGGTCGAGCTGCGCTTGCGTATGCTCACTGGTGAGGATGGCGCGAATTCTGGCTTTGCCTTCGGGGACGGTGGGGAATGCGATGCCGGTGGCCATCACGCCCTCTTCGAAGAGCGCCTTACTGAACTCCATCGCCGCGCGGCCTTCGCCGACAATGATCGGAGTAATCGGCGTTTCCGTAGCCGGCGTAGTCACTCCGCCGATGTTGAAGCCGGCGCGCTTCAGTTCGCCCTGGAAGTATCGAGTATTGGTCCACAACCGCTCAATGCGCTCCGGCTCAGCCTCCAGAATCTCGAATGCGGCGATACAACTGGCCGCCACCGACGGCGGATGCGAGGTGGAGAAGAGAAACGGACGCGCGCGGTGGTAGAGGTAATCAATCAAATCCCAAGAGCCGCAGACGTAGCCGCCCAGCGAGCCGATGGCTTTGGAGAGCGTGCCCACCTGCACATCGACCTTGCCGTGCATCCCAAAATGATCTACTGACCCGCGCCCGTTGCGCCCGAGCACGCCCGAGGCGTGGGCGTCGTCGACCATCATAATGGCGCCGTATTTTTCGGCCAGCGCGGCGAGCTTGTCTACCGGGCCGATGTCGCCGTCCATCGAAAAGACGCCGTCGGTGATGACCAGCCTATGGCCGGGTTCGTTGGCGATCTCCTGAAGCAACTCTTCGCAGTGAGCCATGTCCTTGTGGCGGAAGACCTTGATCTTGGCTCGCGAGAGCCGCGCGCCGTCGATGATGCTGGCGTGGTTCAGCTCGTCGGAGAGGATGAAGTCGTCTTTGCCGAGAATCGAGCTGACGGTGCCCGCATTCGCCGTGAAGCCGCTTTGGAAGACCACGCAGGCCTCGACGTTCTTGAATCGGGCGATCTTTTCTTCCAGGTCCATGTGGATGCGCATGGTTCCAGCTATGGTGCGCACTGCGCCGGAGCCCACGCCGAAGGTCCGAGTAGCAGCCAGCGCCGCTTCAATCAGTTTGGGGTGGTTGGCCAGGCCCAGGTAGTTGTTGCTGGCCAGGTTGATGACCTTTTTGCCGTCGTAGTGGCAGACCGGGGCCTGCTGGTCGTCGAGGATGCGCAGCTTGAAGTGGGTGCCGGCACGGCGCAGCTCGTCGAGCGCGGCTGTAAGGTGGGCAAGCCCGCCGCGGCGGGCAAGCTGGGGGCGGGTAGCGGCCTGGGTCATGGCGAGTTCCTCAAAGAGAAAGCATAGCGCGGCGGGAGCCGGATTGCCCCGGCGCGCCCGACAACCGGCTTTCCGTGGCCGGAGGCCCTGTGAGGGAAAGATTCGGCGGCAAAAAGCCCCATTCTTCCCGCCAATGCGTCCAAATCGACAGTGCGGCAATGGCTCGGGTGCGCCCTCGCCGGATACAATAGGGTTCTACGCTACGGTAAATAGACGAAGCACGATTTTGAGTCCGATTTTCGAGTTTTGGAGCAGGTGCAAGTGAGAGGCATTTTCTGCCGCAGTTTGCGGCGTGAGTTGGTTGCAGGATTAGGGATCGCATTGATGATGCCCGTGCTGGCAATGGCCGCCGGGAGTGCGCGGAGCCTGGCCACACAGACCGCGATGACCGCCGAGACCCGCGACCAGGACGGGCGCACGCAGGCTACCGTTCAAGTGACCGTGACCGGCGAGGATGGGCTGCCCGCGCAAGGCGCCATTGCTGTCAGCGACCACGGCAGGCAACTGGCCGGAGCGGCGCTGAACGCCGAGGGTCTGGCCACAGTTGTGCTTGACCTGCCGGCAGGCGATCATCTGTTGCGCGCGGCCTATACCGGTGACGCCACCCACCAGGCGTCGGCTTCCCTACTATCAGGGGTTCATGCCATGAGCGGTACCGGCAACCCCGATTTTCAGGTTTCCGCCTCTCCAGCCACACTCACTCTGACGGCTGGCCAGTCCGGGACGGTGACAGCCTCTGTTACTCCTGTAAACGGCGCCTCGTTGACGACTCCGATGTTCGTTACGCTCTCCTGCTCGGGCCTTCCCGACCAGTCCTCATGCACCTTTACCCCGGAAAACATCGAGATACAGCCCGGCGCTACGGCCGCGCTTACCAGTTCAATGGTCGTTGTGACGCAGATGGCATCGACAGCCTCGGCTGCGCATCCGCGTGGCGACCCGGTGGACTGGGCGCTGTTGCTGCCCGGTGTCTTCGGCATGGGCGGCATTGCCTGGGGAGTTCGCCGCCGCCGCTGGTTGAGCCAGCTCTCGCTGGTGACGCTGGTCGGCCTGATTACCCTGCTGGGCACAACGGCGTGCAACCCGCGCTACAACTACGAACACCACGGCCCGCCCACGAATCCTGCTACCCCGACGGGCTCATACACGGTCAGCGTCACCGGGCAGTCGAGCAACGGCGTCACCGCGACAACACATTCCACCACGATTGCGCTAACCGTGCAGTAAGCAGAGGCGGCATCAAAGAATGCTTCACTCTGCAGAGATATTGAGCGACAGGAAGCAAATAAAAAGGACCTGCGATTCATGCTGATCGCAGGTCCTTTTTCATGCTCGAAACGAGATGCGAGTACGCCTCAATCCGGTCGCAGAATGACCTTGATGGCTTCGCCTGTTTTCAGCAGTTGCATAGCTAGATGAAACTCGCTCAGCTTCAGGCGGTGGGTAATGGCCGGCTCCAGGTTCAGCTTGCCGGTAGCCAGCAGAGCCTCCATCTGGAACCAGGTCTCGAAGATCTTGCGGCCGTTGATGCCCTGCACGATTGCGCCCTTGAAGATGATGTCGCGGGCAAAGTCCAACTCGAAGGGCCGGGAGGGAATCCCAAGCAGCGAAGCGCGTCCGCCGGTTCTCAGCATCGCAAATCCCAGGCGGATAGCCTCAGGATGGCCTGACATCTCAAGCAGCACATCCACGCCGGTGCCTCCGGTCGCCTCCAGAATCCGCGCCTCCGCATTTTCCGTGGCGGGATCCAGGGCAAGGTCCGCGCCCATCTCGGCGGCCACGCTCCGGCGGTGCGCATTCACCTCGACGGCAAAGACCTTTGCCGCTCCGCAGGCCTTGGCGACGGCAATCGAGAAGAGGCCGATGGCTCCGCAGCCGGTCACAGCCACGGTCTGCGCGGCGATGGGCCCGGCCAGCACGGTATGCACGGCGTTTCCCAGAGGATCGAGCAGCGAGGCATATTCGTGCGGGATAGACGGCGAGAGCTTCCAGATGTTGGTTTCGGGAATGATGGCATAGCCGGCGAAGGCTCCGTCGGCATCCACGCCCAGGATGCGCACGTGCTGGCAGATATGCGCCTGGCCGGTGCGGCACTGCATGCACTTGCCGCAGGCTACGTGCATCTCAGCGCTGACCTTGTCGCCTTCTTTTACGGTGGTGACTCCGCGTCCCACGCCGGCCACCACGCCGGCAAACTCATGGCCCGGAATCAGCGGCGGATGAATGCGTCCCTGTGCCCAGGGATCCCAGTTGAAGATGTGCAGATCGGTTCCGCAGACGCTGGCAGCCTCGACGCGCACCAGCACCTCGCCTGGGCCGGGAGCGGGTACGGGAACCTGGCGCAATTCGATGCCGGGCGCGGCGTGAGCCTTTACAACTGCCTGCATGGTGGTGGGCATACCGGAGAACCTTCCTCAAACCAGGCGAACTTCCAGTCTATCAACCGCCGCGAGATGATAGAACGGTGTGCAGGTGCGAAAGTGAGAACAGTGGCGGCTTTTCGGTTCTTTTCTATCCACAAAGGCCGGGTGCCCCAGGTCTCGGGGTCCCCAGCGACAGGTCTTCGTCGCTGGGGTGAGGACTCGATTCTGAAACTTGGGATAGCACATATCTTGTTACAGAATCTCGTCATTGCGTTCCTGCTGGTAAGCGGCCTCACTGCCACCGCGCAGACTGCGGATCAGGCGTGGCTGCGTGCACCGAACCGCCTGATCCTTTTCGGAAAGGTGATTGCACTTGGCAGCAGCCCGATCGAGCAATCCGCGGTCCAGGAACTCAGCCGCAGCGTAAGTCACCCTGCATCCGTAAAAGGTGGTGTATTCTCGACGGCTGAGGGGCGCGAGAAGAGCCTGACGGTTGTTGGAACGGCACAGGAGATTCGAAAAGCATATCCAGACGTCC
>Ga0182027_10014576_pt1 | contig 10874 bp, 16 predicted proteins | sample 712E1DmetaG_FD_121300 | JGI IMG/M metagenome (GOLD analysis project Ga0182027, IMG submission 121300) | Permafrost microbial communities from Stordalen Mire, Sweden - 712E1D metaG (Illumina Assembly) | ecosystem: Environmental > Terrestrial > Soil > Wetlands > Permafrost | place: Sweden...
TCTTTCAACCCCTGAACAATGGCCTTGGCACTGACACTTGGCACTGACACGTGTGCTCAGGAGATCCCGAAGACGACAATGTCATCTGGGCCGCCGAGGCGGCTGTCCGGGCTGCCACATTACCGAGTTCACGAAACCCCGCATGTTCACGGGAACATGAACATGTCGAAATTCGTGAACATCGGTAGTTACTGACCCTCCTTGGACGATAGGAACTTGATCTCCAGCCACCTGGCGAGGCCGTCGACGATCGACGTCGCCTTCCTGATGCCCGGGATGTTGGTGGTCCCCGCTGGGGCGAACTGCAGGTTCTTCATCTTCTCCACGAACCATTCCAGGGGGACGCCCGCCTGCAGGGCGACGGAGATGCTCATGGACAGGGCGTCGAGCAGGCCTGATATGGTGCTCCCCATCTTGTCTGCTTTCAGGAAGATTTCACCTGGTTTCCCGGTGTCGGGATACAAGCCTACCTGTATGTAGATCTTCACGTCTTGGAGGCCGGCCGGCGGAGTCTCTGGCTCGCCGATCACACCGGAGATTTTCTTCAGCACCTCATGCCCCTTGCCGTTTAGAGCCAGATCTTCGATCCTTCGCAGTTTGTCTCGCAGTCGCTCGACCAGCCATTCTATCTGGCCGTCTTCGTTGGCGTACCGCATGTGAAGTTTTTGGGTGATCGAGTCTCGCGTGTCTGGCAGGCGCTTGCGTTCGGTCATGAATTATGTTTTCCCTGTTCTAGTTGGTGGGACAGCCATCCGACTATGTCTTCACAGAAGTCTCGGATTTTTTCTTCGTGTGCAGAGATCATGCTGGCCAGCGCTTTCTCATGTCTTGGGTGCTTCTGGACCAAGGTGTGACGTTCGATGAAGTGGGCAGCAAATCCGTCGGCGAATCCTTCCTCCCGGTCGGTGCAGTCCAGGATCAGGAAGCACTCTCCATACCAGGTGACATGGTTCCATCGGTACCAGTGCCCGATTTCGTGGTAGACCACGTATCGGAGGAACTCAGGATCCAGCTTGGAGCATTCCTCCCTGGAGAACTCGATCCGGTTCGATTGTTCGATGAACCGGGCCTGGGAGTGCTTCTTCTTGATCGTCTTGACGACGATCGTTTCGGGGAATGGGCAGAGGTGTTTCACGGTTCACTCCCTAGAATGTGTGCCAGCTTCGATGAGTATGGCCAGCTGGTGTGCGACCTTCTCCGGGTGTCCCCTGAGCCACTGCACGATGCGGGTGCGTTCCTCGAACTTACCCCAGGTGCGACCGTCGCTCTCCCCTTCTAGGCGCCCGTTTCGGTGGGCCAGGTTGACAAGCCGGTGGGTAGGCTTGGTGTCTGACAGCCGGGGCCTGCTCATGGTCCGGTAATCCCGGTCCCCAGGGCAGTTTGGGAGATCAGTATTCCATGAAGTCTGGATCGGTTGACGATCCAGTGCGATTCAGTTCCGCCTTCGACTCCCGGATCTCCCTCATGATGGCCGCGAACTGTACGGGGGCCTGTCCCGTTCCCTTGCAGTTTGGACATTTTTCCTGTGGGATGCAGAGGGGGTTGTCGGGATCGCAGCGGTAGCAGGACACAGTCAGTGTCTCGATCGCCGTGAGATCTTCGCCGATTTCGTCGCACTTGATGGCTATGGCAGTTGACATTTGCATCCTCCTTCCCTGGAAGATGCGTCAAGTATAGCATAATCTTGCTGCCTGCAAGAGTTACGTTTTTTCACCTTCTGGAGTGGGGACTTCGACAGGATTTTGCTTTTCCTCCTCCGTGCTCGTCAGGTTTTCCAATTCTTCATCGCTGATGCTTTCCCCGAGGTTGTCTTCTTCGGGTTCGCCCAGGCTGGGTGACATTTCCAGGGTGTCGTCGAGCAAGGTGGTAACTGAGCTTTTCGCTGCGTAGATGCAGTCGAGCAGGCTGTCGGCTCCCTGTCGCTTCAGCCGGTCCAGTCGGGACACCAACTGGTCGGTGGTCTCGACTCCCTCGAAGAAATCGAGCAGGTCAGTGGTATCGGTGATCAGGGTGAAAACGCTTGAGACTTTCATCGTGCTCCTGGTTTTTTGCTGGGGAGTTTGGGTTAGTCATCCTACCATTCGACAGGCATCAGGGGGAACAGGGTCAGTTTTTCGGGCTGGATGCGAATGGGGACCACCTCTGGCTTGGGAGGCCCCTTTGAGATGAGGATGAGACATGTGACGAGTTTGGCCATGGTGCCTTGTTCGTCGATTAGTTCGTATGTCGTGTAAGGTGACATCCATATACACGGGAACAGTTCATTCATGCCGGGGATGGCCGGCAGGAATCGGACGAGCCTCTGGTTTCCCACCACGGGGCGATCGCTGGGTTTTAGGATTTCGTCCATCTGAATGGAGGGCAGGGCGATCTCGATCAGGTTGTCGTCATTGGGCATGTGGTCCTCACGGTTGTGGAGGTGGATCTGATTTTGCCGTGGATGGAGTTGTGTTTTCCGGTGGGTTGGTGGGGGAGGGTTCGTCCGGGATGGCTGGTGTGTGCGGAGGGGCGGGGAGGACGGCCTCCTTGAGCTTGATCCCGAGATGATCGGTGATCTGCTTCAGGAAGGGGAAGAGCTGATTGAATTTCTTCGAGTCCAGATCTTTGAGGGCAGTCTTCGCGTAGATGGCCTTGCCGAACTCGATGATGTCATCCCTGGTCCAGGATGGAGCCTGCAAGGCTTCCCACTGCACCTTGATGAGGAATGCCTGTTCTTCGCGGGTGAGCGTCTCGTGCTTTGGTTCGTTCATTGTCTCGATTCTCCTGAGATTGGTTGGACTTGCATTCATTTTTCGTCAGATGGTGATCTCGTGCTTGCGCAGGGTGTCGTCCAGGATTTTTTTGATGCCCTTGATGGTGGGGTCATCCCCGGCTATGAAGGCGGCTGTCCTGACGACGCTGGTGATCTGGCCGAGCCGGGTGGCTTTTTCGGTTTCCTTGATGTTCTTGATCCTGTTCAGCACGTCGGTGACGATGGCCGAGGTGCCGAACATGCCGTCCGGGATGGCGGGGTGATTGAGCACGAAAGCATGGACGGTGTCCACCAGATCGTCAAAGGCTGCTGCCCGCTCTCCGGAGGTTAGATCGTTTTCTGTGAGTCCTTGTGCTTTGACGATTTTTTCAGCCTGGGCTCGGGCTGTGGCGGCCTCGTGGGGGTTTGAGGATCCCTTCGCCAGGCGCATCAGCTTGGCCACCTTTTCAGCTGCTCCGCGTTTGCTCATGGTTTCCTTGGCGGCCGGGTCAGAGCCCTCGCCAGCTCGGGATTGAGGGCTTCGACGTGCAATTCTATCAGGTGGCGCAGGTAACTAGCTCGCGTGTGTCCGGTCGCTTTGGCCAGGGAGTCGAGCTTGTGCAGCACCTCTGGTTTCACGACGGTCTGGATCAACCGGGAAGTTTTTTTCTTTGCCACGATACGTGGTCATACGTTCGCATAAGTCTTCATGCAAGGCAATCTGTTGTTGAGGGTGGCGGACGGATTTATTTGCGGGTTGGGTGGATTGGGCGGATGGGCAGGACGTCGCTCACGATCGGCTCTCCGTTGTCTTCCCCGGTGCAGACTTCTGCCACCATCTTCTCCATCTCTTCCTCCATGTCCAGCGCGTCGCCAGTCCCTGGCTCCCCAGATCTCTTGCCCCTGCGTCCCTTCGTGGTTCGGTGCCTGGCTTTGTAGTCATAGATGTCGAGCACCGTATCCCTCAGCCCCTGGCAGTAGTCCACGATCTCCAGGTATGCCTGCCTGGCGGAATCGTCCAGCTTAGTGCATGACAGCAAGGCGAACCTCAGCCGCTGCATGCGCCGTAGCCCGGTATCGGTGGCCATGTGCAGCCGCCCTCGCTTGGCCTGCCTGGGGTGGTCGGCCGGTGTCATGGGATCTTTCCGGCGGTGGAAGCGTTGTCCGCACTCCAGCATGAACGACTTGATGGCCTCTGCGTGGGTCATCGAGGCCCACTTGAAGTACCATTCGACTGGCATCGAATTTGAGCTGCGCCAGTTGTCAATTATCATCGGCGGGAGGTTCTCGATGGCCCTGACCAGGTAGGTGACGTATTTTGGATCGTATCCTGCCTTCATGGCGAATGTCTTGGGATCCACCTGGAAGTCTCGCTTCATGATGAGGGCGGCACTGGCGATCTCGTAGGTGTGCAGGGGCTTGCGGGCGGAGTTCTCGATGATGTTCGTCCAGCGTTCGGTGATCAGGGGAGTGTTCAGGGGCAGGACGGTTGCTGGGATGAAGGTCCATCCCAGCCGTCGGGCCGCCTCTACCCTACGGAAGCCGGCTCGCAGGAAATAGGTGCCGTTTGGCCCTTCCGCGACGGTGATCGGGATCTTGATTCCCTCGTCGGTCATGCTCCTGGCGATGAGGAGGATCTCCTCCTCGGTGGGCTTGGATTTGATGTTCTTGAAGTCGGTCTCGATTGCAATTTTCTCGATCGGGATTGGATGGGTCCAGTCGGCGATCGAGTGGGATCTGGATTCTCCCTGGGGACCGAGTCGTCGACTGTTGTAGTTCTCGTGATGGAGTTCAAGCCGCTTCATCATCCTGAGCTTGGATTTCTCCTTGTCGTATTGGGTCACCTGGGACAGCTTGGCCTGCACGTCTTCGACCCTGGGAATGCCCGGGATTGCGGCGAAAGCTGGGTCCAGTCCAGCTTTCCCTCTCGTTGTCAGTGAATCAGCTGCTTCCCATGCGTCCAGGAAGGTTGCCAGTTCCGGGTCTGCCTTGATGACGTTCTTGACGGCGTCCTCGTAGTCTCCCAGGAGCAGCTTGCCCAGTGACAGATCTTCACCATCTTTGATCACGATCTTGGATCGGTTGGAATCGTCTTTCATGGTTTTTCTCCTCCGATGAAGGGAGCAGGCTCGGGCACCCCCACGATCGTGATGAAGGCGTGGAAGCTGTTGTCGACAAGGATCGAGGGCTCGATGTTCCACACTCCCGGCCCTAGTCGCTGCAGTCCCCACGAGTCGATCTTGTCGCCCTGTTTCCTGTAGTTGGCGGGAAGGGGAGGTCCGACCTGACACGGGAACGAGAATATGTGCTGTCGTGATTTCTGATCGATCAGTCCTATCAGGAGAGTCTTGCCGTCGTCGACTATGGAGGCAGAGGGGGAGGCCGGGGATCCCATGACCCTGCCGGTCCATTGGGCTATCAGGTGCATGACATTCATGATCGTCTCACCCCACTTGTTGCAGACGCAGCTGTTCCGGCAGCCGGTCGAGCGCCTTGTCGATGGTGTTCTGCTTGGCGATGACTTTCTGGCTCATGTTCACGTCGAGGGTATTGTTCAGCACCAGGTGGATGACGTGGACCATCTTCTTTTGTCCGATCCGGCACAGGCGATCCTCGGCCTGGCTCATGGTGGCGGGCACCCAGTCGATCTCGACGAAGACCGCCGTGTTGGCCCTGGTGAGCGTGATGCCGGATCCCGCCGCCCTGAGCCCCCCTATGAAGATCCTCTTGTGTCCTTCTTGAAATAGTTTCACGGCTTTCCCGCGATCCTCCATCCGGGTGTCGCCGTACAGGAGCACGGCGTCCTCCCCGAAGTGCTGCGCAAGTTTCTGGAGGACATCCTTGTGGTGGGCGAAGATCACGATGTTGTCGGGGCTGGAACGGAGCAGGTCATCCAGGTACTGGAGGCACATGGGCAGCTTGGCCAAGGCGGTTTTGTGGCGGAACTCTGACATCTCCGTGAAGGCGATCCCGACGAAGGCGTCTAGGGCCTTGATGGCTTTCTTGTACTCCTCGTTGGTCTTCGCTGACTCGATGCGGGCCAGGGCTGCCTCGTACTCGCGCTCGTAGATCTCCTTCCAGCGCCTGAACTCCGGGTGTTGGGACCAGTCTACGTTTTCGCCCAGCACGACGAGCTGGCGTCGCTTGGGCGGCAGCTCTTTCAGGACGTCGTGCTTCAGCCGGCGTACCATGAATGTGGTTCGCAGTCGCTGCTGCAGCTCTGACAGATGCGAGGAGCCGTTGGCGACCCAGGTGGTGCGTCCGTCGTGTTCTTCCTTGTGTAGTCCGCAGTAGCGTCTGGCGAAGGCCCACCAGTCGCCGAACTTGGCCGGGCAGATCGTGGCTGCCAGTGTCCAGATCTCTTTCGGGTAGTTCTCGATGGGTGTCCCGGACAGGAACAGGGTCCTGTGCGATCTCCGCATGAGGCCGAACTCCCCCAGGACAGCCTGTGATCTCTTTGACTGGGGGTTTTTGAGGGCATGGCATTCGTCGAAGATGGCGACGTCCCATGTCCGCTTCAGGCTCTTCGCGAAATCGGTCTCGTATTCCTCTCCGTTCTTCATCCTCCCCACCAGCTTCTCGTAGTTGGTGATCACGAGGAGTTTCTCCCCCTGGGGGATGACCTCGGCCCCTGTGCTCGGCACGAAGATCTCGTAGGGATCCACGAGCCACTTTTCCGCTTCCAGCTTCCAGTTGAACGCCAGGGTGGCGGGCGCCACCACCAACACCGTTCCTGGCTTGGTCAGGTTGATGAATCCCAGTGCCTCCACGGTTTTTCCCAGTCCGGCTTCATCTCCGATGAGGGTGTCCTTCCTTTGGACAGCATAGGAGATCCCAGCTTTCTGGTACGGTAGGTACTCAAGTCCTGGAGGGACGGGAACCACGATGTTGGAATCGACAGCCCTGGACCTCTCAAGCTTGTACAGGTGATCCCTCATGATTTTGAGAGCGATGTCGTTGCAGTGGGACCGGAGCCTGGTGGCGTCCTCTATCCTGGTCGTCCAGTGCCGACGTCCGATCTTGGCCCTGCAGGCCTTGCACCGGGCCTTGTCTTCGCATAGGGTCGGCTCGTGCATCAGGAACCCAGCCCGTTCCAGTGTAGTCTTGTCCTCCGGGAGGGAGTCGGCGACGAAGACGCCTTTCCAGAAGGTGATCCTCAAGCTCGCCTTTCTTTGATTGCCCGGTTTCTGGCGCACCGGAGGGCGCGATCGATGGTCTTGCCAGAGCATTTGATGTCGGTGCCGACTCTCAGGTCCATCACCCTCGCCTGGAAGGACTTGGTCCCTGCCGTGGTCTTCATCTTTATGTACGTGCGGGTCATTGCCCGTCCTGGCTTCCTGATCTTTCCCATGCGTCGCCTCCCCAGCCTTTGTCAGCTTTTCTACCACAGATCCTGGTTTGGCATCAAGTTCTTGGTTAATGTGTGAGTCTCATATTCCACCATAATGCTGTTCGGTGTTATTGCAGCCCGTCGCTGTGTCAGTTAATTGCGTAGTCGGGTCGATTGGAGCAATTCTTGTCGCTGGAGCACTCGGTTGTGACCAAGAGAAAAAATATGAGAGAACCATATTATTTCTCTTGACCTATTTTTCAGCTGGGTTTATCTTCCGCTACCTGTGAATGAATGCAAGTGAGAGAGTCCAGGGGTTGTCGGTTGCAGGTTGTTGTCCTCCCGTCATCCCGAGCGTCCAGCATTTTTTGACACAATAGGTTTTCCTCTGACGAGGCGGCGGCCGGTGGTCGGCTTTTTGCCTCAAGATCCATCAAAGCAGGAGCATGAGAATGGCGAACGCATCGAAGCATGACAATGGAGCAACGAGTGGAATGGTCCGGGCGCCCGAGGGATTCCGGCGGGTTGGCAGCGTAGCGAACGCTCCCTGGTTCAACCTGAAGAAGGGCAACACTCTCCGGGGGATCCTGGAGAACATGTACGAGCGCAATGACGAGCGCGTGCCCAAGGAGAAGGGCGGCAAGTCGAAGTTCTTCCAGCTCAAGTTGCTGGAAGGTTGCGAGTGTCGTTCGGGGCGTGGCGAGGACGCAAAGATCGTGCGTGCCGAGGCTGGCACAGTGGTCAACCTGAACTACGGTCCGAAGACCAGTGGGCTGGCGGATCTGGTTCCGTCGATCCAGTCGGGGGCTGAGTACGAGGTGTGGGTGCATGTCCAGGGTGACAAGTTCAAGATCTCGGGTGGTCGCACCATGTGGGACATGGATGTCCAGCAGAAGCTCGTCAAGGCAGCGCCTGCCTTGGCGGATGAAGAGCCCGATTTCGACGGCAACGCCGACGAACCAGCGAGCGAGTAGCTCGCCATGTCCCGGCCAGTTTCGATCCGGGTCAGCTATCGAGATGATGCCGCTTACCTGATTCGGTTGGAGGCAGCTGTCGAGAAGGATGACTCGCAGTCGAAGGACTGGAGACAAGAGACCGCCCAGATGCTCCGGAAGTTGTCTCTGCGTTTCCTCGAAGCAGATGGGTCCAGGAACAAGGCCAAAAAAGCTGGGATTGGGGCCAGGGGGGATGTGGGTGTCAAAGGCCCTTCGACCGTAGGCAGTGGCAAGTGAGTAGCGGTTAGGCAGTAATTGCATAGTTGATCGGTTCAGGCAAGGGGGAACCCGGGAAGGTTTTTCCAATTCCTAGTCACTTTCCGGGTTTCCCCTGTTTGTTTTGTTGAATTGTTGATTTTCCCCAATTGGGAGGACAGGACATGCCTACCAAGACGTTCAATTCTTCTGGAGAGGCCAAGATGGCGGTTCAGATTTCGTACTGTTCCGATCTCGGCATCTATCATTATGTCAGGACTGACGGAGATGAGTTCTTCTTTGATGACGACAAGCTGGAGCAGAGCATTGCTGTCTACCTGAGCCAGGGGAAGAATGTCGATGCCGAGTTCATGGCACTGCTCACAGCTGATGCCAGGAAGTATCCCCACAAGATTCTCATCTACGCGGATGGTAATCCTCCCAGGATCGTCGATCCGGCTCCCCATTCATTTGATGATGCTTCCGGGTCAGGTGACAAGTCGGGCAAGAAAGTATAGTCGTGCTGAGGAGGGGATCCAGGACACCTGGCTTCCGTTCCAACGACCCGGGTGAGGATGAACCTGCTGGTGTGCCCGAGAGGCCCCGTTCCCCCATCTACGAACGGGATCCAACACGAGCGTGGCCCGATTCTTCTATGAGATCTCAGGGGCCGAAGGCGGTGAGTGATCGCTTGCTCGATCTGATGAGCGATTGCGGGTACCATGCGGCATGTGAGATGGAATCGATCCTTCCTTCCGGTGAGTGGGCCAGAGCGATGAAGGATCTGCTGGCTATCGGGTTCACATTCGATCGCTTGTCGGATAGGTTCAGGATCAGGAGGAGGCTCTCCGTCGAGCGGAAGCCGGCCTTGGTGGAGTTGTTGGATGGGATCGATGTATCGGTTTCCGGATCCCCGGTGACGGTTGCAGCTATTGACGAGTCTGAGATTCCAGTGGTGCCGATGAAGCCGAGGGAGGAGCCCGAGACTTTCGATCCCACCCTGGATGAGGGGAAGCATGAGGTGCAGGAGGAGCAGCTGTTGCTGTCGTTGGACAGGGATGAGCTGACTCTGTCCGCCCCTGACAGCTCCACCATGACAGCGGCGATCCTGGCCAAGAAAGGGTCTGGGAAGACCTACCTGGGGATGGTGCTGGCAGAGGAGTTCATGAAGAGTCCTGGATTGAAGGTTCCTGTGGTGATTGTGGATCCAACCGGGGTCTGGTATGGTCTGCGATCCATGGCCGACGGTTCACCTTCGTCCTTTTCTGTCTTGACGTTGGGGGGTGAATATGGAGATCTGCCGATCACTCATCACCAGGGTGGCCAGGTGGCCCTCCTGGTGCAGGAGATCCGTCCCCATTCGGTCATCCTCGATCTGTCGCTCATGTTTCCTGCGGAGCAGCATGAGTTCGTGGCGGATTTTGTGCTCAAGCTCTTCATGCTCAGCGTGCGATCTCCCCTGCATTTGATCATAGATGAAGTTGACGAGTTTGCTCCTCAATCCCTGCAGGGATCCAGACATCAGAAGCGATCTTTGGAAGTGATTGACAGGTTCGTGCGGAGGGGGAGGAAGAAAGGCTTGGGCACTACCTTGATCAGCCAGAGGCCGGCGGTCGTCAACAAGAATGTGTTGTCTCAGATTGACTCTCTCTTCCTTCTGAACATGGTCTCGCCTGGTGATCTGGAGGCGGTGGCAGATTGGTTGAAGCTCAGGGTGAATGTGGAGCAGAGGATCGAGTGCCTGGGCCAGCTGACTAATCTCTCTCCAGGTGTGGCGTTCTTCACCCAGAGCGGAGCTAATCCCAAGTTTCGTAAGTTCACGGTGCGGAAAAGGGATACTTTCGACTCGGGACGCACTCCCAGACCCAACGAGGAAGTGGTGGTGCCCACTCCTGCCAAGGTTTCTTCCGAGACGATCGAGGCAGCTGTCAGACATCTCAGTGCTCCCATTGTCGAGAAGCCAGTTTTGACTGGCGATGAAATTGACTGATGAGCATCGAGTACAAGTCCCCAGGAGACATTGAATGGCAACGCATCGAAGTGGTGGTAGACGCAGTTCACGATCGGATGTGGGCAATAAGCGTCGGCGATCAGGGAAGGGAAAGGAAGCCACGGGAGTCGGAAAAGCCGGCAGCGGTGCCGATTGGGATCACCGAGATACTGGGGTCCATGTTCGGGGTGTCAGTTCAGGCCAAACTTCCTCCAGTTCCCGTCCAGCGAAAAAATCCGTCCCACGCCTCCATCACTCCCATGGTCGAGAGGTTCATCCAGCAAGGGGACGAGGTAAGACGGTTGGCAGTCTCCCGTCCAGGGATTCGCTCGGCAGGTTCAAGACTCGAAAAGTTGGTCGAGTTGGGTCGTCTGTTCAGAAATCGTCAGCCTCGGTGAGGAGTTCCTCCAGGGAGGTAAAGGTCAAGCGAGACTCGAAGCAGATTCTGGATAAGATCTCGAAGAAGCTATCGAGGAAGATTTTGAGGCCTCATCTCAGGAAGATCCTGAGGAAGCCTCCGAGAAAGATTCCGGGGAAGCCGCCCAGGAAGATTTCAAAGAAGCTGCGCCGAAAGATTCCGAGGAAGCCGTCCAGGAAGATCTCGAAGAAGCAGCCGAGGAAGATTCCGAGGAA
>Ga0182027_10014577_pt1 | contig 10873 bp, 10 predicted proteins | sample 712E1DmetaG_FD_121300 | JGI IMG/M metagenome (GOLD analysis project Ga0182027, IMG submission 121300) | Permafrost microbial communities from Stordalen Mire, Sweden - 712E1D metaG (Illumina Assembly) | ecosystem: Environmental > Terrestrial > Soil > Wetlands > Permafrost | place: Sweden...
ACTAATCCATGATTACATTGATGTTGATTTAGAAATTGTCTGGAAAACGGCTTCGGAAAGCATTCCCATACTTAAAGCACTTTTGGAAAAGCTTGTTTGAAGAAATTAGGTTAACCGAATCAAAAATAATTACAAAAATCTTGCTAGGTTTCTTGCTAGGTTTTGGGGATAACAGTTATTAAATAATGGAAATGTAATGATTTTGTCTTTATAACTCCTATTGATATTCAATGTGTTAAGATAAGAATATTATATTCTCGTATTCTTCTGGATCAGAAGGCCACCCCTGCAGTCACGCTCCTCCCTAAAATTGCCCACCGGGCAATTTCTTAACGGTCGTCCGGGTTCGAAACCTGACGTGACAACCCTGATGCCGGCCTTTTAGCCGGCATTTTTCTTTTGGCCCTGATTGCCTTTGCGACAGCCTGGCTCCTTCGCTAAAATTGCCCACCGGGCAATTTTTTAACGCTCGGCCCTATTTGTTGCCAGGTTCTTGCTAGGTTTTTGAATGGAATTGGTACATAATTGGTTCAGAATCGTTCAGAGGTCGGTGGTGGTTAATACCTATCTTTTCTAGGTTGAAAAACCAATAGTACGGATCCCGTTCAGCAAAACGAACTCAAGTTGTGATTATCTAAATTCAAATTATTCTTATATTTAAAACTATGTATTTAGGACTGATATCATATTTTCATTAGTAAGTAAGGTCAATAATCCACTTGGGTATTGATGTTCAAATTTTAATCATGTAAGACGAACAGATTGAGAAAACTTATACAACCAGTCTTTGCATTTTAATAAGAGTATACTAATCAGAAAATTTTATTAAGTAGTAACTAGCATTAAATTTATGGAAAACAGACTTAAGAATCATTTTAATTTTTTATATTATGAAAAAGCTGAGAATTCTTGTTGGAATCTTTTTTTTTGTCATTGCATGTGATACTTTACAGTCACAAATAAGCTGGACCCCGTGTAATCAGGTAAATACACAAATGTTGTTTTGTATACAATGCTTGAATGATAGCACTGCCTGGGCTACTGGTGAAAGGGGCCTTGTATGCAAAACCAACAATAGAGGTTTTTCTTGGACAAAACAGGACTTACCTGACGTAATTAATTCCGATACATTGACATCTGTTTACTTCAGTGATCCTCTTTCAGGATGGATTGTAGGCTCTCGAGGTTCAATATATAATACAATAAATGGTGGATTAACCTGGGCGAGAAAATCTTTGGGATCTATTTATACCTTTAATTATGTACGTTTCATCAACAATAATATTGGCTGGATAGTGGGTTCGCATGGCAGTATTTATAAAACCACAAATGGTGGGACTAATTGGGTGAAACAAACAAGCGGAACATCATTAGATATGTTATCTGTCACTTTTTTTGATTCTAATTCTGGTTATATCGTCGGAGATTATGGTAAGATTCTAAAGACAGTAAATGGAGGAACAAATTGGAGTACACAGATAAGCAATACAACTGAAACCTTAACGTCAGTATTCCTTCAGACTTCTGATATGGTTTGGATTGTTGGAACTAATGGATTATGCTTGAAAACAACGGATGGCGGATTAAGTTGGAATCCTCAAACAACAGGATACAACATTCACTTTTATTCCATAAATTTTAATGATCTCAACACTGGATGGATTACTGGCGGAGGTGGTACTATTTTAAAAACTACAGATGGAGGGATACATTGGATAGGTAAACAAAATCCGACCTCTTCGCTAATGAAATCAATAGATTTCACTAGAAACAATAAAGGTTGGATGGTTGGTGATAAAGGCTTAATCCTTTACTCAGCAGATAATGGAGATAATTGGGAAATACAAAATGAAGGAACAACTAAAGACTTATTCGGGGTCTGTTTCACCGATAAATTTACAGGCTGGGCAGTTGGTGGAGATTGGCAAGGAGAAGAACATGCTACAATCATTAAAACCACCAATGGTGGTATAAATTGGATCAAACAAAACCCTGGAAATAACGTAAGCTTAAATGATTTGACATTTTATGATAATCAGATGGGATGGGCTGTTGGTTCAAATAATGATTTCTCTGATGGAGGTGTAATACTGAAAACAATTGATGGTGGTAAAACATGGACCACGCAATACAGTACTTCTGGTTCTCTGACTTCCATTCATTTTCTTGATCAATACAATGGCTGGGTTGTTGGGGAATATGGTATCATTTTAAGAACTACCAATGGTGGGACTAATTGGATACAGCAAAACAGTCCTATAAATGATCCAGGTTATGGATTTGAATCTGTATATTTTGTTAATCCGAATACCGGATGGGTAATTCCTCATACTGCTGAAAGGGTTTATAAAACTACAGATGGTTCTAAAAATTGGATACAACAGAATTGCCCTATCACAAGTTCCTATGATTATTTTTTTTCATCATATTTTATAAATAATGATTTAGGTTGGATAGCTGGAAGGGGTTACTCGTCAGCCAATATCTGGAGTACAACTAATGGGGGAGAAACATGGGATGTATATACTATCCAAGCAAGTGCATTTGAGGATGTGCAATTTATTACTTCAAGGGAAGGTTGGGTTGCCGGTGGCGGGGGTGTTTTCTCAACCATTGATGGCGGCGACACATGGAATCAGGAATTAATTGATCCAAACAATGGTCTTAAGTCTGTTTTTATGTTAGATGAAATAAATGGATGGGCTGTAGGTCTCGGTGGAATCGTATATAAACGAAATCTGAATCTGCCAACTTCAGTTGATGAAATACGATCGCAAAATCCAAATTTTACAATTTATCCTAATCCATCTAAGAATAGAATATATATCAAGCGCAATAATTCATTGAATGAAAAGACCAACATTTATATTTACAATATCAATGGTCTCCAAGTGTTGAACTTTGCATTACAAGAACAAGATCTTTATGAGTTAGATCTGAGTATGCTCGCAAAGGGCATTTATTTTGTTAATCTTCAGACCAAAGGGAGTAATGAAACAAAAAAGTTAATAATTCAATGACATTGTTAACCCCCTAAACTGGAAAAGCCAGTGACCTTAACCATAAGAGGCCGGACAATATTGACCACCAAAATCCGGAGTTAAATGATTGTTGTTTACTTATGTATGTTCGGTGAAATCAGACCGGATTTTGAAATGGTCAAAGAAGAACGGATTTTTCAGTGACCGATTAATAGTTAAATAATAATTAACTTTCCATCTTTAATTTCTTATTGTTTTGTATAAATATGGGAAATCAACATTTTTTTCATGACAAAGTAATCTTAATCACAGGAGCATCAAGTGGTATTGGTCGGGCCACAGCTCTGATTTTTGCACAACTAAACGCAAAAGTGGTTTTAGCCTCAAGAAATGAGGAAAAATTGAATGCTTTAAGGCAAGAAATTGAGTCAAATGGGGGCCAAGCTTTAGTGATCAAAACAGATGTCAGTTCATTTGAAGACACACAAAGAATGTCAAAGACAACAATTTTAAAATGGGGTAAAATAGACATATTAATCGCCAATGCAGGTATATATGTCCAGGATGTTAGTCATGAAATAGATCTTGAATCCTTTTGGGAGTCTTTTAATATTAATTTCTTTGGTACGCTACATACCATCAAAAGTGTTCTTCCTGAAATGAAGCGTCAGGGTAAAGGTCATATTGTAATTGTAAACAGTCTGGACGCCCAAAAAGGTATAATTGGTGATTCTCCTTATGTAGCTGCGAAATCAGCATTGGATGGATTCGGGGATGTCCTTCGTCAGGAGCTTAAAGGGGGTGGAATAAATATAACTTCAATATATCCGACTCGTGTTGATACACCAATGAGTGAAAACTTAAACGTACCTTGGATATCTCCGAAGATTTCTCCATTACAAGTAGGGAAGGCTATCATCAAAGGAATCAAAAGAAATAAAGCTATTGTTATAGTACCTTCTGCCTACTTTCTAGTGGGATCGTTAAATAATATATTTCCTCGTCTGCTCGATTGGTTTTATTTGAAATTTAGAATTGAGGGAGAAAAGGTCGGGGAAAAAGTTTAGAAGGGGGAAAGCCGGATCAAATTGACCACCAAAATCCGGAGTTAAATAGTTGTTGTATTGTTTTGTATATTCGGTGAAATCTGACCTGATTTTGAGGTGGTCAAAGAAGTACGGATTTCATAACCTGCGCAGATATCTGCCAAGGTTAAAAGCACAACTACAATTTTGATAAGTTTTTAAGGTCGCCACGGATAGATCATATTCAGCCAACCTTTGCCTCAAAACCCATTTAAACACTCCCAGAATTGACCAGATTCATCCTTTAATGGCCCATCGATAAGGTAATCAAGGATGAGTTTATTTAATGTTTCCTTAGTTTAAACTCCAGAAAATCGTAGTTCATGTTTCCATTGGTTAATGTAGATAATTTTAGTACATGTATGCCTTTGCTCAAATAAATTTCTCCTATCGAATCCAACTTGTTCCAATGGTGCCATTGTCTCCAGGCTATGGTATCTTCCTTTTGATTTGTAGATGGAATGAAGAGACTCCCTCCGGCTATATTATTATCTACTGAAAGAGAAATAGTACCATTCCCGTTTGCGGTATACATTATCCCAATAACATAGTTACTGCTGTACTTCACATTAACAGTGTATTTAAGCCATTCTCCTCGTTTTGTCCAGCCTACATATAACTGATCCATTTCAGGATTAAACAAATTATATGGATTATTATCGATATCATCGGATTTTGTATAGGAAATACCCACCTTTTCATTCATGCGAAATTCGTTCAGATATGCTCCATTTACGGGGTTAAGTCTTCCGCTTCCACCATTTACACTATCGAGGTCGTGGTATGCAATTCCTTCACCTCCGGTGTCATAAAATTCACACTGCAGTTTTCCGGGTATAACCTGAATCACATTGTTAAATGACTTCCCTTTATATACTTCCTGTGATTGAGCGTAATAATAGATAAGAAGAGAGCCGGTCAGCGTCAAAATTAAAATCTTTAATTTCATGAAATTTAATATTGATTAATTATTCTATAATGATATACCGTTCCTTCAACTAAACCTGATAAATCTGCACTGACCTCTGTATTACTGTTTCCTGTAAAAGGAGCCTGTAAAACCTCTATAGAATTTTCGTAATTATTTGTTGTTCCGTAATCAAAGGTAACAACTGTAGATAAGAAATTTGCATTTACTGAGCCGGTCGATGTTTTCTATTCTCCTTATGTTTTTCTTTCCTCCAATTATTAAACCTTACATTTCAATTCCTAATAGTCAAAAGCATTACTATACCTATGCCCAACTTCGAACTTTCACAATGTAATTAAAGTTAAACAATATTCTAGAAATATATAAGGCAGTGATGCAATATATTTTGCAACACTCCCCAGGAATACTATTTGAATTAACAAAGTCCCAATAAAGTGAAACTTACCAGGGCATCGTTCTACACGTTGATTATCCTTATAATCCAGGATCTGCATCAGTGATCATATCTGAAAGATCATCAGTGCATGGATGATTCAGCATATCCCAGCACTCATCATAAGTATTTACATCACCTGATGAAATATACCCATCTGACATAAGTGCTAATGTCTCATCATCAGGAGAGAAAAACTCCCTACATACTTTACATCTTATTTTCATGGCAGTAGATATAAGAGTCCATTATCAGCAAAACTATAATAGTTATCCTCAGTAGTAAGGATTAGATGATCCAGTAATTGTATATCCATGAGATTACCAGCTTCCCTAATCTTATGAGTAAGCTTTGTATCAGATTCACTTGGGTTAAGGTTTCCTGATAGGTGGTTATGTCATACAATAATTCCCGATGCATTAGGTTTAATAGCAGCATTGATGGTCAATTTTCCCCTGTGAGAAGTGGTCAGAGCCACTGGCTTCTCCACCTGAGTCCCTACTCCAAAAATTTTAAGAAAAATCTTGCTGGGTTCTTGCCAGGTTTTGGAGGGATTTAAAGAAAATTGGAGCCGAATTGTACAGGGGTCGGTGGTAATTAAACAATTAATATGGAAAAAGTATTAAAAATTTTATACATTGCGATTATAATCCCAAAATCTGTATCTATCAGTACGTGTACAAAATAGGAAACTGCAACAAACACTGTGAGAGATATCGATGGTAACCTTTATCATACAGTGACTATTGGAACACAAATCTGGATGACTGAAAATCTGAAAGTTACAAAATTTAACGACGGTACACCGATAGATATTGCCAAGGATTTAAAATCATCTAAATCCTGGCCTTACCCACTTTACTGCTGGTATAATAATGATCCTTCAGATCCAAACCATTATGGCATATTATACAATTACATGACGGTCCACCAAACATATCTGGTACCTCTATATATTGCTCCTGAAGGCTGGCATGTGCCTTCTGATGAGGAATGGAATAAACTGATTTCATATCTTGGTGGAAGCGATATAGCGGGAGGTAAGATGAAATCTATCTCTGGTTGGAATGGCTCTGATACCGGGTCTACAAGTGAAAGTGGATTTACAGCATTGTCTGGAGGGATCCGTTTCGGTGATAATCCTTTTTACCAACTTGGCAAGCGTGGTTACTGGTGGAGTTCTTCCATGACAACTTCAATGGCATGGTATCGATATTTAAGTAACTATGACGAAGTTGTATATCGCTATGAATCTGTCAGGAGTACCGGTAATTCGGTTCGTTGTGTAAAAGAAAATTAATACCTGCTTCAATTATTCTAAAGCTATATTTTTATCAGGATCCGTTAAGAAATCTTTTAATTCACCATCATAGTACCAGATGTGATCTACAAACCATCGCTATTCAGAATTTATAATGAGGTCAATATTAAAATGAAGACAACAATGAAAGAAGCTACAAAAAAAAATACCTTTTCTATTCAGCTGATAGTTAAGAAAAAAACAGAAGTACTTTTAAAGAATTTCCCTGATTGGCACATACATAAGCTATGTTCAGGCCAAAAAATAAAAAAACTGTTTGAACCACTCAGGTGGAACAGATCAAATTTTGTAAAGTGTCTCGGATTAATAGCCATTGCGCTTACGATACTGGGTTGCACAAAAAAGACGGAAGAAAGCAAAAAGCCAGAATGTGATTGTTTAGGTTGTGAGACCGGCATCATCACTGATGCTGATAATAATTCTTACAAAACTATTAGAATTTGTGATACATGGTGGATGGCCAGAAATCTTGCCACTACTCATTTTAATGATGGAACTCTAATTCTGAATATTATTGATGATCTAACGTGGGAAACAACTTCATCTCCTGCATACTGTGCATACAACAACGATTATATTAATAATTATTTCATATATGGTGCTCTGTATAATTTTTATGCCGTGGAAACACAAAAACTTTGTCCTGTAGGATGGCATGTCGCTTCTTATAAAGATTGGGTCTCACTTGCTGAAGCTATGGGTGATACCGATTACCTCACAGGAGACATTCTTACCGGTAGGTCCGGAGGTAAATTAAAAGAAAAGGGTACTACACACTGGAAAAATCCAAACATTGCAGCCTCCGATACAGCAGGCTTTACGGCCTTGCCGGGTGGCTTACGAAGCACTACTACGGGTGTTTACTATGAGCTGGGTACCTCTGGGTTCTGGCATTCTTCCGATATAAACGAATATGGAGTAATGGTAGACTTCCAGATATTGAACGACAAATCTTATCTAACAAACGGTACCGGTGGTGCCAAGAATAATGGATTTTCTGTCAGATGTGTGAGGAACAATTGAAAGCCTGGTAATGTTGCCTTTAACGAACATCGCTTCCAGAGATAATTTAAGTCAGAATCTATATCTGAAATCTCCATGTCCGGTAGGTATGAAAGACGTAAAAGAATTTCAATTTAAAGTTTTTTTCAGACGATCCTGTTACATTAAAATGAATTCTATTTCGTTGATCCTGAAAATTTTTTAATAATTTGATTACTAGTAACTTAAAATCTTTAAGTAGAGTTGCCTTTGGTTAAGTTCTCAACTTTAACTGAACTTATATTGTTTGATGCTCCCATTCCAGCAATAGAGATAAGGTAAGTCTGTGCAATTGCTTTTAGTACATAGAAACAGGTTAAAACAAAAAATATCTTCTTCATTTTTATTTTGTTTTGTTAAATTTAGGTAAGACAAGCCCCCTTTCAGGGAACCTGGTGAATGGTTAGCACTCAATTGTTTTCAGTGGTTCTTGAGATGTAAAACTGGTTAGTTTTTTGATGATATGAAACCTTTCATATGGGTGTTAAAAACTATCATAGAGGGTGGAGAAAAAGCTGAATTAGAACCAGAGTATAAATTAATATCAATGACTAACTCTGAGTTAAAATTTATCAATTAACCCTAATTAGAATATCTTAGGCCAAAGATCATTACTGGGTTTTTAGGTATTTTATGACAATCTGTTTAAATTTAAACAAAGTTGGGTGGTAATTTGCACCATCCTTTGTAATAGCTGTCCGGATCATATTGACCACCCCAATCCGGAGTAAAAGATTTGTTGTTTTGTTTTGTATGTTTGGTGAAATCAGACCGGATTTTGAGATGGTAATTGAAGATAGATTTTATACTTCGTTTCAGGCTCCAGGAAGTTTCGTATACAACAAGACATTAAAATAGGCTGCATGTAGCAGCCTTATTTTATAGGATTTTTAAGAAGTTCTGGTATTACATTGATTAATGTTTAAACCCCGGGATATTGCTTTTCATAGCATTGACCGTGTTTGCTGGAGGCTATTAATTAGTTGTCACAAATTCAATCAATTCTATTATTGCACCATTATGTTCAATCATTGCAACTTTGATTTTATCAGTAGGTGAATTTGGTTCAGTAATTACCCTAAAATTATGAGCCGCAAGTTCGTGATAAACATCTTTAACCTCAAATGCAATATGTGGTTTTGTTTGGATTAATACATTTACAGGGGAATCTTTTTCAAATCTCATCCATTCAATTCCAAAAGGACTTTCATTAAATCCAGCTACAAAAAGTTTGAATTGAGGTATATAACTTTCGTTAGGCATTATTTCATTTGTAGGTATTCCCAAATGATGATATTTCCATCCCCATTTTACTATGGATTCGGGTTGTTCATGATCTTGTCTTATTTGTGTCATTGGTAAATCATTAAAGTTTGAATTGAAATTTACTTCAGGCCCCTAAATGTTTGAGCGCCTCATAAACAAGAAAAACTGGCCAAACGATGGCTTTTAGAAATCCTAAAACACCTATCCAGAAACTTGTGGCAGTTGAAATAAAATAAATCGCTGCTCCAATCAAACCTAAGCCATAAACTGCATTTGATGAAGCGTTTGTTTGAATGTTTTCTCTCATTGTTTTATCCTCCTTTGTTATTTGATATTTTTTAGAGTTAATTACTTTCTATTGTATTCACATAATAATATTTGCCTTTTAAACAATTTGTCTTCAAAAAGTAACAGATTCGGATAGTTCAACAAAGGCATCTTTTTCAATTTCATATATTTCCTTGAAATTATTGCTTGCTTGTACAATTCTATCAGTAAGGTCATCTGCCTTTTCAGATTCTTTGAATAAAAATCCGGTCGAGGAGAATAGATTACCGGCTTTTCTGAATTTTTCTGCTGGTCCCAGCAACTTGTCATTCTTTGTTATTCCGGCAGATTCTATTAAAAACCTTGAAAACATATAACGAAAGCACCCTCCACCTGTGCCTCCAACCTCAATAAAAATGTAAAGGTTGAAGAGATTCATTCTTAATTCAAGGTCACTAAAAATTGCAGGCCATTTTAGTATTTCTCTTGAAGCATGCTCAATACCTTTGATACCAATATTTTTTATTGGAGGATTAATCTGTGAATCAATAGTTTGCTTTATTGCTGAATAAATATTCTCAGGATGAGGCTGGTGATAACCGCTGAAATCAAATTCAAAATATGTATTCTTTGGAGGAAAAGGTTTGAATGGAGAACTCCTGGCTTTTTTTAATTGTTTAAGTGTGACAGGATGATAAAAACCTTTTTTCTTACCACTTGATCCTGAGTCCATGTCGGAACAGAAAACCGTTTCCTTGCCGTCGTATCCGCAAGCCACAAAAGTATGTCCGCCGAAATGGTATTCCTGAGGAAATTTAAACCATGGTAAAAAACCCATGTCTCCGAATAGCATCGCTGGTTCTTCCATTTTGAGTTTTTCAAGGAGAACGGCTTCTGCTTTCCTATCACTTCCTGTTGAAACCATTTTTATTTTTACACCAGTTCTTTCTCCAATATCATTAAAGAATTCTTTATTATTACCACGACCCCCGATGAAAACATAATCTTCGTTACCCATTTTCATTTTCCAGTATATGAATCCCATACCTGAACCAAGACCCAGCAACATATCTTCTGAAATAGGATGGCCATAGAAATGAAATATCTTTGCCAGGGAATTAGTCTGACAGTGATAGCCATCAAGTGCAGGACAATTATTAAAAGGCTTTGTTTCCATTTGTTGTATTTTGAATGTTTAAAATATTGATTCTTATTAGCGAGTCAATCGAAGTCTATAATTATTCTTTTTCTATAAGAGAAAGAGTGAAAGCAGAGATCTCCTTATGTTACGATCAAAAATGATTTTATCTGATCATCAATATTATGTCTGTAAGGTTTAATCTGACAGACTTTTGATGTGGTCAGAGAAGGACGGATTTTGAACAAATTCAAATACTTACAAAACCAAAATATAAGTGTTTTTTTGTTGCTAATTTGGTGCCAGGTTCTGGACAAAAACGGGGCGTTTTGATACATTTTGTAATTGCACAATTATTTGAATATTGAACTCTCATTATCCAGCCTCATCATATCTTCGTCGGAAAGCCT
>Ga0182027_10014579_pt1 | contig 10873 bp, 8 predicted proteins | sample 712E1DmetaG_FD_121300 | JGI IMG/M metagenome (GOLD analysis project Ga0182027, IMG submission 121300) | Permafrost microbial communities from Stordalen Mire, Sweden - 712E1D metaG (Illumina Assembly) | ecosystem: Environmental > Terrestrial > Soil > Wetlands > Permafrost | place: Sweden...
ATTCTATTTTTGCATATATACCTTGATGTAATCTTTTAAGCTTTCCTACTTTTGTAAAATAACACATTCTACGTCTTAAATTTGGGTATTCAACTCCTGGAAAAAGCAAAGACAACTCACTAAGAGAAAACACGCTTTGAGGCAAACTGTATATTTTAAGTATTAAGTCATTATTCATATTTGCTACCAAAAGTTACAATTATTGTAACCTCTAGTAGAGATTATATACTATCTAGGCAAATTCGTCAACTATTAACTTAGTCTATATAGAATTTATTAAGATGTTTTGAGAAAGTCAAATCTACAAACTTTCTACTTTAAAACTTGTTCGTATGCTCCTATTGTTTCTTCCGCTGTTTTTTTCCAACTAAATTGCTTAACGTTTTCTAGCCCCTTTTTGCTTAATTCCTCCTGCAGTTTTTTATTTCCAAATACTTCCCTAATTCCCTTTTCTATGCTTTTAACATCATATGCGTCCACATAAAAAGCCGCATCTCCCGCCACTTCTCCTAGTGAACCTTCTTTTGAAGTAATTACGGAGCATCCACAAGCCATCGCTTCTAAAACCGGCAAGCCGAATCCCTCGTATAAAGACGGCATAACCGCTGCTGTTGCCAAATTGTAAACCGAAACGAGGTCGGAGCCTGGAACAAACCCTAGCCTAATAACATTTTTGTTATTTTTAGCCAGCTCGTTTACCCTATTTAAATCCGCATTCCAGGGATTATCTTTATCGTAATCCTCTTGAATCAAACTTTTCCCAACCATTACCAACGGTATTTCTAAATTGGTGACACCGTCTAATAATCTTGGCAAATTCTTATTCCAAGTAACGTCTCCAACGTACAGCAAGAAGTCGTCTGGCAAGCCATACTTTTTCTTAATTTCTAATTTAAAATTTTCAATTTCTAATTGCTTGAATTGTTCCCCTGCAGCCAAATAAACCACGCTAATTCTTTTTTCTTTGGCTCCTACGTATTTAATAACGTCCTTTTTAGAGGATTTAGAATCGGTAATAATCGCATCCGCTCTTTTTAACGCATATTTTTGCATTTGCCACTTTATCTCGCCCTTTATCCCCCTTGGGAAATTTTGCGAAAAAACTATTGGGGTTAAATCGTGCACTGTAACCACAGTTTTAAATTTTTTATATAAAGGCAGTTCTAAGAAAAATGGTTCAAAATACGGAAAGTGAACCAGATCAATGTCCTCCGGTAACTTGTCGCCATCTTCAAAAAAAATATATTCATTCTCTGGAAAATATTTAACAAGAGCGTCTTTTAGGTGCTCTAAGTAAAATCCGACTCCTCTAATCTTGTGACCGGTCTTAAGTGGGGAGACATCAATTGCGATCTTCATAAAACAATTATAACAACTTCGATCTTAGCTTGCTTAAAATAGCATAAGAAATCCAAGCGACTAAAGGCAGAATTATAATTGCAGTCTTACTAAAAAGCGTTATATTCGAATAAAATCCAAAATACATAAACGGCAAATAAGTTAACAAAAGAGCGAATGGAAATAATGCAATAAACAAAATAACTTCTTTCTTTGTCGAATAAAGAATTAAAAATGGTAAAAACCAAACCGCATACCACGGATACAATTCTTCTCTTATTGGGGATAGGAAAAAGATTACTAACATTAAAATTGCCGAAGATAGAAATATTTTCTTAAGATCTACTTTCTTTATGAAGGCGTAGATATATACTGGCAATAAAAATATCGTTGAGTATTTTATTAGTACCGAAAATACATACAGCAATAGATTTCCAGCTTTATTCTTAATTAAGTAGAATGACCCTAAGACAAACGCTATCATTAGCATATCGTTATGTCCGCTAACTAATGTTTCTACTAGCATCAACGGGTTTAAAGAAAAAAGCATTAATACTTTTAAAGACTTATCCGAAAGTTTATAAACAAAAAAACTTGCCAATAAGTAAGATAACAATGCCAATAACTTAAAGTTAAATAGTGTTAGCAAAAAATTATTAAAGCCTAGTAAGAAAGGCACACCCGTTATTAAAATCCATAAAGGTCCATATAAGGCTACTTTGTTTGCAGCGTGTGTAAAAAGCAACATTGGATCATTAGCAAATTGAATCGGCATAATAAGATATGGATTCTCGTGATAAAAAAATGTGACTTTGGCCGTGGCGATGTAATTAAAAATATCAAAAGATAGTATTGCCGGATAAGCGAATAATAAAATCAGTCCAGACCCGACAATTAACAAAAGTAATTCCTTTTTAGAAATTAAATTTTTTAGCGTAAGCCGAAAGAATGAGAGATAAAATAAAAAGAAAACAACAATAAAAGCTGTGTATGTAAGAGTTGCCAATTGTCTGTTTAAAATAAAAAAGCCCGTATAAAAAGGTTTAAGATAAATAAAATTTGGGTCAATAAAAAGATAAGAAAAAAGCGCGAACAAAGTAAGCGTTATAAAGTAGCCTAAGAAAATAATTTTTTTCATAAATAATTTGTTCTCAATTTGATTGAAGAATCAATTGCATCCCGAAGATTAAGATTTGTTGAGCCTACTTTTTCCGGCTGCCACAAAAAGCTCGAAGGAACGCTAGCACGCATTCGCGAAAGCACTTCTATGTGTTTTAGCGCTGCTTGAGAAAGTATGGATCTATTTTCCAAAATATCTTTCCCGCGTGTTTTTGCCATATTTAAGTTAGGTAATGTTTTTACAAAATACGTATCCGATTTTTGCAGCGCTCTATATCCCAATAAATATTGTTGGTATTCAAAAAGGGTTTTTGATTCAACCAAATACTTGTCTGATTCTTTGAGGTTATAGGTAAACTGTCCAAAATCTCCAAAATACCAATATTTTAATACCATTTCCTTGACCAAATTAATCTTGTAAAAGATACTGCCTGGCATAGTTGAAGGATAAGGCAAAACATAGGAAGACGCTGCGAATGAGGACTTAGTAAGCAGTAAAAATAAGAATAAACAGGCTATAAGGAATTTTGAAAATTTTAACATTATGCGCTTTTCGAGTGCCAAGCCCAGGCGGTTTTTACAATTGTTTCTAAATCCGAATACTTAGGGTTAAACCCAAGCTCTGTCTTAATCTTCGTTGCATCAGCAATTAATTCGTCTGCGTCTCCGGGTCGTCTTGGAGATATTTGAACATTCACTTTTTGTCCCGAAACTTTTTCCACCATTTCTACCACTTCTTTATTTGAATAGCCGCTGCCTGTTCCGACATTGTATACATGATTTCCTTGATCTTTGATTATTTTTTGCAAAGCCAATACGTGAGCCTCCACCAAATCCAAAACATGAATGTAATCCCTAACGCATGTGCCGTCTTTAGTTTTATAATCGTCTCCAAAAAGACTGAACGTTTTATTTTCCATCAATGCCTTAACAATATTCGGAATTATATGGCTTTCCGGAGCATGTTGTTCACCCATAGAGCCATCCAGCGCTGCCCCCGCTGCGTTAAAATACCTCAATGCTACCGTTGATAAATTCTTCGTTTTTCCGTACCAACCCATTATCTTTTCGACCATTAATTTACTTTCCCCATAAGGATTTGTCGGGTTAGTCAAACTCTCTTCCGGGATAGGTACTTGAACAGGATTTCCATAAACACCAGCAGATGAGGAGAAAATAAAATTATTATTTCCGGTCTTTGCCATTTCTTCCAAAATATTAAGCGAGGCGAAAACATTATTCTGAAAGTATAAATAAGGATTTTCCATTGATTCGCCCATCGAAATAAATCCAGCAAAATGAATTACACCGTCATACTTTTCTTTGAATAATTCTTCGACGAAATTCTTATCGAGAAGGTTCCCTTGTTTAAAAGTGGCCCTTTGGTCTAATATCTCTTTACGTCCTCTTTCAAGACTATCAGCAATAGTTACTTCATTTCCGTCATCAAGAAGACGCTTTACCATAAAGCTTCCTATGTATCCTGCGCCACCTGTTACTAAAATTTTCATAGAGTTAAATATATTATATATGAAACCGGAAATCTTAGAGCAGAAAAGAGTGAGAAAACAAAGCCTTGCCAACCATCTACAAAACCTTTATGCCTAATAAAGGTGGTTAAAAGCCAATGGGTTGGTTTAATAACTAAATATAAAATGGCGTACAGAATTTTACTGAAGATATTTTTGTTAGCCATTTCCTCTTTGATTTGATTTGCAAAAAAACGGTTATATCTTGTCCATTTATTAAGATAGTGCGAAAAGTCCTTATAAGGATAATGTAAGAGCGCTGATTTAAGGTATTCTACCTTACCATCAACTACTGCCTGCTCGTGAACGTCCTTTTGTGGAAGCCTACCCTTGCCTTTTCTATAAAATCTAAGCGTATAATCCGGATATTGACCGCCTTTCATTAAAAACCTTCCCAAAAACCAATTTTTTCTAGGCATCCAATAGCCATTTATTTCACCCTTATCATTTTCTAAAATTTTCCCAATCTCCTCTGCCTGTTCTTTAGAAACATGTTCGTCTCCATCAAGCTGCAATATCCAATCTTTAGTAGCCATATCGATTGCCATTTGCTTATTAATGTGGAAATTTTGCTTGTTGGTGGTAACTTTTACAATTGCGTTATATTTTTTAGCAATTTCAACTGTTTTATCTGAGGAGGTTCCGTCGACAATTACTACTTCGTCCGCTAAATCCTTAATACTATCCAAACATCCGGCAAGATTTGCCTCTTCATTATATGTAGCCAGAACAACAGATAAAGTTTTTCTATGCATGCTTGAATTTATCATAACAATTAAGGTGCATTTTTACAAACCTTAGAAGAATAATCATGTTCAATAAACACGTATTCCTTTTTGCCTCATCAGATAATAGTAGATATAAGCACTTGGAACTCCACGCCCCCAATCAATTTTTTCAGATGCTTTTATTTGAGCTGAAACTGCTATCTCTTGACTCGCTAGCCCATTACGTTCAGCATTGGGTAGAAAATTTATAAAACTGTATATACAAAAAATAAAAAGCGCTACTACAACTAATATTTTTGCTAACAAAAACTTTAAACTAAACACTCTGTAAATAAGATAAGACAAAACCATTAAAGCAATAAATCTGTTTGCCGAAAAGTAATAATCACTGATTTCCCCTTTGTATAAAGAAAAGACAAACCATGGAACAATAAACCAAAGTAAAATTAGATAAGAAAAAATCAGTTTATTCTTTTTGATTGATTTATATAAATAGAGAATAAAAAATACCGGTAAAGCAAAATATTTAAGAAATTCTCCTATCTGCCACCCCAAGTAATGATTAAATTGTATCAAGGCGTCATGAGTTAACTGAATAACTCTTCTCAAATGAAAGCCATGTAAATTTTCACCGATGTAATTGGCAAATGTACCGTTTGCGCCTTTTTGGCTTAGTTGATAAATAATATTGGGTGCTAAAAATAAAATAAATACCGGTATTGATAGCAAAATATATTTGATGGTCGTTTTATTCCTTGGAAATAAAGGCAAAGAAAGTAAAACGATTATGGGAAAAAATATTGCGGTAAAATGTATACTACACATAAAACCGGTTGCAACAGCTAGCCAAACAATTTTTTTAGCATCTCCTGTTACTATTTTATAGAGAAGATAAAAAATTATTAAAGAAATGCCAGGAATAAAATTCACGGGCCATTGAACCCTATCAAAAGCTATCCCGGATGAAATAAAAGTATTTATTAATACTGCTATCACGGCTGTTCCGGAGTTTGTAAGCTTTTTTACGAAGTAGAAAAGTGCCCAAAAAGTAAAAATGCTGGTAACACCTGCAAATAAAGCTGAGGCAATCGGATTCAAATTCGTAAGCAGATAAAAAATAGAGATTAAATAATAATAAATTGGACCTATGTAAATTCCGCTATTGCCTTTTGCTACCATTCCAACCAATGGGAATCTATGATCAACGATTATGGTTTTTGCTGCCCAAGCATTGTCAACCTGATCAAAACTAAACGGATTTCTTTGATCCATTTGATAAAATCTAAAAAAAACTTCGAAAAGAAAAATTATAAATACTAAAACCAAAATTCTATTTTTCTTTAAAAATTTTAGACAGTTTGTAAATAATTTTTTCATTAATGAATTCTTGTCTGAACAATAATTCCGCTTTTAAATGTTTCTGTTTTAATAATTTTACCATCTTTTTCTCTAAACTTAAGCCAATCTGTTAACCGAGATGGGTATTGCAAATCCGGTTCAAGAATAAAAAATGCCAGATGGGAATTATTATCCGGACCATAGTGATATTTATTAGGCCCATACCACTTAAATAAATACCGATAAGGATAATCATAAATTGGCGGCGTGTATACTTGCTCCTTAAAAGACTTTCCCCTTGCCTGCCCATAGATATAATCTACTACCTGTAATTGATTTTTGTATACCGATGCATCACCAACCCATGCAGATTTACCTAAATTATTTATTATCGCAACGGGATTAAGGTTTATTAAAAATAAAACAAGTATAATTATTCCGGGAATCACGTAATTTTTAGTGTTTTGAATAACAAGATTAATCGATAAACAAAATAATAATAAGTAAAAAACCGGAAGCCCAATTAAGTAATATCCAAAAATATCGTGATGGAAAAAAATTAAACCAGTTAGGAAGGTAAATAAAACTATCAACGAGGTTTTTATAAATTGTTTATTGATCAGTGATGCCTTCTTGTAAAATAGCATTGTCGTTAGAACTATAAATAAAATTATTATTATTCCCAAAATCTCATTATTTAATGCGATAGTCGAATTAAATTGATTAAAAATCATAACAATTATATTTGCAAAGTTTTTAATCAGATTAGAACTTTGAGAATTTCCACTTGTAGTTAGGAATTTAAAAAGGGATGTTGTCATTAGAAATTGATGCCTTAATTCAAAAATTATTCGAGGCGAAAAAATTATAAATACACCAACAAAAAATGAAATGATTGATTTAAATTGTATTTGTTTATTTTTAATTACGGTTACTGCCAAAATTAATCCAATTGCCAATAAAACCCCGAATACAATCTCCAAGTCAATAACTAAAGCAATCAAAAAGCCAAGTATAAAATAGTATCTTAATTTAGGTTTATTTTCGGAATAAATCCTATAAATAATAGCTAAGCAAAAAATTACAATTATTGGTGAAACATTTGGGTTCCAAATTTGTGAAGATAAAGAAATTAATATAGGTGAAACTGCTATTAAGGCTGCAAACGCCAGTCCTAAGAAATTTCCTCCAATTCTTTTGCCAAAAAGATATCCAAAGAATATTGTAACAATTCCAATCAATGCCATTGCTAAGACCACTCCCTGCGGATTTCCAAAAGATAAAACATAGGGTAATGATAGAAAATAATACCACCATGGTCCATAAAATATTCCAATCCCCGCAGAAGGTGCACCACCAAATATTGCTCCGACTAAGGGAATTTTATGCAAAAATACAATATCGTAAACGGCTAGCATGTCCCGCCCAACATCGTAAGTAAAAGCGAAATAATTTCCGAGCACACCGGGAATTCTTAAATATGCGCCGATTAGAATAAGTAATGATAAGAGTATGTTTTGTTTTTTAAGAAACCTAGAAAAATTTATTTTCATTGAATTATGTTATATATGCTTATAGATATACCCAACTGTTTTGCCATTTTTATCTTGAACTACGGAATCTCTCTGCATATTCTTTATACTCTCTTCCTGTTGGGTTACGTAAACATCTCCCTTTGATAAAAGATTTAAGCATTTTCCAAAGTACGCATTTCCTATATTAAAGCATGCCTTCGTAATTCTATTTGATCCCCCATCTGCGATATATTTTTTGGGATCTATTTTTGCGTAAAAAAGATAAAATACATATGCTTGCTCGTAGCTCTCAGCGAAAAGAATTTTTTTGTTGCCGGTTTCATACTTTGCTACAGCACGTACCGCTTGCTCATATCCATACTGCCAATAATTTTCATAATCGGAATTTGTGTGTTGAAAGTATAAATTAACGTATAAAGTAAAAAGGAATAAATATATAAATGCGATAATAATTAGAAGTAATTTCTTTAGTATTTTTTTATTAATCGCTCTTATTAGCTGAATAAATCCAAGCGCTTCTAGGATTTGCCAAATCGGTAGCATAATTAGCGCTCTTTCCGCATTCGGACTACCTGTAACAAGCGATCCTGAGATCGGAGAAAGTAAAAACCAGTAACCTAAAAGTAGCGCAATTATTCTTTCATTTCTAAATAAGAAATATAACCCCATTAAAATAAAAGGCAACGAAATAACGTAAATCAGTCCAAAACCCGGAGCATGATGCCTCGGTATATCTCCCTGAACAAATAGCCAATTAAGATTAAAATGGCCCAAATAATTTTCTAAAAATGTTTCCGCATAGATTATTCTTCTATTATGAAAAATCGTAAAAATCTGTTGGTTAGCTTTAATATCTTGATCTGATTCGATTAATGGCGTCTTTAAAAGTTGTGTTTGTTCTGAGGTGAACAAAACGCTTTGTCCCCTTGCTGTTGTTCGGGAATCCAAAAGCCAAAGAGAATTTAATAAAACAAAACATAGTCCAAAAATTACGAATAATTTTTTATGCTTTAAAAAATAATCTTTTGCAAAAATAACCAGTCCTACAACAAAAAGTGGTGTAAATAATTTTTCGGCATGATATGTATAAGCGCTTAGAGCTAAGAAAAAGGAGGCGGCAAAAAAATACCACTTCTTTTCTAGATGATATCCCCGTATAAAAAACCAGACTCCGGCGAGAACAAAAAATAATCCAACTACCGATTCGAAGGCAACACGGCTAAATTGAATATGCCATGGGGAAATTGCAAAGAAAAACATGGATAAAAATGCCAGAGTTTTAGCATACGACCGTTTTTTAAATAACTCATAAACTAGTAGAAAGACGAAGATAATACTTAAGCTTCCAAAAAGTGCATTCGGAAACCTAACCGAAAATGCGTTCAGGCCAAATAGTTGAACCGGAATTACATCTGCATAAACGTACACAGGTTGCTTATAATCTCCAAATGCTTTAAATGATAAAGGAAGGACTGCACCATATTCATCTTTACCGGTATGGAGAATTGAGTAGGCGTTATAACCCCAAGAAACTTCATCCCAATCAAGCGAGTTTGGCACTTTACCCAAATCGTAGAAGCGAAGAAAAGCCCCTAGGAAAAATATTGCAACAAATAATATTATCGTTAATGTTTTTTTCATTAGTTTTTAGCAAATACAAATGCCGGCTTACCGCTTAGAAAATTAATTGTTTTTAAAATTTTTAAATTCCCCGGAATTTGACTCGGATCACCAACGTATAATACCTTTTTACCTAAGTCTTCTGATTGAACTAAGGAATTTCTAAATTGATATTTACCAACGCTTTGCACATTATAAAATCCAAATACATCCCGCGTTACTACGCCTTCTTTCCAATACTCTTGAGGAGATATGTTTCCATAGAATAGCACGTAAATATATGGCCTACCATAAGTATTGGTAAAGGCAATAGTGTCGTATTTCTTTTCCTGACTTTTTGCATAAAGGACAGCCTGCTTATAACCGTATTGCCAATCTGTAGAATATTGTATCGGAAAATGGGCAAAATAATTATGCGCTGCCACAACAACCGTTATCAAAATAATTGCTCCGAATAAAGCATAAGCTAGCTTACGATATAAAGATTTAAATTTACTTAAAAAAGTTATGATTTCTAAAGCGCCAAAAGCGGCAATAATTTCGTAGGTAGGAATATACATTTCGCTACGGAGTGCATGGGGAGTTTCCCTGGCTGTCGCGGCAGCAACCGGAGCCAGAATAAACCAAGTAATAATAAATGCCGATTCTTTTCTTTTATACTTAATTAACATATACGCGCCAAATATTAAAAGCGGTAACTCCCACAAATACAGTTCTCCGCTATCTTGCATTGAGAAACGTGGATTAATATCGCCTGTAAAAAATAGGTAATTTGGATTAAAAAAGTCAAAATAATGCTTTGCATAGGAAAAAGCAAAAAGTACCCGGCGGTTATGCAAAACATCTGCAAATAATGAATTATTTTCTTCCTTTATCCAAGCATTGGACTGCTCAACTATTGAGCTATCGCTAAAAATGTTTACTTCATTAAACCTCAATTTACTTTCCGGAGTACGAAGATATAATAGAAATGGCATAAGTAGAGCCAATGCCAAAGCGCAACCGGTTACCAAAATTGCTAACCGTTTTTTAAAAATAACGTCTTTAAAGTAAAATAATCCAAGCGCAACAACAATTAGTGGAATAAAAACTCTATTGGCATTAAAAGCATAAAAACCCAACACGAAAGAGATACCGCTTAGTATAAACCAGAGAAAATTACGATTTTTTGCAAGAAAGAATAAATATATGCCTAAAACCGTAAAGAATGTCGCGACATTGGCTTCATATGCCGCCCGACTTAATTGTACGTGCCAAGGAGAAATACTTAAAAAGAATGCCGTTAGTAATGCGAGCTTTTGTTTATACTTATGTTCTCTTAATAGTTCTAAAACAAGTCCATAAGCTGCCAATATCGTTAACGTTCCTAAAAGCGCTGACGGAAAACGGACTCCAAGCGGCGTCTCTCCAAACACAGCAATAAATGGAACGTCTAAATAAATATATACCGGCGCCTTATAATCCCCAAACGCTTGGAAACGGGCAATTGGCAAAAATTCATTGTGCTCATCATGTCCGGTTTTAAGAATTGAGTAGCTATTAAACCCTTGCGAAACTTCATCCCAATATAAACTTGGCGGATTGGTGGAAAGTCCGAAGAAACGGAAAAATCCACCAACTAAAACTATTAACAAGAGTAAAAATTTCCAATCTAATAATTTTTTCA
>Ga0182027_10014580_pt1 | contig 10873 bp, 9 predicted proteins | sample 712E1DmetaG_FD_121300 | JGI IMG/M metagenome (GOLD analysis project Ga0182027, IMG submission 121300) | Permafrost microbial communities from Stordalen Mire, Sweden - 712E1D metaG (Illumina Assembly) | ecosystem: Environmental > Terrestrial > Soil > Wetlands > Permafrost | place: Sweden...
CAATACTGATGACGTGATCAATCATCTTCTGGATGTTCCTGCCGTATTCGGAAATAGTCAGATTAGTACGGGTAGTGTTGTATTCCATATTAATAAATCAAATTTTATACGATGTAATGCTTCATTAAAATTGCGGTATCCTTATCTAAATGTGCAGAATCAATACTTCCTGTCGGCGTGATTAAGTGTAATATTTATATAACTTTATGGTTTATACCAGGAAGGGATTAAGCAAATTATATGTCCTCTTGTGGCAAAGATATAAATAAATTCTTATTTCAAAATTTTTAATCTTGCAAATTTCAGCAGAAGCTGCTTTTGTCCCACCATCTGAAAAAACACGGTGGCCTTGCGGTTTGGGCCGTTGCCTTCGATGTTTAATATTTTTCCCTTGCCGAAACGTTCATGCTCTACATCCATGCCCGACTGCAACAGGCTGCTGTCGTCGGTTTCGAGAGTATGACTATTGTTACCATTCTCAGTAATTTTTTTCAGTCGTGTTAAGTGAGAGGTGTCAGGCTTTTTTACCAGCGATTTCAAAGGGCTTTTCTTGGGTTGATAACGCTCTTCAGTTTGAAGTGATCTTTTCTCCGGTCCGCCACTTCCGGGAAATTCAATAAACTCTTCATCAATCTCATCAATGAAGCGGCTGGGTTCGCTGAAGTTCAGATTGCCATATTTATAGCGGCTTTCGGCATAAGTGATGAATACTTTTTCCATCGCGCGGGTAATAGCCACATAAAACAAACGGCGTTCTTCTTCAAGGTCGGCGCGGCTTCCCAGCGACTGTATGGAAGGAAACAGATTTTCTTCTACACCGGCAATATACACATAAGGAAACTCCAGCCCCTTTGCCTGATGGATGGTCATCAGCGAAACCTTGTCGTGATCGTCCTTGTCGTCGGCATCCGCATCGGTGAGCAGGGCGATGTCCTGTAGATATTCGCCCAGTGTTTTCATGGAAGTATCAGCGGGTTCACCTTCTTCAGTTTTGCTTTCCTGCTCCGTGAATTCCTTGATGCCATTCAGCAGCTCTTCAATATTTTCATAACGGCTGATGCCTTCGGGAGTTTTGTCTTCGTTCAGATCGCGCATGAGGCCTGAGTGAAGAGCAATATACTTCGCCACTTCATAAGCATCTTTGGTTTCCATCATCACTGCATAGCTCTTGATCATAGTCACAAATGCCCTGATCTTTTCCGTAGTTCCGGAATTAAGGCCGAGGTTGTATTCATGAGGCTTTTCAATTACTTCCCATGCGCTCACTTCATGTTCAGAAGCACTTACAATGATCTTGTCTGTGGTTGTTTTTCCTATGCTTCGTGCAGGATAGTTGATAATGCGTATCAGGGCTTCACCGTCTTTATGATTGATGGTCAAGCGGAAATAGGCGAGGAGGTCCTTGATCTCTTTCCTTCGGTAAAAAGATAATCCGCCATAAATACGATAAGGAATATTCAGCCTCCGCAGGGCTTCTTCCAGTGCGCGCGACTGGGCATTGGTTCTGTAGAGCACGGCAAACGCGGTGTTCATCAGCTGATGGTTCATCTTGTTTTCGAAGATGGAATGTGCAATAAACTGCCCTTCCTCGTTTTCGGTGGAAGCACGCATCAACTGCACCGGAGCACCTTCGTTGTTCTGCGTCCAGATTATTTTCGAGATCTGATCTTTGTTTTTTGCAATCACGCTGTTGGCGGCGTTTACGATCATCTTCGTGGAACGGTAATTCTGTTCCAGTTTATATGTTTTGAAATCAGGATAATCGTTTTTGAAGTTGAGGATATTCTGGATGTTGGCCCCACGAAAGGCATAGATGCTCTGTGCATCGTCACCCACCACGCAGAGGTTTTCGTTGTTGGCTGCCAGTTGCTTCACAATAAAATACTGTGCGAAGTTCGTATCCTGATACTCGTCCACTAGAATATATTTAAACAGGTTCTGATATTTATAAAGCACTTCAGGAAAATCGCGCAAAAGAACATTCATATTATATAACAGATCATCAAAATCCATGGCAGAGGAACGGAAACATCTTTGATTGTATAGTGTGAAGATGAGCCCCAGCTTGGGTTTCCCCGAAGCTTTATCCTGCTGCTGAATTTCGAAATCATCATTATATTTTTGTGTGGAATACAAACTGCTTTTCGCTGAAGATATCCTGTTGAGCACCATGCCGGGCTTATAGGTTTTGTCGTCCAGCTCCTGCTCTTTCAGTATCTGCTTGATCACATTCTTGGAATCATCCGTGTCGTAGATGGTATAATTGGAAGGGTAGCCGAGGCGGTGCCCTTCAATCCTGAGTATGCGTGCAAAGATGGAATGAAAAGTTCCCATCCACACATTCTTTGCTTCGTTGCTGCCGATGAGCTGATACACACGCTCCTTCATTTCCTTGGCGGCCTTGTTAGTAAAAGTGAGGGCCAGCACATGAAATGCATCAACACCTTTATGTAAAAGGTAAGCCACGCGATAGGTGAGTACGCGGGTTTTGCCGGAACCTGCACCGGCTATCACCATGATGGGTCCGTCAATATTTTCAACTGCCAGCTTTTGTGCTTCGTTCAGATCTTCGAGGATATTTTTCAACAGCGCTAATTTAGGCGACAAAAGTAAACAATAAAAAATTCAGAATGTAGAATTCAGAATAAAGAATACAGAATGTGGAATTCGTCATTGCGAGCGAATGCGAAGCAATCTAATCATGAATAGTGTTGCGGAAAGAGATTGCTTCAGTCGCATGCTCCTTCGCAATGACGTTGTGGTATAAATTAATAATTCTTCTTGTGGATACTTCGTGCCATTGTTGGCCTTATCACCAACAATAAAATGAGTCTTGTATAGGAAAAATTTCAATAGCCACGGACTTTAGTCCGTGGAGAAGAAATCCCTACCACAAAAGGACTTTAGTCCAAATAAACATTTGTTTTTAGTCGCTGAGAGCGGTCATTGAGCGAAGTCGAAATGAAGCCGAAGCGCCCTTATACATTAGTTTTTCACAAACTTCCTCACCCCAACACCATTATCACTTTTTAATTTCACAATATACATCCCCCTTGCAAGTGCCCTGACATCAAGTTGCATGGAGTTTTGATTATTGAATGTAATTGACTTCATTTGTTGCCCCTGCATATTGTAAATGCTTACAAGGGTTTGTTTTTGCTGACTGGAGGTGGTGATAGTAATATTTTCTTGTGCCGGATTTGGATAAATCAAAAAAGATTCATTTTTCGGACTCTCAGTAATTCCAGTCGGAAGGACAACATTTACATAAACCATAGTATTTGTATTTTTCGACAAATAGGAAGAATCGCAATACGAATGTGTGCATCCTGCGGAATCTGAAATAGTGAGGCAAATATTATAGTAACCGGCAGTGCTATATATATGACTAGGATTTGCAATTGTATCTGTGGTACCATCACCCCAACTCCATAAATAAGTTAATGGCGGGACACCGGCAGCTAAATTCACTGCCCAGTATTGATGAAGAGTAATGCTATCAGGATAAAGGCTAAAATAAGCTGAACAAAACCCGTTTAAATAACATTGCGTGGTATCTATTGGAATAAATGTGATTAAACCTAAGCTTATATTATCATAACCATCGTATATATGAGATTCGATTAATGCAGAATCTGTGGTGCACCAGTAATTGTTTGTAACACTGAAATTAGGTGAAATTGCATATTGTAAATCATAAGAAGCACTGTTGCAAATCTTGTTACAATAAATTAAACTATTCGCTTCCAATTTAATTCCAATAGTATTATTTTCAATAATATTGTTTGTAATGGTATCTTGAGCATATACGTCAATGCCTGTAACATTAAACCTAACCATATTGTTTGTAATATTTGCACTGCACCCCCCAAAAATCGAAATTCCAACAACACTATTTGAATCAACAATGTTATTTTTTATTTCAACAGAGCCCTCTATTCCATATTGATTATTACGAATGATGCAACTGTCCACAGAACAACAAGAACATTCAATTCCGTAATTATTATAACTGACAATGCAGTTTTTTATTACGCCATTTTTGATTCCAAAGTTATTATGTGTAATAGTGCTATTAATTATAGTATCGGCTGATATGCCATAATTTAAATTATATGATGCATAGCAGTTGTTTAAAGATGATCCACCAACAGATCCGCCTCCGACCCCGTTAAATCCATAATTTTGATTATATGAAAAATTGCAATCATTTACTATTGCACGTAACCAAGGATCGTAGGGCGCATAAACCCCATTTTGATTATTAATAAAATTGCATGAATCGAGCTTATGAATACCAAAATAATTATTATTAATATGCATACCAAAGTTATTATGCGTGAAATTTGAATTTTTTACATTCAGAGTATCATTGGCTGCTGGTGAATGATAATCATAAATACCACTATTTGCATATTTAAAATTGCAATAATTAAAATTAATAGGAGTAGGACAATCATTTAAAAAAACATTTCCCCAAATACCCTGAGTTGGAGAACCGGAATTACTTGTAAATGTAATGGAATCTGTTGCTGTCCCCAATGCTATTAATTTTGCCTGCCTTATCTCTATCCTTTTATCATTATCAAACTTCACCGTTACTCCTGGCTCAATAGTAAGAATAACCCCCGGAAATACCACTACGGTATCGGTTACTATGTAGGGGCTGTTTGCCAGAGTCCATGCTGTGTTTGAATATATTCCACCGCTTACATTGGTTTGTCCTTTAATAGAAAGAGAAACTACAAGCAAAAAAAATACAGGAAGTAAGATTTTGTTTTTCATAGGGATGATTTTAAGATTAATGATTGTAATCCATTTTAAGACTTTCAAAAGACAAAAAGGTTGCCTGTGGTCAAATAATAATTAAGGCTTATTTAAAACTGACCATCAAAGATATACAAAAAAATCCGTAAGTCAATAAATTTTTTGAATTTTAGTAAGCAAATAAAAATCTTTATCCCTTTTCGTCGGCAGGCTTATTGCTTACGAACTTTAAAAATCATCATAAACCATCCAGTAAAGCAATAATCCATCGCCTAAAAATCGGCCTTCTGAATTTTTTCAATAAAACCCATTTCCGTGCAGCAGAAACCAAATCGTCCTTTTAAAATTTACGTTCATATATTTATTTCTTCTCGCCTGAGGGTGGAAGTCCACGAACAGTGCGAACCGCAAAGAAGAACAATAAATAAAGCGGATGCCAGAAAAAAACCAAGCCTTTGAGGTTGGTGTTCGTGGCGCCTTTTTCTTTCTCCCGTTTCTTTTAGACGTGCAAAAGAAATGGGAATAAATTTTTTCTTGCACTAAAAGTTCTCCTTGCCTCCTCCGTGTAAATTTTTTATCAGCACCAGCTCATCATTTTTTATTGAAAAAATCCCCCTGCTTATCAAATTTCATACAAAACATCAAAATTGTTAATAACTCACCCTAAATATCATTTTTGTTAATAAATATTTTTTAAATAAATATCTGAAATTCAAACATTTTACTCAAAGAGGTACCAATTCCACAAAAATATTTCAAAATATTTTAAATCAACTTATTGGTTTTATAAAATAAAGTTATACCTTTGCACTCCCAAATTTTAGGGTTTTTTGTAGTAATTTGATAATTTTAAAAGCATTAGTATGCCTACAATTCAACAGTTAGTCCGTAAGGGACGCACCAAATTGACTGATAAAAGCAAGTCTCCTGCTTTGGGATCATGCCCTCAGCGTAGGGGTGTATGCGTCAGAGTATACACAACCACGCCAAAGAAGCCTAATTCCGCTATGCGTAAAGTGGCCAGGGTTAAGATGACCAACGGTAAGGAAGTGAATGCTTACATTCCCGGCGAAGGACACAACCTGCAGGAACACTCCATCGTGATGGTGCGTGGTGGCAGGGTAAAGGATCTTCCGGGTGTCCGTTATCACGTGATCCGTGGTGCACTGGATACATCAGGAGTTGAAAACCGCCGTCAGCGCAGGTCAAAGTACGGAACCAAACGTCCGAAAGCAAAAGCAGGCGCTAAATAAGAGTATTATTCGAATAAAAGATATAAGCAATGAGGAAATCAAAACCGCAAAAACGAATACTGCTGCCAGACCCGAAATATAACGATATTCTGGTAACAAGGTTCGTGAACAATTTAATGGAAGAAGGAAAGAAGAATATTTCTTACAAAATTTTCTATGATTGTATTGATATTGTCAAGGGAAAATTAAGTGAGGAGGATCCTATTGAAGTGTGGAAGAAGGCGCTGGCAAATGTTACCCCTTCGGTTGAAGTTCGTAGCCGCCGTATTGGTGGAGCCACTTTTCAAATTCCCTCCGAAATTCGCCCTGAACGCAAAGCGGCGATAGGTATCAAAGCACTGATAACCTACGCGCGCAAAAGAAACGAAAAGTCGATGGCTCAAAAACTGGCCGGTGAAATATTAGCAGCATACAAAGAAGAAGGTGCTGCATTCAAAAGAAAAGAAGATACTCACCGAATGGCAGACGCCAACAAAGCTTTTTCACATTTTAGATTTTAATTAACAGGAAAAAGAATATTTTAATGTCGCGCGATTTACATTATACACGTAACATTGGCATTATGGCTCATATCGATGCTGGTAAAACTACCACCACCGAGCGCATATTGTATTATACGGGTGTAAACTATCGCATCGGCGAAGTGGACGACGGCACGGCCACCATGGACTGGATGATCCAGGAACAGGAAAGAGGTATCACTATTACTTCTGCAGCTACGACTACCTATTGGAAATATAACGAGGAAGATTATAAAATAAATATCATTGATACACCCGGACACGTTGATTTTACTGTTGAAGTAGAACGTTCATTGCGCGTCCTCGACGGTGCTGTTGCTTTGTTTTGTGCCGTGGGCGGAGTAGAGCCTCAATCCGAAACCGTATGGCGCCAGGCCGATAAATATCATGTGCCACGCATTTGTTACGTAAACAAAATGGACAGAACCGGCGCTGATTTCTATAATGTCGTCGGACAGATCCGCGACAGGCTCAAAGCAAAACCGGTACCTCTTCAGATTCCTATCGGAGCAGAAGAAAATTTTATAGGTATTGTTGACTTGATCAAGAACAAAGCATTTGCATGGGATGATGAAACACTGGGAGCAGATTATAAAGAAGTTCCCATTCCGGAAGACCTTAAAGAAACGATAAAGGAATATCGATCAAATCTACTCGAGGGAACCGCTGAGGAAAATGATGACTTGCTGAAGAAATTTGTAAAAGATCCCGATTCACTTTCCGAACAGGAAATTATTGAACAGGTAAGAAAAGCAACCATTGAGCTCCGCATCGTACCTGTGATCTGCGGAGCATCATTTAAAAACAAAGCAGTTCAGCCTCTCCTCGATGCCATCACTGCTTACCTTCCTTCACCACTGGATATTCCTGATGTAAAAGGAACCAATCCATATACACAAAAAGAAGAAACACGTAAAACCGATGCTAATGAAAGTTTTGCTGCATTAGCCTTTAAAATTGCCACCGATCCTTTTGTGGGTCGTATTGCATTTTTCAGGGTTTATTCAGGAACATTAAAAGCAGGATCGGTCGTATATAATTCCTTAACCGGAAAGCGCGAACGTATTGCCCGTATATTACAAATGCATGCCAATAAACAAAATCCGCTGGATGAAATTCAGGCAGGTGATATTGGCGCAGCAGTGGGCTTTAAAGATATCCGCACCGGTGATACACTTTGTGATGAAAAACATCCGATCGTTCTCGAAGAAATGACCTTCCCCGAACCGGTGATCTGGGTGGCCATCGAACCAAAAACTCAGGCTGATATTGATAAGTTGTCCAATGGTCTGCATAAACTGGCAGAAGAAGATCCTACCTTTAAAGTAAAGGTGGATGAAGAAACCGGACAGACTGTTATCAGCGGAATGGGTGAACTTCATCTGGATATTTTAGTGGATCGTTTAAAAAGAGAATTCAACGTAGTCTGCAATCAGGGCTCACCACATGTAGCATATAAAGAAGCTATCACGGGCACTGTTCAGCATCGTGAAATATATAAGAAACAAACAGGCGGTAAAGGCCGGTTTGCCGATATTGAAATCATCGTTTCTCCCGTTGATAAAGGAGTTAAGGGATTACAATTTGTCAGTGAGATCAAAGGAGGTGCGCTTCCAAAAGAATATATTACTGCTGTTGAAAAGGGATTGAAACTTGCCATGTCTAATGGTGTGTTGGCCGGATTTCCTGTAGACAGTATCAAAGTGCGATTAATTGATGGTTCTTTCCATCCGGTGGATTCAGATACATTATCGTTTGAAGTGGCTGCTTCACTGGCCTTCAGAGAAGCCTGCAAAAAGACAAAATCAGTTTTGATTGAACCCATCATGAAAATTGAAATCGTAACTCCGGAAGAATATGTGGGAGACGTGACGGGTGATTTGAACCGCAGAAGAGGTGTCTTGGAAAATGTATCATCCAGAATTGGATTTCATGTAATAAAAGGAAGAGTGCCGCTGGCTGAAATGTTCGGTTATGTGACAGATCTTCGAAGTGCCACTTCCGGCAGGGGAACATCTTCTATGGAATTTTCACATTATGAGGAAATGCCTAAGAATTTAATGGATGAAGTGATATTTAAAATAAAAGGGATATACATATATTAATATAGCAGTATTTAAATAAATATATTAACGTGAGTCAGAAAATCAGAATTAAATTAAAATCCTACGATTACAACCTGGTTGACAAGTCAGCCGAGAAAATCGTAAAGACTGTAAAATCAACAGGTGCTGTGGTAAGCGGTCCAATTCCATTACCCACAAATAAAAAGATTTTTACAGTTCTCAGATCGCCATTTGTAAATAAAAAGGCAAGGGAGCAATTCCAGTTATGTTCATACAAAAGGTTACTGGATATATACAGTACCACATCAAAAACTGTGGATGCCCTGATGAAACTGGAACTTCCAAGTGGAGTAGAAGTGGAGATTAAAGTATAATTATTAAATCGGAATGATCCGGAAGATTTATAAAAATAAAAGACAATGTCAGGATTAATTGGAAAAAAAATCGGTATGACCAGCATTTATGATGCCTCCGGGAAGAACATCCCGTGCACTGTAATAGAAGCAGGTCCGTGTACCGTTTCACAGGTGAGGTCAGTTGAAAAGGAAGGTTATGATGCCATCCAGCTTGCCTTCGATGAAAAAAAGGAGAAGAATACTACCAAAGCTTTAAAAGGCCATTTTGATAAAGTGGGCATCACACCAAAAAGGATTTTACGCGAATTCTCAAGATTTGAATTAGAGCATCGTAAAAAATTCGGCGAAGTGTTGAAAGTGGATGTCTTTATTGAAGGTGAATATATTGATGTGGTTGGTATTTCCAAAGGAAAAGGACATCAGGGTGTTGTAAAACGCCATGGTTTCAGCGGTGTGGGTGATGCTACTCACGGACAGCATAACCGCTTGAGAGCTCCCGGTTCCGTTGGTGCTTCATCATGGCCTTCACGCGTGTTCAAAGGAATGCGCATGGGTGGACGCATGGGTGGTAATCGCGTAAAGATGATCAACCTACAGGTGGTGAAAATTATTGAGGAAAAGAATTTATTAATTGTTAAAGGCTCGGTGCCCGGTGCCAATGGCTCTTATTTAATGATAGAAAGATGGAAATAGAAGTTTATAATATCAGTGGAAATAAAACAACCAAAAAAGTATCACTGGATGATACGATTTTTGCTGTTGAACCTAATGACCATGCCATTTATCTGGATGTAAAACAGCACATGGCTAATCGCAGGCAAGGTACTCACAAGTCGAAAGAAAGATCTGAAACTTCCGGAAGTACCAGAAAAATAAAGAAACAAAAAGGTACTGGTGGAGCTCGTGCAGGTGATATCAACAGCCCTTTGTTTGTTGGTGGTGGTCGCGTTTTTGGACCTCGTCCGAAAGATTATAATTTTAAATTGAACAAAAAGCTAAAGAGGCTTGCTCGTAAATCTGCGCTTTCATACAAAGCAAAGGATAACAAGATCATGATTCTCGAAGACTTCAATTTTGAAGCACCAAAGACAAAGACATACATCGATTTGCTTAAGAATTTCAATCTCTCTGACAAAAAAACCTTATTAGTTCTTTCTGAATTAAATAATGTTGTATATTTGTCGTCCCGAAATTTGAAAAAAGCAAAGATTGTATCAGCTTCTAATATAAATACATACGATATATTGGATGCTGAAAATCTTCTGATGGTTGAGAGTTCCGTGAAGGAAATCGAGAAAATCTTTATCAAATCTGAGGAATAGGAATTTATAAATTATACCGATAGGTTTAAATTTTATTATAATGGAAGTATTAATAAAACCGGTAATAACAGAAAAAATGACTGCAATTAGCGAAAAGCTAAACAGGTATGGGTTTGTCGTGCATAAAAAAGCAAACAAGATCCAGATCAAAAAAGCTGTTGAACAAATGTATGGTGTTACTGTGGAAACGGTGAACACTGTTAATTATTCCGGAAAAGTAAAAACTCGTAACACCAAAGCAGGAATGAGTGTTGGAAGAACCAACGCCTATAAAAAGGCAATCGTTAAGCTTGTAAAAGGTGATACTATTGATTTATATAGCAGTATTTAGACATGGCTTTAAAGAAACTAAAACCGACAACACCAAGTCAACGCTTTAAAATAGTAAGCGGTTTTGATGATATTACAACTAATATCCCCGAAAAGACTTTATTGGTAACAAAGAAAAGAAGCGGAGGCAGGAACAATACCGGTAAAATGACCATGCGCTATATGGGTGGTGGGCATAAGCAGAATTATCGGATAATCGATTTCAAAAGAGATAAAGAAGATGTTCCTGCAATAGTAAAAACTATTGAATATGATCCG
>Ga0182027_10014581_pt1 | contig 10872 bp, 9 predicted proteins | sample 712E1DmetaG_FD_121300 | JGI IMG/M metagenome (GOLD analysis project Ga0182027, IMG submission 121300) | Permafrost microbial communities from Stordalen Mire, Sweden - 712E1D metaG (Illumina Assembly) | ecosystem: Environmental > Terrestrial > Soil > Wetlands > Permafrost | place: Sweden...
GAGAGTTGCCGAACGAAAGTCCTTGGGAGGACAGCCCATGCCAGGCAGCAGTTCCACTTCGAGATCGAACCAATCCTGCAAATCATGTAATAATTGCGGTTGGTTGCCTTTCACGGTCCAGATGTAGTGGCCGCCCGCTTTACCGATCTGGATGGAAACCTGTCGCTGGGTGTGCATGGCATCCCCAATCACTACTTTATTCCGTAGATCTACTTACTTTAGCAGGGTAGGAGCCCGTGATCTCATTTTCATTGCTTTTGATGGCTATCTGGGCCAATGTCACTCCTGCACCCGGGCAAAATATTGCCAGCAAGCACAGGCCATCACTGTGCAATAACCAGTAGCCCTTATTCCGGTTTTCGCAACGCGATAGCGCAGTTGTTGCCGCGGTTCAGTTGTATAATCTCAGTAGGAATCGTTCAAGGAGGAGGAATATGCGATATTTGCGAATTCTGCTTCAGGCCGGGCTGATAGCCTGGCTTTGCCTGGTTCCGGGGACCGCCCTTACGCCGGTCGCCGCCGCGAATAAAACGAACACGCTTAGGATCGTTTACCTGGCCCCCCTGGTCCCGCCAAAACCGATCTGCGTGGGCGAGCAGACAACCTACGGTATCGGGGTGGATGATTCCAACAGCATACCCGTTTCCGGTGCGGATGTTACTGTGGATGGGAACAAGGCAGCCACCAGCGGCAGGGGCGGCCAGGCCCAGGTGCCGTATACCCCCCAGAATGATGGCACATTCACCATCCAGATATCTGCCAGCAAAAGCGGTTACGGCAGCGCCCCCGCCCAGGAAATCCAGGGCGAAGCGCAGACCTGCGGCTGGTTGATCAGCCTGGAATACTCGGAAAGCGTCTGGACCCAGGCCAATTTCTTCAGCGGCGATTGTTGGCTGAAGTTCCAAAAACAGCCCTTTAACGTGGATAAGAATAACAACCTGGTAAGCCTCCAGGGCGACATTCCCGCCCAGTTCGCCTGCAATAGCGGCGGGGTCCAGTTCCCGCTCGGGACCAGAATGTCGCCTGATATCCAGGGGACAGTTAATGTAAAGTTGAGCGGCACATTTACCAAGGGCAACCTGGTGATTACCCTGCAGGCACTCAAGATCGGCCTGCCGGAGCAGGTCAACATCCAGGTGGTGGATTCCTATCAGGGGAAGGACGTAGGCAGCCCGGTCACCTGGGGCATGTACCCCTCCGCCGACGTGGTCAACCAGTTCAAGATCGTCAACTGGAATGCCAACCCGGTCTTCGACTACAAGATCGTCAAGCCTTCCAAGAGCCTTTTCTTCGCCGAGCACGGCCTGACCTATACCGGCGATGTGACCGTCATCGTCCAGCGCCAGAAGTCGGGCAAATAGGAGGCCGCCATGAAAATATCGTCTCGCTTGCAGATCCTTATTGCCGTCCTCGCCCTCTTCATTTCTGTCACCGCCTGCATCTTCGGCGGGAGCCAGGGCAGCCGCACGCCGGCGCCCGGGCAGACCTCCGCGCCTGGGCAGACCTCCGCGCCCGCCAGCCTCGGCAACCAGAACCTGATCAACCCGGCGGTCGGCCTGGAAGGCCTGACTTCCTACCAGGCCGTGCTGACGATCGGCTTTAATGGCACCGAGCAGAACGCCGCCTCCCAGTGGACAACCACCTATACCCTTTCCGCCGATACCGCCAGCGGCACCCGCCTGCTGAGCGTCGCCGCCACCGGTGTGGATCCCAATTCCTCCCTGGACGGCTGGTTCGGCGGGGCGTACCATGGCATGCTGCTCAGCCGGGATGGCGCCGACTCGTCGTGCGAAGCGGCCAAGATCGATTCCGGATCCTCGCCGGCCTCCCTGGATGTGGCCGCCTTTCTGCCGCCGGTAACCGGCGCCAGCGGGGCCGGCACGGAGGATGTGGCGGGAATCTCAGCCCAGCACTTCACTTTCAACCAGGCGGCGGTCGGATTTCCCGGCAAAGCGACCGTGAAAGGAGATATGTGGCTGGCAGCCAGCGGCGGCTACCTGGTCAAGTATCAATTGCAACTGCAGGGCGGATCGGATGTCTTCGGCCAGGGCATGAATGGCACGATGACCTGGGATTACCAGCTCAACAACGTCAACAGCGCCCTGCAGGTCACCCTGCCGGATAACTGCCCGGTCGGCCTAATCGACGCGCCCATGATGGACGGCGCCGAGCTGCTGAACGACGAACCGGGACTGCAGGAGTTCAATGCGGCTGCATCCCTGGCGGACGTGGCTGCTTACTATGAAAAGCAGTTGCCAACGCTCGGCTACACGGTCCTTTTCAAGCCTTCCCAGCCGCCCCAAGAGTTCGAAGAGGAGACCTACACTAAGCCCGGCCTGCTGCTCACCCTGCGGATCGATAAGGTGGCGGATAAGAGCAGCCACGTGTTGATCACGCTGGAACAGGGCCAGGCCACCGCGGAAGGCCCGACCCCCACAGCGGAGGCATCCACCATTCCGCAAGGCGATGCGCAATCGCGCCTCAACAAGGCGTTCGGCCTGCTCATCGGCTCCAAGGCAGCCCCCTCCCCGCTCGGCTCCTACCACCTGGAATTGACGGAAAGCCTGCCGGTGGCCAATGCAAGCGGCAAGATCGTGGTCTCCGCCGTGCAGATCAGCGCTGATGTAAGCGGGGCGGATATTTACATGAAGCACACGGTCAACCAGCAGGTGCAGATGGAGGGCTACCTGAAGGACGGCAAGGAATATACCGTCCAGAATGGCAAGGCCGCCCCCAGCCTGGGCACGTTCACGATCGATTGGGTTTCGTGGCGTGCGGATGTGCTCACACCCTACTCTATCGCCGCCATGGGACCAACGGCCAACGGCCAGGATACCATCGATGGCCGCAGCGCGGATGTCTTCACGCTGGATACCGCCAACGTAGCCCCGTCTCAATTGACCATGGTCCAATCCATGACTTCGTTTACTCCCAATTCCCCGATCGTCACGGCCGCCTCGGGTACCGCCTGGATCGACCAGAAGACCGGGGCATTGCTCAAGCTCAACCTGGACTATACGGACGGGTTGAAGGATGCGCAGGGGAATGTCACCCAGGCCACCAAGGGGCATATCGAGCTGACCATCAGCAAGGTCGGCGCAGTGACGGTAAACCTTCCGTAATAAACCTCGGGTTTATCCTTTTAGAGACACAGTCAGGCCTCTCACTGTGCGCCTGCGCGATATGATATTCCCTGGAAGACAATGACGGAGCACCCGCTTCCGCCGCAGGAAATGAGATTCAGGCTTAGGAGCTTATGCAATGGAAACACCTGAGTGGAAATGGAAGACGAAGGATAACCTGGAGATGTATTCCTAGGCCTGGCTGCCCGCCGGCGAGCCGCGCGCGGCGGTCTGCCTGATCCACGGCGTGGGCGAGCACATCGGGCGCTACCAACCGGCTGCCGAGGCGTTAACCGCCGCCGGCTATCTTTTCACCGGTTTCGACCAGCGCGGCTTCGGCCAGGGGCCTGCGCGGGCACGTTCCGAAGCTCGAATCATACTTTGATGATGTCGATCTGTTTCTGGCGGAGGTGGGCCGGCCTGCTCTCAAATCTCTCCTCCCTCCTCCAAAACGCAGTATAATTCCAATATATTATGGGCGAGAAATCTTCATTTATTCAATTAAAAGGCATCCGGGAAGGGCTGCTGGTCACCCTGGCAGGGGCAACCTGGCCGGAGCTGGTGGCGGCTTTCATCGAGAACATCGAGAGCCGCTCAGCCTTTTTCAAGGGTGCACGGGTGGTACTGGATGTAGGTGCACAGGACTTGCGTGTAGCAGATTTATCCAGGTTGCGCGACCAGCTTTCCGAGCGCGGCGTTTCGCTTTGGGCAGTCTTAAGCGTTTCTGCCCAGACCGAGCGCACTGCCCAGAACCTCGGACTGGCCACCCGCCTCTCCAAACCTCATTTGACCGAAGCCACCGCCAAACCCGAGCAGCTCCTGCCGGAGGGCGCCGCCAAATGGGTCAAGGGTCCCCTACGTTCCGGTGGCAAGGTTGCCTACGATGGCAATGTGGTCGTAATGGGCGATGTGAATGCCGGCGCGGAAATTGTTGCCGGCGGCAGCGTCATCGTCTGGGGCCACCTGCGCGGCGTGGTGCATGCCGGAGCCCAGGGCGATAAAACTGCCGTTGTTTGTGCGCTGGAGATGGCCCCCACGCAGTTGCGTATTGCCGGTGAGATCGCCACCGCACCGAAGAAACAAGCCAAGAGTCAGCCCGAAGTGGCCCGTATACAGGCCGGGCACCTGCAAGCTGAACCCTGGCACGCTCTGACAGGACGGTAAAATGACAGCCAAAGTCGTAACAGTTGCTTCGGGAAAGGGCGGGGTCGGCAAAACGACTTCCGTTGCAAATATCGCTGTCGCGCTGGCCTCGCGTGGCCAGAAAGTTGTCTGCATCGATGGCGACATCGGCCTGCGCAACCTCGACGTGATCCTAGGCCTGGAGAACCGCATCGTCTACGACCTGGTCGACGTGATCGAGGGCCGCTGCCGTCTGCGCCAGGCCATGATCCGTGATAAACGCATGCCCGAACTCTACCTCATCCCGGCTGCCCAGACCCGTGATAAATCGGCCGTATCCCCCAGCGATATGGTGCGTCTGTGTGATGAACTGCGCAGCGAGGTGGATTGGATCTTGATCGATTCACCCGCCGGCATCGAGCGTGGCTTCAAGAATGCCATAGCCGCCGCCGACCGCGTACTCGTACTTACCAACCCCGAGGTCTCTGCCGTGCGGGATGCCGACCGGGTCATCGGTATCCTGGAAGCCGAAGGCAAAGGACCGGCCTCCCTCATCATCAACCGGCTTAACCCCAGCATGGTCCGGCATGGCGACATGCTTTCCGTCGAAGACGTGCTCGACCTGTTGGCGATTGACTTGATTGGGATCGTGCCCGAGGATGAAAATGTCATTGTGGCCTCCAACCGGGGCCAGCCGCTGGCTTTGGACGGGAAAAATAAGGCCGGTCTGGCATTCCAGAATATTGCCCGGCGCTTGTTGGGAGAAAAGGTGCCCTTCATCGATCTCGAAACCCAGAATGTATTCCAACGTCTCCTTGGGAGGAAGTGATTATGGCTTTCCTTTTCCGACGCAAAAAAAGTGCCAATAGCGCCAAAGAGCGTCTGCAGCTGGTTCTGATCCATGACCGCACTGACCTGTCGCCTACCCAGTTGGAATCGCTCAAGGATGCCCTGATCGCGACCATTTCCCGTTACATCGAGATCGACCCGACCGCCGTAAGCATCAATGTGGCCCAGGACGGGCGCGAACAGCGCCTGGTGGCCGACATCCCCTTGAAGAGTTCCATCCGCCGGCGGACGCGCTAAATCCCATAATAAGTAGTAAAATTCCCCAAATCTATGTTCCGTAGCAACTTCTGGCGGCATTTCGATTTTTGGCTGCTGGGGGCGGTCATTATCGCCCTGGTGTTTGGAGTAACCATGATCCGTTCCGCAATCGCCGGGAATGTGAGCCTGGCGGGTCTGGTGCCGCGCCAGATCATCTTCGGCGCGGTCGGCTTTGCGGTCATCATCCTGGCCGCCGCCATCGACTATCGCTTCTGGTCGGGGGCCATTGTGCCGATGTATGTCGTCATTGTTTTATCTCTGCTGCTGTTGTTCATCGTCGGCGCCACCCACTTCGGTGCCACCCGCTGGATCGAGACCGGGCTGGTATCCATCCAACCCACCGAGCTGGCCAAGATGGTGGTAATCCTGGCGCTGGCGAATTTCTTTGACAGGAATATCGAGTCGCACCGCAATTGGGGCTGGTTGTTAAAAAGTCTGTTCATCGCCGTCGGCATTGCCGGGCTGATCTTCATCCAACCGAACCTGTCCAATGTGATCGTTGTCATGGTCCTGTGGGCTGCCATGGCCTGGGTGGCCGGACTGGACTTGAAACAACTAGGCATCCTGCTCCTGGTGATCGTCCTGTTGGGTGCGGTGGCTTATTCCTTCTTTCTGCAGCCCTACCAGCGCGACCGTATCACCACTTTTATTTTTCCGCCTTCCAATTCCAGCTATGGCGCCACCTATAATGTGCTCCAGGCCCTGGCCGCGCTCGGCTCGGGCGGCTGGGTGGGCGAGGGCTACGGTCATGGCTCGCAAACCCAACTGCGTTTCATGAAGGTGCGCCACAACGATTTCATATTCTCGGTGATCGGGGAGGAGCTGGGCTTCATCGGCGCGATCTTCGTGCTGCTCCTGCTTGCGTTCATTATTTATCGCTGCCTGCGCGCCGCGCGCATGGCCCGTGATCCCTTTGGATCCATGATCGCCTATGGGGTCGCCATCCTGATCTTCTTCCAGGCGGTGGTGAATATTGCCGTCAACCTGAACCTGATCCCGGTGACGGGTATTCCGCTCCCGTTCATCAGTTATGGCGGCAGCGGGCTGATTTCCCTGATGCTCGGGATTGGACTGGTTGAAAGCGTGGTAATACGCCATAAACCAGTCAGTTAGCGAAAGACCGGAGAACAAACTTGAACCCGAAACCTGTTCGTACCCGTTTTGCGCCCTCTCCCACCGGGCGGATGCATCTGGGCTCTGCCCGTACTGCGCTGTATTCCTTTTTGGTGGCGCGTCATACCGGAGGCTCCTTCTTCTTGCGCATCGAAGACACCGACCAGAAACGTTTCGTCCCCGGATCGGAGCAGGAGCTGATCGACGGCCTGCACTGGCTGGGGTTGGAGTATGACGAAGGTCCGGATATCGGCGGCCCGCATGGTCCATACCGCCAGACCGAACGGCGTGAGATATACACGGAATATGCCTGGAAACTGGTTGAACTGGGCCATGCCTTCCCGTGCTTCTGCACCCCGGAGCGGTTGGAAAAAGTGCGGCACGAGCAGATGCGGAACAAGCAGAACCCGCGCTATGACGGCACCTGCCGCAGCCTGTCCCCGGATGAAGCCCGCCGGCGAGTACTGGCCGGCGAGCGGCATGTCATCCGCTTCAAGATGCCCAAGGAAGGCTCCATCACCACCACTGACCTGGTTCGCGGTTCCATCACCACCGAGAACTCCGCCCTGGACGATTCGGTCCTGCTCAAATCGGATGGGCTGCCCACCTACCACCTGGCTGCGATGGTTGACGATCACCTGATGGAGATCACGCATGTCATTCGCGGTTCCGAGTGGCTGCCATCCATGCCATTGCATGTGCATGTCATCCGCGCCTTTGGCTGGGAGCTGCCGGAGTTTGTGCATCTCTCGGTCTTCCTCAAGCCCAGCGGTAAAGGCAAAATGAGCAAGCGCGAAGCTGCCGAGGCCATGAAAGACGGCCATTCGATCTTTATCGGTGATATGAAAGAGCTGGGTTATATCCCCGAAGGAGTTCTCAACTGGATCGCCCTGATGGGCTGGGGCGTCTCCGAAGAAGATGTGATGACGCTGGATGAAATGATCGCGCGTTTCGATATCAATAACCTGACTCCGGCACCGCCCGCCATTAATTTTGCCAAACTTGACCATTTCAATGCCACCCATATCCGGCAGCTGCAAGCCGGTGACTTGGCTGCCCGGATCAAACCCTACTTTGTGCGGGAGGGGCTGGCCGTGGAGGATGCGAAATTGATGCGGATCATTCCGCTCATCCGTGAGCGGCTGGTCACGCTGGACGACTGCCTGCCCTTCGCGGCTTGGTTCTTTAAGGAGACTGTCACACCAGAACCAGCCGAGCTGGTGGCGAAAGGCCTGAGCGCCTCCCAAACGGCCGGGATGGTTCGCCAGTCCTACGAGATCCTGGCAGTGTTACCCGAACTCAGGCATGACCTGGCCGAACCACCCATGCGTAACCTGGTCGAGCAGCTTGGCCTCGGCCCCAACCAGGTGTTCGGCAGCCTGCGCGTGGCCATAACGGGACAGACCGTCAGCCCGCCGCTGTTTGAAAGCATGGAGATCGTGGGGAAGGAAAAGGTGCTGGAGCGGTTGAACCAGGCGATTAAAATTTTGGAGGAATTAAAATAAATAATCCGCCCCGGAAAAAGATCGGGGCGGATTTTGATAAAACCTGCACTTCTGCAAGATCAGTAGATTCTTAAGAACATAAATAAAATTGGCAACAATCCAAGGGCTATACCTGCCAATGGCAATGCCATAATCGCTAAATGTCTATTGTGATACTGCTCTCGTTGTTGCATTAAGGAAATTACGCCCAGGACAACGGCAGGAATCCCCAAATAAACAAAAACATTAACCCTACCAGACAATAAGAAGAAAATTGCCATTTCCAATGCACCTAAAGCAAGGCTGGTAGTAGCCAGGCGGTTTTCATTGATAGCATCGAATAGAGACATATATTATTCTCCCTTGAAACGTGTCTCAGAACCGATGAAAGCTAAAGTCTGTTGATAGTATATACAATAAACCCCAAAATGGAAAGTATTAAACTCTTGGGCGTGCAGACAGGAATGGCCGGGAGGAGCGATAGATCTGTCCGGCCGACCCCGGAAGTCAGTTCAGAATTAGAAGTAGGTTTTAACCAGGTAGACCATCCCGACAATGAACCCGATCGTTACCACGATCCAACGCAGTACGTTGGGCTTGACCCGGCTGGCCAGGCGCCCGCCCATTGAGCCACCCAGCAGCGCGCCGACCATCATCACGACTGCAACATTCCAGTTTATTTTACCGGAGAAGGCGAAGAGCAGCGCGGCGGCAATGTTGGCGGAAAAACCAATGCTTTGTTTCAGAGCGTTTAGACGGGTCAGGTTGTCATTCAACATAAGGCCCAATACTGCCAGCATGATGATACTAAGCCCGGCGCCAAAGTAACCACCGTAGATGGCACCCAGGAAGACGGGCAGGATGATCCACGTTTCCTTGACGAGCGTGGCTGGAGTATGTGCCTGGCGGTGGGCAAGCCAGGTGCGCAGCGGGGTCTGCAGGGCCAGCAGGCTGGCAGCCAGAAGGATCAGGAAAGGCACCAGATTCGAGAAAAGCTTTTCACTGGTTCGCAGCAGCAGGAATCCGCCGGTCAGTCCGCCCAGCAGCGCGGCCGGGACAGCCAACCATAGCCGTTTTTTCTGGTCCTTCAAGTCGCCGGTCTGGGCCAGGGTACCGCCCAGGAAACCGGGGCAAAGGGCAAGGGTATTGGTTACATTGGCTACTACGGGAGTAAGCCCGATGGACAGCAAGGTGGGGAAAGTAATGAGCGTTCCACCGCCGGCCAGGGCGTTGAACATCCCGGCGATAACCGCGGCCAGGCTGGCGAAGAGATAACTGATTATAGGCATCAGGACTTGCTGGACTTTTCTATTTTCGCCCAGGTATCTTTTAGCGTGACGGTGCGGTTGAAAACCGGTTTTGCTGGAGTAGAGTCCAAATCTACGCAGAAATAGCCAGTACGTTCGAACTGGAATTTATCACCGGGCTGCGCTTCGGTCAGTGAAGGCTCCAGGAAGCAGTCTGTAACTACTTCGAGGGAGTTGGGGTTTATGACCTGGTTAACATCCTCGCCTTCGTCCGGGTTTTCGGCAGTGAATAAGCGATCGTAGAGACGGACTTCGGCCCGGATGGCGTGCCGAGCCGAGACCCAATGGATGGTGGATTTGACCTTGCGACCATCCGGGGCATCGCCGCCACGTGTGGCCGGGTCATAGGTACAATGCACCTCAGCCAGCTCGCCGGTCAGGGGATCGCGGGTGACACCGATGCATTTGATCAGATAGGCGTAGCGCAGGCGGATCTCGTTGCCGGGATACAGCCGGTAATATTTGGGCGGCGGCGTCTCGCGAAAATCATCCTGCTCAATGTAGAGGACTTTAGAGAAGGGCACCTGACGCGTCCCGGCGGTCTCATCCTCGGGATTGTTGATGGCGCTCATCTCTTCCGACTGATCCTCAGGATAATTGTCAATAACCAGCTTGAGCGGGTTCAGGATGGCCATACGACGGTGGGAGCGCTTGTTCAGGTCGTCGCGGATGAAGGATTCGAGCAGGGCCATATCCACCCAACTGTCATTATTGGTTTCACCGACAAAGGCAATGAAATTCTGCAGGGCTTCCGGGGTGACACCGCGCCGGCGCAGGCCGCGCAGGGTGGTGAGACGCGGGTCGTCCCAGCCGGTCACCGTGCCATTCTCGACCAGTTTGCGTAGTTTGCGTTTGCTCATCATCGCATAGGTCAGATTCAGACGGGAGAACTCGATCTGGCGCGTTTTGAACTCGCCGAGCTGCTCCAGGAACCATTCATAGAGAGGGCGGTGAATAATGTATTCGTTGGAGCAGAGCGAATGAGTGATGCCTTCCATTGAGTCGTTCTGACCATGCGACCAGTCATACATGGGGTAGATGCACCACTTGTCGCCGGTGCGGTGATGGGTGGCGTGCATGATGCGATACATAACCGGGTCGCGCATGACAAGATTGGGGTGAGCCATGTCGATTTTGGCGCGCAGTACCCGGCTGCCTTCGGGGAACTCGCCGTTCTTCATGCGTTCCAGCAAGTCGAGGTTCTCTTCGACAGAACGGTTGCGGTAGGGGGACTCAATGCCGGGTTTCAGGGCCGATTCATTCTGACTCCACTTGGTGCCGCGCGGCAGGGTGCCGCGGCTGGCGCTCATTTCTTCGGGGGTCTGGTCATCGACATAAGCCAACCCCTTTTTGACGAGCCGGATGGCCCATTCGTAAAGCCGGTCGAAATAATCGGAGGCGAAGGTCACTTTGACCCACTGGATCCCCAGCCAGCGGGCATCCGCCTCGATGGCATCCACGAATTCGGTCTCTTCCTTGGCGGGGTTGGTATCGTCAAAGCGCAGGACCAATTCGCCGCCGAAGGCCTTGGCGGTGTTGTAATCGATCAGGAAGGCTTTGACATGCCCGATGTGCAGGTAGCCGTTCGGTTCGGGGGGCAGGCGGGTGCGCACATAA
>Ga0182027_10014582_pt1 | contig 10871 bp, 9 predicted proteins | sample 712E1DmetaG_FD_121300 | JGI IMG/M metagenome (GOLD analysis project Ga0182027, IMG submission 121300) | Permafrost microbial communities from Stordalen Mire, Sweden - 712E1D metaG (Illumina Assembly) | ecosystem: Environmental > Terrestrial > Soil > Wetlands > Permafrost | place: Sweden...
GTACTGTGAACGGCATGGAATCCCTGTTTCGGCGACGAAGAAAAATCCGTACTCGATCGACGAAAACATCTGGGGCACGGCAATTGAATGCGGAATTCTTGAGGATCCGATGGTCGAGCCGCCGCAAGATGCCTACCAGCGAACGGTTGCACCCGAAGACGCACCGAATAAAGCGACGTATGTCTCTATTAAATTCAAGGAGGGCGTTCCGACCGGCCTTAACGAAAAAAAAATGGACGGCGTGTCGCTCATTGAAGAGTTGAACAAAATCGCCGGAGCGAACGGCATCGGCAGAATCGATCTGGTTGAGAACCGGCTTGTCGGCATTAAATCCCGCGAAGTGTATGAAGCTCCTGCCGCGGTGACGCTTCATTTTGCACATAGCGAGTTGGAACGGCTGACTCTCGATAAAGAAGTTTTTCATTACAAGTCAAAGCTGTCGGACGATTATGCAACGCTCATCTACAACGGTCTTTGGTTCTCTCCGTTAAAAAAAGCAATGGATGGATTTATCAACGAAACGCAAAAGAACGTAACCGGATTGGTGAAGGTACGGATGTATAAAGGCAATCTCACCGTCGGCGGGCGGACTTCCCCCTACTCCCTCTATGACACGCAACTCGCGACATATACGGTCGATGATACATTCGACCATTCAGCAGCGGAAGGCTTTATCAAGATTTACGGGCTACCGTTGAAAACATTCCACAAGGTCAACAAGTCAAATGAAGGGAGAGCGAAAAAGCTGCTGAAGAGGAGAAAGTGATCAGAACTCAGTGAACAGTAAGCAGTAAAAAGTAAGAAGTAAGAAGTAAGAAACAATGTATAAAGCCATCCCGGAGAAAAACGGGGTGGCTTTTTTATTTGTTTCGCATATTAGATATCGGACATCTTATCGAAAAAATCGTGGCAAATTAAATTATTTGACAAGATAAATGAGCAAGGTGTCCGACATCTTTCCAACTGTAACTTTGTCTTTGCCTTGATATTCTTGAGTAAATGAATTACATTACTATAGGAAGATGAGGTTTTGATTGCAGAATGTAGGAATTCTAACGGCTTTTGCCTTTGGCTTGCTCTCCTTTGTGTCTCCTTGTGTGCTCCCGATAGTGCCAGGGTACATCTCCTTTATTTCAGGCGTTTCACTCGATGAAATGAAGGACATGGAACAGAACAAGTTTGCCTTGCGTTCAATAATTCTGAACTCGTTGTTTTTCATCTGCGGGTTCACCATGGTCTTTATTCTGCTTGGTGCCACGGCAACAACGCTGGGAAAGGCGTTCAACGAATATTATTCAACGATCAGCAAAATTGCCGGAGCGCTCATCATCGTGTTCGGTTTGCACATGATGGGATTGTTCAAAATAAATTTCTTGAACTATGAACAGCGGTTTCACGTTCAACAGAAAAAACTGGGAATGTTCGGGTCATTTTTGGTCGGCATCGCGTTCGCCTTCGGATGGACGCCGTGCATTGGGCCCGTTCTTGCTGCAATCCTCGTGATCGCAAGCCAGCAGGACACCGTGTACAAAGGGATTGCACTCCTGGCAAGCTATTCGCTCGGCCTTGGCATTCCGTTCTTCCTTACCGGCATCAGCATTAATATTTTCTTTACGATGTTCGCCAAGGTAAAAAAATATTTTCATGCCATTGAAATTGTGGGAGGCGCGATGCTGGTCGTCCTGGGCCTCCTCATCATCACCAACTATCTGACAATTCTTTCATCATATTTTTCACGCTGGCTTCCATTTCTCAATGAACTGTCGTAAGGACAAATGTAAAGGACACGCATGACATGGTAAAAAAAACAAAATCCCTTGATGAAGTGACGATCCGATTTGCGGGCGATTCAGGGGACGGCATGCAGCTTACCGGGACGCAATTCACGAACACCTCGGCGATCATGGGCAACGACCTGAGCACGCTCCCGGACTATCCCGCGGAGATTCGCGCGCCGCAAGGAACGCTTTTCGGCGTGAGCGGCTTTCAGATTCATTTCGGAAGCACGGAAATCAACACGCCAGGCGACCAATGCGACGTCCTTGTGGCCATGAACGCGGCTGCGTTGAAAGTGAACCTTCGCGGGCTTGTCGACGGCGGCGCCATCATCGTGAACACGGACGGGTTCAACGACAAGAATTTAAAGCTCGCAGGCTACACCTCCAACCCATTGACGGATAACTCGCTCGCCAAGTATCCAATCTACCAAGCCGATATCACCAAGTTGACAAGTCTGGCCCTTGCCGATATGAATCTGCCGACAAAGATTGTCGACAGGACAAAAAACTTTTTCGCGCTCGGGATGATGTACTGGATGTACAATCGTTCCGTCGACACCACCGTTGAGTGGATCAAGTCGAAGTTTAAAAACAAGCCGGACATTGTCGAAGCGAACACGAGAGTGTTGAAGGCAGGGTGGAACTTTGCCGAGACGACGGAAATTTTCAACGTGCGGTATGACGTCAAGGCCGCTTCTTTGCCGCGCGGGAAATACCGAAACGTCACCGGCAACACTGCTGTCGCGCTAGGGTTGGTTGTCGCGGCAAGCAAAGCCAAGCTCGACCTTTTTCTCGGCAGCTATCCGATCACGCCGGCAAGCGACATTCTTCACGAATTGTCGATGTATAAAGAGTACGGTGTAAAAACTTTTCAGGCGGAAGATGAAATTGCCGCCATCACCAGCGCGATTGGCGCGTCGTTCGGCGGCGCGCTGGCAGTGACAACGACGAGCGGTCCCGGCGTCGCGTTGAAAACGGAGGCGATCGGTTTGGCAGTGATGGTTGAACTTCCGCTCCTCATTATCAACATCCAGCGCGGCGGCCCGAGCACTGGACTTCCAACCAAAACGGAACAAGCAGATTTGCTTCAGGCGCTATACGGACGAAACGGTGAAGCCCCCGTTCCAGTTCTCGCGTCGTCAACACCGAGCGATTGTTTCAATACGATCTTCGAAGCTGCGCGTATTGCTCTGAAGTTCATGACCCCTGTGATCATGTTGTCCGATGGATACCTTGGAAACGGCTCGGAGCCATGGAAGCTCCCGAACGTTGCCGACATTCCTGATATTTCTCCAAAGTTCAGGAAAGACCCGAATAATTATCTCCCCTACTTGCGCAACGATACGACGCTTGCACGCGAATGGGCAATCCCTGGAACACCGGGACTCGAACACCGAATCGGCGGATTGGAGAAACAGGACAAGACGGGAAACGTGAATTACGAACCCGAGAACCACGACAAAATGGTCCACTTGCGAGCTGAAAAAGTCGAGCGCATCGCGAATGACATTCCTTTGGCCTCGGTTGATGGAGATGAAAAAGGCGACCTGCTTGTTGTGGGTTGGGGCGGAACCTACGGAGCAATTCGCTCGGCGGTGGAAGCAAAACGGGCCCAGAGGAAATCCGTGTCGCACCTCCACCTTAAGTATATAAATCCGCTGCAAAAAAACCTCGGAGAAATCCTTTACAATTTCAAGCATGTCCTCGTCCCGGAAATCAATTTGGGACAGCTCATCAAGGTGCTGCGGGCAAAGTATCTTGTTCCGGCGGTCGGGCTGAATAAAGTCCAGGGCCTGCCATTCAAATCATCGGAGATCGAAGAAAAAATTGACGAAATATTGGAAGGCAAAAAAGCATGAGCACCCTTGTTGAAGAAGTAGTTTCCAAGAGCGAACCACCGGCCACAAAGTACACGACAAAGGATTTCCAATCCGACCAGGACGTGCGGTGGTGCCCGGGCTGCGGCGATTACTCGATCCTCGCCCAGGTGCAGCGCATCATGCCCGACCTGAACATAAAAAGAGAAAATACCGTTTTTGTTTCCGGCATCGGATGCTCGAGCCGGTTTCCATATTATATGGATACGTACGGTTTCCACAGTATTCACGGAAGAGCGACCGCGATCGCGTCCGGCTTGAAGATGGCGCGGCCTGATTTATCGGTGTGGGTGGTAACGGGCGACGGAGACGGGCTGAGCATCGGCGGGAACCACATGATTCATCTGATCCGTCGCAACATCGACGTCAACGTCATGCTGTTCAACAATCAAATTTACGGGTTGACGAAGGGACAATATTCTCCGACATCCGAGTTCGGCAAGGTGACGAAGTCGACGCCGTACGGTTCGATCGATTACCCGTTCAATCCGGTCAGTCTGGCGCTCGGGGCGAGCGGCACGTTTGTCGCACGAACGATGGACCGCGACCCGAAACACCTCCAGCAGATTGTGAAGCGGGCCGCCGAACATAAAGGAACATCGTTCGTTGAAATCTATCAGAACTGCAACGTGTTCAACGACGGCGCATTCTTCATGTTCACTGAAAAAGAATCTAAGGATGAAAACGTTCTCTACCTTGAACATGACAAGCCCCTTATTTTTGGGAAGGAACGCGACAAAGGAATACACCTCGATGGGTTCAGACCAACGGTGGTTTCGCTGAAGGATGGAAAACACTCCATTGGTGATTTGATCGTGCACAACGAAAACGATTCGACACTAGCGTTCATCCTTGCCAACATGACGTATAACGCTTCGCTTCCCCGCCCGGTCGGTATTTTCCTGAGCATCGACCGCCCGACGTACGAATCACAAATGACCCTTCAAATCAAAAACGCCGTAGAGAAGAAGGGCAAAGGCGATTTGGAAAAACTGCTCGGCTCGGGCGATACCTGGACAATTCAATAAAGCCAGATAGGAATCCGGAGACGCACTTTCTCGGAAGAGGAAGTGCGTTCTTTTTTCATTTCACGAAGATGGCGGGCATCTTACCCGAAAAATCGTGCCTGCATGAAAAATTTATTAAGCTTAAATAACATGATGTCTGACATCTCGCGAAAACGTCTTTAGGTTATTTCAATGGACATGACGCAATTATTTGAGCAGTGCAAAAAAATCTTTACCGAGAAGAAAAACTTCGTTCTCACAACGCATATCAATCCTGACGGCGATGGTTTGGGGAGCGAGGCTGCCCTCGCATTGTACCTTACGGGCGAGGGGAAAAGTGTTTCGGTCATCAATCAGAGCGAAACACCAGCGTACTACACATTCATGAAATCGCTCTTCCCTATCACGACATTCTCCCCCGAGAAACACAATGATATCATCAAAAACGCCGATGTCATCATAGCGCTGGATACGAACACGCCCGCCCGCTTTTCGGCGCTGAAAGAATCCGTCCTTGAAAGCGGGGCGTTGAAAATATGCATCGACCATCATCCCGACCAAGACGTGTTCGCCGATCTGTATATCATCGACGAACAGGCGACGGCAACCGGGGAGATCATCTTCAAGCTCCTGAAATATCTCAGCGGAAACGCGGTCACGGCTCCGATCGCGGAAGCGCTGTACGCCGCTATCATGACCGACACAGGCTCGTTCCGGTTCCCGAAAACTAGCCCGGAAACCCACATCATTGCCGCCGAGCTTTTGCAGCGCGGCGCCGATCCGACAAAAATTTATCAAAAAATATTTGAGGAAGGTTCTGCAAATAAATTAAAACTGCTGGGGCGGGCACTCGACTCTTTGACCGTGTATCACCACGGCGCTGTCGCCGCCATGACGCTCCGGCAAAAAGATTTCACTGAGACGTTGACCTCAGAAGAAGACACGGACAATATGATCAACTATACGCTGACAATAGGAGGAGTAAAGATCGGGCTGATGTTTGTAGAGCTCGAGGAGGGAGTGAAAGTGAGCTTCCGTTCAAAGGGAGCAATCCCTATCAATAAGCTCGCTAAAGAGTTCAGCGGGAACGGCCATATGAATGCCGCGGGGGCCAGAATTTATGGCAGCACAATCGAAAATGTTATGAAAAATGTGATTGAACGGTCAGGACACTACATTTGAATACTATCACCAAGGAGTGAAAATGGAAGTTAAATGTGAACTCAGTGCGCTGTCTGAAGCAAAAGTAGATGCAGTTGCTGTTTTCATTTTCCAGGATAAGAATGGACTTACACAACAGATTGCCTCCCTGGGAAAACAGATCGGCGAAAAAATCCAACCCGCCGTTTCCCTGAAAGATTTTTCTGCTAAGAAAGGAGAACTCCTTTCACTCTACACCGAGAAATTACTCGCTTCCCCTCGTCTATTTCTGATCGGGATGGGAGAAATAGAAAAGCTCTCCCTCGAAAAACTTCGCCGTGGCTCTGCTGCTGCCGCTACAACCGCCCAGAAAATGAAAATCGGTTCTCTTGGAATTGAATTCCCATTAGTGACGCTCTCCACGTCTACATTCAAGGCTGCTCCCTCCGAAATAGCGCAAGCCGTCGTCGAAGGGGCCACACTCTCCGTCTACAAATATGACAAATACATCACGGTAAAAGAAGAAGAAAAAAAACTTGAGAGCATCACGGTCTTCACTTCAGACAAAAAACGATTAAACGAAATTCGGGAAGGTGTACGGCGCGGTGAAATCCTTTCCACCGCCACCTGCCTCGCACGGGATCTGCAGAACGCTCCATCAAACGAAATTTTTCCTGAGACGCTTGCACACCATGTGCAAGAAACGGCGTATAAGCACGGGTTCAAGACGACCATATTCGACCAAAGGAAGATAGAGACCTTGAAAATGGGGGGAATTCTCTCGGTCAGCAAAGGAAGCAACCATCCGCCTCGGCTTATCATTCTCGAACACAATCCAGGAAAAGTAAAAAGCGGTACCGTTGTCCTCGTCGGCAAGGGAGTGACGTTCGACAGCGGCGGCATCTCCATCAAACCGGCAGCGAACATGGGCGAAATGAAAATGGATATGAGCGGTGCAGCTGCTGTCATCGGAACATTTCAGGCGCTCGCCGATCTGCAACTTCCGGTGCACGTCGTGGGATTGATTCCTGCCGTTGAGAACATGCCGAGCGGAACCGCCATGAAGCCGGGAGACATTGTCCGCCATTACAACGGAAAAACTTCGGAAGTCGACAACACCGATGCAGAAGGGAGGCTGATCCTTGCCGATGCGCTCGGCTATGCGTCCCATTACAAGCCGGATGTCGTGATCGACCTTGCGACGTTAACGGGGGCGTGCGTTGTGGCTCTTGGGCATCTCGCAACTGGGATGATGGGAAATGACCAGGGAGCTATGGATGCGCTTAAAACAGCCGGCGAAGTATCGTACGAACGAGTGTGGCAGCTTCCAATGTTCGATGAATACGAGAAGATGATCAAAAGCGATGTCGCCGACGTAAAGAACACCGGCGGGCGCTGGGGCGGAGCGATCACTGCGGGGTGGTTTCTGAAAAAATTTATCGGCGATTACAAGTGGGTTCATCTTGATATTGCGGGGACGGCAATCCTGGAAGAAAATATGGACTATGCACCAAAAGGCGGCTCCGGCGTTGGAGTACGGTTGCTCATAGAATTTTTGAAAAACAGGAAATAACAAGGGCTTTCTCAATTCGACTTTTATCGTTCTTTCCTCGTCTAACTCAAAATATCAAAAAGGATTGTTGCTCTATGAGAAATGTTGCGATTGTTTTTACCCTCTCTCTTTTTATTTTCTCCTTGATTCTTGCCGGAGAGCCGGTAAAAGCAGAAAACTTTACCCTCCCTGACTATAACGGCGTGAAACATGCGCTCACGGATTTCAACAAATCCAAAGCCGTTGTCTTGATGTTTATCGCCACCCAGTGTCCGGTTTCAAACGGATATAATACGCGGATGGTATCGTTGTATCATGACTACAAAGATAAAAATGTTGTATTTATAGGCATCAACTCCAATAAGCAGGAAAGTGTCGAAGAGGTGAAACAACACGCGAAAGACCACGGGTTTGAATTTACGATCCTCAAAGACGATAAGAACGTCATCGCCGATAAATTCGGTGCGTCGGTAACTCCTGAAATCTTCGTCCTCAATCCGTCGCTCGAGATTCTCTATCACGGCAGAATTGATGACTCGCGGCGTGAAGCTGACGTCACCTCGCATGACCTTCGAAACGCGCTCGATGAAGTGCTGGCCGGCAAACCAGTCTCTGTTTCCACCACAAAGGCTTTTGGCTGTACGATCAAGAAGGTCGATTGATGGGACGGCATGTTCTCATCGCCATCCTCGGTTGCGCTCTTTTTGCCGGCGTGAATACCCTGCCCGCTCAGCATAAAGCCACTTCCCCAACCGTCGAGCCGATCGACGTGAAAGGCATTGAGCACCTTGTTCACATCCGAAACGGCAAAATTCTTTTCCTCAATATATGGGCAACCTGGTGCCAGCCATGTGTTGAAGAGTTTCCTGATATTGTAAAGCTTTACAACGATTATCAGAATGCCGGCGTGGACATTGCTGCCATCAGCGTAGATTATCCCGACGAAGTCGATTCGAAAATTCTCCCGTTCCTTGTCAGCCAACACGTACCGTTTAAGGTGTATGTCGCGAACATCAAGAAAGATGAGGATTTCATCAATGAGCTCAATCCGTCGTGGAGTGGAGCGATTCCGGCAACCTTTATCTTCGATGCGAACGGCAAGCAACGAGTCTTCATGTTCGGGCAAAAGACGCTAAAAGCCTTTAAAGCAGAAATTGACAGTGTGTTGGGTTCCCGGTAGCGTTTGGTGCTTCGTGCGGGTTCTTAGTTCTTGGTTCTTAGTGCTTGGTTCTTAGTGCTTGGTTCTTAGTGCTTGGTTCTTAATTCTTGGTCCCCCGTTCATTGTTAATTGCTCATTGTTAATTGCTCATTGTTAATTATCAGATGTTCATTGATAATTGACAAATTGAATGGTACCTTTCAACCATTAAATCTTAATGTGAAAGGAACATTCTATGAAGATTCTCATTGCAGATTCATTTCCCCAATCGTACATCTCCGAAATTTCAAACCTCGGCGTAGAAGCTCAGTATAAACCAAAACTCAAAGCTGAAGAGCTGGCGGCAAATATCGGCGACGCTTCCATCCTCATCGTCCGTTCGACTGAAGTCCATGCCGACTGCATCAATGCCGGTAAAAGCCTCAGCTTGATCATTCGGGCCGGGGCCGGCGTAAACACCATCGATGTTAAAGCGGCAAACGCACGCGGCATTTATGTTGCCAACTGTCCCGGAAAAAATTCAATCGCAGTGGCTGAGTTGACCATGGCGCTTCTTCTCTCGCTCGACAGGCGCATCGTAGAAAATGTTACAGACCTGCGCAACGGCAAATGGAACAAAAGCGAGTATTCCAAAGCCGACGGAATTTTCGGCAAGACAATCGGTATCATCGGTGTAGGTCAAATCGGAAAAGAAGTGATCACCCGAGCAAAATCGTTCGGATTGCGCGTGATCGCATGGTCGCGGTCACTCACGCCGGAAAAAGCGGAGAAACTCGGGGTCGAATACACAGCATCGGTGGAAGCGCTCGTTCCTCAATGCAACATCGTTTCGGTCCACGTTGCGTTGAAACCTGAGACAAGAAACCTTATCAGTAAGAACATCATTCAATTGATGAAGCCGGGAACAATCTTCCTGAACACTTCCCGCGCAGAAGTCGTCGATGAATCGGCTCTTCGTGAAGCAGTGTCCGCAGGAGCCATAAAAGTCGGTGCAGATGTTTTTTCAAACGAACCGGAAGAAAAAAGCGGACCGTATTCCCATCCGCTTGCATCAACGCCGGGAGTGTACGGAACCCACCATATCGGCGCGTCAACGAACCAGGCGCAGAATGCTGTTGCCGCTGAAGCCGTCGCCATTATCAACGATTACATACAGCATGGAACCGTCCGTAATTGGGTCAACCGTGCAAAGAAAACAGCGGCGAAGTGGGAATTGGTGGTTCGGCACTTTGATAAGCCGGGAGTTCTCGCCAACGTGCTTGAGTATTTGAAGACATCGAAGATCAACGTCCAGGAAGTTGAGAACGTGATCTTCGAAGGACAACAGACGGCGTGCTGCACGATGAAACTCGACGCCCGCCCTTCCGACGATGTTCTTGCAGAAATACGAAAAAGAGGAGACGAAATCATCCAGGCATCATTGATCGGGCTGTAACTGTCGGCGGAGATGTATCTATACCATGATGACGAGTCTAAAAAAGGCAATGCTTCGGCATTGCCTTTTTTTTATGTAGATGTCGAAAACCTTTTCGGGGATATCGCCATATCGCGAAAGATTTAGCTAGCTAAATCGACAAAGTGAATGACATCGTACGAACTGCGTCTGGTAGTAATCAATTTTGCGTTTGCTGCGAGAGGTGACGGACACCTTACTCCAAAAATCACAATATGTCCAAATATTTGGTCGGGTAAATGGGTCAGGTGTCCGTCACCTTACCAAACTTGAGCACTACCCTGCGTCTTGCGTTTACGGCGTCATCTTTCTATCTTCATAGTATGTATTCTCCATTTGCAACCGTTGAAAAGGAATTACGCAGCCAGCTTTCGGGTGACGTTTGGTTCGATGTTGAAATGCGAACAGAGTATAGCACCGCAACGTGCATGGTCAAAGTGATGCCCGTTGGAGTTGTAGCCCCCAAAAACATTGAGGATGTACGGCATGTTGTCCGCGTGTGCGCTGAAAACGACGTCGCCGTCATTCCGCGGGGAGGCGGATCGTGTTTGGTCGGACTAGCGCTCGACCCTCAAAGCATTTTCAATCCACAGAAAATTATCGGCAGACAAGACAGGGCATTCCTTCATGGTCTCAAATATGCATAGGAGTGGAATTGGATTTTATTTCGTCGTTTTCGTGTTGTGCCTCCTCGCGGCGTTTTCGCAACTGCGGGCACAGGAAGAGGAACGGCCAAGGGAGCACTCCGGCGACGATGGTCGGTTCAGAGAACAAACCACCATGGATGTCGTAAGCTTCGAGCCTCACATGTTCGCCGCAGATTCGGGGTTGGTGAGGGTTGATATTCTGTACCGTGTGCGATTTGATTTTTTTGTGTTCACGCGGGATTTTTCGGCGGATGGACA
>Ga0182027_10014584_pt1 | contig 10871 bp, 12 predicted proteins | sample 712E1DmetaG_FD_121300 | JGI IMG/M metagenome (GOLD analysis project Ga0182027, IMG submission 121300) | Permafrost microbial communities from Stordalen Mire, Sweden - 712E1D metaG (Illumina Assembly) | ecosystem: Environmental > Terrestrial > Soil > Wetlands > Permafrost | place: Sweden...
GAGCTGATATGCATAGATATCAAAACAATGCCTTCCGAGTTCTTGGTTTACTGCCATCGGCATCAATGCAGGAGATTATGAGTCGTGTTAGCGAAATTAAAGTGAAAAAGTCTCTCGGTATGGATACTTCATGCAATTACGATTTTCCATGGATGGGCCCCCTGGATAGAAGTGAAGAAAATGTTATTAATGCTTTGCAACGGTTAGAAGATCCCGTGACTAGGATAAAAGAAGAGATGTTTTGGTTTTGGATAGAAAACGATGCTGACGAAAAAGCCCTCGATTATTTGGCTTTAAATCAACGCAAGGAAGCGCACGATGTTTGGGGCTCCGTCGCATATATGCCCGACCCTAGTGCAAATCCCGCCGAAAAGCGACCAGGCGAAGCGGCTATCCGGGCGGTTTTTAACCAGTCGGTCTTAGCGCATAGCAGTGTCATAGCGAAAGAACTTGATATTAAATACACAGAAGAGCTGCAAGAGCAAAAAATAATAGTACAGGAAGAGTCCGAGGATTGGTGTTGTCCGGATTGTATGAAGGCTTATGGCAAAGAATGGAAAATTTGTTTGAAATGCGGCATTGCGCTTGTGCTACGGAAAAGTGAGAGAAAGGAAATGGCTATCAAATCTAGGGATGCCAGCGCTATTTTAAATGAACGGCACCGTAAAAACTGGAGGTTTGCTGTAAACAAGTATTTAGATCTTAATTCCACGGAAGTTTTTTGGTTCATCGTGTCAAAAAAAATCAAAACGTTCAACGATCCGCGTCTTACCGAGGCTAATCTAGATGAATTGAAAAATGCATTTCTCGCAGAGGTCTCAAGGCCAAATCTTGAATTTATTTCGCACGCGCTATCTGTAAAAGATTATGAGAGAGCAAAATTTCATTCTAATTTGATGAACGGTCTCAGCTTACCACCCCAGGTTTTAAAAGAGGGTTTGAATAGGGTCTTAAGCTTCCATATGGGCATGAGTAACGAGGCATGCGAGGCTGCAAAAAAAGCGCTGGATAAGTTTGATGAAAAGACCAACAAAGACGTTTTGTTGGATGCCTATAAAAAGTTCTCATCGCAAATCAAAGAGGTTGTTTACGAGGGGAATCTTGTCGATATCAACTGCATTTCCGATTTCTGTTTAGCGCGAGACAACGCTGCTGATGTTTTTCATAATTTTTCTGTCAGGACTTATAACAAATTGGATGATGCAAACAAAGCGTATGAAATGATCGTGGAAGCGGTGGATTGTGCGGCCTCTTCATATCTCAAACAACGGTTTCAAAAGGACGTAGAAATCGTAAAGCGAAAAGTTGTTGCCTCGAACGCGGGAGACAAAGCACAAAAACATTCTCCCCCTAAAACCACTTCTTCTAGCAGAAAAAACCCACTTTCTGTAATCCCGTGGTGGGTATGGTTAATGATAGGTCTTTGGATCGTATCTGCCATCTCTTCGAATGGTGGATCTGGTCAAAATAGCTCTTCCTCGAGCCGCGCATATTCGTCTTATCGAGGCTCCCCTGGAGCCTCACGAATATCGCTGAACTCAAGGATGGACGCTTTGAAGAGCAGTATAAAAGAAAAAAAGTACATCTTGGTGCGTTAAAAACGGAGATTGAGGTCCGAGAAGAAAAAATGGCTTCTATAAAGAACGATATAAAAAATATCGAATCGACCTACACAAGCAGCTCTATCCCACCGAATATTTCAGCAGATTATGAAAGCAAAATCAGCGAATATAACAACACGTTGTTGCCGGACCACAAAAGCATGGTAGCAAAATTCAACGAACTTCTCGAAGAGTATCAGCAGGAAATTAAAACTTATAATGAATTGGTGGAGAAATATAACAGTGGCGCTAGATAAGTTGGGGGACTAATCATGCTAAATAAAAATGATGCCGGTTTTCGTAAGCACAAGAAGATGCCTTTAGTCGTTATTTCTGGAGATCCCGAGCATATAAAACAATTTATCGAACAGCACAAGAACACCTTTAATGCAAACGAACTGGTGTCCTCTCTTGCTATCGAAATATGGCGTCTTGAAAAGCGGGTGGATAAAATAAAAAATGTAATAGAAACAGCCTCAGGTGAGAACTCAAATTCGGTGTTAGATCAGCTGCAAAGGATCGAGGATATTTTTAAGCGCCAAGAAATCGAGGTTCATGATCACACAGGAGAAGCGTATAGCGATGGGATGTCAGTTAAGGCTTTGCATATTGAAGAAGTGGACAGCCTTATGAGTGGTGAAATGAGAATAATCGAAACTGTTAAACCTTCCGTTTACCTCAAAGGACAAATAATTTCTCATGGTGAAGTAATCGTCGGGAAAGGTAAATAATCTACCGCGAAAGGGTGATGATATGGCCAGACGGACTATAGACTTTGGAATTGACTTGGGGACTACTAATTCCGAAATAGCTTATTTGGATAAAGGAGAAATAAGGGTTTTTAAAAATTACAAAAGGGAAGAGTTTACCCCATCCGTTGTAAGAATCGACGAAAAAGGAACGATTGTAGTAGGTCGTAATGCGTACAAGAGACTTGAGGATGACCCTACTAATACAGTAGCAGAGTTTAAGCGCTGGATGGGGACGCAACAAAAAAAAGAATTTATGGCGAGCGGAAAAACGATGGACCCCTCAGAACTATCTGCCGAGGTTTTGAAAGACTTGAAGTTGACAGCAAAATCAAATTTACCAAACGAAGAAGATATTAATGCGGCAGTGATTACAGTGCCGTGCAACTTCGAAATAGTTCAATGTGAGGCAACGCAAAAAGCTGCAAGGTTGGCGGGGATCAAGCATGCGCCTTTACTGCAGGAGCCTATCGCGGCGTCAATCGCTTATGGTTTTCTTGAAAAAATGCCACGAGGATATTGGGTTGTTTTTGACTTGGGCGGGGGTACATTTGATGTTGCGATTATGGCAGCTAAAGAAGGCAGGTTAAGCGTTATTGATCATTGCGGGGACAATTACCTCGGGGGGAAGGATTTTGACTGGAAAATAGTAGAAGAAATCATTTATCCGGCTTTGAGGCAGCAATATAACTTACCAGAGCTTGGGAGATCGGTCGGATATGCCGCGCTAAATGCAGTTCTGAAGGGCGCAGCCGAAGAAGCGAAAATCGAACTTTCAGCTCGTGAGAAAACAGAAATAGTTGTTCATCCTCTCGAGATCATAAAAGACAAAGATGGAAAAACGATAGATATAGCCATACCAATTAAGAGAGACCAATTTAATACAATTATTGAAGCATATGTTGAGAGGAGCATTCATCTCTTCAAAATGGCTTTGCTCAATCAGAAACTATCGGCAGCTGATATCACGCAACTGATATTGGTAGGCGGACCCACTCAAATTCCATATTTGAGGAACAGACTGAAGGATGAATTTAAAATTCCTACTGACCATAAAATAGATCCCCTAACTGTAGTTGCACAAGGGGCCGCTGTTTTTGCTGCCTCCCAGCTAATCCCTGAGCAATTGGTAAAGAGGGACTATTCAAAAGCTTACATAGAGTTGAAGTATAACCCAATGACAATCGAAGTGATCACGCCTTTGGGTGGAAAAATACAACCAGCCAATGAAAACGAAGCTTTACCTCGCGATATGAAATTACAAGTAAGTAGCGTAAACGGAGATTGGCAGAGTGGATTGATCGAAATCAAAAATCAAACTTTTTTCACGCAAGTTACTTTGAGGGAAAAAAGAGTTAACACCTTTCAAATCATCCTCCTGGATAACAACGGAAATAAAATACCTGTTGAGCCAGATTCTTTTTCTATCAACCAGGGTATATCTGTTGCCGAACCTCCGCTCATTCGTTCCATAGGTGTTGAGTTGAAAGATGACACTTTTAGTAGGCATGTTCTCAAAGGATGTTCTCTTCCTGCTCGGAGCAAGCCCATAACCTATCACACTGCCCGAGAGGTGCGGCCTGGTGCAAAAGAAGATGTGCTGAATATTCATATTCGAGAAGGGGAAAGCGACATTGCAAGTCGAAATAGGCATCTCGGGACTCTTAAAGTAACCGGAGACATGATTAAACGGTCCATCCCAGAAAATAGTGAGATTGAGATCATTATCAATGTTGATAAATCGCGAATAGTCACGGCGGAAGCGTTCATCCCCTTAATGCAAGATCAAAAGTTCAAAGAAGTAATACAGAATAAGATATCCCCAAAAATTGAGCCCGAAGATCTTTTGTGCAGCCTTGAGGAAGAAGAAAAACGATTATGGAAAATAAAGATAGATGTGCAAAACGCTAAAGATGGTTCTCTTGAAGAAAAGTTGCATGAAGCGGGAGCTGATGAGCGAGTTGAGGAAATTAAAAAAGAAGTTGGGGCTGCAAAGGGTGGAGATCCCGATGCCGTAGAAAAGGCCGATCGCAGGATAAAGGAATTGAAAGAAGCACTCGACCCAGTTGAACAAATGACTCATTGGCCAGTTACGTTTAGCAGATTTAATGTAGTTTTTAACGACTGTAAGGAGATCGTAGATAGTTATGGTGATGTGGATGATAAAGATCAACTGTTGTGCTTGAAGAAAGAAGCCGATCAGGCTGTATCTGCCAAGGACAGCAAGCGTCTAGATAAACTAAGCGAGGAATTGTCCTCTCTTCGGTGGGCGGTTCTTTTTAAACAACCAGGGTTTTGGATTTCTGCATTTCAAGAAATCAAAAAGAAAACGACAGGATTTACTAATCAAGATCGGGCTATCGAATTGATCGAAGAGGGTAGCATGGCTTTGCAGCGGCAAGATCTTGATGCTCTGAAAAGCGTCATGTTTGAATTGTGGAGCCTTCTCCCCAAGAATGACCAGGAGGCTATCAGCAACAAAGTAAGCGATGCCGGTATAAAAAAAGTATGACGGATATTAAGACTATCATACCTAAATATACCAAGGTGCGGGACACCTACACGATAGACAACTTCCTTGGTGCTGGAGCCTTTGGTGCTGTTTACAAGGCAAGGCATAAATATTTAGGATTTCAGGCTCTGAAAGTATTTCATCCGGGGAGTATTCCAAAGGAGCAAGAAACGGAATTGTTTAATGAAGCATACATTTTGTCAAAACTTACGCATGAAAATGTAGTGAGAGTTTATGAAGCCAATACATTCAATTTAAAAGGCCAGCGTTATTGTTACATCGCCATGGAATTTGTTGATGGGTATCCTCTGGACCAGTATCTGGAAAAGGAAATAAAGCTTCCGCTGGATGTAGCTTTGAGCCTTCAGCGAAATATCTGTGCGGGATTATCGCAGGCGCATAAGCTGGAACCTCCGGTGGTTCATCGTGATGTAAAACCACAAAACGTAATGATAACTCTCAAAAAAAACAATCTTGCGGCGAAAGTGTCTGACTTTGGATTAGCAAAACATGTCGATCCTACCACTCGACTTACAGAAGCGGCTGGAACATTGGCATATTTACCCCCGGAAGGTTTTTGGAATTATGAATCCCCAGCCAGCGATGTGTTTTCAGCGGGTATTATCTTCTACTTAATGCTTACCGGGATAGCTCCCTTCAAGCAGGCCGGTGGGAAGCAAACTCAAAGAAATGAAATCCAAGCATTTATCAAGGAATCTCGAAATAGACCCCCTGATTGTCCCTCAAAATATAATCGGGATTTAGACGAAGATATTGACAGAATGGTTCTAAAAGCTTTGTCACCCGATATTAAAAAACGCTTTCAAGACGCGAACGAGTTTCTGGATGCCATTGAACAATATAATACGCAGAAGAATTTTTTAATGTCCGAAGACATTCAGAAGTCTTTGAGTCTTGGGAAACAATACAATACTCTTCAGGAAGCGATAAAGTTGTTGGAATCTGTCATTGAAAAACATCCAAAAGGAACAAAGGCGTTATTGGCGTCAAAGTATGCAGAGACATTAAGGAATTGGAAGAAAGGAATCATAATGTGACCAAAATAGTGTGTCTTCTTGTGAAATCGGGTCCTTTGCAGGGACATAAGTATTATGTCAAAACCGATTCCCCCATATTAATTGGTAGAAGTGAAGAAGCTAATGTCAGGATTGCTTATGACGAATTCTGCTCGCGCAGACATGCGAAGGTTTATTGGGAGAACGATCAGTGCTTCATACAAGATCTCGAGAGTACAAATGGGACATGTGTTAATGATGTTCGCATTGTGGGGAAGACAACAGTTAACAACCATGATCTCATCAAATTAGGGGATACGGAAATTGTTGTTGCCATTGCTGATCGCTCCAAAGACGGGAAAAGCAATCTTGATGATGACGTTTCTTATGAGGATTAGCAAATGCTTCATAAAAAAATAAGATTTATAATTTTAGGAATGGTTGTTTTTTGCGTTTATTATTTAGCCAGGATATTCGGTCATATTTCTACGCTGGAATTCATGATACATGTGTTCTTAATCGGCCTACTTATTAAAATGACGGGGAATAATATGAGGTCTCGGCTTCTTGAGGATGAATTTACAATCCCAGCAATGGGGCTTGGAGCCTTTGCTAATGTTTTAATGGCAATTGGTCCAAGACATAGCTATTGGTATCATGGAATAGTTGTCTCAGTAGAGGGTCTTTTTATTGGAGGATTTAGCATCTGGCTATATGGATATTTCGGGAAGCTCGTATTTAAGGCTGAAAGCGTAGGAGGAGGGGATATTAAATTGGTTGCGGCTATAGGGGCATTTCTAGGCCCTTTAATTATTTGGTATCTCCCTATATGGATTTGTGTATTGTTTGCGCTTGGATTCAGTTACAGAGTAATTGGAATGATGCTTAAAAAAACACCAGATTCGTCATTACCTTCCGCCCCCATACATTTATTCGCCTTAGTCTTACTCCTTCTTTTAATTGGACAATGTTTTGATTTATCAAGCGCACTAATTTGTCTTGGAATTCTTTGCTACACAGGCTTTATTTTTGCATTTTACAAAAACGCATAGGGAAATTACTGGGATTAGATCGAGCAAGAGAAATAACGCGACAACTGGAACAAGAATCAAGCTCATTCAGAGCCTTTCGAGAGCTGAAAAAGGAGAGTGAAATGGAAAAAAATATCGAAAAGATTACCAACCATTTAAGCTTCTTGGGTTATCAAATAGAAAAGCTACAGATGCCGTCAGGGAATGATAAAGCCTGGTACGTGGCGCGACATTCCAAGAATCATAATATTATTTTGATAGAAATTACTCCAGCTGTCACGATGTTGCGGGTAGGGCTTAAAACAGGCAAAACGCTTTCAAACGAAATGATTATATATGTCAATACTGCTAATAAAGCGTTAACGATGAATAAGGTTTATTTCGAAATTTCGGAAGGCAACGTTGATGTTCAATTCGAAGCATGCTACTCGGGAGAATATGCGAAAGAAGTCTTCGGTGAATTTTACGAAATGTTTCAAAATGACATTCGCCTGTTCTATGGTATGGAAAATTTTAACAAAATATGGATTGATTGAAATTTAAATATTGGAGAGTTGATGTGAGGTTTTTCCAAAAAATACCGCTGATATTTGTATCCGTGTTATTAAATGTTTCTTTTAGCGTAGCCATTTACGCGGGTGAGGCGAAAACAACCACCAATTTAGATAATTCACTCGAGGGGCTTCAACTCGGCGCGACAATTGATGCGTTTGTGCGCGACCCGGAATGGAAGGAAGTTTTTGGATTAGAAAAGAAAATATTTGATCCGGGCTTATCATTGGCAAAGCACGAACGACTTTATAAAAAAATCTCAGGGGAGAAAATATTTTATTGCGGATTTGTGTTTGGCAAGCTGTATAAAATCAGTTTATCTACAACTACGGCAGATGCGGATTTATATTGGAGGAAGTTCTCAGACAGCTACGGGAAGGCAAAACAGATTAATACCAACTGGTGTGTTTGGGAAAACGATAAAGTTAGCCTGGAATTAATGAAAAGTCCTCAAGGGAACATTTCGCATATTTTTTTGGCGACCCCAACATTTTTGTCAATAGACTTGTTTAGTGGCTCCTCGAATATTTTCTTAACGGATAAAAAACTTCTGAGGTCAGCGCCGCAGTGACTCCAAATCAAATCAAAACTCTCCTTATTTTCTTATTAGCGCTCTTTTTGTGTATTCCTTTTTCTTTCGCACAAAATTCTTCCCCGGCATTTCTAGGCTATCAATATAAGAATATCCAGTGGGTAAGCCATATGCCCACTTTGCCTGTCGGTGATAAATCGAATCCAGAGTCGGATGAAGCTGATTACCGCGGGCAAGAAGATGTCGGTAAAGTAGATTTATTTAGGGACGGGAAATATGAAACGATAAAAGTTATTTGGGGTATTGGCGTAAGTGATCATTCTCTTAAGATCGAGATCTATAAAGGCGAAAAAGTTTTTGCTACGTTAAAACCTAAAGGAATCCAGCCAAATTTTAGGGCAGAAGATATCGATGGTGATGGCAAGCTAGAGGTGGTCCTGTGGGGGGCCGTAGAAGATCCCAGGATGAGTTACGATGTGACTGATGAAAGTAAACCATTTGAGGGTCATAGCGAACCGCATCTTTTTGTAGTTTCAATATACAAACTGACTAACACCGGCTTTCAACTAGCAAAAGAGTATACGACCAAGAAAAAGTACGAGCCGTTCAACAAGGATCAGCCAAAGGATGAATAAAAAACAGTTGGCAACTCGAGCAACAAAGGTACTAGGGTTAGTTCTTACCTCAATCATTTTACACCAATTTCTTGTGTGCGCCGAAGACGCACCGAAAAAGTGGATTGACTATGATACCGATAAAATCGTTGCAACAGACCCATCCCGAATCACCGAAGCTCAATTTTATGATTATGAACAGGCAATTATTGGTGGTTTTTCAGGATCTGGTGGATTTTTTTTAGGAAAACCCGAAATCGAATGGCTTAAAAAGGCTGTAACGATTCTTGAATCAAAAGGAATCAAACTTAAAGATCAATATGATGGTGATGTTGAGTTGGGTCGAGTTTTTGCTGATTCATACTTTCATCTGAAAGATTACAAAAAAGCCATAGAGGAATACAGAAAAATTGGGGATAGCGGAGGAGCCGAAGAGGTGGAGTGGTATTTAAACAATGAAGGGATTGAGAATGGTGTAGTCAAGGTCGTGGAGTATCCAGGGGAAATCCAATATGGTTCAACTGGAGACCAGAAAGCAGAAGACGCAAAATACCTGTTCGAGTCCTATTTTAAGGGACCCATTTACCGATATGATAAGGCTAACAATAAGCATGCAGTGATTTACGCACCACCAACCCAATATGATTGGTGCGATTCGCTCAAGTGGGATGGTAAACGACTTTTGATTGACCTCCGAGACGATGCGGGGCAATTTGAGTATGATAACGTCACTAATAGTTTACGTAAGGTCTAGCTTGAGAAGGGTTAAATCATGGAAAGAAAAACGGTTTATTTGGCGTTGATGCTGCTCTTAGGAGTGTCGGGATTGTTTCAAGAGGATGCGGTAGCATCCGGCGTTGGCCCTAAGGTGTTTTCAGTAAAAGGGAATATCTACATCTCTGAGGATGGAGAAAGTAAAACCCAGCTTACTAAAAGTAAAATAGATCGGGAGCCAGTCCTTTCGCCGGACGGAAGCTGCGTGGCTTTTATTAGAAAGACCAAAAACGAAAAAGATGAATTATGGCTTAGCAAGCTCGAAGATGATAAGCCGGAGCTCCTGGTGAAGGAAATTACTTATCCGTCTAAAGGTGGCCCCGAGAAAAAGCCGCTTGGACACATTGTCACTGACGGCATTCGATTTTCGCCTGATAGCAAAACGGTTTATTTTGTTTCCCGGGATTTCGAAACATCAGGCGGTATCCATAACGTTGAGATCAAGAGCAAGAAAGAACGTTATTTGATTGATGGCTATGCGCTCGAAGTAATCCCTGATGGGAAATATGAAGGGCATCTCATTTTTCGTCAGCACCGTTATTTTATGTCGTCTGGTAGCTATGATTTGTGGTGGTTGTTTAGCCCTGAGGGGAAAGAAGAGGGGGTTGTGGGGGATGCGGAGAAGTATGAAGATCTCAACCTTGATTTCTTGGAATGGAAATGATGGCATGGGGATAATCCGAAAAAGTATCCTTGTGCTGTTGCTAATCATCGGACCATTTGTGTGTTTGCGCCCAACGGTAGGATTTGCTTATCTTGAGGACTATCCGCCTTTTCAAAAAGCAGAACAAAAGTCGAAAACAATTCCTGTCAAAGAACTTCCTAATGAATTTCAAGATGGAGATTTGTCGGTTAAGACCTATGAAGGATATCCTGATTCCGCGAGACCGTTTGTTACAGATGTTTCCTTTAAGGGTAAGCTCATTTGGAGCTCTAAAAGCGAAGAAGAGAAGGGGTTCGACAGGACATACTACGAAGGTCTTGCTGATTTAAATGGGGATGGACTCAAAGATGTAATTGTGGTGTCTGGGCCAGCCGCCCCAAATTCACTAGCTGCCTACATTGACTTCATCACAATTATTCTCAGGAACGAAAAGAAAGCTCCAGATGTTCTTCAGTATGAAACCATGAGTTTTGATGCCAAACAAGACATCCCGGATTTAAATGGAGATGGTAAGGCGGAATTTCTGAAATGCGACCTTGTCCAGGACATTGAAGCTGTGGATAAGAAGGAACATTCGTTTTGGCTCTATACCATCTATGAGCTAAAGGGTAATCAGCTTGTGATGAATAACTCTCTGCGGAAGGGATTCCCGAAATTTATTCAATATAAGAATGAGCCAAATGAAAAACCAACAAATAAAATCTCGGATGAGACTCAGAAACAGTACGTTTTGTCCAAAATGCCTCAAATGATAATTTCTAAGGCGATGGATGCGAAAAAAAATTAACCGCTTGCTATTGGTATTTCTTTTCGTGTGTTTGCATGC
>Ga0182027_10014585_pt1 | contig 10871 bp, 6 predicted proteins | sample 712E1DmetaG_FD_121300 | JGI IMG/M metagenome (GOLD analysis project Ga0182027, IMG submission 121300) | Permafrost microbial communities from Stordalen Mire, Sweden - 712E1D metaG (Illumina Assembly) | ecosystem: Environmental > Terrestrial > Soil > Wetlands > Permafrost | place: Sweden...
CATCCATAAGATAGACGAAGATCATTCTTGTGGCTACATCCTTTTCGCCCGTTGTCCAAACGACATTAAGTTTCTTCATCGTTATTTGGATTGGGGTAAACGGAAATCGCTATAAAGCTCCTTTTCCGTATAATGCTTTTGTTTATTAAGGGCTTCAAGTTCGATCTGCTGATCGGCGGTGATGGATTTCATCGTCATAAACCCTTTAAGTTTTAATTCGAGAATTGAGTCTTTTTTAACCATCGCCTGGTATTCGGTATTCACTAACCAGTAATAATCCTGCCAGCATTTTCTTAGTTGTGCGGAAGGAAGAACGTACGAGAAATATTGCGCCAGAAGGCGCCTTGGGCCCACTTCCTTGTTTAACACGATAAGATTGGTTACATAATGGTCGTATTGCTTGACTTCATCTAGTCCTGCTGCACGATCGCGAAAGCCGTAGTCGATGATCATGGTCACGATAACCAGGGCCACCGACCCTATCAGCCATTTTACAACATCGAAGATCAGTTTTAATTTCTGAAGCTCAGTGATTGGAGTACCGGTTTTCTGTGCTTCGGTTTTTGTTGGTTTCTCTTCCATAATACCAGAATTTAAAAAATCGTGATGATCGTATTGTTATAGCGGGCATTTTGCATAAGCGGCATCAGGTGAAGCGTAGCGAACCATAGCCGTGATGCAAAGATGCGAGCAATAGCGGCGGTGTATAGATGCGAGCTATTCGCTATTTGACAAATATAAGAAGTATTGAAACGAAAATCAAGTCCTACAGACCTGCCACGAGTTGCTTGAGCCTGGTCTCAGCCATCTTCATATTAAATTCGAAGTCATAAAAACGTGCAAGTGAATTGGCGTAGCTTTCCTGTGCCTGGCGCACTTCAAGAGCTGTTGTCTGCCCCAGCCTCAGCCTCTCCAGCGAAATGCTCAGGTTTTCTTTGGCCAGGGTCAGGTTGTCCCTTTCAATGGCAAGGAGGGACTTCTGATCTTCGAAGTCCGTAAGGGAGGTCTTTAGCTGGGTATTGACTGCCAGCTTCACATCGTCAAGAATGTACTGTGATGTCTGCAGCTGGATCTTTGCTGCCTTTACCTGACGAAGGGCATTTCCTGCCTGGTAAACCGGGATAACAAGGCTGCCGCCGACAAGAGGGCCGTAAGTGCGGTTTGTGAGAACGGTGGAGGCATTGTTATCGGTCTGCTGGAAATTGTAGGAGGTTACAAAATTCAATTTAGGCAGGCGGTATGTCTTATATTCACCAAGGCTGAGTCTGGCAATGTCGACCTGCTTCTGATAGGATAATACTTCGGTATTATTGGTGTAAAGCTTATTCATCAGGTCGACCGGGTCGGGTGAATAGTTCAGGGGAATGGTATCGGCCACATCAAAATCGGTATCCGGGTCGCGGGCAATCACCATGTTGAATACCCGTTTGGAATTGCGGATAGTGTTCATCTGGTTGATCTCGGCTTCTTTGTTTACATTCAGGTCTATCTTGGCCTGGAGAAGATCATTTTTATGAGCTATACCGGCTTCATACCCTTTCTGCAATAACTTAACGCGTTCAAGGCTGTATGCCATCACGTCACGTATGGCAAGCAACTGCTGCTTCTGCATAACAACCTGGTAAAACGCAATAGTTACCTTGTAAATCGTTTGCATTACCGTATCCCTGAACTGTATTTCGCCCAGTTTCTCCATCTGGTTCAACTTGTTTTTCGTGATAAACATTTTTGTCCCATCAAAAAGGGTCCAGTTCAGAGCAACACCTGCATTGAAAGCATTGGATTTTCCCGCAGCTGAGGTGATGGGACTTCCAGTTGCAAGGTCCAGGTACACATTGTTTACAGAATAATTGTCAGTGCCGTTTACTGTAATCGTCGGCAGCATTCCGGCATTGCCGAGCGTGTTGTTGACTTTAGCAATATCGGCAAGATTTCTTGTAACGGAGATGCTGTAGTTGTTTTTCAGGGCGATTCCAACTGCTTCCTCAATGCTTAATATGTTCTGGGCATATAAGCCGGCTGAGGCAATCAGCAACCCGAACAGCAATATGGTCTTCTTATTCAGCATGACCTTCGGAATAATCCGGAATTTGTTCTCTTTTTCCTGACATCATAACGTACATAGCCGGGATGACAAAGAGGGTAAGTATGAGCGAAAAAAGAAGCCCTCCAACCACAACAATCCCAAGGGGGGTCCGGCTTTGCGCACCAGCGCCCAGGGCCAGGGCGATAGGCATGGCGCCGAAGATAGTTGCCAGTGAGGTCATCAGGATGGGGCGTAACCTTGCAGCAGCCGACTCAAACGCAGCTTCGTATTTCGACAAACCCAGCTTTCTCTTCTGGTTCGCAAATTCGACTATAAGGATGCCATTCTTGGTGACCAGGCCCACCAGCATGATCATCCCGATCTCGGAAAAAATGTTCAGTGTGCTCCCGAAGATGAAAAGCGTAAGCAAAGCGCCCGTGATAGCCAGTGGCACTGTGATCATGATGATCAGGGGATCGATAAAACTTTCAAACTGTGCCGACAGGATCAGGTAAATCAGAACCAACGCCAGCACAAAGGCAAAAGAAGTGTTTGAACTGCTTTCGGCAAAATCGCGTGAAGGGCCCAGCAGGTCGGTCTGGAAGGTATCGTCAAGTGTCACCTTTGCTATCTTTCTCATAGCAGCAATACCTTCCCCCAGTGTTTTACCCTGGGCCAGTGAAGCAGAGATAGTGGCCGACTTATACCTGTTATAATGATACAACGTGGGGGGTTCGCTGCTTTCTTCCATCCTCACCAGGTTATCGAGCTGAATCAGTTGATTGGTGTTGGTCCTTACATACATGGAGGCTATGTCGGCCGGGGTGTTCCTGTTCTCACGGTCAAACTGGCCTATCACAAAATACTGTTTCTCATTCCTGAGGAAATAACCGTACCTCTTTCCGCTTAAGGCAAACTGAAGGGTATTTGAAATGTCAATCGCGTTTACTCCAAGATCTGTCGCTTTCATTCTGTCGACAAAGATATTGATCTCAGGTTTGTTGAATTTCAGATTCACATCTACATTCCCGAAAGTGGGGTCCTTGCGTGCCTGGTCAAAGAATTTTGGTACTGCTTCTCTCAGCTTGTCGAAATCAAGGTTCTGCAATACAAACTGCACGGGGAGCTGGGATCCTGCTGCAAGGGAGGTGGAAATAGTCTGCTCCTGTATGGGTATTGTTCTTGCTTCCGGAAATCCTTTATATATCTTTACAAGCCTGTCATAGACCTGCTGCTGTGTGGTTTTCCTCTGATCCGGTTCTACCAGGAAAATATTGATCCCGCCAATATTGGTGGTCGTGTTTCCAAACCCTGACCCTGTCCGGCCATAAATCAGTCGTGCCTCTGGAACTTTTTCACTTAAGGAATCGCAAATCCGGTCAACCAGCTTCTCCATATAATCGTAATCAGTACCCTCGGGAGCAGTTATCGACGTACGCAAAATACTATGGTCCTCCAGGGGCGCAAGTTCTGTTTTTATGAATTTGAACAATACAACTACAAGAACCAGGCAAACCCCCAGTATCACGAAGCTTAACCACTTCCGTTTCATATATGCTGCAAGCAGCCTGCGGTAATTCCTGTCAAGCCCGGCAAAAAAAGGTTCGGTGATCTGATAAAATTTCAGGGATTTTATGTCTGCCTTTCCCATCTTTACATTAAGCACAGGTGTTAATGTAAGGGATACCAGGGCAGAGATCAGAACAGCCCCGGCAAGAACGATCCCGAATTCACGGAATAGCCTGCCGGTAAAGCCCTGAAGGAAAATAACCGGGATGAAAACGATCGCCAGTGTTATTGAGGTTGAAACAACGGCAAAAAGGATTTCACGGGTGCCCGCGAAAGCTGCCTGGTATCTGCCCATCCCCTGTTCAATTTTCTTATAAATGTTTTCGGTGACCACTATGCCGTCGTCTACCACGAGGCCCGTCGCCAGCACAATAGCCAGCAGGGTCAGCACATTCACCGAAAATCCGAAAATATACATCAGGAAAAATGATCCGACAAGAGATACAGGTATATCGATCAGGGGCCTGAGAGCAATCACCGTATTCCGGAAGAAAAGAAATACAATAACAACCACCAGGGAAATAGCGATAAGAATGGTTTCCCCTACATCCTTTACCGACTGTCTCATGAAGATGGTTTTATCATAACCCACATTCAGCTTCATACCTTTCGGGACAGTTTTTATAATTTCAGTAAACCGTTTATAAAATTCGTCAGCAATTGCAATATCGTTTGCGCCGGGCAGCGGGATCAGCGCCAGGGAAATTCCTGTTGCACCATTCAGTTTGACACTTGTTTCATCCACCTCAGCGCCAAGTACTGCTTCGCCTATATCGCTCAGCCGTATTACCTGGTCGTTGCTCTGGCGGATGATCATGTTGTTAAAATCATCCTCAGTAGTAAGCCTTCCGAAAGTCTTCACGATCATCTCAGTGGATGTGCCCCTGACTTTCCCTCCGGGAAGGTCAACATTCTCTTTAAGCAGGGCAATGTTGGCATCCTCTGCGGTAAGGTTGTAAGCGGCCATTTTCTTAGGGTTCAGCCATAGCCTCATAGCCGGCCTTTTCTGACCATACAGCATAACCGCACTGACTCCTGGAATAGTTTGAAGCTTTTCCTGAAGCACATTTTCAGCATAATCACTGAGTTGCCCGGGATTCATGGTTGTACTCTGAACAGCAACGGTGATGATGGGATCGCTGTTGGCATCGGCCTTGGTTACAATGGGCGGTGCATCAATGTCCTGAGGCAGGTTACGCATAACCTGGCTGGTTTTGTCACGTACGTCATTGGCTGCTTTTTCAAGGTCAGCTCCAACATTGAATTCCACCGTAATATTGCTGGAACCGGTTGAAGATGATGAAGATATGGACCGTACGCCCTCAATTCCATTGATAGCTTTTTCGATTGGTTCGGTAACCTGGGATTCAATGATATCGTCATTTGCGCCGGTATAATTGGTCTGCACATTGATTGTAGGCGGGTCAATGGCCGGGTAAAGCCGGATCCCAAGAAAAGAGAAGCCGACAAAACCGAAAAGTACGATGATCAGGCTTAATACGATCGAAGTAACAGGTCGTTTTATCGCGAAATCTGAAATGGTCATATGCCTTATTTTACTTTCGCAAAATTCAGTTCAGCATCAGGCTTGATGAACAGCACACCGGTGGTAACTATAGTATCCCCTGCATTCAGGCCCTGTGTGACCTCAACTGTTTCTGCTTTCCTGACACCTGTCTGGATAGGGACAAATACTGCCTTCCCTCCCTTGCAAACGATGACACTTTTAAATCTTTCCTTCATGATAATTGCCTGGGTGGGTATCATCAGCGCATTGTGGTTTTCGTTCAGCCTGAGCTCGACATTGGCATAGGCGCCAGGTGTAAGCGAAGGGGCATGAGTCGAAACTATGGCCCTTGCTTTGAGATTGCGGGTGTTGAGTTCAATCCCTTCTTCCGTTGCCATGACGACAGCATCGTATTTTGTTTCATCCCCCTCAACCGAGAACTTAACTTTGGTCCCGCTATGTATCATGGAACTGTATTTGCCGGGCACAGCAAAATCAAGTTTCAGTTTATCCGATTCGCGTATGGTGGCCAGGGGTGTTGATTGAGTAACCTGCGCTCCCAGGCTGATGTTCCTTAAACCAATAACACCGTCATAAGGTGCAAGGACTGCTGTTTTTGAAATCTGGGCTTCTAACAGGTCTATATCATTCAGAATCGATGTAACCTGTAATTCCTGCTGATCATATTCTACCTGGCTGATGCCATCGACTTTGAGCAATTCGGCCTGGCGGTCGAGGATCTGTTTGCCGATCTCATACTGGGTTTGTGCTTTTTTTAGCTGGGCCTGAAGGTCAAGGTCAAAAATCTTTACCAGCATAGTTCCCTTCTTTACGAACTGGCCTTCCGGGAGGTTGATCAGCACCACCCGCCCGGGCATTTCCGGCATAAGTGTCGTTTCTTCGAAAGGCATAAGGGTACCCGAAATACCAATGGTTTCATCCACCACGGAAGGATGGACAACAAATCCTTCTATAAAGGAGATGGATGCCGCATCCTTGCCTCCCTTTTTCTTCTTCCCTCCGGAGCATGAAGCACCGCCGATAATCAGAAGTACAAGAAAAATATTTAGTATTGCTTTTCTATTCATACAATTCCTGCTAATGTGTTCCGGCAATCTCATTCCGCTATGATCCCGGCCGGAGGGAACCTCAATTTCGCCTGCAAAATTATAAAATCCAAATCAGTTTTCCCGGAAATCCATCTACTCACGGGATTTAACCTACAAAGACCGGAGTTTTACCGATAAGATTGTGATTGAATGATTGACAGAATGACCGGATGTATTCCGGCAATGAGCTGCACGAAAAATATTTTTGCCATGACATTGGGATTTCAAAAATTCATATGTTTACATTCTCATCTTGAAAATCCCATCCTATGAAAACATTTTTAAAATCCTTCACGCTTTCTATCTGTCTCTTCATCACGGCTCCCGGCTATTCACAAACATCCGTGGCCAGTGGAAATCTTCTTACAGAACCTGACTGGAACTGGTCAAAGAAATATGCAGGGAACGGTGGTCCTTTTTCAAAAGACATCATCAGTGATGGCAACGGGAACTATTACCTGACCGGATATTTTAATGGTTCCCTTACATTCAGCAACATCACTATAAACAGTTCGGGTACCTGTGATCTGTATCTTGTGAAAGTGAATTCTTCAGGAGATGCCATCTGGGTTAAACAAGTCTCAGCTTCCACCGGAAAATCAATCATCCCCTGCAGGCTTATTTTAATGAGCAATGGCGATTTCCTTGTCGGAGGGCAGTTTGACGGTACTGCTGGTTTTTCTGCAAATACCCTGGTCAGTTCCGGGCATACCGATGCCTTCGTTGCCAGATTCGATGCCAGCGGCAATAATCTCTGGGCCGGGAAATATTCAGATCCCGAAAACCTTGTTGCCACCGGTTTAGCTACCGATGCAAGCGGGAACTCATACATGACCATAAACATTCCTTCGGGCAATAAAGCAAAAATTATCAGCTTTAATTCCTCCGGACAACCACAGATCTCGCAAAGTTATGATCATGCTTATTTCAACGACATCACCTGCAGGAATACCAGCCTTTACATCTGTGGTTATTTAAGCGCTGCAACCAGCTTTGGCTCAATCTCGTTGAGTTCGGGATACTATCCTTCAGCTTTTTTCGGACAGGCCGATCTTAACGGGAATTTCACCTGGGCCGATAATGGGAAAAGCCAAACAGGGGATTCCAGGGCTTACTCTGTTTCCGTTGACAATAACGGTAATCTTTACAGTACAGGATACTTCATCGACAGTATCAGGTTTAAACCTGCTTCTTTCAAACTGCTGGCCAATGGAATTTTTCCGCTTTTTATTGTAAAATACAATCCCTCCGGAACCTGCCTCTGGGCGTCACAGATTGATGCCGGAGCATATGATTATCATCCCCGCATGAGTCTTGATAACCAGGGAAATCCCTTTATTTTCTGTTACTGTTATTCGGGTTTGACTTTCGGGTCATCAACAATATCCCCCGAATCAAATTTTATAGCCTCTTATTCTTCAGCCGGGACAGAACAATGGGCAAAAGAACTGCCATATTTTCCTGTCATGATGCAAGTTCTCACCTCAGGTGAAATAATTCAATGTACCGACAATTTCTTCAATACAATGATTCTTAAATTTGATGCAACGGCCAATTTGCAATGGACAAAGAAATCTACCTCCGACGGAGGTTTATCTGAAGTCTGGTATCAGATTGCCGTGGATCATGAGGGGATGCCGTATTATCACGGACATATCCGGGGAACTGTGAACTTCAATGGAAATAATGTAACTGCATATGGTGCGGGACTGGCAAAACTTAACGGGGATGGTACGGTGATCTGGGAAAAAAGTTTCACCACAACACTGAATCAGACTGTAGATCCTTCCGGGGTGACAATAGATTTAAATAACAACTGTTTTGCATGGGGAACATATTCCGATTCTCTTACGATAGATGGCAACCTGCTGGGGTGTCCGCATGGCAGCGGGTATATGGCTTACCTTGTCAAATATGATAAACACGGTACACTTGACTGGATCCGTACAATTGAGGTTTACACCAGTTTGACCGGGGTGGGCGGTATCACAACCGATAAATCAGGCAATGTGGCTATTTCAGGATGGTTTTATGACACACTTCACATCAATAATACATTTCTTGTAAGCCATAATAATGGTAATAACAGCGATGTTTTTATAATCAAGTTTACTTCCGGAGGCGACCTGGTGTATGCAAAAGGTTTCGGAGGAACCTCAACTGTGATGGGCAGGGGTATTTCTGCCGACGCGCTCGATAATGTGTATATTGCCGGAGCATTCAGGGGCACGGCGAATTTTGGTAATAATTCACTTACAAGTCTGGGGGGGTATGACGTTTTCCTTGCGAAATATGATGCTAATGGAAACCCCCTCTGGGCAAAGCAGGCAGGCAGTGTAAGTAGTTCAGGTTATGAAAGAGCGCATGCAATAATTACCGACAGTGCGGGAAATTCATATATTTCAGGGCTTTTCTGGTCAAATTCTATGAATTTCGGATCCCTGTCAATTACAAGTCCATGGATAAACAATCTCTTCATTGCGAAATATGCCCCCGACGGAACACCATTATGGGCGCATGCCCTTCGCAGCCCCACTTATACATGGCCCGCTTACCAATTAGGCCTTGACGAGGAAGGCAGCTGCTATATGGGAGGTACTTATTACGATACACTGGTATTTGAAAATGGCCAGACTTATACCGGTACCTGGAATAATAATTTTCTCGTAAAGTACGATGCCGGCGGTTCTTACCAGTGGAATAAAAATATACCCATGTCGGTTTTCTCTGCCGGATATACCGACCTGTTTGGAGTCGCTGCCTACAATAAAAACTCTGTCCTGATCGGGGGAAGGATTACCAATGATACCCTGACCCTGGGCAGTAATAAACTGTATTCCTATAATTCCGGGGCATTTATTGCTTTACTGGGCGACAACCTTCCAATGGGAGTCAGTAATCAGGATCAGGCCAAGAAACATATTGCCATCTATCCGAATCCGTCACATGGAGCTTTCAACCTGAGATTTGACGACCCGTCTAAGAAAAGTTTCCTGTTTATTGTGTCGGATGCCAATGGTAAAGCCGTGTTCTCGGGCCAGGAGAACTGCGGGGAAACCGCTGTGATCCTGCTGCCGCATCTGTCGCCGGGGGTGTATCTGATCTCTGTTTACGACGGGAACGGTAAATATTCTGAAAAGCTGGTTCTGTATTGAAAGAGTAAAGTGGTGGTGAGATGATTAAAAAGCGATGAGCGAATAGCGAATAGCGATGAGTGATGAGCCATAAGTAAGCGATTAGCGATTAGGGATTAGCGAATAATTCGATATTCGATATTCGTTGATCAATGTTCGATATTCATTCCTTCATCCCTTCAATCCTTCCGATAGGGATCATTTCTTCCTCCTCCATCTCCCGCATGGCATTGATCAGCTTGCAGCCCTGGTATTTTTGCAGGTCTTCAGGCCTGATGTCAACAGGAATGATCTTACCTTCAAAGATCAGCCTGTCACGGCAGGTTCCTTTAAGAAGCGGATATGCCGGGGTGTACCATTTCACTCCGTTATAAAAAATCAGATTGGAAATACTCGTATCGGTTATCAGCCCGTTCTTCACAATAATGATGTCATCGCAATCACCACGCATGGCAAAAAGCGCCTCCAGCTCTGCCCTGTTAAAATACTTCATAGGATAATCAAGTGTGTTTGAATATACCAGTTTCAGGCTCCCCACAGGGCGTTTATGATGAAACCTGAATGTTATATCAATCAGTTCCTTCTCATAGATCACGTTGCAGCGGACTGTGCCTGTGGTAAATTCAGCAGGGACCTTTAAGATGTTTACCAGGCCAAAACCCTCAGCTATACCCCATAATTCCTGCCTGGCACGCTTTATCCTTTCTTCATGCCGTGGCAGATAACGTGGCTGCCCGTTCTCAATCCGTATGGTTTCAAACAAGCGGCACATATACTTTATCTATAAGTTCCTGATATTCGCTTTCACAATCGCTCAGGGCGGTGATCCCTCCCCCGCTTCTGAAACGCAGCCCGCCATCCGCCTTCTCAATAAACCGTATCATCACTGCGGATGAGAGATCCCGTCCATCAAAATACCCGAAAATGCCCGTGTAAAAACCGCGCCCGTCCGCCTCGGATTCTTTAATGATCTGCACCGTTTTTTCTTTAGGAGCCCCGCTTATTGAACCTGCCGGCAGAAGGGTGAAGATATCATCTCCAAGATGTTTCAGGTAGTCAGCCGGCAGCTTCCCGCTGATCTCCGAGCTCATTTGTAAAAGATCTTTCCGGTTCGTGCTGATCTTCTCAATATAGCGGAAACGGTCAACCTTTACCGAAGATGAGATCATCGATAGATCGTTACGGATAAGGTCAACTATGGTATTATGCTCGAACAACTCTTTACAGTCGTTCAGCAGCTTTGCCTCAGCATCCGGGATCGAAGCATCCATCGTGCCTTTCATGGGGTTTGAACGGATGATGCCGTTCTCAATACGGATAAACGGTTCAGGCGAAAACACAGTAAAATGATCACCGAATAAAAGTTTATAGGGAGCAATGCTCCGGATGAATATTTCGCGGAGGCTGAGATCGGTCTGCAAACCAGTTGGAAATGTAAGATTGATCAGGTAGGTGTCGCCCCTCTTTAAATGCCAGCTCACTTTTTCGAATGCACTGCAGTAGGTTTCGTAATCAACCGGCTTTGG
>Ga0182027_10014586_pt1 | contig 10869 bp, 9 predicted proteins | sample 712E1DmetaG_FD_121300 | JGI IMG/M metagenome (GOLD analysis project Ga0182027, IMG submission 121300) | Permafrost microbial communities from Stordalen Mire, Sweden - 712E1D metaG (Illumina Assembly) | ecosystem: Environmental > Terrestrial > Soil > Wetlands > Permafrost | place: Sweden...
AACGATATCAACCTGGTGGCCGCCATCCAGGCGCTTCAGTCCAAGAACCAGCTCGAGATGCTGGCCGAGCCCAACGTGCTGGCCATCAGCGGCAAGCCCGCCAGCTTCCTGGCCGGCGGCGAGTTTCCGTTCCCCATGGTCCAGCCAGGACAGGGAGGCTCCGCAATCACCATCAGTTGGCGCGAATACGGCGTGCGGTTGAGCTTTCTTCCCGTGGTCACCCCGCGCGGAACCATCCGTCTGGAAGTGGCCCCCGAGGTCAGCTCGCTGGATTTCACCAACTCCATCACGGTCATGGGCGTGACCATTCCCGCTCTGAGCAGCCGGCGGGTGAAGACCGAAGTCGAACTGGAAAGCGGGCAGAGCTTCGCCATCGCCGGACTGCTGGACAACGAGGTGACCGAGACCTTCTCCAAGGTGCCGGGGATCGGAGACATTCCCATCCTGGGCAAACTGTTCCAGTCCAGGCAGAAGAGCCGCAAGAACACCGAACTGCTGGTGATCATCACGCCGGAAGTGGTGCGTCCGGTTCCGGCCGGGCAGCCGGCGCCCGACCTGGTCTTCGAATCGCCGTACCTCCGCGACCGCAAGCCCGCGCCGGCGCAGCCCGGAATGGATAAGACCGGGCCGGTCCCGGTGAATCCGCCGGTCGACACCCTCCCCGTGGAACAACTGGTGGAGGATACCAAGCAAGGCCAGGCCGCCCCCGCTCCCACGGTCCCCGCGTTTCAGATCATTCCCATGACACCGGTTCCCCCGGCCAATCCCGGTATCCCGACCACTCCGCCGGGAGGCGGCAACAAGTGAGCCGCGCGCCTGGAGCAGCACCATGTATCCGCTGACGATTGGCCTGGCCATCGAGAATCGGGAGATCTGGGAGCAGGTCCAGGCGTGTCTTTCCGAGTTGCCGTTCCGCATCATCGTCGAGCATCAGGACATGGGCGATATCGGCAATTTCCTGGACCGCCTGGAGCGCATGCGGCCGGACGTGGTGCTCGTGGACATCAGCGGCTGGAAAGAGCCGCTCGAGGGGCTGGTGGCCTCCATCAAGGGTGCCGTGGGCGACCCCATGATCATTGCCCTGAACACCACGGCCGACGCCGACGCCATCCTCTCTTCTCTGCGCGCCGGCATCAACGAGTACCTCTATCCGCCGCTCAAGGAGACGCTTCGACGCGCGCTCGAAAGGCGCTCGGCGGAACGCAGCCGGCGGCGCGAAAGCGGCGGCAAGGGCGCCGGCAAGAGTTTCGCGTTCTTCTCGGCCAAGGGCGGCTGCGGTGCCACCACGCTGGCCTGCCACGTGGCCGCCGAACTGGGCCGCCAGAATCAGAAAGTCCTGCTGGTCGATCTCGACCTGGACGCCGGCATGGTCGGCTTCATCACCAAAACCAAGTCCGTGTACTCCATCCTCGATGCGGTCAACAACCTGCACCGGCTCGACATCCACTACTGGAAGGCCCTGGTCTCCAACGGCATTCCGGGCGTCGAGATCGTTTCTTCGCCCCTCGCGCTGGCCTCCAAGCAGCAGCCCAAGGACGAGCAGATCCGCCAGGTGCTGGCCTTCGCGCGTCCGCACTACGACTGGACCGTGGTCGATCTCGGCCGCAGCCTGAGCCGCATCGCCATGGCCGCCCTGGAAGAGATCGACGAGGCCTGCCTGGTGACCACCGTGGAGGTGCCCGCGCTGCACCAGGCCAAGATGATCATTCAGACCCTGCTCGACGGCGGCTACGGCAAGAATCGCATCCGCCTCATTCTCAACCGCGCGCCCAAGCGTCTCGATATCACCGCGGCGGAGCTGGAGAAGATGCTCGGAGTGCCGATCTTCTGCATGATCCCGAACGATTATGCCGAACTCTACGAAACCTATGCCGAAGGCCGCATGTTGAACCGTAGCTCCGATCTCGGCAAGAGTATAGCCCGGCTGGCCTTGAAGCTCGCCAACCTGGAGGAAGAGAAACCCAAGAAACGCTTCGCGCTTTTTTAACCCAGGTGGATCCGCGGGCCTGCCGCGGTGGTTGGGCTAAAGGGAGGGATAGACGATCATGCCGACTCTACTCGATTCGATGCCGAGACCGGGCGAGGCTCGCGAAACCGGCTGGGTGAACCGCCTCTTCAACAAGGACGGCTACACCCCGGAATACCAGGAGCTGAAATTCAGGCTCCACCGCAAGCTGCTGGACCGCATCAACCTGGAAGCGCTCTCCTCGATGGCCGGCGAGAGGGTGCGCACGGAAATCCGCGTGGCCGTGGCCAAGCTGGTGGAAGAAGAGAAGACGCCCCTCTCGCTGGTCGAGAAGGACCGTGTGATCGAAGAGATCCTCGACGAGGTCTTCGGCCTGGGACCGCTCGAGCCGCTGCTTCAGGACCCCACCATCAGCGACATTCTGGTGACCGGTCCTCACCTGGTCTACGTGGAGCGCAACGGCAAGCTGTATCGCACTCCGGTGGAGTTCAAGGACGACCAGCACCTGTTGCGCATCATCGAAAAAATAGTCTCGCGGGTGGGCCGCCGCGTGGACGAATCCTCGCCCCTGGTGGACGCCCGGCTTCCCGACGGCTCGCGCGTCAACGCCGCCATCCCGCCCGTGGCCGTGGACGGCCCGCTTCTGTGCATCCGCCGTTTCGGCCGCCACGCCATGAAAGGCGAGGACCTGGTGCGCAAGCTGGCCATGACCGAAGGCATGCTGGAGCTGCTCAAGGGCTGCGTCAAGGCGCGCCTCAATATTCTGATCTGCGGCGGCACCGGCTCCGGCAAGACCACGCTGCTCAACGCCCTCTCCTCTTATATTCCGGAGGACGAGCGCATCGTCACCATCGAGGACGCCGCCGAGTTGCGCCTCCAGCAGACCCACGTGGCGCGCATGGAAACCCGTCCGGCCAACGTCGAAGGCACCGGCGCCATTCAAATCCGCCAGCTCGTCATCAACGCCCTCCGCATGCGTCCCGACCGCATCATCGTCGGCGAGGTCCGCGCCGAGGAAGCCCTGGACATGTTGCAGGCCATGAACACCGGCCACGACGGATCGCTGACCACCATTCACGCCAACACCCCGCGCGACGGGCTGAACCGCCTGGAAGTCATGGTGGGCATGGCCAGCGCCAACATGGGCATCAGGTCCATCCGCCAGCAGGTGGCCTCCGCCGTGGATCTGTTCGTGCAGGTGGCCCGCTTCAGCGACGGCGCCCGCCGGATCACCCACATCACCGAAGTGTGCGGTATGGAGCAGGACATCATCACGCTACAGGACATATTCCTGTTCGATAAGACCGGCATCGTCGAGGGCGGGCGGGTGACCGGCCGTTTCCGCGCCACCGGCATTCGTCCCAAGTTCTACGACCGGCTGAAGTCCTGCGGCATCAACCTATCGCCGCAGCTCTTTCAGACCGTGGTGGAGATCAACTGATGCCGGTTGCCGCCATCGTCTCCTTTGTCGTCGTATTCGCGCTCATCCTGATGGCCGTCAGCGTCGGGCTGAAGTTCTTCGACGAGCGGCGCAAGAAGCAGATGGCCGGCATGCTCGAGACCGCCTCCGGCGAACCGGTGATGGCCATCAGCAACCTGTTGAAGGAGATCGAGACCGACAAGCCCGGCGGCGCCAGGCAACTCCTCAAATCGCTGCATCTGTCCCACTACGCTCAGGACCAGATCCAGCAGGCCGGCCTCAACTGGCCGGCCACCCGGCTGCTGGCCGCCATGGGCCTGCTGCTCATTCCAGGCCTGGGTCTGGGGGCCCTGCTGCCGTTCCTGATGAATCGCCTCATCACCATGGTCGTTCTCGCGATCGTCCTGGCGGCCCTGCCGTATCTGTACGTGAGGCACAAGCGCAAAAAGCGCCTGGACCACCTGGAGGAGCAGTTCCCCGAGGCGCTCGACTTTCTGGCCCGCTCCATGCGCGCCGGCCACGCCTTCACCATCAGCCTGGGGATGCTGGGCGAGGAACTGGCCGATCCGCTGGGCCAGGAATTCCGCTCGCTGTTCAACGAGCAGAACCTGGGCGCGTCGCTCGATAACGCTCTGGCCAACTTCAACGCGCGCGTCCCCCTGCTCGATGTCCGCTTCTTCACCTCCTCGGTGCTGCTGCAGAAGCAGACCGGCGGGAACCTGAGCGAGATCCTTTCGCGCCTCGCTTATGTCATCCGGGAGCGCTTTCGTCTGAAGGGCCAGGTCAAGGCCGCCAGCGCGCACGGCCGTATGACCGCTTCGATCCTGACCCTCCTGCCCATCGCCACGCTCTTCGCGCTGCTGATGGTGGCGCCCGGCTACCTGCAAGGGATGGCAAAGGATCCCGATGGCAAGTTGATGATCGGCGGCGCGATCGTGGCGCAGATCCTGGGCAATTTCTTCATCAAGAAGATCATCAATATCAAGGTGTGACATGGGCGATCCACTCCTCTTCGCGGTCTGCGCGTTTCTGATGCTGCTGGTCGGGATCACGTTCGTGGGCTACAAGATGCTCTACAAGCCCGGCCGCCTGCTCCGGCAGCTTGGCAACCCCGTCCTTACCGACAGCGCCGGGGTCCGCATCCTGTCGGACGGAGCCTCCGATCCCCACAGCATCGTCACCATCCTGCACCAGATCGGCTCCAGGATGCCCAGTTCGGAGGCCGACGTCGCCACCCTGCGCTTCGAGCTCATCCGCGCGGGCTTCCGCTCCGAGAACGCCGTGGCGGTTTTCTTCGGCATCCGCATCCTGACCACCCTTGCGTGCCTGTTCCTGGCCGTCATGCTGGAGCCCAGCATGCCCCCCAATCCGGTCTTGAAAATGGGCCTCATCCTCTCCGGCTGCGGCGCGGGATGGATTATACCCAAGTTCTTCCTGGAGAAGAAGATCGCCAAGCGCCAGGACATCCTGCGCCTGTCTTTGCCGGACGCCCTCGACCTGCTGGTGGTCTCCGTCGAGGCGGGCCTGGGACTCGACCAGGCCATCCAGCACGTGGCACGCGAACTGCAAGTCAGCCATCCCCAGCTCAGCGACGAGCTCTCGCTCATCAATCTCGAGATGCGCGCCGGAAAGCGCCGGGCCGACGCCCTCCGCAACTTCGCCGACCGCACCGGGGAACCGGAAATACGCAAGCTGGTGGCCATCCTGATTCAGAACGACCGCTTCGGTACCAGCATGGGAGAATCGCTGCGCACGCATTCCGATTTCATGCGCATCGCCCGCCGGCAGCAGGCCGAGGAGCGCGCCGCCAAGGTCGGAGTGAAGCTGGTCTTTCCGATCTTCTTCTTCATCCTGCCGTCGATGCTGATCGTCGCGGCCGGCCCTGGCATTCTGCAGATCTTCAAATACCTGTTCCCGATGATGCGATCGATCGGGGGAAGCTAGAGAAAGGAGAATCGAACGATGAGTGGATCTATTATCCAAATGGCCGTCTGGCTGGCAGCCGGCGGCGCGATGCTGCTGTTCCTGAAGCGGCGCCGCGCGCGGCGAGTCCGGCTCTAACCGATTCCGCGCCCCCCCGCTGCGGCGCGGCGAGTGGCCTTCGACGGCGTCGGAGGACTGAACGGGGGATGGACGACGCTCTATACGAAAGGAGATCGAGATGGACGTGGCAATTCAAGGAGCGATTTGGCTGGGAGCGGGCGTCACGCTCGTTATGCTTCTGTCGCGCCGGCGCAGCCGTCGCGCGCTTCGGTAGGTGCGCCCATTCGGGGGTGCGGAGACGTACTCGGGCAGGCCGACTCCCCGACGGGCGCCCCGTCGGGGAGCGGCCCCGCCCGCCGCGGCCAAGCTTCCGAAACCGCGCACTAAGCCCTCGAATGGAACGGCGGGCGCGAGATCGCGCTTCGCGGGTCTTTCGCCAGCCGTGGATCAACTATGTCGATTGAGACGCTTCTCCGCAAGCAGAACCGCGACGGCGGCTGGCCCTACGTTCGCGGCGGATCGTGGACCGAGCCCACCGTCTACGCCGTGCTGGCTCTGGCGGCCTCCGGCGCGACGGCGGAGGCCGCCCGCGGTCTGGGGTGGATTCGGGCCTCGCAACGTCCGGATGGCGGCTGGCCTCCGTGCCCCGGCGTCGAACAAAGCACCTGGGTCACGGCGCTGATCGCGCTTCTTCCGCCCGAGTCGCTCGGCGAGGAACGGCACGCCCGCGGCATTGAGTGGCTTCTCGGGAGCACCGGCCGGGAGTCGACCTTCGTCTATCGCTTGCGCGAGTGGCTGATCGGAAACGCCCGCCCTCGCGAGCTGGAATTCGCCGGCTGGCCCTGGTTCCCCGAGACGGCCGCCTGGGTGGCGCCCACGGCGCTTTCGATTCTCGCGCTGGATAAGGAGTTCGGCCGCCATCCCTCGCGACGCCTGGCCGGGCGCATTGAAACCGGCCGCCACTTTCTGCTGCGCCGCGCCTGCCATGAAGGAGGCTGGAATCACGGATCGGTACGCGACTTGGCCTACGATTCGCGCCCTTACCCCGAAACCACCGGTATGGCCCTGACCGCCCTGCGCGGCGTCGAATCCCCGCAAGTCGAGCGCGCCCTGGCTGTGGCCGGCGACTTCCTGGGCCAATGCCGTTCCGCCGACGCCCTGAACTGGCTGCGCCTCGGCCTGATGGCCCACGGCCGCCTGGGCGCCGGGCAGGGCCCTCCCGAGATCGCCTTCCGCACGCTCTCGGAATCCTCGCTCTCTCTGCTGGTCGCCCAGACGCGTCAGGGCGGCGGCCCGTTCTGGAGTTGATGGATGAGCAAAGAAATGAAAAGACCGCTTGCCGGGGTGCCTTCTGGGCCACCCTCCGGGGCGCCCTCTGGGCCACCCTCCGCGCCCGCGCCGGACGGGGGTGCCACGTTTACCCGGCGCGAATGGTTCGCCGCATCGGCGGGCGCCGCGATCCTCAGCGGCTGCGCCAACCGGGCCGTTCCCCTGGTCCCTTCCACCGTTTCCATCGTACGCGCCACCGCCTACGACCAGAGCCTCTACGACACCGTGCGCCGCATCGTCGCCGAACACCAACCGGACGTGCGCGGGAAACGCGTGGTGGTCAAGCCCAACCTGGTCGAGTTCGAGCCGCAGAACGTCATCAACACCCATCCGCTGGTGGTCCACGCGGCGTGCGAGGCGTTCCGCGCCCTGGGCGCCGCCAGTGTCCGCATCGCCGAAGGGCCGGGCCACCGCCGCAACACCCTGGACTTGGCCGAGGCCGCGGGCTATTTCAAGACCGTGCCGGGCTTCGAGGATCTCTTCGTCGATCTGAACGTGGACGACGTCTCGCGGGTTCGCCCCGTGCGCCAGTTCTCGCGGATCGAGAAGCTCTACCTTCCCAATACGGTGCTGGGCGCGGACCTGCTGGTCTCGGTTCCCAAAATGAAGACGCATCACTGGGTGGGCGCGACGCTTTCGATGAAAAACCTGTTTGGCGTGGTCCCCGGCGGCGTCTTCGGATGGCCTAAAAATGCGCTGCACTGGGCCGGGATCGACGAATGCATTGCCGACCTGGATGCCGCCTGCCCGCGGCGTTTCGCCATTGTCGATGGCATCGTCGGGATGGAAGGCAATGGCCCGATTATGGGCGCGCCCCGGAAGGCCGGAGTCCTGGTGGCCGGCTCCGACCCGGTGGCCGTGGATGCCACCTGCTGTCGCGTCATGCGCATCAATCCCGATAAAATAAGGTATCTCCGGCTAGCCTCCGGAGGAGGACAATCGCACATGTGGGAAAGCGAGATCCGCCAGATCGGAGAGGAAATTCAAGCCGTGGCGGAGCCGTTCGCGTTGACCCCGGAGTTTCAAAACATCAGGCTGATCTAGAAGTCCATGCGACCTAAACCCGTCTCTTCGCGATCCCGCCCGCCGGCCGTTGCGCAGCGGCCGGATTCGGCCGGCCCCCGGTTGTCGCTGTTTTCGCGTCTGCGGAGTGGCCGCGCCGCCTACGTGTGGGCTTCCCTGCTGCTGATGGTTCCCTGTTTCTGGCAGCCGCGCGTCGAGGCGGGCGATCTTTCCAGCCACATTTATAACTCCTGGCTGACCCAGTTGGTCGAAAGCGGCCGGACCCAGGGCCTCGTGATCGTCAATCAGACCACCAACGTCCTTTTCGATCTCATACTGGGCGGCTTGTTTCGGATTCTGGGAGCCGAGGCGGCGCAGCGGATTTCCGTTTCACTGGCCGTCCTGATCTTCGTGTGGGGCGCTTTCGCCTTCGTGAAGGCCGTTTCAGGCCGGCCCTGCTGGTATCTCCTGCCCACCATCGCCATGCTGGCCTATGGGTGGGTCTTTCACATGGGGTTTTTCAATTTCTATCTCAGTCTGGGGCTGTGTTTCTGGGCCCTGGCGCTGGCATGGGATCTCCGGCCCCGTCGTGTGGCGGCCGCCGTGGCGCTGCTCGTGCCGGCCTTCGCGGCCCACGCCCTGCCGGTTGCCTGGGTGACGTGCCTCATGGTTTTCTTGTGGCTAACCCGCCGGATGGATCCGCGAAACCGCACGTATACCACCGTCGCTCTGGTGCTGCTCACGGTTCTGCTCCGCGCCGCGATCGGTCTCGCTCTGGTCTCCCGATGGTCTTTCCAGCAGATCACCCTGGTCACCGGCGCCGATCAGGTGTGGGTTTTCGACTCGAAGTACTACGCCCTGCTGGCGGCCCTGCTGCTGGTCTGGGGTCTCCTGTTTCTCGATCTGGTACACTCTTCGGGAGCGCGCCAGGTGGCCTCCAGCACCGCCTTCCAGTTCTGCGCGCTGAGCGCCGTCGGGGTTTTCATCCTTCCGACCACCGTCCTGATTCCGGGCTTCCACCACACCCTCACCTATATCGCCGAGCGTATGTCCCTGGGTGTGGGCATCTGCGTCTGCGGGCTGCTGGGAGCGGCGCGCCCGCGCGTTTTGGAGCGCTATGCGCTGCTGCTGGTGCCGCTGGTCTTTTTCGTCTTCGTCTATCGCGACGAGCGCGCCCTGAATTCCCTCGAAGATCGCATGGAGGGCGCCGTGGCCCAGCTCGCCTCCGGCCAGCGCGTGGTCAGCGCCGTGTTCGATCCCGATCTGCGCGTCAACGCCGTCGAGCACATGATCGACCGCGTCTGCCTGGGCCGCTGCTTCAGCTACGCCAATTACGAGCCTTCCACCTGGCAGTTCCGCGTGCGGGCGCTGGCGCCGAACCCGCTGGTGACCGCCAGCTACGCGGATTCCTGGCTCATGCAAACGGGGGGGTACGTGGTTAAGGAGAGCGACGTTCCGCTTTACCAGGTGTATGTGGACCGGCGCGGAAGAATGCTGATTCGAAGCCTGAGGGTGGGAATGCCATGTGGAAGCACCGCGTGGAGCGTGCTGCCGGATCTGTTGCCGAAAGGTTAGGCTGGCGCCGCGTTCTGGTCGAGGCCGCTCTGCTGGCGGCCATGGTGCTGACTTCGTCCTGGCTGTTCCGGCGCTGACTATCCCGCCAGTCCCGGCGCGCCCAGCATCACCATCAGGTTCCACACCACCAGCCCGCCATACCAGTAGGTGACCCAGCGCATCAGGTGGTCCTTTTTCGCGTACACACACACACCGCCTAAGGCCAGGGCTAACACCTTGGACAACGCAATGCCCGTCCCCGGGCCCGCACGCATCAGCATCACGATGAACGGGCTCATTTCCTTGGCCCCCAGCTTCAGTCCCACCAACGTGGTCAGGAAGTCCAGCACTTGCAGGTACACGAAGATGTATGTGGTCTCCATCCAGGAATCAGTGTAAGTGCAAGAGGGATCTTCCGAGCGTACGGTCCGTACTGCAAATTCAGTCGTTAAAGTCCCATATTTACGGACTGTTTCTGTCTGCATTCGTGCACCGGAATCCCAAAACCGGACACCCCCGCGCCGCGAAAGTGCCGCGAATGTGCCTCCTGTCCTTTAATAGCTCGGACTCGGGCATTGGACCCCGTCTTGCACCTATGAGAGCCGAGATGTTCAATGAACTCCGAATCGCCGTTCGCGGCTTGCGAAAGCAGCCGGCCTTCACCGCCGTGGCCGTCCTCACCCTGGGACTGGGTATCGCCGCCACCACCACCGTCTTCAGTTGGATCGATTCCATCCTGCTCAATCCCATCCCCGGCATCCCGAACTCCGCCGAAGTGGCGGTCCTCGAAGGCGTATCGCCCGATGGGGAACACGTCATAACCGCCCACCCCGATTTCCGCGATTACCAGCGCCAGCTCACCCTCGTTTCGGGAGTCTTAGCCTCGCACTTCATGCCGTTCACCATTGGCCGGGAGGCCGATGCCCAGCGCGTTTTCGGCGAAGCGGTATCGGCCAATTACTTCGCGGTCCTGGGTGTCAGGCCGGAGCTTGGCCGCGTGTTTCTGCCCGCGGAGGATCGCGACGATCGGGGCGCCTTTCCGCTGGCCGTGATCAGCGACCGGCTCTGGCGCAGCCGTTTCCATGGAAACCCCGGTGCGATCGGCCAGGTGGAACGCATCAACGGCCACCAGCTCACCATTGTCGGGGTGGTCCCGCCGGACTTCCAGGGCACCATGGGCGGCTTGGCCCTGGACGTCTGGGTGCCCTTGAGCCAGATCGAGGAGATGGGTGGGTTTGGCGAATGGACCGCCGGCGATCGCGGGGCGAAATGCTACGATCTCAAGGTTCGCCTGAAGCCCGGTATCGGCATCGGCCGGGCGCGCTCCGAAGTCCAGGCGGTCGCCGCCAGACTCGCCGCCACCTACCCAACCACGCACCGCGGCTTTAGCGCCACTCTTCTACCGGTGTGGCAATCGCAAAGCGGGGCGCAGTCCCTGCTGCTCAGCCCGCTGCGCATCCTGATGGCCGTCTCCTTTGTGGTGCTGTTGATCGCGTGTGCGAATGTCGCCAACCTGCTGCTGGCCCGTTCCGTGTCGCGCCAGAGGGAGTTCGGCATCCGTATCGCCATGGGCGCCAGCCGCGCCCGCCTGGTGCGGCAGTTGTTAGGCGAAGCG
>Ga0182027_10014587_pt1 | contig 10869 bp, 9 predicted proteins | sample 712E1DmetaG_FD_121300 | JGI IMG/M metagenome (GOLD analysis project Ga0182027, IMG submission 121300) | Permafrost microbial communities from Stordalen Mire, Sweden - 712E1D metaG (Illumina Assembly) | ecosystem: Environmental > Terrestrial > Soil > Wetlands > Permafrost | place: Sweden...
AACCTCGCCTCCCGTTGCGATTACGCGCTGCACCTCGGCCTGACAGAAGCTGGCATGGGGGCGAAGGGGCTGATTGCATCGACGGCTGGGCTGGCTCCGCTGCTGCTCGCCGGGATCGGCGACACGATTCGCGTCAGCCTCACTCCCAAACCGAACGGCGACCGGACGGAAGAGGTGCAGGCCGCGCAGCAGATTCTGCAATCGCTTGGCATCCGCAGCTTTATGCCGCAAGTGACGAGCTGCCCTGGATGCGGACGCACTACCAGCACATATTTTCAGGAGCTGGCCGAGCAGATCCAGAGCTATTTGCGCACCCAAATGCCCGAGTGGCGGAAGAAGTATCCCGGCGTAGAGGAACTGAAGCTGGCGGTGATGGGCTGCGTCGTCAATGGACCCGGCGAATCGAAGCACGCAAATCTGGGGATTAGCTTGCCGGGGACTTTTGAGGAGCCGAAGGCGCCGGTCTATATCGATGGGAAGCTCTCGACGACCCTCAAGGGGGATACGATTGTGGCTGAGTTCAAGCAGATCCTCGACCACTACGTCGAAAGCCATTACGGGCAGGGGGCGAAGAATAGCGAACTCGTCGGCGCGCGCTGAAGCACCCTCCCTTTCACTGCGATGGCGCGGGTTCAAATCCCATCGGGGACGCCAACAAAATAAAAGACTTATATGCTTATCCCGCATAGAGGACACTCTACGGGAACTAATCGGCGTCCATCCCTCATATCTCTCCTTTAACTTGCTGTGCGCTAATCTAGCAGTAAATCACCCCGCGAGGAGAGACCAATGCTTTTCCTGCGTCCACCTACTCAAGCAGCAGATGTACTTCAATTCGCCAGAAAGTTCAATGAAGGAATTCGGGTGGAATATAAGAGCGCCTTTGATGAAAGCGTTCGAAGGAGTACAGCCAAAATGATCTCGGCTTTGGCTAATACTCTCGGCGGGGTTGCTGTGATAGGGGTAACGACCCGAAACGGAATTCCTCAGGAGCCCATAGTGGGGTTCGACATTCCAAATGAAGAGTTGCCTCTCGTTATCGAGCAGATTTGCTTGCAAGGGATTAATCCGCCAGTTCTCCCCAAGATCACACAGGTCTTAAGTGACACTCCAGGGAGATGCTTTCTCGTTATTGAAGTAGACGCGAGCACTGAGGCACCTCACGCGATCGAAAACAGCAGGCGGGTCTATGTCCGCACAGGCAATGCAGCCAATCCTTACGACCTGGCTGACGTAGACACCATCATCGAACGATTCACGCGCCGCCGAGGTTTAGAGGAACTTCGTATTGAGTTGATTGCGCGGCAGAACGCAAGGTCGGGATACAGCCTATTGGCGGGAGCAAAACCCAAAATCGCGGTGAGCATCTGCCCTACCTTTCCTCACCGACCACTTGCGCCACGACAAGATATCTGGCAATTCACTTCCAGTGAGAGGTACCGGGGTGGTCGATTCGTCCCTGGAAATACAATCAGACGCACGAATGACGGTGTGAACGGCTCAACCGCACAGGGCATGGCATACTTGGATGTCGGACAGCATGGGAATGTATTTTGGAAAGCGATACTTGAACCGAGAATCGCATATGCTAATGTCCCCGAGTCAGTCTGCTTGCCTTTTGGCGATGCTTTCCAGTCTGTTCTGAAATGTACTGTGTGTGCTTCTCGTTTATACCGAGCAGTAAATTATCGAGGCCCGATCCAGATCGACGTGCAAATGGACAGATGTGCAGGGTCGAGTATGCCCTTTTTGCAGGACCCTTATCAAACCTTCAATTTGGAGGATTTCCGTTGTATAGAGCCAGAAGTAAGCGCCGAGTTGCAGACCAATTCAGAAAATCTCGATGCGGAGGATGATTTGATCGAGGTACTCCAAGAGTTGCTCGGTCAGTTCTGTTGGTCCTTTTGGCAACCAGAGGGACCTTTTCCCGATGAAGAATTCCGGCGATACATAGCCTTGAGCGCGAGGCAGTGGGGTTTCCGTTGAGTATCTTTATCACTCTAACGCCTGCATCGCCAAAATGAGGGTGTCGAGCTTCATTGTTGCCAGGTGCCCCAGGTCTCGCCTTTGAGACTTGAGATGCCACAAACCTCTCTTTACCACTCATTGCATCTTCCAGATTGGACGCATCTTCCGTCAGCGTGACACGGCTCAAAGTGAGTATCTTATCGATGGTATCGACGGTCCCAGTTTGACTGGAAACGCGGCTCAATTCAAATTCATATTCTCCTATTTGCGTGAACTGTGCTTCATCACCTGGTTTCAAATCATGTTCTCTCACGAATGCCGCTGGGATCGTAATCCAGAGACTGTTTCCGCGTTTTCTGAGCTTCACTGTCTTTGTAAGCATGGCCGCCTCTCAATGTAAATCGGCCATGGTCTAACTTGGATGAGTCGCGCACTTCACAATCCCCTCATTTCGAGCTAAGATTCTCCCATTCCTCCGGAGATGTTCTTCATGCGCCTGCGCACTCAGCATTGGTTCGTTCTGTTAGCTTTGGCTGCGGTCCTGCCGGCTTTGGCCGCTCGGCAAAAGGCCTGCGTCACCGCGGATGAAGCTTCCAAGATGTTAAACAAGAACATTTGCATTTCCGCGCATGTCTATGATGTGGTGCAACTTCCTGACGGAACCAGCTTCCTGGACGTGTGCACGCCTCAGACTCCGGATGAAGCCTGCCGCTTCACCATCATCAGTCTCCCGGAAGACCGCGACGAAGTCGGCGAACTGCGCAAATATCGCGATATGAACGTGCAGGTGCGCGGCATCGTTCTGTCCATGCACGGCCGCGCCGGGATGCTGCTCAGCCATTCCCGCCAGTTCAACGGCGGGCCGCCCAAATTCAAGCCCCAACCCCAAGCTCATCCGCGGGTTCAACGCGGACCAGAGCCGGCCTCCCATCAACGACCCCAACCTGCGCTCACAGGGCGGGCGGCGGGCCTTCATGAATACGCGGGATCAGGAGACTCGGACGGGTAAGTGATCTTTGTGGTTTCCCGACCTTGCGATAAAAAAGCAAAAGCAGGTCCTTCGACTCCGCTGCGCTGCGCTCAGGATGACAGGGGCACGGGGCTGTTGTTGTGATTTCATGGGTGTGCGACCTGCCCCAGTTGAACAATCCATGTGGAAACCGCTGGTTTGGATAAATGCGGCGAGTTAGCCCCCGCTGAAGCGGGGATGGCGAGTTAGCAGGTTGGCGGCGGCATCGTCAGACGCAGTTTCATCGCTGCGCGGGTCGGCTACGGCGGTGGGGAACTATTCCCTATTCCCTGTTCCCCATTTCTTCCAGCGGCGGGGCGAAGCGTGCGCCGGTCCGCAGGATTATGCCGGAGATGACCAGAGAAATCAGCGTAGCCCCCAGTCCAATCCGAAGACTCTTGGTGTGATCCGAGATGGTCCCGATAACGGTGGGCGAGAACGTATCGCCGAAGCAATGGATGCAGAAGAGATTGAACGAAATAGCCGTGGCCCGCACCGGCGCAGAGACCGAATTCACGATGGCTGCGTTCAGCGGTCCGGTATTCAGGAAGAGAAAGAACTCGGCGGCAAACAGCGCCGGAATGGCCCACGCGCGCGGCCCGAAAAACACCAGCGCGCCGCAGGGAAGGGTGAGTGTAACGCTCCAGAAGGAGAGCAGGTAAAGCGCTCGGTCATTGGTGCGCAGCCAGCGCTGCGCCAGCCAGCCGCCCACCAGCGTACCGGCAATCCCGTCCACTACCGTAATGGAGCCGACCGCAAGGCTGGCGTCGCCCACTGAGAGTCCGGCGGAGCGGTGCAGAAACGTCGGCACCCACGCCGAAATCCCGCCCATGGCAAAGGTGAGCGTCGCCAGCCCGAAGGTGGCCGTCAGAAAAGCAGGATTGCGAAACAGACCCAGTACCGTGCTGCGATTGGCTGTCGCCCGCACGTGGTCGCTGGCGCCGCGCTCCGGCTCCCGGCCAATCCACCCGTAGAGCGCCGCAATCACCAGCCCCGGAAACGCGCAAATAAAGAACGGCGCTCGCCAGCCCCACAGCGTACCCAGTTCCCCGCCCGCCAGGTAGCCCAGCGCCGCGCCCACCGGAATAGCCAGGTAAAAGATCGAGAGGATCCGGTTGCGATCCCGCTCAGGATAGAAGTCGGCCAGCACCGCAGGGGCAAAGATGCCGAACGTGGCCTCGCCCACCCCCACCAGGGCCTGGCGCGCGTAAAACGTCCAGTAGCCATGGACCCAAGCCGTCCCCAGCGTAGCCAGGCTCCACAGAACCGCGCCGGCGATAATCATCGGCTTGCGCCGATAATGATCTCCCAGCCAGCCCGTCAGTGGCGCCGCAAGCATATAAAACACAAACAGAGCCGTGGTCAGCGCGCCCATCTGCTGGTCAGTCGAGTGAAATTCCCTCTGGATCAGCGGCTGTGCGCCGGGCAGAATGTAGCGGTCAATGAAGTTGAGCAGATTCAGCCCGACGAGCAGCACCAGCGTCCCCATGGCGGGGTTGAGGCGGGGGCGAAGCGGCTGGGGCAAAGTCGGCAAGGGGCGTGATCTCGCAAAAGAAGCGAGAGTTTACACGAATATCACAATCGGCTATCGATGGCCCACTGCATTGATAGGATTCAGGCCGCCGGCCGTGGCCAGCGCGCCTCCACGGTGGTCCCGATGCCGCCGCGTGGCCGGAACTCGCCGCGCACAACGGCCCATACCGGGTTGCAGGCCTTCACCACGTCCTCCAGAACCTGGTTCACAATGTTTTCCTGGAAGATGCCCAGGTTGCGGTAACTGAAGAGATACTCCTTCAGCGATTTCAGTTCCAGGCACCGTTCGCGCGGCATGTACCGGATGGTCAGCACGCCGAAGTCCGGCAGCCCCGTTTTGGGGCAAACCGAGGTCAGTTCCGGATCGTCGATCAGAATCTCATAGCCGGGAAACTGGTTCTGCCAGGTTTCGATGGCGGGAAAGGCAAAATCGAGGCCGGCCTTGGCATGTTCGTCGGTATAGCGCGGTTCCAGAGCCATATTCCTATTGTACGGGTCCGGAGATTGGCCGGCCAGTTCCGCCACTGCGCTTCCGCCCGTGCGCATTGATCCGCACCGAATAATCTGCAATCAATTCCTATATACTGACACTGGTTACGTGAATGACTGAAGAGAGAAAGCAATCGGACCGGCTCCGGCTCTGGCTTTGGAGGGGCGCGGGCATCCTTATCGTCATCGTCTTCTTCACTGCGCGGTTCCTCATGCGCGATCAGTTGCTGGTGCGTGAAGCTCAGGTGAGCCGCCAGGAACTGGTGAACGAGGTAAGCACCAACGGCCGCGTGGAACCTGAAAACAACTACGAGTTCCATAGTCCCGTCTCCACCACCGTCAAGGCCGTCTACGTACAGCCAGGCGACCAGGCGCCTGCCGGCAAGCTGCTGGTGGTGATGGACGATGTGCAGGCGCGCGCCAGACTGGCCACCGCCGACAGCGGCGTCAAGGCGGCCCAGGCCGCGCTGTATGCGGTGACCCATAACGGAACCCAGGAACAACGCCAGATGGTGGCAGGCGACATTGCCCGCAATCGGCTGGAACGCGATCAGGCCCGCCGCGATCTGGACGCGCTGCTCAAGCTCAAATCCTCCGGCGCGGCCTCGGCCAGCGAAGTGGCGGCGGCGCAGCAACGGCTGGATGCAGCCGAAGCCAGCCTGCACGCATTCGATCAAAGCGCCAACAACCGCTACTCGCCGGCAGAGGTGGCGAGGGCGCAGGCAGAGCTTACCGGCGCGGAAGCCAATCTGGCGGCGGCGCGGCAGGTGGTGGCGCAAACCTCCATCCATGCTCCCGTGACCGGAACAATCTATAGCCTGGATGCCAGGCCCACGGAGTTTGCTGAAGAGGGTAAGCTGCTGCTGCAGATGGCTGACCTGCACCATGAGCGCGTGCGGGCCTATTTCGACGAGCCGGAGATTGGCCGGCTGGCCGTCGGCCAGAAGATCTTGATCAAATGGGACGCCAAGCCGGGCAGGCTGTGGCATGGGCACATTGTGCGCACTCCCGTAACCGTGATTACCTATGGCACGCGCAATGTGGGAGAGGTGCTGATCGGGATCGACGATGCGGACGGCGGTCTGCTGCCCGATACCAACGTCACCGTCACGGTAACCACCTCCAGCGAGCCAAACACCCTCAGCGTGCCTCGCGAAGCGCTTCACTCAGAAAACGGCAAGTCCTACGTCTACAAGGTGGTCAACGATAAGCTGGTGAAAACTGCCGTGACCATTGGAACTATCAACCTCACCCAGGTGGCCATTCTCTCCGGGCTCAACGATGGAGATTATGTGGCAACCGGAACAGCCAGCGGACAGCCCTTGCAGGAGGGCATCCCGATCAAGGTCGCACGGTGAGGCTCCTGGGTATAGCAGCAAGGAGACTGTCGGCAGCGTCACTGGCGGCAGCTATGGCGATCGCGGCCCCTGCGCCGCCCCCGCTCTCCCAAGTCAATGCAGCTTTGCAAGCCGGCGAGGCGGACAAGGCGCTTGTCCTGCTCAAGTCGCTTCCTCCATCGGATGCGGGCCTGGCCGAGGCCCACAACCTGGAATGCCGTGTGCGCCTCACGCTTGAGCAGTGGGATGCCGCCACACGCCAGTGCGAGCTGGCAGTGCGGCTGGATGGGCAGAATTCCAACTATCACTTGTGGCTAGGCCGCGCCCTGGGCGAGAAGGCTGATCGGGCCTCATTTCTCAGAGCCTATTCGCTCGCCAAGCGTGTGCGGGCAGAGTTCGAAGAGTCGGTCAGGCTGAATCCCCGCAATGCTGAAGCCCTGACCGCCCTCGGAGAGTTTTACCAGCAGGCGCCGGCTGTAGTGGGCGGCGGCATTGAAAAGGCACAGGGAATCGCCGCGCAGTTGGACAAGGTGGAACCGGCGCGCGCCCACGAACTGCGGGGCCGCATTGCCGAGGGGCGAAAAGACTACGGTACGGCCGAGCGCGAGTTTAAGCAGGCTGTTGCGGCTGGTACGCATCCCGCGCTACAGTGGACGGCCCTGGCAGGCTTTTATTCGCGCCGCCAGCGCTGGAATGAGATGGAGTCGGCACTGCACAGCGGCCTGACCGCGGCACGGCGGGACAAGCACGCCGGCGTTGCCCTCTATGACGGAGCAGGCGTGCTGGCTGAAGCCAAACGCGACCCGGCGCTGGCGGCCAAGATGCTCGAAGATTACCTTGCCTCCCCTGCAAAGTCTGAAGAAGCGCCGGCGTTTGTGGCCTACATTCGACTGGCAAGCCTGAAGGAACAACTCGGAGACAAAGACGCAGCAAAACGCGAGCGGGCGGCGGCCGTGGCGCTGGCACATGATTACAGGCCAGGGCAGGAAGCAAAACATTGACAGGAATCTCTCAGGTGAAGACAAAACACAATTCACGCAGGGCCTTGCTCTTGATCGTCGCGCTCGCTGCCGCGCCCGCGCTGCTGCCGGCACAGGTCTCGCTGGGAACCGTGGTGGACCTGGCCCAGCGCAATTCGAGCACGGTCAAGCTGGCCGAGGCGAATGTGCAGAAGGCGCAGGCAACGCTGGCGCAGACCAGGGATGTTTTTATTCCCAGCTTGACATTCGGGTCAGGACTTCCGGCAACGCCCTCTATTGGGTTCACCGGAGGCGTGCCATCGATATTGGACGCTAATGTGCAGTCGCTGGTGTTCAGTATTCCCCAAAAACACTACGTTGAAGCGGCGCGCTCTGGACTCAAGGGCGCCTCTCTCAGCCTCAAAGATACCCGCGAGCAGGTTGCGCTCGATGCCTCAACGGCTTACATCGAACTCGATATCGTGAACACCGAACTTGAAGCGGCCCGTCAGCAGGAAGCCCTTGCGGGACGGTTGGTTGAGATCGAGCAGGAACGCACCGAGTCGGGCGTCGACCCGTTGAGCGATCTGTTGCAGGCCCGGCTCACGGCGGCGCAACTCAAGCTCAAGCACCTGCAACTGGAGACGCGTGCCGCCACGCTTTCAAAGCAGCTCGCCACGCTCACCGGCTTGCCCACGGGTTCCATTCTGCCCGATCATGCCAGCATTCCCGAGATTCCCGCAGTGAAGGCTGATGAGGAAAGAAGCAAACTTACCGGCATCGAATCGGCGCAGATGATCGCACATTCCAAACAACAGACGGCAAAGGGAGACACATTGTACGGATTTCTCCCACAGATCAGTTTTGCCGGGCAGTACCTGCGCAGCACTACGCTGCTAAACAACGCAGACACGTACTACAGGTTGCCGATCCCGGTCAACAACTTCAGCTCAGGATTCTCGATTCAACTCCCTCTTTTTGACTGGGGCCAACGCGACAAAGCCAAGCAGTCAGCCGCCGAAGCGCTGCGGGCCACCGTCGAGGCAGAACAGGCCCAGCAGCAGAACGATGTGCAGATTGCCACGCTCACCGGCAGCCTGCGCGAGTTGGTTACCCTGGCCGACATTGCGAGTCTAAAACAGCAGATTGCTCATGAGCAGTTGCAGTCCGTGCTGGACCAACTGGAGTTGGGCAACGGCAGCGGAAGCGGCTCCACTGCTCAGCCGCAACTGACCCCCAAAGCCGAGCAGCAGGCCCGCATCGACGAGCGCCAGAAATACGAGGACGCGCTGGACGCTGGACTCGAACTGAGCAAAGCCCGGCTCAGCCTGCTCCGCGCCCTGGGCCACATGGACGACTGGCTGCACGAACTGCACGCTAAGTAGACCGGACCCGCAAGAGAACGGCTTGAATTCTGTCAAAATGTTAGAATAAGAGGGATGCCTATGCCCCTGAAGACACTTCTCCTGAACCCGCCCTCGTTCGAAAAATTTGACGGTGGCGCGAGCTCGCGCTGGCCGGCTACGCGCGAGATTGAGTCCTACTGGTACCCGGTTTGGCTCACCTACCCGGCCGGCCTGCTGGAGGGTTCGCGCGTGCTCGACGCCTCTCCGCACCACGTTTCCCCGGAAGAGGCCATCAAGATCTGCAAGGACTACGAGTTCCTGGTGCTGTTCACCTCCACAATGGGCTGGAAGAACGACCAGCGCCTGGCCATGGCCATCAAGGCGGCCAATCCCTCCATCCGCATCGCCTTTGTCGGCCCCCCTGTAACCACTGACCCGGACCGCGCCCTCAACGAGTGCTCCGCGCTGGACTTCATCTGCCGCCGCGAGTTCGACTACTCCGTGGTCGAGTTTGCCCAGGGCAAGCCGCTCAACGAGATCCTCGGCATCAGCTATAAGCTGAACGGCACAGTCGTCCACAACCCCGATCGGCCACAAGTCGAGGATTTGGACGCGATGCCCTGGGCAACAAAAATCTACAAGCGCGATATGGACGTCACCCGCTACAACGTTCCCTTCCTGCTCCATCCCTTCATCGCGCTCTACTCCACGCGCGGATGCCCGGCGCAATGCACCTTCTGCCTGTGGCCGCAGACGCTGAGCGGTCACGCCTGGCGCAAGCGCTCCACTGATGACGTGGCCGCCGAACTGGCTTGGGCCAAGCAGAATTTCCCCAACGTGAAGGAGTTCTTCTTCGACGACGACACGTTCAATATTCAGAAGGTCCGGACCGTCGAGTTGTGCGAGAAGCTCAAACCGCTGAACATCACCTGGAGCTGCACCTCGCGCGTCACCACCGACTACGAGACCCTCAAGGCCATGAAGGATGCTGGCTGCCGCCTGCTCATCGTGGGCTTTGAGTCGGGCGATCCGCAGATCCTCAAGAACATCAAGAAGGGCGCCACGGTTGAGCGCGCACGCGCTTTCGCCAAGGATTGCCACGATCTGGGCCTGGCCGTCCACGGCGACTTTGTCCTGGGCCTGCCCGGCGAGACCAAGGAGTCGATCCGCAACACGATCAACTTTGCCAAGTCGCTGGACGTGGAAACCATCCAGGTCTCCATCGCACACGCACTTCCCGGCACTGAGCTTTATGACTACGTCAAGGCCAACGGTTTCATGACAAATGCCACGTCCATGAGCGATGAAGGCGGCCACCAGTTGGCGCATATCGAGTATCCTGGCCTGCCCGCCGACTACGTGCTCGAAATGGTGCATCGCTTCTACGACGAGTACTTCTTCCGGCCCAAGCAGGCTCTCCGCGTGGTCTGGAAAGCGCTTTTGAATCGTGATCTGGGCCGCCTCTATGTGGAGGCTAAATCGTTCCTCAAGCTGCGCGCGCAACGCAACAAGATGGTGAAGGTTGCCCGCAGCCAACAGGCCGATCCGCCGGCACCCGCAAGCGCCGGCGCTTAGCCCCTGATCGAACAGCTTTCATCGAGGGCGGCGCATTGCGTCCGCCCTCGATTTGCATCTGATTACTCACAAGGATCATCAAGAATCCGATGGCTCACGCAAGACTATCGCCGTGGCAATACATGATCCTGTTGCTGGTTGCCGTCAGTGCCCCCCTCGGCGACTCCTGCCTCTCGCGCGGTATGACCAGTCTGCCCCCAATCTCTCTGGCCCATCCCGTCTCGCTTATCGCAGCGGTCTTCACGCCCTGGATTGCCTTTGGCATCGTGCTGCTCATTGGCTTCTTTGCCAGCTATCTCACCGCGCTCTCCTGGGCCGACCTCACTTATGTGCTCCCCGCCACGGCCTTCGGCAACGTCATCGTTGCCCTGCTCTCCCGCTTCTGGCTCCATGAGCCCATCTCGTTTCAACGCTGGGCCGGAATCGTTCTTATCACCCTCGGCGTCAGCTTCGTCGCGCAAGGGCCGTCCTTGACAGAAAGACCCGCGACTCAAGCGCCTGCGCTCGCCGAAGCAATGAAACCAGCGGTAGAAATCAAGCAGGGGCAGGCGCTATGATGATTCACTACTCTGCCGCACAACCCGGATTCTGGACCGCAGCCGCCATGATTGCCGCGGTGGTCCTCTGCTCCACCGCCGGCGAAGTCCTCACCG
>Ga0182027_10014588_pt1 | contig 10869 bp, 8 predicted proteins | sample 712E1DmetaG_FD_121300 | JGI IMG/M metagenome (GOLD analysis project Ga0182027, IMG submission 121300) | Permafrost microbial communities from Stordalen Mire, Sweden - 712E1D metaG (Illumina Assembly) | ecosystem: Environmental > Terrestrial > Soil > Wetlands > Permafrost | place: Sweden...
AGCCGCGCGTCCGCTTCCAGCGCTTCGTGCAGCGCCAGGGGCGCGAAGGTGTAGTTGCCCATGGAGGCGAGCGCGCGGGTAGGATCGCCCGGGATGGTCGTGACATTGGCAAGTGGCTTTTCTTGGGTAGAGGGATAGTTTGGGGTGTGTAGGTGGATGTAGTTTACGTAAGATCTGTTATCAGCGGTTTTGCGGATGCGATTCGGTGAAGGAAAAGTGGCGCTTGAAATGCCTATGCTCCAATGCTCGAGAGGAAGCTGACGCCGATGGAAGTGGCGGGGGCAACGGCAATGCGTCGATTGGAAAGCCAGGTGGCCTTGTTAGGTGGGCGCTGGATCGGCTGGAACTTGGCGTCGACGATCTTCTTCAGGACACATTTGCTGCTGTGGCTCTCGAAGTTGAAGGAAGAATCTCCACGGCTGAGCAAGCCTTCCTCGTCTACCAGAAGATTTGGGCTACAGAGTTGGAAACGATCAGCAGGGAATTTCTGCACGAAGCCACGATAGAGACAAGGAACACGAAGAAGAACCTTGTTTTCGACATATCGCCCATACACCTCATCATGGCTCAGATTGGTCTGCCCGGTGGCGATCTGAACCCCGCGGAGGTCACTGCACTTGCCCGGCGCATCTATACCTCGCAATCCGATATGGAGGCATGGCTTGCTGGACCGGGGACCAAGATCAGTGGTTTGGACCTGTCGCTTCTCGAAGTACTTCCACCAGAACTACTTCCATCAGAGAAATCTACCCAATTGCTCCTGCTTTTCAGGCTGCTGAGTATTCCACCGCTCCATCTCTTGGGCGACTTGTATGAGTTGGTCAGAGGCCGCCTTAGAGAAGCAACCAAGAATCTCGGGAATTGCTTCGGAGTCCCCATCAGTCCAGTTCAGCTTCCGGGAAGAAGTCTACTATTCTTCTCCTCGATGCCGCTCGATTCTCATTTTCTGGATCGGCATCCACTCGACGAGCTATTGGCAGATGAAGCCCTAACTCCGGTACAGGCGCGGCTTGGCGAGATCGCCAAGCGCGCGATGACGGCATCAGTGAGAATACCGTCGAACGGCCTTTGTCCATCCTGCGGGTATCCCCATGGAGAGATCGAGGTCCCGAAGACGGCTGTTGAGTTTCGACTCATAATGGACCAACCCGACGTCGCACGTGCAATCGGAATGCGCCACTTTCGCGAGGTCATTCAACATTGGCGCAGCCGCGCCGCGTCCAACCTTCGAGCGATGCTCAACTTCAAAGCGGTGAAGGCGCCGCATTGTTTGGTAGTTGTGGAAGGCGACAGCGAGGCGATAGCTTTGCCGATCATTGCCCTCCGCCTGAACATCCATCTTCCCAGCAACGGGATCCTGATATTCAACGCTAATGGGAAGAGCGGTGTTGAGAGACACTTCGCTGCTCATCGGGCCAACCATCCAAGTCTCGCCATGGCCTGTCTTGTCGACAAGGATGCCGAAGCATGGGCGCTGGATGCGACACGGACGATATCCAATGCTAAGGAACTCGATCGATATCTTGTCGTCTCAATCGCGCAGGGTGACTTTGAGGATCTATTTGAGCGCGCCACCGCTGTCGAAACTCTCAACTTCCTGTACCCGGGGACCCCAGCGTTCATCGAAGGAGACTTTCCGGAAACATCTAGGTTTGCGAACATCGCAAAGAAACAGCTTTGGGAAATGCGTCAGGTCGAATTTGATAAGTTGGAGTTTGCTAGGACCATCGCCCTACGCGTTCCCGCGCACAAGATCCCCTCAGAAATAAGGTCCTTCCTTGACCAGATCGTGCGGTTGGCGCTGGCGAGGTCAGATGCTATTGCTCCCGTCCGCTGATGGCAAGTTCGCGGCGGGACCGGCTCTAATACTCAGTCGCCGTGCTAATACATGGGCAGCGGTGTCCCAATTATGTATCCTCACGTTCGTTCACTCTTGCCTTACTTTTGAAATCGCGGAAGGGATCGCATCTAACGCTGCCTCAAATCGCGCATTCAATTTGACGATCTCGCGAAATCCAGTGCCTGGACCGAATTTGTCGGGGTACTGCCGAAGCACACTGCGAATAGTGTCTCGATATTCCCTGTGCATATCGGCGAGGTCGAGGTTGTTCTTATTCGTCTCAGCCGCAAGGCGCTCCAATTGGTTCAGATAATGTTCCTTTCGGGACTCGTAGAGTCGACTACGATCGCTCAGTTCATCTTGATTGCCGGAACCATTGGATACACTCATTGAGTGACACGCTTCCTCTACAGCCAGTCTGGCATCATTAATTCTACCCTCGATCTGCACAAGTAGGTTGGTACGCTGGAGACGTGTTTGTGTTTCGGCGTTGATGGCTTGCCGGACCGCCACAGTCACCTGGCGCGCATTCGAACGTGCGCGCCACCATGTTAGTATGAGTGTGAAAATGGACACCACGAGAGCGATGACGGACACTACTAACGGGTTCATCGTTTCCTCACTTTGACTGCTGCGGTCAACAGATCTGCCTGTGCCATCAACGCCATGAATGCGGTATTGGACTGGGCCTTCTTGATTCTCATCCGGGTGCGAGGATCGATCTCCTCTACGGCCCCGAGGCGCTCTTCCATCTTACGGAGGAACTGATCGACGTCAGTCTCTGTCCACTTCGAGATTTCAATTACCCTCGCGGCCCACTTGATCGCTTCATCAATCCCAGATTGGTCTTGCAGTGGGCGATTCGTGGCTTGCTCAAGCCTTTGGGCTAACTCCTCAACGAACTGCTCGTTTGTCATCTAGCGGATTCCTCCAGCCGTGTGATTATATAGTGAAGCGTACCTGAAGCGTCAGTGACCGATGGCCGTTAGAGTTTCGTTGACAGACAAGATTCCACGAGACTTTCTATCCGTTCCATGTGGCGGGCATGTACTGTCTGTGACAGTCGTCGCAGGCGACGTCAGGTCTCAAGTCAATCGCCTTGCCATTTCGAATGTAGTGAAGCGAGTGCGGAAGGCACACAGGTCGACCGCAAAGGATACAGGCCCGACCAGCCACATTTACTTGAGCACAATCCTTGGTCCGGCAGATTGTGCAAAGAAGGAGTTCGACAACTACTCCACGACTTGCAAGTTCGTCACGCAGACATGTTGCACGATCGTCAATGTTGACGAACACACGGTCTCTGGGTTCGATTCCAGAGCGCCATCGTTGGAGGAGCGGGGCGAAGAAGACAACGGTTGAACCCCGTTTCTCGTGGGGTAGGCCGCCCTTGTGGGTCAGAGCAAGGACACTTTCAGGCGCTATGCCCAGTTCGAGCGAGACCTCTTGGACCCCAAGGGGGTGCGTCATCTCATCAACCCACTTCTCCAGGTCCCGAAGGCGTATCCGAACGGAAGAGCCCAGCCGCATCACCGGGATCGCCCACTCGGCGATCAGTCGGTCGACCTGCCTAAGGGACAGCCTAAGGTGCTTGGCCGCGTCTGCTCGCGTCAAAATATCGTCCACTGCAAGGAGACTATAGACGACTATAGATGACTGGCAAGGCATAAGAGAACATCATGAGAACGAAATCCAAGGGTCAGCACAGAGGCGTGGTCGATATGGGTCCTGATGTTTTTGGAAATATGTCCACTAGCCCGGAATGCTGCGGCGCGGCTTGGTGCTCCTATCGATGCGGGCCTTGTGGAGGTCACGCATTGCCACTGCTACGAGCTGCCCGGCGAGGATGGCGCCGCGTTCGTCGAGATCGCTGACCCGCCCTTTGCGAGGATCCGCTCCACCCTACTCCAAAATCCGGGTGAAAGGCCTTCGCGGCCGGGGGCAGATCCCGCCTCCCCTCAAGGGGTGCCCCAGTGACCAACTGCGCTGGGAACTCGCACAAACCAAAACCTGACGATTCGGACGATATTCCGATTTGACAATCTGCCCAAGCTCTGCCTAACATAAATAGCGTCATGCTTCAATGAATATAGCCCTTCGCGTCTCCGATATGTCCAAGCTGCTCCCATTCCTTCTTGCCATCGCCATCGCCATTGGCGCCACCTTCGCCATTCTCAACCTGAACCACCGCATTGCGGCCCTCAAAGACAAGGTCAAGGTTCTTGAGGACCAGGTCTGTTACGCCAAAGACATGTGCCCAGCCTTCCGAACCATGATCAATACTCCTCCAGATCAAACCGGCTATCTCTATGCACTGCCACCATCCTGTTGGGCAACGCAGTGATGCGCGGCAAACTGGCACCAAGTCCCTTGATGGCACCCCTGGTGTCATTTCTCTTTGCTTGCACCAACAGCGGACCAACCCACACCTCAGACGCCTCGTCTAACACACTGGACCAACCGATTTCTGTCGGCGGCGGGCCCGACCGCAACAACCAGTATCCATTTGTTGTCATGGTGTACACCCTGCTTCCGGACAGCGACTGGATGCTATGCTCAGGTACGAAAATCTCCTGCCATGAGATCCTCACTGCGGCTCATTGTGTCTGCGCACAACATCTCGGTCCCTTTGACTCGTCCTATTGTGCCTCGCGGAGCACGGTGTATTTCGACCCTCCCGGCTTGAATCGCATCCAGGTTGAAGGCACGGTAGAATTCCCGAAGGGGCTCATCACGCTCACCTACACCTACGACGAGAGAAAGAACCTGCTGCTGTCGGCCGCTCAAAATGACCTAGCGGTCATTCATCTTCCGGGCACCTACGACCACCTAGCCACGAATGCAATTCTCTCATCGGCGCCCCCACAGATGGGCGACCAAGTGACAATAGCTGGCTACGGCACCTCCTCCTGTCGGCCAAGTGAATCGGCATCTCCCGGCGACCACTCCCGACACATAGGTTACAATCATCTCATTCCATTCGATGGCCCTCCTGAATACCTTGACGAACTTCAAATAGCCCGCACCTTCCCTCCAGGAGACGCTTCTGCGATCCCTCTGCACGGTGATTCCGGAGGACCACTTCTCTCCGCTCAGGACGGCCTCACTATCTTTGGAGTGGCGTCCAGCGGTACGTGTGCCGATGTTGGTCCGGACGGCCGCCCCATTCCCGACGGCGGAGTCCCCGTTTCCGGCGGGGACATTCTAGGAGAAGCCCGATATGCTCGCGTGGACACGAACTCAGCAAGACAGTGGATTGAGGGAGCAATCACGCCATGTATTGGCTCCGTCTCCTGCTCCGACGGTGTCCAGAATGGCGACGAAGCTGGCATCGACTGCGGTGGCAGCAAGTGCCCGCCCTGCCACCCTTGCGGCCTTATAGAGGTGTGCAACAACGGCAAGGACGACAATTGCGATGGCCAAGTGGACTGTGCCGATTGGTACTGTGAGAATGATCCCTACTGTGTTGGTATCCGCTGTGGCGATGGGCTGCAGAATCAAGGGGAAACAGGTATTGACTGCGGCGGCCCTTGTTCCCCCTGTCCCGCGACCTGCACGGATGGCATAAAGAATCAAGGGGAAACAGTCACTGACTGCGGTGGGCCATGTGTTGGACTACTCGGCTACTGTCCCAACGGTCCCGGCTCCGACGGCTGGTATTGCGGCGACTCGTCGCGAGGTCAGCGAACGGACAGTCTCTACTACTGCGCAAAAGGCAAATGGGACACGTCGAGAACAGTCAATTGCGGTTCAGCCGGGTGTAAGCAGGCCAGTATTTGCGAGAACGATTCATGCGATGTTGCCGCGGTCTGTGGCAACTTGAACTGCGAGACAAACAAGGGAGAGAGCTGCTCGACTTGCCTGGCTGACTGTCAGGTTGCTGCTCCGGTGCTGGGGGCCACATCAGTTGGAACGGCGGCCGTAGAGCTAAGGTGGAATGGAGTAGCTTGCGGCAACAGATATCGTGTGAAGGTATGCTCGGACGCGTTGATGGCTGCCGGTTCGTGCATCACATGTGCTGGCTCAGCTACGGGAACATGCGAGCTATCGCACGGCGATGGAACGGTGATTGCAATCGACCGTAGCCAGCTTGCTGGAAGCGCGTATTGGTACTGGCAGGCTTCGGCAATCGGCCAACCGGAGACGTATCATTGGGGCCCGTGGTCCGCGCAAGGGTCATTCAATCTCCCGTATGGTGGGGGTGGAGGTGTCGGGGGCGGAGGTGGTGGTGCGGGCGGGGCTGGTGGTAATGGTAGCTGTAGCAAATGCGTACTAGGCGATCAATCCTGTGTCGACGAGTACACATCAGAGACTTGCACAACAACGGCGGGATGTAATGCGTGGTCGGTAGCCCCTTGCCCGCAGACCCCTGTGCGCTCGCACTGCAAGCCGGGAAGTGGATGCGTCCAGTGTGGCTCGATTCTTCAGGATTGCTGCCCGAGCGGTCTAGCGTGCGGCGATTCCCTTGAGTGCCAAGCGGGATCCTGTCTTCCTGGACCGGGCGGCGCCGGCGGCTCTGGTGGAACCAGCGACACTGGGGGCGCAGGCGCCATAGGGGGCCAAGGTGGCTCCGGCGGACTAGGTGGTTCTATCGCCCCGCCGTGTGGCAACCAGGACCAACCGTGCTGCGTTCCGGGAGTTCCGGATCCGTGCGTCAGGAGTGGTCTGGCCTGCGTGCTCAGCTTCTGTCGTCTCTGTGGTGCGCAAAATGGGTCGCCGTGCTGCTCGGGTTCGAAATGTACCAACGGATTGTCTTGCTCGGCCGGTATCTGTAGCACGATTGACACGCCTCAACTTGATGCAGGTACCGGCTCCGGTGGTGTTGGTGGTACTGGCGGAGCTGCTAGCGGAGCTGGTGGAGTTGGCGCCGACATTGGAGCTGGTGGTGCGCCTCCGCCTGGCGGCACCGGGGGGACTACGAGCCTTGCCGGGGGTAGTGGTTCAGGCGGCGTCAATTCGGTGGGAGGCCAGGGTGGGCTTGGAGGAGCCGGCGGAAGTGGTAGCGCAGATTCGCCCGACGCATCCCCCGACGGCCCAAGCGCCGGTATCGATGCACCTACCGATTCGCCGATCACGTTGGCGAACATCTTGCAGAACCCTGGGTTTGAAGATGGACAGCAATACTGGGATTGGTGGCAACCCACGAGCTGCTTGGCGGGCTGTTCTGGTGCAACTCTCGATTGCCAGGCCCAATGTGTACCAACTGTTACATCTGGCGCAGGACACTCCGGGAATATGGGTATTCAGCTCGTGACAACGAAGACATCAAATTGCACGAACTGTTTTCTCTACCAGCCTGCGCTGACTGTTTTGAAGGGTAAGAGTTACAGGATATCCTTTTGGGCTCGTACCACCGATGAAACGCACATTGGCGTGGGGGTTCGCGAACATTGTGGTTGCCCCGATCTATGGAATGCTGCACGGCCATCTTGTCCGCCAACCTCAGGTACGTGCTCACCCGGGACAGCATGTTGCTATGAACCTTACTGGTCATACGCCAGCGGTGGAACGTGCAGTTCAACGTGTTTCGAGGCCGGAGGCAATGCGTTTATCGCGCTGACGATGGACGGCACATGGCACCAATACACGGTAACAACCAGCCTTCTAGGTATTGCCGGGACAGACCAATCCAGAAGTGACGCTAAGCTCTCCCTCGCATTCTCTCAAAGTATCGGCACTGTATACATTGACGATTTGGAAATGGTTGAGCTGCCCTGAGTAGCTGTTCGCCTTGGAGGGTAGTGGGTGGTGCTGTTTGGACACCTCATCGAAAGAGATTGCACGCAAAGAAACCGCCGACAACATGGTCGACGGTGTTCTTCTCGGCGGTAACTTCAGTTCGACCGGTTGACAGCAGGTTGCCGCAACGATGGCAAAACCTGAAGATCCGTAGCCATCGCTGGCAACAGATGGAATCCGATTGCTTGCGAGGGTTAAGCCAGTTTTCCGGTATTTGCTGGCAATTTACGAAGTAGCCCCAACCGGATTTGAACTCCTGTACCCAACGAGCGGCTGTGCGGTCCGGACGAACAGGCCAGACCGCGAATTCCGCTTCGTGCGGAGCTAATACTGGAAGAAGAGAGGATTGAGCACCAACCTCACGTATGGAAGTCGAAGCGATGGGCAGTTCGACAGGCTACGCCTTGTCGTGGCTGAAGAGAGAAATGTAACCACCTCTGCCTTCTCAATCACGCTTTACATAAGTAGTGACCCTTTGCGCGCAAATCTCGCGGGCTCTGTACTCCATCTCGGGGAAAAGCACGGCCTCGTAGATACCCGATCTGCGTAACTCCTGGATCAAAGCTCGCTTCGCCCCGGCAGGAACGGCTAGGGCTGCCAGTGAGTCTGATTCGGAGATCTGTTCTAGCGGCATGGCCGGAATTGCCTGGCGACCCTCGAGAAGTTTCCCACCGTGGAAGGTAAACATGCCATGTTGCGCGATGAGCCGAGGGTTCAGCTTCGGGGGGCGAAGTGCAATTACAGTGGACAGATGCCTGGTCAGATCCTCATCGAGCTCGTCCGATATCATACCAGTCACCGCGTTGCGATATCTCGACGTCTTCCGGCGATGGCTCAACGATTGGATTTCGTGTGGGCGGCCCATCGCGTCCACCTGCTGGAATGGATCCGATTCGACTGCAGCGCAGTCAATTCCATTCAGGCTAACCGCACCGGGGAAAAGCTGCCTCGATGCTGCCGCCAGACGCAAGACCAGACTCTGCCAGTTGTGCGACTCTATCTGAGCAGTAAGAAGAGGCGTGAGGACGTTCGTCGACTCCACCCACAAATACGCGGGATTCAGAATGTATACAGTCCCGTCCTCGTCAATGCGCTCGGAGACCGCGAAGTAGAGCGCAACCAGGAAACTCGCAGTCCAATCCAGGAGCCGCGTCGGAATGGAGTAGTGCTGCATCAGGGTCAGCCACTCGAATTCGGATCGATGCTCTGTTCTCATCTCTGCGAACTCGCGAATGAAGTCGCGAAACAGTCCAGCCTCGTCGATTACGCGACCCCAATTGGGACCCTGGCGGAAGACACTGGGGAGGAGTGCGAACCTCTCGCTTGAGTGACCACGAAACCACAGCTCCGGAAGAAGCGGAGCCCAGCCTTTGATCGCAGCTAGTCCCTCAGAGACCGTTTCGACCTTTCCGATCGTGAACTTAGAAGACTCAGTTCCATCTGGCGGCACGAGCAGATTCCAGCACGGTCGGTGTCGGTACGCAAGAGGGGACCATAGTTTCTCGCAAGGCATCCTGAATCGAAGAGGTTTTGGTCCGTCAGCTCGCCCCTACCCTCTCCAAATGCCGAAGCTTGCCTCGATCTCCGCCGACCCAGGCTTGGCGCTTGGCGGGGAAGGATCGGCTGGCCGAAATAACCGATTTCCTGTCTTCAATCGGCGTCACCCGAACACTCGGCCAGTCGTGGGTCGAACTGGCACCGAACCTCGAACCGTATGCCGCTCCATGCCGGGCTCCCCGTCGATCCTGAAGTTGCCGAATTGGTGGGCGATATCCGGATCGGTCCCTCGCCAACCAACCTCCCAGCACCGGACAGGGCCGCGTGTTCGCGTGTTGACGTTGACGGGTGGGGGCTAAGTGGCTAGAATTATGGAGCTTGGATTCACTGAGGGCCGCCAACTCTGCGGCCGGGGAAATAATCCCCTCTGGAGTCGAACACACAATGTGGATCCTGAAGTTCATCTCGGGCAAGTACCAAGGGGGCGAATTTCCCCTCCGGCCCAACTGTGAGATGATCATCGGCCGGTCGTCCGACCTCGACATAGTTTTGGCTGAGGAGATGGTTTCGCGCAGGCACGCCAAGATCTCTACTGACGCCAATTCGGTTTCGATCCAAGACCTTGGCTCGACGAACGGAACCTTCGTAAATGGGGAGAATATCCGCTCAACTGGCCTCAAGGAAGACGACCGGATTCTGGTGGGTACCTCGATCATAGAGCTGGTCACGGCGAGCGGCGAAATACCGATTCCCTCTTCGTCCAAGCATTCGACCTCCGAGGATGCGGGCGCCCGCGAACGGCCGGCTCAGTTTCTCTGTCTCAACTGCTGGGACATCATGGCCTCTCCGCCAAATGAATGTCCCGAATGCCACGCCAAAGCCCCGGGTGGCGGCTGGAAGACACTTCCATATCAATTCACACGGCGCTTCGCATTCAAGAGGCAACTTGGACGAGGGGGAATGGGGGCGGTGTTTCTGGCAGAAGACGGCGATGCACCGCCCGCCTCCAACAACTTGGTTGCGATAAAGGTAGCCCAATCCAAAGGGGCGCAACAGGCCAGCGATCCCATTCAGGGATTCTTCCCCCAAGAGGTCAAATACAGCCATAGGCTTAGCGACTACCAAGAGGAGAAGGACGAAAGGGCAATGTATCTCTTTATCCAAACCCTTCTATGGGAGGCCGGATCGCCTGCTTGCCCTCCCTACTTGGTGATGGAATACCTAGCTTCGGCCGACGGATGGGAAACCCTGGAACAGTATATTCAGCGAATTCACAATAATACTGATGATCCTGCGGAGACACCAGCGACAGCCCAGATTGGGCTCGCCGTCCTTCAAGGCGTGATTGCCTTGGAGAAGGAGGGCATAGTACATAGAGACCTCAAGCCTGCGAACATCTTCATTCGTAGAATGGGAGACCGATTTGATGCGAAGATCGGTGATCTGGGAATTGCAACCGACGCGCGACAACACACGAGTGGCACCGTCGAGGCGCCTGGCGAGTCAAGGGTATTTAACCTGACAGAAGATGTGGTGAAACCCGTTGGCAAGATTGGCACCCTCGGCTACATGAGTCCAGAACAGTGTAACTACCAACATCTCACGTGTCGGTCAGACATCTTTTCGCTTGGATCAGTTCTCTGGCAGACTGCCACAGGCCGCTGGGTAGAGGGATAGTTTGGGGTGTGTAGGTGGATGTAGTTTACGTAAGATCTGTTATCAGCGGTTTTGCGGATGTGATTCGGTGAAGGAAAAGTGGCGCTTGAAATGCCTATGCTCCGAAGTGGGTGAGG
>Ga0182027_10014589_pt1 | contig 10868 bp, 4 predicted proteins | sample 712E1DmetaG_FD_121300 | JGI IMG/M metagenome (GOLD analysis project Ga0182027, IMG submission 121300) | Permafrost microbial communities from Stordalen Mire, Sweden - 712E1D metaG (Illumina Assembly) | ecosystem: Environmental > Terrestrial > Soil > Wetlands > Permafrost | place: Sweden...
CCGTAATGGACGGTTTTGAAGCTACACGAAACATCCGGGAGGGGCTGCAAAACGGGACCCTCCCGATCATTGCCATGACGGCCCATGTCATGGAATCGGACAGACAGAGCTGCTTTCAGGCAGGCATGAATGACTATGTCCCGAAACCGATAGATCCGGACCAGCTTATCGCCACAATAACCTACTGGACCAAAACCCGTGTGGGGACACCCCCTGTGGCACAAAAGAGTGAGAAGCCCCGGCCCACAATAACGTATGAGCTCCCTGATAGCCTGCGGGGAGTCAACATTGAAACAGCTCTGAAGAGAATGTCAGGAAACAAACAATTATTGATTAAGCTCCTTCTTGTCTTTGCGGACAATTACGCCGGGGCAGCACGGAAGATACGCAAAGCCCTGATTGATGAGGACATTGATCTTGCCCAACGCCTGACCCACGGTCTTAAGGGCATATCGGGAAACCTCTCTGCCAACGAGATTTTTATTGCTTCACGGGATTTGGAGATAGTAATTAAAAAAGACGGTAAGGGGGAACGTGTTGATATCTGCCTTACGAAACTGGAGAAGGCGCTCAAAAAAGTAACAAAAGCCGTAAAAACGCTTCCCGCGAAAAATAACGCGCAGAAAGAACCGACAGATTTTCAAGAAAAAGCTCTCCCGGACCCGGAGAAAATAGCGCCAATTCTCATAGAAGTACACCATCTTCTCAACAAAAACAGTCTTACTGCCCGAAAAAAGTTTATGGCCCTTAAAAGACAATTCAATGAGGGAGAACCGGGAACGCTCCTCCTGGAACAGCTTGAAGACGCCTTGAACAGGATGGATTTTGAAAGCGCCCGAAAGCATATTTCGTCTATGGCAACAATGCTCAAGATAGAGCTGCAATAGTTAAGGAGACCCAATGGAAGACAAGAAACAAACCATTCTGATCGTCGATGACGAACCGGGAAATATTGAAATTCTCAATGAAACACTGGGGGGCAACTACGAGATACTCTTTGCCGTAAGCGGGAAAGAGGCCTTGCAGATTGCAACACGTCAGGTCCCCGATATGATCATTCTGGATATTGTCATGCCTGTGATGAGCGGCTATGAGGTCTTACAAAACCTCAAACAGGACCCGTGGCTCAAAGAGATACCCGTTGTCTTCATTACCACCCTTGATCAGGAAGACCAGGAAACAAAAGGACTGGCGCTGGGGGCTGTAGATTATATTCCGAAGCCTTTCAACCCTGTCATTGTGAAACTCCGGGTAAAAACGCAAATGGAGCTGAAACTGCAGCGGGACGTCCTTATACAGCGTAACGAGGAACTCCGGAAAACCCTGCTGAAGGTCAAGACATTAAGCGGATTACTCCCTATCTGCGCGTCGTGCAAGAAGATACGCAACGATCAGGGGTACTGGACACAGTTGGAGAGCTATATCAGCGAACATTCAGAGGCAGAATTTACCCATAGCTGCTGCCCGGAATGCATGAAAAAATTATACCCGGAGTTGTACTCAAACACGTATGGCGATAAAGGTGAAAAAATATAGAGAGTAAGCGGCCTCTTTTTAAAGAGACTGGGGAAGTCAGGCGCAATAGGGCAAAGGCAGATGGAGGAGACACTATCATTAACCTGAAACCGATCTTTCATACAATGATTACCCCGCCGGTATTCGCCGACGAACATAAGACGCATACTGCCCGGCTGCTTTACATGGTCCTGTGGACATATATGCTGGCGGCCCCGTTTGTGATACTGATCAGTATCGCCCTGCCGGAGACGCTCACACGATGGATATTATTTAACGGAGTAATCTACGCTACGGTCCCAATCCTCCTTGGCCTGGTCCGGCGAGGTCATACAAGGCTGGCAAGTTATCTGGCAATATTGGAACCATGGGGAATATTTACGGTCCTTGCATTTATTGCCGGAGGTATGCACTCTCCCGCTGTCTCGATTTACCCTGTCATTATCTTCATCGCTGGGTTGATACTGGGAACACGAGCAGCCATCATCACTGCCGGGATATGCGGCCTCACAGGGCTCGGCCTGATCTTTGCCGAAAGGGCCGATATTCTTCCTGCGGGCCCGCTCCCCCACACCTCGGTTTCGCTGTGGTTGATTAACGTGGGACTTCTGGCCGTTGTTGTCGGCATCCAATATGTCGCCACCCATACCATACAACAGGCTTTGCAAAAAGCGCATCAGGAGCTTACAGAGAAAAGATGGGCCAATGAGGCGCTTTACGATAGTGAAATCCGTTTTTACAACCTCTTTATGGATTCAATTGAAGGGATCTGTTTGTTCAAATTTGTCTACGATAAACAGGGTATTGCGGTAAATTACGAAATCCTCGATATTAATCCCCAGTTTGAAAAAAATACGGACCTCAGGAGAAAAGATGTTGTCCATAAACTTGCTACTGAAGTATACGGCACGTCCGAATCTCCTTATCTGACAGAATATGTGGTTGCCGCAGAAACAGACACGCCTTACCATTTTGAAACGTTCTTTGCTCCCATAAACAAACACTTTTATGTTTCCGTTTCAACCACAGGAAAAAACCAATTTGCAGCTATCTTTGTTGACATCACCGAGCGTAAAAAAACAGAGGAGGCCCTGAGGACAAGCGAAGAGCGCTTCAAACGATTGGTCGAGTCGGTAACCGACTACATCTATACAGTAAAGATCGAAGACGGTTATCCGGTTGCCACACTGCACGGTCCGGGCTGTATAGCGGTAGCGGGCTATTCATCAGAAGAATACGGCGCCGACCCGGACCTCTGGTATCGGATTATTCACGAGGAAGACAGGCGGGCTGTAATAGATCAGACCATTAGGGTGGCGGCGGGAGAAGAAGTATCGTCTCTCGAACACCGCATTATTCATAAAGACGGCACTGTCCGGTGGGTGAAGAATACTCCGGCGCCACGATACAATCAGGAAGGACGTCTCATTACCTATGACGGCTTGATAGCCGATATCACCGAGCGTAAAGAGGCAGAGGAAGCCCTTCGTGTAAGCGAGGAACGTTTCAAGACAGAATATCAGGGCAGCCCTATCGCCAAATTCACATGGGAAAAGAAAGGGAACGAGTTTGTGCTGACAAACTACAATGACGCGGCGAATATGATAACCAGAGAGAAAGTCGTCAAGTATGTCGGGAAAACGGCCGGTGAGATGTATTCGGATAGGCAGGACATATTGGATGATCTTCATCAATGCTATACAGAAAAAAGAATTATTAAAAAAGAAATACAATCTCAGCATTTTCTGCCAGGCAGGCTTGCGGCATTGACTTACGCCTTTGTCCCTCCAAAACTTGTTATCGTTCACGCGGAAGACATCACCGAGCGCAAAGAAGCGGAACAAAAACTTCTTGAATCGGAAGAACGGTACAGAACAGCCATTGAATATTCGAACGACGGAGTAAGCCTCGTAAAAGAAGGCAAACACATCTATGTCAATAAAAAGTACCTGGAAATATTCGGCTATGATAACCCTGAGGATGTCATAGGAAAACCGAGCGCCCTTGTTGTACACCCTGATTATCGTGAGGAACAAAAAGAATATCGCCGAAGAAGACAGGAAGGGGGGGTAGCACCGGAACGATTTGAATTCAAGGGAATCAAAAAGGATGGCACAGAGATATTTATTGAGGCCTCCCTCGCAAAAATAGTTTACCGGGGAGAACAGGTTTTGTTTGTCTTTTCAAGAGACATCACGGAGCGCAAGCAGGCGGAAGAGGCGCTGTTGAAATTAAATGCCGAACTGGAAAATAGAGTTGTCGAGCGAACATCCGAACTGATGGACCTTTACAACAACGCGCCCTGCGGATATCACTCACTTGACGAGAATGGTCATTTCATACTCATCAATGATACAGAGCTGAACATGTTTGGATTCGAGCGCAAAGAACTCATTGGCGGGGGATTTGCCGATATACTCACGCCGGAAAGTGCAAAAACGTTTGAAGAGAACTTTCCTGTTTTCAAAGAACAGGGCTTGGCCAAAAACCATGAATTTGACATCATCAGGAAAAACGGGGCCATCCTTCCGATACTGGTGAACTCCACTGCCATGAGAGATGTTTCGGGAAAATATTTCTATTCGCGATCTACCATTCTGGATAACTCTGAGTATAAAAAAACGGAAAAAGAAATCCATACGCTGAACGAAGAACTGGAAGCCAGGGCGCAAAAATTGCAATCCATTAATAAGGAACTTGAATCCTTCACCTATTCCATATCCCACGATCTGAAAGCGCCCCTGCGCGGTATAGAAGGCTACAGCGCGTTATTGCTGGAAGATTACGCCGACAAACTCGACGCCGATGGACGCACTTTCCTCCATACCATCCGCAGCGGAACGGTGCATATGAGCCAGCTCATCGATGATCTCCTGGCATATTCCCGGCTTGAACGTCGCACCCTTATACCCGATAATATTTTAATCCCTTTGTTCGTCGAGAAATTACTTCTCAGCCATGCCGATGAAATTGGGTCCCGCAATATTACGCTCAGAGTGGCGCTCCTCGAAGTAGTCCTGCACGTTGATGCGGATGGACTCGGCGTGGCGCTTCGCAACCTCATCGAGAACGCCTTCAAATTTACCCGGGATGTACCCGCGCCGATGATTGCAATTGCTTGTAATGTGACCGAAGAAAAGTTTATTATATGGGTGAAGGATAATGGGATCGGTTTTGATATGGCTTACCATGACAAAATATTCGAGGTATTTCACCGTCTGCAGAATTCCGAGGGGTATTCCGGCACCGGTATCGGTCTCGCTATGGCACGAAAGGCTGCGGAACGCATGGGTGGACGCCTGTGGGCCGAAAGCAAGCCCGGCAAAGGCGCCACCTTCTATATGGAAATCCCGCGATGAACAATAGAAAATGGGGAACTATTAGTAATTTTACATTTTACGTTTTGCATTTTGCATGCGCGAAGCGTATGAACGTTGGTGATTAATATATGAAAGTCCTCTATGTGGAAGATAATTCATCTGATGCCGATCTTCTGAAGCGGGCCTTGTCCCGGACAGCGCCCCATATCATCCTGGAATGGGTGACAACCTGCAAAGATGCCCTTGCAAAGCTTGAGGCATGTTCGCCTGATCGTCCGCTCTATGATGTGCTCCTTACTGATATTGAATTGCCTGACGGTGAGGGTATTTCTCTCATACCTTATCTTCATGAACATAACCTTCCCATGGCCGCCGTTATCATCACGGGCATGGGAAGTGAAGAGGCCGCTGTAATTGCCCTGAAAACCGGTATCAGCGACTACATAGCCAAACGCGACGACTATCTCTCCCGTCTGCCCGATATACTTGAAACAGCGCTGCATCGCTACCGGACAGAGAATGTCCTCCATTCACGACCATTGCATGTGCTTTATGCCGAACACGATGTTTCAGATAGCGACACGACAACACTCCACTTTGCACGATACGCGCCCTACATGCATTTAGAAATTGTTCATTCCGCTGACGATGTTCTGAAGAAAATGCCGTCTTCGGAAAAACAAAATACAGATGCTCAGAACGTGTGCGATGTCCTTCTTGTCGACTACCACCTTCCGGATATGAACGCTATTGGGCTTTTAAAAGAGCTTCTTGAGGCCCGCCGTCTTGACCTTCCTATTGTTATCGTTGCCGGTCATGGAAATGAAGAGAGCGTGATTCAGGCATTTCGTATCGGCGCTATGGATTATGTTGTAAAACATCCCGGCTATCTTCATAAACTCACCGGCATCCTGGAAAACGCTTTTCATCGGGCACAGTTGGCACGCGAACAGAAGGCCCTGAAGGCGAGTGAGGAATACTTTCGTTCCCTTATAGAAAACGCTTCCGATATTATCGTGGTTATCGACCGTGCCGGCGCCATGAGTTACGTGAGTCCATCAATAGAACGATCATTGGGGTTTACGCCTGAAGAAATGATAAAAGCAAATATTGTTGATTTTATTCATCCCGATGACTATCCTACTGCTTTACGTGCTATAGCAGAAACAATGCCTAATCCGGGTGTTACAGGACCCACGATCGAGCTACGCATCCGCCATAAAGAAGGACCGTGGCGCTATATGGAGGTAATCGGTAAAGGCCTGAAGGACCCTTCGGGACAACTCATCGTTGCGGTCAACATGAGGGACATTACACAGCGTAAAGAAGAGGAAGAAAAATTATTCGAATCAGAGGAACGATACAGAACGGCCATAGAATACTCCAACGACGGTGTAGCGCTTGTCAAAGGAGACGAACATATCTATGTGAATCAAAAATTTCTGGACATATTCGGCTATGATAAACCGGAAGAAATTATAGGGACGTCAACATATCTCATAGCCCATCCTGACGATCGGCCCATGATTATCGAATATAACCGGAAAAGGCAACGGAGTGAAGCCGCTCCCTCGCAATACACCTTCAAGGGGATCAAAAAGGACGGCACGATACGCTATATTCACGTTTCAGTGGCGGCGATGCTTCTTAGGGGCGAGCCGGTCAGTTTTGCCTTTTTGAGGGACATCACAGAGCACAGGCTTGCCGAGCAGAAGATCCTCGAATCGGAGCAGTCGCTCCAGGCAATCCTCATGGCCTCCCCGATAGGCATCGGCCGGGTAAAAGACAGAGTCATTGATTGGGTAAACGAGTCTATGTACCGGATGTCCGGTTATACCCCGGAAGAAGTGAAAGGAAAGAGCGTACAGCTTTTTTATGAAAGCGAGGAAGAATACGAGAGGGTCGGGAAGGTCATCTACCTGGAAGGTCAGGTCGAAGCAAAACTCAGGAAAAAAGATGGCGAGGTCAGACACGCCTTTGTGCAGATATCCCCGACAGATAGCACTTCCTTCATCTTTACCGTTACCGATATGACTCGGCAAAAAGAGGCTGAAAGGGCCCTTAGAAAAAGCGATGTGCTGTTCCGCACATTAGTAGAAAAATCATCGGAAATCCTCATGATCGGGAACGCTGAGCGCAAGCGCACATACGTATCGCCGAATATAACCAAAATCCTCGGATATTCCGTTGAGGAGTTTCTCGCCGGAAGCTGGCCCGATTTCATCCATCCTGATTCAGTGCGCTTAGGAGAGTCCGCGCACTCTTGGGTCCTGGAACATCCCGGTGAATCGGTAACATTCGAAGCGAAGAACCGCCACAAAGACGGCAGCTGGCGATGGTTTGAATGCACGGCGTGCAATCTACTGGACGAGTCGAACGTCAGCTCAATGGTAATGAACCTCAAGGATATCACCGAACGAAAAATGGCCGAAGAAGCCCTCCAGGAATCGGAGGCAAAATATCGTACTGTCGTCGAAAATTCTCTCGTCGGTTTTTACATCATACAGGACAATCTCTTTCGATTTGTCAACAAAAGGCTTTGCGAAATATTAGGATACACCTACGAGGAGATTGTAGACAAGATAAGTCCCATTGACAGTGCTCATCCTGAAGATAGAAAGATAGTGGAAAATAATATTCATAAACGCCTGACGGGTCAGATAGATAATATCGAATATACATTCAGGACACTGAAAAAAGACAGCGAGGTTATTAATCTGAAGGTCCTCGGGAACTTCACAACATACAATGGTCGGCCTGCTATTACAGGAACTGTTATCGATATTACCAGAGAAAAGACCCTGGAGTCACAGCTCCGTCAGGCACAGAAAATGGAGGCCATCGGTACGTTGGCAGGGGGTGTTGCCCATGATTTTAACAACATCCTTACCGCCCTGACAGGGTATGGGACCCTCATTCAGTTGAAACTGGATAAGGAAAATCCTCTGCGGCGCTATGTGGACCAGATATTATCGGCTTCCCTGAAGGGGGCCAATCTCACCAGGAGCCTTCTGGCTTTCAGCAGAAAACAACCGATAACCCTTAATCCGGTCAATCTAAACAGTCTTATCAAAGGAACAGAAAAACTTTTAAAACGACTCCTCACCGAGGATATTATTTTGAAGACCGTTCTTGCTTCAGAGGACATCATGCTCATGGCTGATTCAACACAGATCGACCAGATCCTTTTCAACCTTGTCACCAACGCGCGGGACGCCATGCCAAAAGGGGGATCACTCACTGTTGAGACAAAAACAATAGTACTGGACAGGAAGTTTGTGACAATCCACGGTTTTGGCGAACCGGGAAAATATGCCCTTTTATCCATCTCAGACACAGGCACAGGTATGGACGCGGCAGTGAAAGAACACATCTTTGATCCCTTCTTCACCACAAAGGAAGTAGGGAAAGGGACCGGGCTTGGTCTCTCCACAATTTACGGCATCGTAAAGCAACATAACGGATACATAACCGTATACAGCGAACCTGATATGGGCACAACATTCCGTATTTACCTCCCCTTGACCAATGCGGTTGTTGAAACCGATGTATCTTCTTCAGTATCTATCAGGGGAGGAGCAGAGACCATCCTTGTCGCGGAAGATAATAAAGAGGTGAGACATCTTATAAAAAATATTCTTGTTGAATTTGGATATACAATTATAGAAGCCAAAGATGGCGAAGACGCGATAAATAAATTCAACAAACATGAAGGCATAGATCTTTTGGTCCTCGACTCGGTAATGCCGAAAAAGAACGGAAAAGCCGTATATGATGAGATATGCACAACAAACCCTCATATCAAGGTCATCTTTACCAGTGGCTACACGCGAGATGTCATTCTTGATAAGGGTATCGAAGACAAAAAATTTGACTTCATTTCGAAACCTTTGTCACCGAAAGAATTACTTGAAAAAGTAAGAGAAGCACTGGATAGAAAAAGACAATGAAAAATGCAGAATATAAAATGGAGAATTGAAAACGCGGAGTGGGGGTTACACGAGTAAAACACTGAGGGGGGTGATCAGTGAATATCCTTTACGTAGAAGATAATCCGGTTGATGCCGATCTCTTAATTCGCAGGTTTGCCCGGTTAATCCCGAAATGCAGCGTAGACTGGATTGATACGCTGGCCGGGGCCTACACAAAGCTTGAACAGCGCGCGACTGAACAGAACGGTTACGATATTGTTCTCACAGACATGCGGCTGCCTGACGGGAACGGAATATCGCTTTTATCTTTCCTCCGTGAGCGGGGCATCTCTCTGCCGGTCGTTGTCCTTACCGGTCTTGGGAACGAGGAAACAGTCGTCACCGCTCTGAAAACCGGAGCAACCGACTATGTTGTAAAGCGTGACGATTATCTGACACGTCTGCCGGCCGTTATGGAGACGGCGCTTAATCGCTACCAGACAGAGGTGGCCCGTTCATTAAAAAGACTTCAAGTTCTTTACGCGGAACATCATCCTACAGATATTGATTTAACAAACCGTTATTTTGCCGCTAATGCTCCTCATATCCATCTCGATACTGCCAATACCTCTGAGGAAGTGCTCACAAACCTTCAACCTTCAAAAAAGAAACAAAAGGTATACGACGTACTGCTTATCGATTATCATCTGCCCGACATGAACGGCCTGGAACTCTTGAAAGAGATCCGGGAGGTCCACAATCTCGATGTCCCCGTTGTCTTTGTGACCGGCAATGGAGACGAAGAGATTGCCCTCCAGGCACTGCGTCTCGGGGCCATGGACTATGTCGTAAAGAACAGCGATTACCTTCATCAACTCCCTCTAATTCTGGAGAATGCTTTTAACAAGACCCAGGTTAAACGTGAACAGGAGGCCCTGAAGGTAAGCGAAGAATATTTTCGCTCACTCATTGAAAATTCCTCCGATATGATCCATGTATTAAATATCGATGGTGAAATCAGATACGCAAGCCCTTCGGTTGAGCGCTTGTTGGGGTACAAGCTTGAAGAGCTTAAAGGAAAGAGTTATTTTGATTTTATTGATCCCGATGATGCGCCTTTTGTCCATGATGCATTCGCGAGCATAATACTCAATCCGGACGACGCTGTAAGCCCCCATATTGAGATGTGTTCCCGGCATAAAGATGGCTCGTGGCAATATTTGGAGATGGTTGGTAAAGCTGTAGTAGAAAAATCAGGACAAGTAATCCTTGTAACGAACGCGCGGGACATCACTGCACGTAAAAATGCCGCAACTGAACTTGCGCGAAGTTATTCAAAACTGAAAGAAACGCTGACAGCAACTATCAAGGCAATGGTCGCTACAGTAGAAGCGCGAGACCCTTACACCGCCGGCCACCAGAGGCGAGTAGCGAACCTTGCCGCAGCTATCGCCCGACAGATGGGTCTGTCTAATGATATAGTCGATAGTATCCAATTGGCGGGCGCCATTCATGATCTTGGAAAAATATCGATACCGTCAGAGATCCTCAGCACACCCCGTAAACTTACAAATATCGAATTCAATATCATAAAAACCCACCCTTCAACAGGATATGATATTTTGAAAGACATAGAATTTCCCTGGCCAATAGCGCAGATGGTTCTCCAGCACCATGAAAGACTGGACGGCTCAGGCTATCCTCTTGGTCTCAAAGAAAACGAAATACTTTTGGAAGCAAAAATTATGGCCGTGGCAGATATCACTGAAGCTATATCTTCCTATCGTCCGTATAGACCAGCTCTGGGGATAGAGGTGGCGCTTGAAGAACTAGAGAAAAATATGGGTATTCTCTACGACGAAAAGGCTTCCGGATCATGTATCAAATTATTCAGGGAAATAGGGTTTGTTTTTGAATAAACAGGGAATACCGCCCCGTATTCATTCAGCTACTTATGAGAAATAAGTTGCCTGGTTTTATTTGAGTTATAATTCCTCTCTGCTATTCTCCGATTGCTTCAATAAATTTTTTAACAAGAGAGGGATCGAATTGCGTCCCCGCGCATTTTTTCAGTTCTGCCAAGGCCTCATTCTTTGATATTGCCGGCCGATGCGGACGACCA
>Ga0182027_10014591_pt1 | contig 10868 bp, 6 predicted proteins | sample 712E1DmetaG_FD_121300 | JGI IMG/M metagenome (GOLD analysis project Ga0182027, IMG submission 121300) | Permafrost microbial communities from Stordalen Mire, Sweden - 712E1D metaG (Illumina Assembly) | ecosystem: Environmental > Terrestrial > Soil > Wetlands > Permafrost | place: Sweden...
AGCAAGGCGTGGCTTTCGGCATGGTTTGGGTCAAGTTTCACTGCCTGCGTCAGAGCGTCCACCGCTGCATCAAGCGCAGCCTCGGCGGGGAGCTTGTTGGTTTTGCACTCCGGCAGTCCCAGCAATTGCAGCATTCGATGAAACTCGCCCGCGCCCAGCCAATAATAATTCGTCACCGTGGCCGTGGCATTGGTGCAGGCTTGCTGGAAAAGGTTGTCCGCCTTGACAAAACGTGCGCCGTCCCAAGCCTGATACGCGTTGGTGAATTCCGCAATGCCTGCCACCGTGAGTTTGTCCGCCGCCGAATCCGACCGCGCGACCGGCGCGGCCAGCAGCAAGACCATGGTGAAAAAACGAATCATCGCTTGACGAAGTATTGAGAAGCAGCACAACGTAGCCAAGTCATTTATGGATTTTGCGGACAGCGTTCATCGCCAGCACGCCTTTTTTCAAACGGGCGCGACGCGTGCGCCGGACTTTCGGCGCGAGCAGCTCCAAAAATTCTCCGCCGCGCTGGAACGGCATGAAGCCAGGCTGCTCGCCGCGCTGCACGCTGATCTGCGCAAATCTTCGTTCCAAGGTTACACGTCAGAACTAGGCTTGTTGCAGGCGGAAATCCGTCACGCGCTGAAAAACCTCCCCCGCTGGATCGCGCCGGCGCGCCGCCGGACGCCGTGGTTTGTCGCGCCCGCACGCGGCTGGGTGCAGTCCGAACCGTTTGGCGTGGCGCTCATTCTCGGCCCGTGGAATTATCCCGTCCAACTGTTGCTGGTGCCGCTGGTCAGCGCCATCGCGGCGGGAAATTGCGCGGTGCTCAAACCTTCCGAACTCGCGCCGCGCACGGCGGAAGCCGTCGCGGCGCTCGTGAGCGAAACATTCGCGGATAATTTTGTTTCAATCTTCAACGGGGGCGTTGACGTCGCCGAAGCTTTGTTACGTGAGCGGTTTGATAAAATCTTTTTCACCGGGAGCACCCGTGTAGGATGCGCGGTCATGGCCGCCGCGGCGAAACATTTAACGCCAGTAACCCTGGAGCTTGGCGGCAAATGTCCAGCCATCGTGTGCGCCGATGCCGCCATCGGGCAGGCGGCGAAGCGAATCGCCTGGGGAAAATTTATGAACGCCGGCCAGACGTGTGTCGCGCCGGATTTTGCGCTCGTGCAGCGTGGTGTGCGCGAGGCGTTCGTGACCGCTCTAAAAAAATCGCTGCGGGAATTTTACGGGGAAGATGCCAGCAAAAGCGCGGATTACGGGCGCATCGTGAACGCGCGGCATTTCGCGCGGCTGGTAAATTATTTGCGCGACGGCAAAATCATTCACGGCGGCGAACAGGATGCAAAAGATTTGTTTCTCGCGCCAACGATTTTAACCGATGTTTTGCCTGAGTCGCCGGTGATGCAGGAGGAAATCTTTGGGCCGATTTTGCCGGTGCTGGATTTTGATAGTTTGGACGACGCGCTCGCGCGGTTGCGCGACCGGCCGACGCCGCTGGCGTTTTATTTGTTCACCAGCAACCGCGCGACGGAAGCGCGGGTTCTGGCGGAGACGCGTTCCGGCGGCGTGTGCGTGAACGATGTGGTGTCGCACATGATCGGCACTGGCCTGCCGTTCGGCGGCTTGGGCGAGAGCGGGATGGGTTCGTATCACGGGCGCGCGGGCTTCGACACGTTTTCACATCAGCGTGCGGTGTTGCGGCGGGCGACCTGGCTGGACACGCCCTTCCGTTATCCGCCGGAGCGGCTTTCACTGAGAAGTTTGAAACGCGCGATGCGCATTTTGCTGGGCGACTAACCTTGCTCCTACAATTGGTTTTGCTAGGCTGTTGAGCGTGTCGCGTCGTGTCATCATCATTGGAGCCGGACCGGGCGGATTGGCTTCAGCCCTGTTGCTCGCAAAGGCTGGAGTGGAAGTCACAATTCTGGAAAAGCAGCCGCGCGTGGGCGGTCGCACCTCGCTGATTGAAAGCGACGGTTATCGTTTTGACCTCGGCCCGACGTTTTTTCTTTATCCGCAAATCCTCCAGGAAATTTTCCGCGAAGTCGGGCGGGATATGTTCCAGGAAATTCCGATGACCAAGCTCGACCCGCAATACCGCATCACCTTCGGCGCGGGCGGCGAGCTGAACGCGACGTCCGACCTTGAACGCATGGTGGCGGAGATCGCGAAGCTGTCGCCGGCGGACGCGCCTGGCTTCCGGCGGTTCATGGCATATAACCGCGTCAAGCTGGAGAAGTTCGCACCGTGCTTGCAAATGCCTTTTCCCGGTTGGACGAGCCTGATCAGCCTGCGGCTGCTGGCGGTGCTGCCGTTTTTGAAGCCGTGGAAATCGTTGCACGCGGAACTGGCGGACTATTTCAAAGACCCGCGCCTGCAACTCGCATTCACGTTTCAATCAAAATATCTCGGCATGTCACCATTCCAATGTCCGAGTTTGTTTTCCATTTTGTCATTCCTCGAATACGAATATGGCATCTGGCATCCGACCGGCGGCTGCAATGCCATCACGAGCAACATGGCCCGCGTGGCGCAGGAACTCGGCGTGAAAATCCAACTCGACACGGCGGTGGAGGAAATCCTCTTTGAAGGCCGCCGCGCCACCGGCGTGCGAACCGCGCAGGGTGAACAGCGTGCTGACGCCGTGATGGTGAACGCCGATTTTGCCAACGCGATAACGACGCTCGTGCCGAACAAGCTGCGCCGCCGCTGGAGCGATGCAAAGGTGGCGAAGAAAGATTTTTCCTGCTCGACGTTCATGCTGTATCTCGGCGTAGAGGGGAAATTCGACCACCTCGCACATCACAACATTTATGTTGCGAAAGATTACCGCCGCAACCTCGACGAAATCGAGCGGCAGCACGTTTTGTCGGCAGCCCCGTCGTTTTACGTCGAGAACCCGGTGCGCACCGACGCCACCATGGCACCGCCCGGCCACAGTGCGTTATATGTGTTGCTGCCAGTGACCCATCAGCATCCGAACGTGGACTGGAACCAGGAGCGGGCGCGGTATCGCGGCGTGGCGCTGCGCCAACTCGAAAAACTTGGCATCACGGACATTGAGAAGCGCATCCGTTTCGAGCGCGTGGTGACACCGGCGGATTGGGAAAACAAACTGGACATCTATCGCGGCGCAACTTTCAACTTGTCGCACAGTTTCGCGCAAATGCTGAACCTGCGCCCGCAAAACCGTTTTGAGGAATTCGAGCGCATGTATCTCGTCGGCGGCGGCACGCATCCGGGTAGCGGCCTGCCGGTCATCTTCGAATCGGCGCGCATCAGCTCAAAGCTGTTGCTGGAAGATTTGAATTGAAGTTGCGACTCTCACGAGCGCAGCGCAATTAATTTCCCTGAATCACCATGCGCGTCCGATTTTCTACGCGGCAGGATTAGCGCCACCGCCCAAGCCGGCGGCAATTTGTTCGTGCGCCTTCTTGGTTCGCCCGCCAGCCGGGTCTGGGTTAAATTGATTTGGTGAAGCTCATGACGATTACCTTTTATGACTTTTTTTGCGAAGAGCTGATTTGTTGCCATGGCTGATACGAAATTGATTCTAGTTACGGGCGCAACCGGCTATGTCGGCGGGCGGCTCGTGCCGCGTCTGCTGGCGGCAGGTTATCGCGTGCGCTGCCTCGTGCGCGATCCGGCACGATTGCAAGGACGCGCGTGGCTGGAGCAGGTGGAAGTGGCCAACGGCGACGTGCTGCAACTGGCTTCGCTGGTCGCGGCCATGCGGAATGTCAGCGTGGTGTATTACCTCGTTCACAGCCTCGGCGGTGGCGGCGATTTTTCGGAACGCGATTTGATCGCCGCGCGCAACTGTGCCACCGCCGCGAAATCAGCCGGCGTGGAACGTATCATTTATCTTGGCGGACTTGGCGATCCGCAAGCCGACCTATCGCCGCACTTGCGCTCGCGTCACGAAACGGGCAAAGCCTTGTGCGCGGCGGGCGTGCCGGTGACGGAATTTCGAGCGGCGGTCATCGTCGGTTCGGGCAGTCTCTCGTTTGAAATGATTCGCTATCTGACGGAACGGTTACCGGTGATGATATGCCCGAAGTGGGTGTTCACGCGCATCCAGCCGATTGCCATCCGCAACGTGCTGGATTATCTGGTGGCCGCGCTGGATTGTCCGGCGAGCGTGGGTCGCATTCTCGAAATCGGCGGGCGGGATGTGCTGACTTACGCCCAAATGATGACGGGTTACGCGCGGGCGCGGGGACTCACGCGGCGGCTGCTCGCCGTGCCGGTGCTGACTCCGAGGCTGTCATCCTATTGGGTGCATCTAGTCACGCCCATTCCGGCGAACATCGCTCAACCGCTCATCAAAGGTCTGGGCAACGAAGTCATCGTGCGCGACGCGCTGGCATTAAAAATTTTTCCGGCGATTCAACCACTCGACTATGAAACCGCCGTCCGGCTGGCGCTGGTTAAAATGGGCGCGCGGGATGTCGAAACCGCGTGGACAGATGCGCTGACTTCCAGCCAGGGTGACAAGACGCCGGTGACACTGATCAGCAGCGAGGGCATGATCATCGAGCGGCGGCGGCGGATGGTGGCCGCGTCAGCCGACGCAGTGTATCGGAGTTTTTCGCGGCTGGGCGGCGCGCGGGGCTGGCTGTTTATGGATTGGGCGTGGCAGATTCGCGGGCTGGTGGACCGGCTTTGTGGCGGTGTCGGTATGCGCCGTGGCCGTCGTGATCCCGAAGCGGTTCGCGCCGGCGACCCGCTGGATTTTTGGCGCGTCGAAATGGTCGAGCCGGGCCGGTTGATCAGGCTGCGAGCGGAAATGCTGGTTCCCGGCCGGGCGTGGCTGGAGTTCAAGTCGCTACCGCAGCCGGACGGGCAAACGCTGCTCACACAAACGGCATTTTTTGAGCCGAAAGGTTTGTTCGGTTTGCTTTACTGGTATGCGCTCTATCCGGTTCACGCGCTGATCTTCAGCGGTCTTATTCGGCGAATAGGCGAACAGGCTTGCTGATGCCGAACGCTGTCATCACCCAAAGCGCATGACTGGATCAAGTCCGCATCCCGAAAATAAAAATGATTTCAATTGGTCACAATAGTTCGAACCTCGTCTGGCTGCGCCTTGATCTGCGGCTCACCGACAATCAGGCGCTGGCGGCGGCGCGGTCATTCCCGTTTTCATTCACGCACCCGAAGAGGAATCGCCGTGGCTGCCCGGCGGTGCTTCTTGCTGGTGGTTGCACCAATCATTGCGTGAGCTTGACGCCCGATTACGCGAACGCGGCGCGCGGCTGGTGATCCGACGCGGCCCGGTGCTAGCAACTCTGCACACGCTCGTGAAGGAAACCGGCGCAACGGAGGTATTCTGGAATCGCCGCTATGAACCCGCCGTCATCGCGCGCGATGGCGCTGGAAGACTTTGTCAGAATCAAATTCCCCTCCGCCTGACCAACCCCACGCTTACTGGACTTTTCATTGCGGCCACGGGGTGAACACCCCATATGTATTCTTTCAAAGTGGTGCCATAATCTCTGTGTAACACAAAGAAATGGCTTATAGTTATGAACTCTGGAGATTCAATAAGACCCGCCGGGATTGCCAGCCAGAGCGTGGCAGGTGTTGAGGGCAAGATGCATCACCCTCAAGCCGCAAACGCCCTCAACGACAAATCTCCCGCCACAACCGCCACAGCCTATGAATCACGCCCAATGCCGACGGCAGCCACCGATCAGGCGTTGCGCACGTCCGAATTGAGTTATCGTCGGCTGTTTGAAGCGGCGCGGGATGGCATCCTGATTCTGGACGCGGAGACGGGACACGTCACCGATGTGAATCCTTTCCTGATTGAACTGCTCGGTTTTTCCCACGACGAAATGCTCGGCAAAACCGTCGGCGGATTGAGTCCGTTCAAGGACATCGTGTCCAATCAAGCCATGCTGGAGCGATTGCAAAAGGACGGGTATGTCCGCTACGACGACCTGCCGCTGGAAACCCGCGATGGCCGCCGCATCCCCGTGGAGTTTGTTAGCAACATCTATCAGGCCGGTGACAAAAAGGTGATCCAATGCAACATCCGCGACATCACCGCGCGCAAGCGGGCGGAAGCGGCCTTGCTGGAAGCGCCACCGGACAAAGTTGCCTGGCGAAAATCCAGCGCGGTGAAAGACCTGACAATTATTTTTCTGGCGACCGCACTGGTTTTCGTAGTGACGTGTTATTTCAACCTGTCAAATATGTTTCTCAACTGGATGCAAGGGCGGGCCGAAACGCTGATTGACGAAACATTTACGGGGTTGAACTTTCTGCTGTTGGGATTTCTCTGGTTCGGTTTTCGGCGGTGGCGCGAAGTCCAGCGTCAGGCCGCCGGGCGGAAGCGCGTCACGAAGGCCCTGGAGGAACTGCGGGCCGACCTGGAAACGCGGGTGCTGCACCGGACGGCGGATTTGGCCCGAACCAACGAAAACCTGCGCGCCGAAATCACCGAGCGCCAGCGGGCGGAAGCATCGTTGCGATTGCTCGAATCGGCCGTGGCACAGACCATCGAGTCCATTATGATCACCGACGCGCAACTCGATTTGCCCGGGCCGAAAATTATTTTCGTCAATCCCGCCTTCACGCAGATGACCGGCTACCCGGCGGCGGAGGCCATTGGAAAAACACCCAAGATTACACAAGGACCGCGCACCGACAAAACGGTATTGCGCCGGCTCCGCCAAAACCTTGAACGCGGCGAATCATTTGCGGGTGAAACCATCAATTATCGCAAGGACGGAACGGAATTTGATTTGGCTTGGCAAGTCGCGCCCATTCGCGATCCCGGCGGAAAAATCACGCACTTCGTGGCCACCCAGCACGACATCTCGGAACGCAAGCAGGTTGAGAACGCGCTGCGGGCGAGTGAGGAGCGGATGCGCCTGGCCACCGAGGCGACGGGCGTTGGCGTTTGGGAATGGAATGTCATCACCAACCAAGTCCGGTGGGATGCCCAGATGTTTCGGATCTATGGCATCACCCCGACAAAAGACGGGCTGGTTGAATACGGCACTTGGAGCGGTTCCGTGCTGCCTGAGGATGTGCATGAGCAGGATGAACGATTGCAAGACACGGTTCGCCGGCGCGGGCAAGGTTCCCGCGAGTTTCGGATTCGACGGCCTGATAATCAGGAGCTCCGCCATATCCAATCCGTGGAAACAGTTCGCATGGACGCCAAAGGACAAGTCGAATGGGTGGTCGGAACGAATCTGGACATCACCGAGCGCAAGCGGACGCAGGATGAATTGATTTCAAAAACGGCTTTGCTCGAGGCCCAGGTGGACTCCACACTCGACGGCATTTTGGTGGTGGACGAACAACGCAAAGTAATCCTAACCAATCCGCGGCTGCTCCAATTGTTAAACATCCCCGATGACATTGACCGCGACGACAACAAGCTGATCCAGTATGTGACCGGTCAGATGAAAGACCCGAAAAAATTCACAACTGGAGTGGATTACCTTTACGCGCATCCAGATGAGATTGGCCGCGAAGAAATTGAACTGGCCAGCGGAGTGTTTTTAGACCGCTATTCAGCACCAGTCCGCGACAAGACGGGAAAACATTACGGAAGAATCTGGACTTTTCGCGACATCACTGAACAGCGCAAACTGGAGGGACAATTCCGCCAGTCGCAAAAGATGGAAGCCATCGGCACGCTGGCCGGCGGCGTGGCGCATGACTTCAACAACATCCTGGCGGTCATCCAAATGCAGGCGAGTTTGCTGAAAAGTGACGGCGATATTTCCGCCGGGCAGACGGAGTTGGCCGACGATATTGGCGTCGCCGTTCAGCGCGCCAGCGCCCTGACCCGCCAGTTGCTGATGTTCAGCCGGAAGGAAGTGCTGCAACCGCGCGATTTGGATTTGAACCACACCGTCAATGAAATGACCAAAATGCTGAAGCGCATCCTCGGCGAAAACATCGCGGTGCAGCTCAAACTGGCGGCGCAACCGATGTTCCTCCATGCCGACGCGGGCATGATGGACCAGATCCTGATGAATCTCGCGGTGAATGCCCGCGACGCCATGCCCGACGGCGGCCAGTTGGTCATCGAAACGGCCGGCGTGGAATTCGACGAGTTTGCCGCCACGCAAACGGCGCAGGCGCGGCCCGGTTCCTTTGTGCGCCTGAGCGTGAGCGACAACGGCTGCGGGATTCCACCGGAAAATCTGGCCAAAATTTTCGAGCCGTTCTTCACCACCAAAGGAGTCGGCAAAGGGACGGGTCTGGGACTGGCCACCGTCTTCGGCATCGCCAAGCAACACCAGGGCTGGGTCAATGTTTATAGCGAAGTCGGCCACGGAACGACCTTCAAAGTTTATCTGCCCCGGCTGGCGGAATCGCACGATACAACAATCATTAGAAAAATGCCGACCATCGCCCAGACCGGCCATGAAACCATCCTGCTGGTGGAAGACGAGCCGGTGCTGCGCTCCGTGTTTGGAAAAACCCTCACCCGCCTTGGCTACCGCGTGCTGGAAGCGTCCACTGGCTTCAACGCTTTGGAAGCTTGGAAAAGACACCCCGCCGAAATCCATTTGTTGCTCACCGATTTGATGATGCCCGATGGCATGACTGGAAAAGAACTGGGGCAACGTCTGCTTCAGCAGAATCCAAAGCTGAAGGTGATATATATGAGCGGTTACAGCGCCGACATTGTCGCGAAAGATGTTCCGTTGCAGGAAGGCGTCAACTTTCTCATCAAGCCTTTCCAATCGCAAAAGCTGACGGAGATCATCCGCGACCGTCTGGACGCGCGACCCTAGCCGTATTTTTATGAAACAGTGCTAAAGTCGCTCAGGAAGCGGCAGTGCTGGGTGCTGGTGTTGGGTATCCAGTTCACGGTTTGGTTTTAGCAAACGAGTTGAATACAGTAAACCCCGTCGCGCTTTGTCAAGCCTGACCGCTTTCCTAATTAGCCTCGATATACTGCCGCCACTGGCCGTCACAAAAACCGTCCACGACCCGCTCTATGGTTTTGGGATCGCCCAGCAGGTCAAGGAAGGAACTGTGCGACTTGAAGTAGTCGCGGAATCCCGGCAGGGATTCCGATTGGCCGGCGATATCCACGAACCCCATTTTCCAATCAGCGAAATTCCGCGCCTCAATTTCGCGCCGCAGCAGGAGCATCAGTTTTTGATGCCGCTGGTCTTGCTCAATGGTCGCCAGCAGCGGCTTCACCGCCGAGGGCGGCCCTTCGAGCACTTGCAGGAAGGAACCTTGGTGATAAAGCAGCATCCCCGTCACATCAAACCGCTGGTTCTTGATTCGCGCAAGCCGTAGCAATTCCCGCAGTTCAGCAGGGTTCAACAAGTTCTTGGCCGCGCTTACATAAATGAGCTGGATCAGTTTCATATTTAAAACGGAAAATTCACGGTATCGCTAAATACAGATCGGACAAATCGGTGGAAACTTGAGGCGCGTGAACCAAGGAACCAGCGACGAACAATGCAGTTGCAAGTTAACCCCCTCAGCCAGGGCGAAAAGTTTGATCCACGCGGCGACTATGTGCTTCGTTGGTGTCCGGAGCTTGGGAAGCTCCCCGGTGAGTGGCTGCTTAAGCCCTGGCAAGCGCCGCCGGAAATCCTCGACCGCTCCGGTGTGGAACTTGGGCGCGATTATCCCAAACCCATCATCAGCCACGCGCTGGCGCGCGAGTTGGCGCTGGAAGCTTTTGCCAGAATCAAATTTCCGTCCGCCTGATCAACCACACGCTCACTGGACTTTTCGTTTCCGCCATCGACTCGCGAGGCGAAACGAGCGCGGCTTCAAACCGCTTCGGATTCGTTACCCAGCTATCATCGGCATTGTGTGGTCACGGAGACGTTCGAACGAGTGGACCATGAGATATTGCGACGACTATGGCAATGGGCCAGACGCAGGCATCCGAACAAATCGGCAGCTTGGGTGAAGAAGCGATACTTCCCAGCCCAAGGAAACCGACATTGGACGTTTGCGGCTGACACGGGCAAACGAACCCCGGAGGGCAAGTTGATCTGGAAAAGTCTTGTGTATGCAAGCAATACCAAAATCAAACGCCATGTAAAAATCCGGCGGGATGCCAACCCGTTTGACCCACAATGGCAGCCTCACTTCAAAGAGCGTGCATTCCGCAAGAAGTTCGGCATCAGTCGTGAGCAGGCCGGGATTAAAACGTTGTGAAACCGGCTCCGCTTCGGCGGGGCTTTGCATTGGCTTGAGCCGGATGAAGGGAAACTTTCACGTCCGGTTCTGAGGGGAGCGGGCGGCGGCAACGTCGCTCGCTTACCCGACCCGTTTGCCGATCTCAATTTTATGAAGTTGAGTTCCGTTTGGTTGCGCCCAGCAACCACTTCTTCCCTTCATCCGTGGTCTGATAACGCTGCAAGCGGCTTTGTGGTTTATCTGGAATTGTTCGCCCAAGCCAGCCCTTGCCAATAAGCGCGTTGAGATAATTTTCGCGGAATGTCTGGCGATGTTTGACGCCGACGAGCGCTTGGATTTCACCGGCCTTACGCGGTTGCTCACAGAACTGGAGAATTTGCACTGCGACTTGGCCGGTGACTTGGCCGGTGACTTGGCCGGTGACTTGGCCGGTGACTTGGCCGGTCGCTAGAAGTTTTCGTTCCCTGGCCTCTTTGATGAATTCAGGATGGAGTGGCAAACGCACCAGAAAATAAGTCCGGTCGTCATCAGACTCAAACACGGGTTTCGGAGAACCATTGGCGCGCAACGCCTCCAACATTTTTGGAATACCAGTGCCTCGACCTTCGGTGAGACTGAGTTCTTTCAGAAATTCGCCGATGCGCCGGTTGCGATACCGCCGCGTTGCAAAGCGCCCGGATTGCAATTCCTTGATGTTGACGGAACGGTCCAGACCCGGATAACTGGCC
>Ga0182027_10014592_pt1 | contig 10868 bp, 7 predicted proteins | sample 712E1DmetaG_FD_121300 | JGI IMG/M metagenome (GOLD analysis project Ga0182027, IMG submission 121300) | Permafrost microbial communities from Stordalen Mire, Sweden - 712E1D metaG (Illumina Assembly) | ecosystem: Environmental > Terrestrial > Soil > Wetlands > Permafrost | place: Sweden...
GCTCCAACTAAAGCCGCTTCTTTGCGCGCCAGGCCATGCTCCTGATAACGCGAAATATTCTCCAAAACCATTATGGCATCATCCACAACAATCCCAATGACCAGGGAAAGCCCCAACATAGTAAAGGTATTAATCGTAAAGCCGGCGAAATAAAGGATGAAGAAAGCGCCCATAATCGAAAAAGGTATCGATAATAAGACATTGACATTGGCGCTCCAGGAGCCTAGGAATAAATAACAAACTAGCGAAGTCAGGACAATTGAAAGAAGCAGGTTGAATTTTAACTCATTGACCGAATCTTTAATAAACTGAGTCGTGTCAAATACCACATCAAGATGCATGCCAGAAGGTAGGCTTTTTTCCAACTCCTTAACTCTACGCTTTACTCCATCCGCAACTGACACAGCATTTGTGCCACGCTGCTTAATTATTCCTAATCCGACTGCAGTTTTCCCCCAGCTGCGCGAAATCCGGCGGATATCCGCCAAGCCATCCTCGACAGTACCGACATCCCCGATACGCAGGCTCTTCCAAATCGGGCCGCCACGCACACGCGCAGGTATTGTTATATCTTCAAATTGCTTAGGAGTAGTCGCCTCTCCGTAAACCCTAACATTAATTTCTTTGGGCCCGGTATCAATATATCCGGAAGGAACATCCGCATGCTGAGAGTTTATAGCATTGAGCACATCTTCCACTGTAAGCTCCATTTGCTGCATTTTCTCAGCATCAAGCCAAACCCGAAGATTCGGATCAACATATCCACCCAACCTGATATCGCCCACCCCCGGCACAATGGTAAATTGATCTTTTAAAGTTTCATTAATATAACGGCATAAATCTTTAATCGATTGGTCTCCGGAAAGCGCCAAAAACATTATGGGCTGGTCTTCCGGATTAGTCTTGGTGACTACCGGCGGGTCAATATCACGCGGCAAATTTCTTTGCGCCTGAGCAATTTTAGTCTGCACCTCTTGCAGAGCCACATCGATATTACGGCTAAGATTAAATTCCAGTGTAATTTGCGTAACGCCCTGCATGGATACAGAAGTAACTTCTTTTAATCCCTCTACGCTCATCACCGCGTTTTCAATAACATCGGTTACATCAGTTTCCATAACCTCCGGAGCAGCGCCTTCCCAATTTACCGAAACTGAAACCACCGGAAAGTCCACATCGGGCAGCTGGCTTACTCCCAGGCGCTGGAAACCTATTCCACCGAAAACCAAGACGCCAATCAAAAGCATCCAACCAAAAACGGGATTTTTAATTGATATATCAGATAGTGTCATTTTATTATTGTATCCGGATTAATTTCCCCTGCCGCCGCTAATAGCTGCCAATAAAAACGTTTACTTTCATAAGTAGTATGGATATAGCTTCTTCTAACATCTGCCAAATTCTGTATCGACGTCAAAACATCCAGGTTATTGACTACATTTAACTTATAGTCCTGCGTCTGCAGATGATAACTTAATTCAGCGGATTTTAAAGCTCTTCCTAACGTTTTCTTGCGTAAAATAGATATCCGCATATTGATATAAGCATCATGGATATCCTGGATGGCTATCCTTCCTAACCTACTATACAACAATTCGCTCTGTTTAGCCATAGCTTCGGCTTCTTTAACTTGGCCATAAACCGTCGTGCCTTCAAAAATAGGGATATTTACCGAAAGTAAAGCCAGCCATTTGCTATTCTCGGGAGAAGAAGAACGATGAGTGAAATAATCTCCCTCCAAGTTTACTTGGGGGAAAAGCCCGCTTTTGGCAACCCCGATCTTTTCCTGATCCGATTTCCAGGCATAATAAGAGGCTTGGACATCCGGGCGAAATGATGCTTCTGCTAAATATTGAGATTCTGATTTTATATTAAGCACAAATTTTGATTCTGCGATTTTGTCAAACGGCCGGCCGATTAAAAATTCCACCAGCTGCCGGACCAAAAGTTCCTGATTTCTTTCCAGCTGAATTTCAGCCTGAAGATTATAAAGCTGATACTCCGTAGTGACAACTTCACTCACCCTGGATTTTCCGATATTCTGCCGGGACTTTAAATCCTGGATCCGGTCGTTTAAGGCAAACTCGATGGTTTTAAGCACACTAAGGTCTTGTTCTGTTTCCAAAAGCAGATAAAACGCATCAGAAACATCTACAAAAAGCAACTGCTCTGCCCGCCATTTCTCCTTCTGGCGCTGGCTCTTTTCAAAATTGCCGCTCTTCATCGACGCAAACTCTTTAAAACCAGAAAACAAATCCTGCCTAAAAACAAATTTAGCTTCATTAGTTTTATCAGCGGAAGTACTACTGAGTTGATTCTTTGTTTCGACTTGAGAAAAAGAAACTTGGGGCATAAGCGTTCCGAAAGCTTCCAGAAAATGAGCCTGGGCTATTTTGATTTGTTCGGCATCAATAGCAATAAGTTCGCTTTGTTTTAAGGCCAGCTTATAGCAGTCGATAAGCGAAAAAAAATCATTTTTAAGAGTAAGCTCTTTAGTGGCGATATTCGATCCCTCCCCGCTTTGATTAGTATCTGCAGCAAGCACCAAAACCGGCAGGAATAACAAAACCACTAAACTTTTTAATATATTTTTAATACTGATTTTTTTACTTTGTTTTTGCATAATAAAAAACGAATAATTTTTAAACCAATTTGGTAATCTCCGGATACTTTTATTTTAACCAGGAAGAAAAATTAAATATCCCGTCATCCATAAATAAAAACTCTCTACCTTAATTATTTATTATAAGGCTTGATAATAAGATTGGCAAGAAGATTCGGGCTTTAAGGAATTTTCCTGGAGATGACGCTTAAGATCATGCTGGAGGGTTAATTTTTATAGAACTTTCGGCTTAATTTATAAGCTATAAATATTAAAACCAGCGCGCCAGCAACAATAAGTGTGGGCTTAGTATATTTAGCCAGGCTAACACCAAATACCGACAGAAGAAACATGCGAGGAATTACGCCAATCAAAGTACAGATGACAAAAGGAACAAACGGTATTCTGGTAATCCCTGCGGCGATAGAAAATACTTTAAAAGGCACGACGGGTAATACTCTGCCAATAAGTACGCTGTAAACTCCGTATTTCTTGGTAAAGTTTTCGGCTTTTTCTACATGGTGGGGTTTAATTAAAACAAACTTGCCATACTTTAAAATTACCGGCATCGCAGCATACCTGCCCAAGGAATACCCCACCATACTTCCCAGGGTAGCTCCTAAAGATCCTAAAATTACTATGGAGATTATTGGTATACCGATTGAGCTGGCGCCGATGACCACCGCTTCTGAAGGTATGGGCACAATGCTGGACTCAAGAAACATGCCCACAAAAACGCCTACATCTCCCAGCTGGTTGATTAAATTTACGACGTGGTTTGCACCTTGAACCATAAAGTTTGGTTAAGCTTTCCTATGCCTAGTAATATCAAACAGTTTCTGCTCTAATTTAGGAAAGTACTTATGTATTTTTTATGCCCTTACCTGCTAAAAAATCATCAACCGGCTTAAACCAAACTCTACTTATGCTGCAACATCTTTAGCAGACTTTTTGCTCTGCATAATCGCCCAGACCATAAGCGAGAAAAGAATAACCAACACTATATGTTTGGCCATTGAGGGATTGCTATGCTGAACCACAATCGGCGCAATGATGACCGAAACCAGGTTGACTACTTTGATCATCGGATTTAACGCCGGACCGGCTGTATCCTTCAAGGGATCCCCAACCGTATCGCCAACTACTGCGGCCTTATGTCTTTCTGAACCTTTACCGCGATTATTGGCAGGATCTCTTTCTTCATCTTCAATGGTCTTCTTAGCATTATCCCAAGCGCCACCGGCATTAGACATAAAAACTGCCAGAAGCTGTCCGGAAAGAATTATACCAGCCAGAAAACCGCCGAGCGCCTCAACTTGCAGCACAAGCCCGACCAAAATAGGAGCAACAATACTAATGGTAGCTAAGCTGATTAGCTCTTTTTGAGCTGCCTGTGTAGATATCGCCACTACCTTACCGTAATCCGGCTTTATCTTTCCTTCAAGCACTCCCAGCTTAAACTGGCGCCTAACTTCTTCCACAATTAAACTGGCAGCGCGAGAGACTGCCTGGATGGAAAAAGATGAGAAAAGCCAGGGCAGTGCGCCTCCGATAAGCAACCCGACAAAAACCTGTGGAATAGAAACACGGATTCCCACGCTATTCAACTGATCAGCCAGCGGCATACCCATCGCTGCCTGAACATTACTTACATCAACCATATAAGAACCAAAAAGCGATACCGCCGCAATTACCGCCGAACCAATCGCTACACCCTTGGTAATCGCTTTAGTAGTATTACCTACAGCATCCAAATCCGCCATAATTTTACGGGCGTCTTTGGTTTCTTGATCAGTCTGCCCCTGCCAAGCCATTTCCCCAATACCATTAGCATTATCAGCAATGGGGCCGAAAGAATCCATGGCCACGTTGTTTCCAGTAAGCGTAAGCATCCCAATACCAGTCATTGCCACGCCGTACAATATATAGGCAATCCTAGCAGTTGGAGTTATATTAGGAATAGTACCAAAGATTAAAATTGAACCAAAGATCGATGCGGCAATTACCAAAATTGCCCAGACGCTTGATTCATAACCCACGGAAAGCCCGGAAAGAATCGTGGTCGCAGCACCCGTATTAGTAGACTTACGAATTTCCTGCACCGGTTTTCCGTGCGTTCCAGTAAAATACTCAGTAAGACGGTCAATTACGATTGCCAAAAGTACGCCGAGTGCGGTAGCTAAAAACGGCCTCCACCATCCACCGGGAATTTTCTGAAGATAAAAGAAAGCAACCAACCCAAACATTACTACTGAAATTACCGCCGAAGTCAGGAAGCCCTTAAAAATCGCCTTCATTGCATTTCCAGCTTTAGAAGCAGTGCTTTTTACCGCGTAAGTTCCAATAATTGAACAAAGAACTCCGATACCACGGACTAAAAGCGGGAAAATAATCCACTCCATTCTGCCGGTAAGATGATATAACGCAAGGCTTAAGATTAAGCCGGCAACAATGGTTACTTCGTAAGATTCAAAAATATCTGCGGCCATACCAGCGCAATCACCGACGTTATCGCCAACTAAATCCGCAACTACTGCCGGATTACGTGGATCATCTTCAGGGATACCAGCCTCAACTTTACCGACTAGGTCAGCTCCGACATCTGCAGCTTTAGTATAAATTCCGCCTCCCACACGCATAAAAAGAGCAAGCAAAGTACCACCAAAACCAAAACCCAAAAGGGCATCCGGTGCGGCAATCCCGAAAATTATGAAAATTATCGTACCTCCAAAAAGACCTAAACCATCAGTTAACATACCGGTAATCGTACCAGCGCGATACGCAATGCGTAAAGAATCAGCAAATGATTTGCGAGCAGCCTGAGCAACACGAACGTTGGCCTGAACCGCCATCCTCATACCCAGCTGGCCGACAATTAAGGAAAACAAAGCACCCATAATAAAAGCCAGGGCGCGGCCTATACCTATAATAAAGCGCACGCTCTGTTCGGAATGCCCGCTAAAACGGGCTAAAGCTTCTCTGGAAGGCGGAACAACATACACCGAAAAGAAAAGCGCAAAAGTCAAAAATCCAATAATCGGAAGAATAGTTTTAAGTTGTTTACGTAAATAAGCATCGGCACCCTCACGGATAGCATTCCAAACCTCTAACATCTTGGCGCTTCCTTTATCTTCACGCATAATTTGCTTACGTAAAAAAAGAGCATACAAGAGCCCCAGAAGAGAAACTCCCAAAACACTCCAAATAGCAATTTTCTCAAAAAAAGCAAGTCCCTGTAACATTTTCCCCTCTCCTTCTTATATAAGGTATTGGTTAATTGTGTGCGGGCTAATAAGGCAAGCGCAACACTAACAAAATTTCAAAAAGTATAGCACTTTTGTGCTATTTGTCAATCTTTTTACGCATAAAAAGATATTTCCTAAGATTAATCCGGTTCAGGGTGAACGGTGACATCGGCGTTGACAACAAACTGTTGCGTAGCCCGCTCAATATCTTCAGTCAAACGATGAACTTCTCGAAGGGACCGGCGACCATCAACCAACACATGCAGGTCGATAAACGGTTGCGGGCCGGAAAAACGGATCCGGACATTATGGCAATCAAGTACTCCGGGCAGAGACTCCACGGCGGCAATAATCTTTTCTTCCAGCCCTTCGGGCGCAACATCCAGAAGGTCGCGGACTGCTTTCATACCCAACTGAATGCTAATGTAAATTACAATAACCCCGACAATGACCGCCGCAACCGTATCGGCGTAATGCAAAAATTCGTACCCTTTAAGCCAATCGCTCAACTTAACAAAAAAAAGGCCAAGAATAACAACCGCAGAGCTCCAGATATCCGTTCTAAAATGTAACGCATCTGCCTCTAAAGCCTGGCTATTAAATTTACGAGCAGTCCTCTGCAACATGCGCGACCTTGAAAAATCCACAAAGATCGAAATAAACATTACGCTAAAAGACCAGATATTTACATCAATCTCAACATGGCCCAAGATTAAACGTTTGGCGGCTGCCGAAATAATCCAAAAGCAGGTCACCAATAAAAGAAATGTTTCAAACAAAGCCGAAAGATTTTCGATCTTTCCATGGCCATAACGATGATCCTTATCGGCAGGTTTATCTGAAGTTTTCACCGCTACCACAGTAATCGCAGCCGCAAACAAATCCAAACCTGAATGCGCTGCTTCGGCAATAATTCCTAAGCTGCCCGTGGCAAAACCCACGATGACCTTAAGCAAGGTTAAGCCGCAAGCCGCAATCACCGAACTTATCGCAACAGATTCCTTTTCAGTATTAGCCATACTTTAATGCTCCAGATAAATATTATACAAGGTAGTGCAAAAATTATAATACTACGCCTCTATTAAAAAATAACCATCTCCATTCTATCACCATTGGCTTTTTTGTGTATTTATATTTATACCTTATCTACTAAGCGCGGTATTTCTTGCTAAGCCCGTAAAATCAAAAATATACCCAAACCCAGAAACATAATTCCCATTAATATTTTAATTGTTCCCAGATGCCCTTTTAATATCGCTGAGAACCTCTCGGAAGTGGTTCCAAAAAGTGCAAAAATAAATATTATAAATAAAGGCAAAACAAACAACAGGTTATATAATAAAAGGTACGACAAGGCTTTTAATTTAAGGCTGGTCGTTTTTAAAACAAAAATTATAGTCGGTAAATAAATCTTGGCAACACAAACTGCTTCCAGCACCGAAACTAAAAACCCGGTAATCAGGGCACTTAAAGCCAGGGCGAAAAGATGCTTTTTAAAAGCACCTTCTTGGGGCTTATTGCGCGTACGATAATGCACGCCAATAACCTTATGTATTTGATTCTTTATGCCCTTAGGTAAAGATAAAAGCAGGTCATCGGTTGATTTTGTTTTTTTGTATTGAATAAAATCGTAAATTGCATAGATGCTAAAAGTGATGCTAATAACGCCAACCGTAATATTGATTATCTTAGTGAGCAACCAAAACCCCTGCAGCTTATATAGAAACTGAAAAATCCCCAGGCCGATCAAAACATAGGTCAGGTATACCGAGAAGATAAAGATCAGGCCAATGACCACTATTTCACGCCGTCGGTAACCCTGAAAAGCCAGAAAAGACATGAAAAACACAATCACTGTAACCGCACAAGGATTTATCCCGTCAAGTAATCCAACAGCGATAAGGGCAATCGGCGTAAAACTATTGAAACGCTTAACTAAATCTGTCTTTGGTAAATCCTCTTTTCCTGTACCCACCACTGTTGATGCCGCAGCAAGAAACGAGGTCAAGTTGTACTTAACGTTGCCTTCACCGTTTAAGAAACTTCCTTCAAAGAAAAATATTGGTGAAACATCATTTATTTTGGCATGATATTTCTCTTCCAAACCCAACATCAACCTGTAATTTTCAATATCATCAATATCACGGTATTCTATTTTTATCCTGCCTTGAAATTCCTGAACAATAATCGGCATAACTTCATTTTTAATCCGGGTACAATTATGGCAACCTGGAGAGTAAAAAACAATTAACGCCGGCAGTGATGAATTATTGTCTTTACTATATGCAGCTTTGGAAGCGAAAAAATTTATGGCAATCGCAAATATAAGAATAACAAATATTTTACTTTTCATATTATGATTTTTTGGCTGAACAAACATGGATATAATTATATAACCATTTCATAGTTAATTCAAGCTATCAGAAACTTGCTCATTTTAGAAACTGCCAAACCAAAAGGGATATTCCAACCAACTGAAATATCCCTTTTGTTATAGTCCGAAACTATACGTTATTTCCCTAACTCTTTATTCAATCTACCCACTTCTTTTTTAAGCTCAAGAATCCGCTCTTCCCTGTCTATGCTTACTTTATAAAAAATCTCCAATTCCTTAAGGCGTTTTTGCATTTCTTTTTCCAGCTTTAGACTTTTTCGGTTTTTTGTCCACCTAAAATCTTCTTAAAATAAAAAACCCAGGCCCGGCATTTCTACGGTGTCCTGAGTTAATGTTCGTTATTAGCTAAAAGGAGATTCGTACTTATCGTTTCGCTATTATTCTCCATAGACCATCACTTTTTAAGGTGCCTGAACAAAATTGTACTCCCTACTATATCAAAATTAACAATAATAACGATTAAAAAACAGTAATCAATAAAATCTGGCCAATGCTTATTTTTTATTTAACAAATTGGGTTTTTCTAGTAGAATATATGGGATATGAAAAAACTCTCGCGCCAATTATTCCGCCTTAAAGACTTAAACATGATTTTAGCCGAAAGCCATGAGCCCGGACATAGGCTAAAGAAGGTTCTGGGGCCATTTGAGCTTATCCTCCTGGGAGTCGGTGTTATAATCGGGGCCGGAATTTTCGCCACAGTCGGAACAGCGGCAGCCGGAGATGCACTCCGTCCGGGAGCCGGGCCTGCCCTGATCATTTCTTTTGCCATTACTGCACTGGCTTGCTGCTTCGCCGCCCTTTGTTATGCAGAATTTGCTTCACTAGTGCCGATATCCGGCAGCGCTTATACCTATTCCTATGCTTCATTCGGAGAATTGATTGCCTGGATTATCGGCTGGGATTTAATGCTTGAATACTGTGTAGGAAGCATTGCGGTTGCCATCAGCTGGTCAGGATACTTCACTGCGCTATTGCGGGGATTCGGAATAACCCTACCCCCTTGGTCCACAATCGATTATCGTTCAGCAATGCATGGTTTTCATAAAGCCACCCAACTGCTTAATTCCGGAACAAGCTTCAATCAACTGCAACCGGTGTTACAAAACGCCTGGAGTGCGGTGAGTAACGCGCCGCATATTTTTGGCTTACCTATTATATGCAACATCCCTGCCTATTGCATCGTCTTGCTTTTAACCCTAATTCTAATAACCGGAATAAAACAGAGCTCCCGGTTTAATATTGTGATGGTCACCGTAAAACTTCTGGTGCTGGGTTTCTTTATCGCCATCGGCTCATTCTATGTAAAACCGCAAAACTGGGTTCCCTTTGCCCCCAATGGATTTGCCGGAATCAAGGCAGGCGCAGCCATTGCCTTCTTTGCCTATATCGGATTTGACTGCGTTTCCACCGTGGCTGAGGAAACACGTAATCCTAAACGCGATATGCCAATCGGTATCATCGGCTCGCTGATTATCTGTACAATTATTTATATATTGGTAGCCGCGGTCTTTACCGGCATTGTCCCTTTTCCTTTATTAAAAACATCCCTGGCTCATGAAAAAGCTGAACCATTGACCTTAGCCATGCAATATATTAACCTGCCCTGGGCAGCGGTAATCGTTGCCTTCGGCTCTATCGTAGCGCACATCGCAGTACTTCTAGTTTTAATGCTCGGGCAATCCCGGATATTTTTTTCCATGGCCCGCGATGGCCTGCTCCCCAAAGTTTTTGCCCGCGTCCATGAGAAATTTAAAACTCCTTATGTAACCACAATTGTCGTAGGCGTAATTATTGCCTCCATCGCCGCTTTTACCAATATCGATGAAATGGTTGATCTAACCAATATCGGCACTCTCTTTGCCTTTGTCCTGGTCTGCTTTGGCATTGTAATCCTGCGGATCAAAGAACCCTCCCGGCATCGCACTTTTAAAGTCCCGCTTAACCCAATTATTCCGTTACTCGGTGTAGCCAGCTGCATATTTCTGATGACCGGGCTCCCCGGAATTACCTGGATAAGATTTGTAGTCTGGCTAATTATCGGACTGATTGTTTATTTTACTTACAGTATTAACCATAGCTTACTGCATCATAAAGTTCACGTCCATCCCAAGCAATAAAACAAAGGGACGTCTCGAATTTCAAAGAGACGCCCCCTTTGTTATGTACGGTTTTCGTCAAGCTAAGCCTAGATGTTACGGTTCTTATATGTTCGAATGTTGAAACGTTCGACGTAAAATAAAAATTACCAATTCATTTTTTAGTGTAATTTTTATTTTAAAAATAGCGCTAATTCTTATTGGAAATCAACGCTATAGCCGCTAAAATTATCGCACATTAACCCAGAATATATTCTGGTTATTTCAGGTAAAGTTATAAAAATATCATCACTTTATAAACATTAGTAAAAAGAAATACCCGGTCATTGCCAACAGGCCCAAAGGCACGCCGAACTTAGCCCATTCTGAACTTTTAATTTTAAGCTTGCCTGCCGAGATAATATTCGGTATATTGCCCGGAATCAACATTCCTCCGGCTAACAAAAGCCCCATTAAAGCTGACTTAATCTGTAAAAGGCTCATGCCCGGGCTAATCTCAGCAGCCGTCAACGTAGCATTATCCACGA
>Ga0182027_10014593_pt1 | contig 10867 bp, 9 predicted proteins | sample 712E1DmetaG_FD_121300 | JGI IMG/M metagenome (GOLD analysis project Ga0182027, IMG submission 121300) | Permafrost microbial communities from Stordalen Mire, Sweden - 712E1D metaG (Illumina Assembly) | ecosystem: Environmental > Terrestrial > Soil > Wetlands > Permafrost | place: Sweden...
CATTATCTTAATAATATTTTAATATTATCTGAAATATACCCGGATCAAAAATGGCATGACCACCGGCTAATTCAGCGGAGATCTTTATCCGGTCAGGAAACCTTCAATTCCTTGCGAAAGTAATTGTCCAGCCGCAGTTCGGTGACGTCGACCAGCCGGGTGAGAAAATGATCGTCCAGCCGGACTAAGATCGAACGCGCCTGGGCGATCATGTCCTTGGAACAAAGATAGGTGTCGCGGGCGTGGTTTTTATCCCCGCTTAGAAGCCGGGCTGTTTTCTTGGGATCGTGCAGGTCGAGCTGCTGCTCGTAACCAAGGGTGACGTAGGAAAAATGCCCGGCGGCCAGATCGCCTTCCAGATCCTGCCAATCATCGATCATCTGGATGGCCGCGCCAAACAGTAGAAAAACCTCCCAGTAGTCATCGATGAGGGCGGCCCGGCCCAGGCGCTCCAGGCTCAGCATAAATGGAGCCACGGCGTTGGCGCCCTTAGCGCCCAGGTCTTTTGGATTGTCAAGACGATAGGGGCTGGCTTTGCCGCGCATGGATTTTTCTTTGATTTCGGCCTGCAAAAAGAGGGTGCGCATGTCATGTAGAATGCCCAGGTTGACCGGAGAGACTCCAAAAATGCCCAGGGCGAGCGTTTCGTACTCGGCGATCAGGGCCTGGGCGGTCAGGATCTCGACCGGAGAAGGCTGGTTTCCATCCACGTTCTCATCCAAAATCCCATAGCCGGCCACGGCGAACACGCCGGCCCGCAAAATGTCCGCAAAGCTGGCCAGGAGATCGCTCAAACCCTCTTCGTCCAGCCAGACGGCTAAAAAGGCGAAGACGGGATAGGCGTCTTTAAAATACTGTACGCGATTGCTGCGCCATTTGGTCAGGTCGAAGCCGAGCGGGGCGCTGAATTCTCTTAAAGTCGATTGGGCGTCGTCGTCCAGGCCCTTGAAGGCCGAAAGAAGATCCACGTCCACTTTGAGATGGCCCCACATTTTTGACAATGAAAAATTATTGGCCAGAAAGGGAGCCATGACAGCCGCCCAAAAGGCTTCTTTGTCGCGATGGTAAGTTTTTAGAATGTCCGGGGCGAATTTTTCGAAGGCGGCTTTATTTTCCATTGGGTTCATCCTGTAGGAGGTATTGGGCTATTATGCCACAGGATGAAAAAAGAGCCCCAAATAACAGTCAATAAAAACGCCTTTATTATTCCGGCAGTCCAATCACCTGCAAGACCCCGTGATTCTTGATTACTTCATTGTTTCAGAAGCGCAGCACGCGGTAACCTTTTGTGTAACCCCGGTCTTAGCGAGTCTCCAATCGGCACCGGTAAATTGGAAGCACTCTTAATAAATTGGGAATAGTTTTTTCATGAAGTGTGCTTTGCGAACGAATTTTTGAGTGGTTATAGGCATGTGATGATGGATTTCCTTTACACTTCACGTATCTTACAACTTAATTTTATGGTACAAGATTTGGCTAAGTGTTGTCACTTGAATCAGACGACATCCCCATCTGGGGAATGCTGAGTTAGTCGCTTTTGGTGATATTACCATTACAAGTGTTTCTCAAGGGCGCTAGAAGTGGAATGCCAGAATCGGAATTCGGTTCTGTAATGTAGTTGCCCATAGGTTTGGTCCAGGAATTGTTCAATTTCCTTTAGGTCCCATCCATAAAGGCGCCATAAATCCCAAAGTACTTTTGCAAAAGATGTTACAGCTATCTCGGCTGCATACAAGACAAATATGGGGTCAAGATGTTTTTCAAGAAATTTTATGCGTTGTCCCTCTGAGTTTTCTATATCGTTGACACGAAAGCCTATCTGGCTTATGGCCCAGTGATGACCATGGGCAATCCCCGATAATAGCCGATAATCTGCCTCTCGATCTAAGGTTGTTCCAATCAATTCTATAATGCTTGGCATATGCAAGGCAATGCCATTTATATTTCCATTCTTATCCAATAGCCGAGGATAACCAAGTAATACTGCGTCGTTTTCTACTTTTATTATTCTTTGTTGTGCTTTATCTATTTCCGCTTGCATTTTCTTTACATGAAAAAATTTGATTTGTTCAATAAATCCTGCATAACGAAATGCAAAGCATCTTTCTACACGAGTCTTCGCGTCAATCGTAGGATCGAGAAACCAAACGGCGATTGCACATGTCTCCAGTAAACCGCGTACACATGTCCATGGAGCGATAGTCTTGGCCGGTTCAGCAATAGAATCAGCGAAAACCATGAAATGATCCGCCGCTGATTCCATTGACAATATTCCCCTATAATGCACATCCGTGATTAATTCTTTATTCGGGAAATTTCTCCGTTCTTGATCTGCTAGAGAGTCAGATATAGGTTCATCATTGTTATATTTGTTGTAAATCTGCGCAGTTCCATCAATTAGGCTATGCACAGTAGAAAGCATGTTTAAAACGTCTTCATAGGTAAATTTTGGAGTTTTGCTTTGAATGTCAGGCATTTACAATAACCTCAAAATCTATAATACATGAGTGTGCTCAGAAAATCAGTAGACTGTGTTTGCTTTTGCCGTTGCATATGTTGTTAGCCCACTGTTGAGTTTGTCGAACTAGGGGCAATCATATCCTTCATCTCTTCAAAAGTATCTAATGCTCTTTTTAAAACGTTACCATGTCGGTCCATCTTTGCCGAATATTGGCTATTAATGAACTCCGAAAGCGATAAATCATCATCAATATCACGAAAATTAGCATCACAATAAGCAAAATAATCACGAAGTAGGTCAGAAAGTTTGAAGTTTTTAACTGATGCTTCAAGGTCCTCTAAAACATCAATGGTTATTATCGTTATTGGAGCAATTTCCCATCCATGTTTTATCATCACTGTTTTACTTGTATTCAGCATGGCATCAGGTTCAAAGACCGCCCGAAATTCTGATCCAAAAAACCAGAAATATCCAGGTAGGTTTAGTAAAGTATCATAAGCGACTAAAACCGGATATATGCGCTTTGTTTTTCGTATGTCGTGGTCTTCCAGTCGCCATATACCATCTATCAGAAAATTTACTGCACGCGCTAATTGAAATGCAGCATTCCCTCTTTTCCCGTATTTGTCACGTAACTCTGATAAATATTTTGTGTGATCTGGATCGGCAACTTTGTCATCGCGAACCCAAGCAGCTTTCATCTCGAACAAAATTAAGGTTTCATCTTCTATTACACAAGCATCACAGATCTGATCACCGTGAACCATTAACTTATTACCAAGCAGCAAAAGCCCATTATCTTCATACATTTTTAGGAGAATGTCTTGAACATATTTTTCAAAAGCATCACCAAAATGTCCTAGAAGATTGATTTTTTTATCCGCAAGATATCTGCTAAGTAAAAAAAGTGGTGAGATCGTAGCGGTTTCTAAATGTAATATCGGGTCGATAACTATCGCTGTATTCCCGTTTAAGTGCAAAATTGGCTTCTCTCTTATAGGTTTTAGGCTATATTGTTCTGCGCTTTCACCATCTTTCCAGAGAGCAGCTTGCAGTTCAGAGATATTTTGCGAACTGAGTTCCAAGTAATGGGCAAAAGCATTAGCCATGTGGGGAATTTGCGCATACAAAGATTCCGGCTCGATTAAGTGCCTAATATAAGAGTCGTGAGTTATATTAATATTGAAATAATGAACTAACACAATAAAAACGCAAGAAAAGTACTCGTCAAGTTTAATCTGTGTATGAGATTCAAATTGTTGCTGAAATTCAGGAAATTCTCTAGGCAAGTAATCCGAAAATAAAATTTTTCCACGCCCAAATGCTCTTGCCGGATCTATATATTGCATAGCTGTTTGCCCAGTCAGTCGAATGGACCTTAAGAGCATCTCTCGTTTATTACTCCCATTTTTAATTTCCAACTCTTGACTAGTACCGAGCTTATTCTGAGCAATTTCACTAGCAAACAATGCCGCTTGAATGAACTTCATTTTGCTCGTTTTGTTTTGTATCGGAGTTTTGTGACAATTCGAGTCTGGGCAATACAAAGTAGCATATCGAATCAATTCCAAAAGCTGCATCCGATGAAAAAACACCCTATCGGGATCTAGCTTTAGTGTGGAGATATTGTTTAGTCTTACTAAATCCGGTTTATCAAAGAACATGCGAAGCAAAGTTTGCTGCTGGGCTAAAGTTCCTAGAGGATGATTCACGTCAGATACAAAAAGATTTAAATGAATACAATATCTAAGAGTTTCCGACCGGCATAAAGTTTTCAAACAAGCTTTTAAGCCCTCAACAGGATCTTCCTCTTTCTTGTTGTGGAACACTTGATTGAACTCAAACGGCATTACCATCTTCATAATCAATTACAACCAATCATTTTGTAATAGTCGTAAGTATCTGAGCGGGATAACAGCGAGTATTAGCCGCAATAGTGCAAGAACCAGCCTATGAAATGGATAAAAAGGGAACCAGAAAACTCAGAACCACGGTGTTATCCGCTTACATGCTTTGTTTGGTATTTTTTTTGATCATGCATTGCTTCGAAATACTTTACCTCAAGGCCAGCCAATTCTTCAAAATCTTTTTTACTTGAGAACAATTTTATACTTTCTTCAGTTAACTCATCTGCGCCTATAACCGCTCGAGAGATTAAAGCCACTTTTGTACACCTAGCCACGAACTCTCGCATATCCCTTTCGGTAATCATATTGTTAATATCGTACTGAACAAGAATATTGACCATTTGACTTGAAAGTTGCCTGATTTCTACCCAAAGCTCCACAGGCAATACGGCTGAACCTTCTTCCTCAAGTTCTGAAAAATCTCTTACGCATAAACCAATGTCTCCGCGCGCTAGCTCCTTTAAAGATTCGTCGGATCCAGCAAGAATAGTTGCATAGATCCTAAATCGCTCTTTCTTGTGAATGATTTTGGTGACTAGTTCTACCTGCTTATTAAAAAGTGATTCTCGCAGGGGAGCACTACGCGCTTTGGCTATAAAATACAATCCCAAAACGCTAGATATTAGCGTTGCGGTAATACCTGCTAAACCAACAATTAGAGTGACAACTTTATCATCCATTGATATCTCAAATACCCAAACTTTTAATTATACGGATCAATGAAATGTTGCAATTATGTCATACTGCTTATCTAATAAGAGGGACCATCATTGTAGGGTAACAATATTTGATCATTTGGGAAATTTTCTAGATCCCCCATTACCATTAATATTATAGCAACCTACAATAAAAATTCAAATCAAAAAGTCGCCCTTCAGATATGAAGGGCACTTCTCATGATCTAGTTGTTTAGGGCTCGAACCGCCGATCTAAACTTATTTCCTGCGTTGGACTTTACCCGCTCTGGATACGACTTATTTCGCGTAGGGTTTGTGAGGGTGGTATAGTGTTGCGAATAAAAAAGGTGCGGTTTAAAGAGCAACCGCACCTGACTGGATTGAAATTGCTTGATAATCGCCGGAGGACGTGAATTTTTTATTCCTGGTCTGTTTCCAGGTATTTTTAAAGCGCATCCAGATGGTCTTCCCAATAACGCTCATTGGCCTTCAACATAGCTGCGGAGCTTGGCAAGATCTCCCCAACCGCCCTCCATAAAGCCGCGGATAACCATGTGGGGTTGATTAAACTCGGTGACCTTGTTCGAATCCCAACCCGAGCGAATTAGGGTGAGCTCAGTTTTTCCGCCCAGGTCCCGTAGGTCGAAGGCCAGGCTCCAATCTTTACCCCAGGTAAAACAAAGGCGATTGGGAGGATCGATTTCCGTGACCTTGCAGGACGAATCTCCATATTGACCGGTATGAAGAACAAATTCGTGTCCCAGTACCGGCTCAAAGTTGTTTTGCATCCACCAGGCTGCCAATCCTTTTGAAGTTGCAACGGCGTCCCAAACCTTCTCGATGGGCGCATTGAGTACAATTGTCTTGCGAATATCCGGTAAGGCTGCCACTGAAAACCCCCTAAAGTTGCTAAATGTGACACCTAAAGGTGTTATATTTAATATAGCTGCTTTGAGAGGAAGCGTCAAGTATGGAGTCCAATGCTAGGATTTCTTAAACGACAATCCATTCTCAGCCATAAACGCCTTGATTGTTTTCATGGCATTCTTGCCGATCCCATGAAGTCCCATGATCTCAGTTTCGCTCATTTCGGCCAGTTCTTCGATCGTCGTAACGCCCGTGCTTTGAATAGCCCTTTGCGCCGGACTTGCCAGCTTGCGAAGTAAATTTTCAATTGGCATTCGTAACTCCTTTATTGCCTCTGCGATCACCTGCAAGACCCCATCCCGATTCTTGATTACTTCATTGTTCCAGAAACGCAGCACCCGGTAACCTTTCGATTATTATGAAACACGATTTTCACCTCCCCTAAAATCCGATTTTTGGATTTTGGGGTCGCGCAGCATGCCTTAGGCGAGGTTAGGAGGGGGTGGCGGCCTTAACTCTTTCCGGCGTGAAGGGGATCTGGCGCAGACGCAGACCGCTGGCGTCGAAGATGGCGTTGGCAACCGCCGCGGCGGTGGTGACGGTGGAGGGTTCGCCGGCGCCCAGGGCGGGCTGGTCCGGACGATTGATCAGGACGATCTCAATCTCGGGCGCTTCGGAGAAGGTGAGGATGGGATAGCTCTCCCAATCCACGCTGGTCTGGCGAGTCTCGCTAAATTTGACCTCTTCCTTGAGGGTGCGGCTGAGGGATTGGATGACGTTGCCCTCGATCTGGTTTTTCAGCCCGTCCGGGTTGATGATCAGCCCGCAGTCGTGGGCGACCACGATGCGCGGTACCCGCACGGCGCCGCTGTTGAGATCCAGCTGGACAAAGGCGACGCAGGCCACAATGGCCTGGTCGTTTTCATAGCGGGCAAAGGCCAGGCCGCGCCCCTCGGCCAGCCCATCTTTTATGTTTATTTGCGGGGCTGGATGCGCCTGCCAGCCGGCCTTTTCGGCGGCGGCCTGCAGAACCTGGCGCAGGCGCGCTTCGGGCAGGTAGCGCAGGCGGAATTCCAAAGCGTCCACGCCGGCGGCGGCAGCCAGCTCGTCCATAAAGGATTCGTTGGCGAAGGTGTTCTCTCCCCCACCCAGGCTGCGGAAAGCCGAGGCGCGCAGCGGGCTGTCCGAGAGCGAATGGACGGTGACGCGCTGGACGGGCAAGGCATAATTGGTGGGGGCGTTGCGCTCGGCGCCGAACGAGAACGGCAGAGGCGGGGCGCTTTCGCCGGAGATGAGCTGGGTGGCCACGAACTGGTTGCCAAAGCGCGGGCGGGCCACGTGCGAGGGCGACCAGACGTGGTAGTCCCAGGCGATTATGGCGCCCTGGGCGTCCAACCCGCCGTGGACCTCGAAGATCATGGCAGGCCCTTTCGGCTCCCATACGAATTCCTCCTCACGCGTCCACTGCACCCGCACCGGTCTGCCGACGGCCTGGGATAGGATGACGGCATCGGCGGCGACGTCGTCCGAGCCGTTCTGGCCGTAGCCCCCGGCGCCATCCACGTGGATCAGGTGGACTTTTTCATTGGGCATATCCAGCATCTGCGCCAGCGTGTCGCGCAAGGGATGGGGGCCTGAGCTGCTTGACCAGACCGTGACCTGCTCGGCCGTCACGTCCGCCACGGCGCAGGATGGCCCGATGGAGGCATGGGCGTGATAGGGCTGGTAATAGGTGGCGTCCAGCCGGCGGGCGGCCTGCTGCAAGGCGGCTGCGACGTCGCCGGTTTCAGTCAGCACATTGTCCTGGGTTGGCTGGGCGCGTAGAACGGTGTATAGATCCGCCATAACCGGGAAGGCGGGCGCCTCCTGCCAGACTACCTTGAGCTTTTTGGCGGCCAGGATGGCCTGTTCCTCGCGTTCGGCCACCACGCCGATAAAGCTGCCGCGCTGCACCACTTTGACCAGGCCGGGCACATCCGCCACGGAGCTTTCGTCGAGTGAAATCAGGCGGGTCTTCAAATTTGGCGGGCGCACCAGCCGTCCGTGCAGCATGCCGGGCACTTCCAGATCCTGGATAAAACTGCTCTGGCCGGTAAATTTTGCGGGAAAATCCACGCGCGGGACGTCTGCGCCGACGATGGTATAGTCGCGCGGGTTTTTCAGCGGAGCAGTGCCGGTCACCTGGCGGTTGAACTTCCTACCGCCCATCAGCTCGGCATAACTGGCGGTGCGGTCCGGGTGGTGAGTAACGAAGATGATACCCTCGTGGACGGATAATTCATCCAGGCCGGCGTCCAGCTTTTCCGAAGCCAGCTCCAACAGGGTGCGGCGCGCTTCGGCGGCGGCTTTGCGCAGGGCGCCGCCGCTGGAAAGAATGGTCATGCTGCCGGCGGTGTAGCCTTCGTTGGGGGTGCGGGCGGTGTCGCCCATGACCATGTGAACGCGCTCGAAGGGCACGTCCAGCTCTTCGGCCACAATTTGAGCCAGGGCGGTACGCGTACCGGTGCCTAATTCGACTTTGCCGCTGAAAGCGGTGACCGTGCCATCCGGCTCGATGGCCAGCCAGTCATCCAGAACGTCGGACAGGCGACCCCAAAATGATTCGGACCGGCCCGAACCGGGGCGCTGGCCTTGCCCTCTGCCGCCCATGCGGGACTGCCAGTTCTGGTTGTCGCTCATTGCTCACCTCCCCACATCAGCTCGGCGGCGCGCTTGACGGCGCGCAGGATGCGCAGGTGTGAGCCGCAGCGGCATAAGTTGCCGTCCAGGGCGGCCCGGATTTTTTTGTCGCTGGGTTCCGGGTTCTTCAGCAGGAAGGCGGTGGTGGTAATGATCATGCCGTTGGTGCAGTAACCACACTGCCCGGCACCTTCTTCAATGAAGGCGCGCACCACCGGGTGAAGCTGGCCGTCTTCGTTCAACCCTTCCAGGGTAGTAATAGGCGTTTGACCGACCTCGGAGACCGTCAGCTTGCAGGACTGCTTGGCTTCGGCGCCGAGCAGCACCATGCAGGCGCCGCACTGTTCCAAACCGCAGCCAAACTGCGGGCCATGCAGTCCAAGCTCGTTGCGCAGTACGTACAGTAGAGGCGTATCCGGGGCGGCCTGGACGTTATGGGGTTTTCCATTAACCTGGATGACAAGGTCAGATGACATTATGATTTTCTCCTATCAAGAAGAGCAAAAATAACAAGGATTCTGCGGGGGGATGAAAGAGATAAAAAAATCAAAAAATTCTTTCTCTTATCCCTTTATCACATGCACCCCTGTTTGCTTTCATCTTTACCCTATATTGTAATCAATCCTATGGCTGCCAGACAGATCAATACGCCCAACCATTGGCTGCGGGATACTTTCTCTTTAAGGATAAGGCTGGCCAGGAACACGGTGGCGGCCGGATAGAGAGACGATAAAACCACGGCGATATCCAGCCGGGTAAACTGTTTGGAGAGGATAAAAAATATATTGCCTCCAGCATCCAACACGCCTGCCAGCAGGGCAGGTGGGTTAGAGGTGAGCGCTGGAAGCGGCAGTCGATTGATTTTGATCAAGAGCAGGCCGGTGCAGAGCGCCATAAAGCGGGCGATGATTACCGGCGTGAATATTTTGCCAGGGTCGACCTGGCCAATAAAGATGAAAAAACCAGCAAAGCCAACACCTGCCAGACAGGCCAATAGAAATCCCGGGCGGGGCGCTTCACTGTTGGGGGTTGAGGCGGCCGATACCAGCCAGATGCCGGCAAAGGCCAATCCAAACCCCAGCAGCTTTAACGGCGACGGCAGCCCTTCGGTAAAACCGGCGAATACGACCGGCAAGGCCGCGCCGATGACGCTTGCAGTTGGAGCAACGCTGGCGGCGGGTCCGATAGACAGGCCGCGATAAAGGGCGGCTATGCCCAGCGCACCCGATACCCCTGCCAACATGGCCCAAAGTATGCCGTGCAGCGAAGGAAAGGCCTCGCGCCACAAGACCGCCGCGATCACAACGATCAACACGCCGGAGAGGGAGGATAAGGCAAGCACATAGTACTGGCTGCTGCGCCGGGTGGCATAACCGCCGCTGAAATCCCCACTGCCCCACAGGAAAGCAGAAGTTAAGGCCAGTAAGATTCCCGGAAGGTTTGCAGGTAGCATAGGCTATTTTTAGCGGCAGGTGAAAGAGTATTTTATCTGATGCGGAGAGCCGAGTCAACCGGCGCGGCCAGGCTTGCTATTTTGTCCGGGCCAGTTTTTATATAAAAACTGTGCAGCCGCGCATTTGCATGTTCTGCAACCAGGCTGGGACAGACGATAATTTATTCCAGCGCAGGTCTAATTTTTCGAGATTTGGCAGAGCAGCGATGGCGGGCGGCAGGTAAGCCAGGTGGTTGGCCCTCAAATCCAGCTCGGTGAGACTGCTCAGGCGGCCGATTGAGTCGGGTAGGGCGGTCAGGCGGTTGTTCCTTAGATCTAGAAATCGAAGACCTGCCAACTGGCCGAGCGACTCGGGCAGCGAAGCCAGGCGGTTATCCATCAAGGCCAGCTTTTTGAGACCCGCCAGGCGACCGGTCGAAGCCGGCAAAGCGACCAGCCGGTTGTTCATCAAGTGCAGCTCTTTGAGGTTGGTGAGATTGCCCAGGCTCTCGGGCAGACCAGCCAGTTGATTGTTGTACAGGCGCAGTTCTTGCAGGTTCGCCAGGTCGCCGATCCTCTCGGGCAGAGAGGTCAACTGGTTATCGGTGACGTTGAGATAAACCAGACCGGCTAGATCCCACAGTGTGTCGGGCAGCGAGGTCAAGCGGTTATTGCTGAGGTATAGAAAGGTGAGCGCCCTCAAATTACCCAGACTCTCGGGCAGAGCCGCCAGCTGATTATGACCCAGGTCCAGGACCGAAAGCTGGGGCAGGTTTCCAAGGCTGGCGGGCAGGTTGGCAAGCTGCATACTGTGGATATACAGCCGCCTGAGGTTTTTCAGATC
>Ga0182027_10014595_pt1 | contig 10867 bp, 10 predicted proteins | sample 712E1DmetaG_FD_121300 | JGI IMG/M metagenome (GOLD analysis project Ga0182027, IMG submission 121300) | Permafrost microbial communities from Stordalen Mire, Sweden - 712E1D metaG (Illumina Assembly) | ecosystem: Environmental > Terrestrial > Soil > Wetlands > Permafrost | place: Sweden...
ACTCGTATGAAGTCTTTCCAGTGAAGGGCAGCAAGATGTTGATGAATGATAAGGGCTAACCATTCGCCGGAGGCAACGACCTTGGCTCGCACGCCCGCTGCTGACGCACCGGTCGCGCCAGCCTGAATGTGTCTTACGTCTCGTGAGATTTGAGCTAAAATCTCAAAATCATGACGACGATCACACCACTACCAACCACCTCCACCAAATCAGTTGCCTACGCCTACAGTCGCTTCTCCACCAAAGAACAAGCGCAGGGTGACTCCGGACGACGCCAGAAGGACAATGCCCAGGCTTTTGCCGATGCCGAAGGATGCAGCCTGGAGCACCTGCTTGATCCTGGTATCAGCGCATTTCACGGGCGGAACCAGATCATCGGCCAGTTCAGTGTGTTCCTTGAAGCCGTTCGTGCTCGGCAGCTTGGTCCCAACCCCATCCTGCTGATTGAGAACTTTGATCGGATCTCCAGGGAGGTCATCGAAGAAGCACAGTCCCTGTTTCTTGAGCTGATTAACGCAGGTGCAACGATTGTGACCCTGCACAATGGCAAACGCTATGCCAAGGGAATGGGCCTGGTAGACATCATGACGGCCCTGATCGAGATGGACGTGGCACACCAACACTCGGCAAAGCTTTCCATGAGAGTGAAAGAGGCGGTGGAGGCTCGCAGGAAAGTTGGCGGCATCATTCACAATCGTTCATCGTGTCCTGGATGGCTGACCATTGATCCCAAGCGGACCCGGTTTGAGCACAATCCCGAGCGGATCAAGCTGATCAAGGAGATGTTCGACCGTGCCCAGAAGGGTGAAGGTGCCCGTGCCATTGCCCGTGCATTCAATTCCCGTTATGAGCCGACATGGACAAAGGCCAAATATTGGCGCGAGCAGATGATCCATGACGTTTTGCACACGAAGGCCGTCCTTGGCGAATTCAAGGGGAAGGCAGGCTATTTTGGGAGCCCCGTGGTGACACCCGAAGAATGGGCCACCGTGAATGACCCGACGACCAGGCGAGCACAGGGACGGGGAAACGGTGTCATCATGGAGCACAACCTTTTTGCCGGTTTCATTGTGTCAGGCATCGACGGCACCCGGATGATTCACCGCCAGAGTGGATTCAAGAATCGGAAAACCGGCCAATACACATGGTATCCTTTCTTGGTCAGCCTGGCCACGATCAACGGGCAAACGAAGCATCCACACCGCATTTCTTACACCGGGGTGGAAAACAGGGTGCTCTGGTTGATGGAAAACCTGGACCCGGAGATCATGGTAAAGGTGCGCTCCGGTGCCCATGACGATACCCAAGACCGGGTGACCATGGCCAATCAGCAGATTCAGAGCCTTGAAAAACAGGTGGCAAAACTGACCCGGCTGATAGTAAACGACGATGATCCTTCCCCCTCCCTGGTTTCTCAATTGAAGGACCATGAAGCCCAACTCAGGACCGCCCGGACAGGATTGGAGGCGTTGACGGTGGCGGCGAAGAAGAACCGTGAGATCCCGGTTTTGCCGAACCAGGAGGAAATGACCCGTCCGGAGGTTCGAAGGGCACTCAGGAAGAACATCGCCCAGATGTGTGAGAAGATCGAGGTTTCCGACGACCACCTGATTGTTTGGTTCACCAAGAGAACGGGAATCAGGGTCAATCTTACAGGGGAACCCAAGGCGGCATATCACGATCTCGCCGAGGTGGAGTTCCGGGCAATTGAAGAGACAGCGGCGGAGTACATCATCGAACAGCAACGACTGGCGGTCTGAACATCGATACGGCCCATTGGTCAACCCGTAGGTGGACGGCCTACGGGTTTTTCTTTTTCAGCGATGGGGCGGACAGATTGGGAATTTGGGGATTGGGATGCCAAAATGACTGCAAATCAGCTTTCAGTCTTTCCGTTCGTTTCAGAGGCTCTTTCTAACAATTTCCTCCTCCCAAAGTCCCAAAATCCCAAAGATCAGAGTAGGAATCGCCTTGGGAGGTTTGGGAGTGGAGCCGGATCATTAGCTTTGCCGTGGCAAGGAGATGGACGCCAACAGGAGCAGGAGAATCAACGGACGGCAGAAGTTCGCCCCACGGTTGAGAGCAGGCTGATTCGATCCCAATTGCCCATTGATCAACCAACAGGTTTACGGCCTTCGATTTTCCTTTTCCAGCGAGGAGACAGAGCGGCCCGAACGTATCCAGACCACGAATGCAGGAGGATCGGCAAGATATAGGTTTGGTTTACGTTGGCACGTATACCAAATCGGTGGGCGGTTCTATAAACCGCCTCCTTTTTATTGATTCTTCGGGTACAATCAGGGCATGAATGCCCTGCCGCCGAACGTCGCCGAGAAACGTAACAGCCGACTCCTTACAGTCTCGACCAAGGTCAGCCTGGCCGATCTGTCCGCTCTGGAGGAGAAAGCGAGGCAGGCGGGCCTGACCATGAGCAGCTACGTGCGCCAGGCCGCCGTGGCGGGTCAGATCCAGCCGAGGACCGTGATTCCGGAGATCAACCGCCAGGATTGGGGCGAGCTGGGCCGGCTGGCGGGCAACATCAACCAGATCGCCACCCGGCTGAACCAGGGCGGGACCATCGGGGCCAGCGATTCCGCGGTCCTTACGGAAATCAGCAGGGTCCTTGGCCAGATCCGGGCGGCGATCATTGGCCTGGAGGCGCAACATGGTCTGCCGAATTAATCACCGCCCCAATTTTGCTCCGGTCGTGAAATACGCGTCAAAGTCCAGCAAGCAGGCCGAGCTTGTTTCCACGTCCCTGTCAGCGATCACACCAGACGGGATGATCGAGGAATTTGAGCAGCTGGCATGCCGGAACACGCGCTGCAAGAACCCGTGTGTCCATGTCGTTTTGTCCCCCGCACATGGCGAACAGCTGACCGGCGAGCAGTGGCGGCAGATCTGTGAGCGCACGGCCCAGGAACTTGGTATGAAGCAGTGGGTGGCCTTCAAACACAAGGACACTGGAATTGAGCACGTGTCGCTTGTTGGCAGCCGAATCGGGCCAGACGGGCGGGCTTGGAGCACCTCAGATGACCGTTACCGGATGAGGGCGGTCTGCCGCACATTCGAACAAGAAAATGGGTTACGCCAAACCCCCGAGCATTCCCAACATGGCATCCGAATCAACAAGACCGAGATCGAGAAGGCCGAGAGGTTGTGCCAGACCGGAAAACGCCCCAGCGCGGTTCCAGACCGGCTCGCCATCGCCGTGGCCGTCCGGGCGGCGCTACGCCAGCCCACGCTCAAGGATTTTGAGAATTGCCTCACCCGCCAGGGAATCACGACACGCTGGAGACATGATGAAACCGGGCGACCCATCGGCGTAAGCTACGGTCGAGGAGAGGCGTGCATTTCTGGCAAACATGCAGGCGTTTCCGCCCACATGTTGACGGTTCACTACTCCGATCAAGGAACTACAACCCATGAGCAAACTTGCCGAGCTACAATCGAGGGCCGAGCTTCCACAATGGCTGGAGCCTCTGGCCGAGGAGATCGCCGGGCCGATCCAGGCCGACCTACGCGCGAACACGATGGCGTTGGAACAGATCCAGAGCCAGCTAAAGGATCTGATCGAGGTGCAACTGTCGTTTTTGGAGCAGATCCAGCGCCAATTAGGCAGGTCGGGGAGTTGATGTGCCGCGCAATGGCCGGATTGCAGACCATGGCTTTTCAAATGGCGGAGGACGAAGAGCGGTTCATCAACCGCAGGCAACGCCAGATCACCCCGCGCCGCATTCCCCTCAAATGGAAAGGGATTTCACGATGAACGACACCGCTGCCAGCACCGCCGCCAGAATTCAGGCGCTGAAAGACTCCGCACCGACCGGACCCGCGACCACGGCAAAGCCAACTCCGGCTCCCGACCCCGCCCGGCTCCTGCAATTGTTCATCGATCTGATTGCCGAGCAGCGCCAGGCAACGATCATTCTCCAGGGTACGGTGACAGCCCTGACAATTCTCTTGAACCGGTCGCTGCAGGAGATCCCAGCGGCGCAGCTACAAGTCACCAAGGGGGAATTTCTTTATCTCCGCTCTCAGTTGGCGGTGCTGGTCGCCAAACTGACCCCGCCCGAGGCAGAACCGTCAGAACCGGACAATGAAGACCGTGCAGCGACAATCCGAATTGTCGGGATACTGGCCGCCATCAGCGCCGTGGCAATCGTTGCCGCTGTTCTTCTGGGGCGATACATACTATGTTAACGACGCCGCTAGACGCAGGCAGCGTATGTCTGTTCGCCCCGACTTTTCTTTTTGTTCGGGTGACAGCAACCACGGTCCAGGTCGTCAGCACCGAGGGAACCGTGCACGTTGTATGTGATCGACCAAGGTTTCTCCTACGCGATTTGCAGGCGGGTTTGGCTTCGGATTTGGTTGCAGGCATGAGGCTTGGTCAGCCGCCGTTCGATTACTCGATTGAATCAGCGGTCGTTTCCTCGCGACGTGAGACGCTTGCACCGGGACAAAAGGTCTTGCCGGAAAGCCTACCGATACCGAAGGGAACCGTCCTCCTGGAAACTGAATCAACCGCTGAATATCACAACTTCGACTCACTCCAGGTCGTAGGTGTCACCAGTCGCGGGCGGCTCGTAATCGGATTCGCATCCACCAGCTACCAGCTCATTCTCCCGGAGGACGTAAACCCAGCCCAGCTCTATCGAGCAGCCGTCAAAACTGATCTTCTTGCCGACCACTGCACCCACTTCACGACCTTGATGGATGAAGCGTACGTGGATCTTCTCCCTGTCCGTCGGCACCGTTGCACGGAAATATCTCTGGTTTCCCAGCACTCTGCCAGTTGGGGCGGTTTGGACCTATTGGACGACTGGCGCAACGAGCCTGCCCATGCCGCACTGCTGGCGAAAGTGGTGGAAAAGTCCAAGGCAAGGGGCATGGACATTTGAGCGAAGCTGGGTTTCCGGACGGGACGGACGGGTAAACTTCAGTGTCTCTTTTTGAATCCAATGGAGTCGCACAGACGGTTTCCCGGGGGCCGGACGCATCGGACGGATATCTCCAAGTCCGTATTTTTGAGAGAGCGTATCCACCACATCCTTACCACCCAAGCCATTTGACGATACCGCCGCATGCCCATCGGCAGCAGCCTTTCTTGGTGTGCAGTTGTGAAACGACTGGCCATCACCCGTCCGAAACGTCCGGAACATTGGAACCGCCATATTCGGCTCGTTGGACTATATCCCGACCGAGAATCACCCGTCCGAAGCGTCCGACAACTCTTCCGCTTCCATTTCCTCACAGAGGTCCGGATTGGCCAACTTCATCGGTGCATCGCACACAAGAATCTCTATTTCGACGTTCGGGACAAAGCCGAGTTCAGAGATGTCGATTTCAATCCATGGCCGATCATTCATAGTAAAGTGCTTCTGTGGATTAAGCAGCCTTGGATTCTATTGGAATCGTTTGCGGGAGATCGTTTGTTGCCCCAGGATACGCTCCGACGTTTTGACCGGTGCGTTGTGCAGGTTCCGACCCAGACCGAGCGTAGGTGAATATAATCTTTGGTTTCTCGTCCAGGCGGTGGCGCTGAGGATGGAAAAGCGGTATATCTATTTGTGAGTCCATAGGTGAGAGATGGATAGGTGATTAAAGGAATCGTTAGGTGGTTAGACCGCGATATCCGCGGCAGACTTGGTCACCGCGTTTAATATCATGACTTTGTGCGGTTCCGTGGATTTCTTCGACTACACTGCGCATTTGACGATAAGCGGTGGATGGTGCCGTCCAACCATGGCTTGCACAATATAGTTGGTAAGCGTGACAGAGTTCATCGCTTGTTATATCTGTCTCATCTTGATGTTTAAGGCCTCGGACGAACACATTCAGGCTGTCGCTTGCGTCAATCCATTCATCGACCAAAGCGCGCTGGGCGGCGTTTAGTGGCAGTCCCGTCTTCCTTTCCAATCGCTCCATCAGTTGCATGGCTCCGTCGAGAAGCCAGTTGAGGATTCCAGGACCCTCTTCTCGGATTATCCGCTCGGCAAACTTATCTTCTGGAGCCGCAATGGGCGATTGTCGGAACGGGATTATCACGATGCGACGCCGCCAAGCATCTGCATCATCTTGGCCCTTTATCTTTATGCGCAATCGTGGATTAGCGGTGATCGCAACGTTCAGGCTCCCCATGATATCCTTAAAGTCCGCACACCCTTTTCTTTCCACCGATATAAAGTCGTCCCCAGTGAGTTTCTTCAACACCTCAACTCCCTTGCTACTGAGAAAGTCTTGGTCAACATCGCTACCGACCAAAAGAGTGCGGTCAATATAGGCGTAGCTTTCAAACCGGCCGTCCATCTGTCCGTTGCGCAGCTCCCTCATATTATGCCTGCCGACCATCATGCGGAGCATCTGCATCAGCGTGCTCTTTCCCGTATTGGACGCGCCCCAAAGGATCAGAATCCGTTGGGTGAAATTCCGCCCCAACATGAACTGGGCTCCGAGCAGCTGGACGACAAGCTGATCGTCTTTATCCGGCATGACGGTGTCCAGAAAGACATTGAATTGAGGGCACTTAGCATTGGGGATGAACCGCACATCCGATTGATTACGCGAGTAATAGCTCGGGGAGTGTTCCGTGAGGGCGTAACCATGACTGGTTACCCGTAGGACTCCGTTTTCAACGTTGATGACCGTGGGCCGAGTCTCAAACGCGCCTTTTTTCTCAACGCGACCTCGCAAAAGTCTGACCAAGGCTGAAAGGTAATGGTCGGTTCTCAGATGGTAAATCTCCAAACTCCCAGCCCAACGCCGCAGCAGCTCTTCAAAATGGTGCTGCAGGCGCTCTTCGGTGATGCCTTCCCAGACGCCGGTTGCGATATATATAAAGAACTGTTTGAGAACGGGATCGCGAAGGATTATGTTTTCTTCAGCGAAGATCGCGACCAACATCGTTTGATTCAGGCTGATCGAAACGCGCCCTTCTTCGGTTACTTTTATGATCAGGGGCGGCCCAAGCTGCGCGGTAAGCTGCTCAAGCAGAGTAGATGGTGATTGGTGAGGTGACGGTACGTAGACTTCCATGTCTACATTCTACCCTAGAAAAACGCGATGTAAGGCACAATTCTGGTAAAATGCGCACAGATATTGTGGGAATATACCCTGGATGGGAGGGATAATACACAGGGCAAAGGACTTACATACGGAATTGAGGTTTGCATAATTAAGTTCTTCGGTATGGATCAGGCGGATTCTGGCGGGGCGACGTGATTGATCGGCTCTGATTACGTTTCCATCAACGGCGCTGCTATTTCCTGCATGGGTTCAAAATCGGAGGGCGGAACAAGCGTCCGTAACGTCCGAAACAGAATCCTCGGACGTTTCGGACGGTAGACGTCACGTCCTTTTTTGGCGACAGATGCGGCAAAGTGCCCGTTCACCGTGCACAGCACTGCCACCGTGCGGGCTGTGGGTCCCGTCTGTCACCACGATCCCTGGATCGCCCAGCACTATGTTTTGGCAGCAGGCTCTTTCCGGTCAACGGATCTAAGGAATGGCTCCGACGGGACATTACCAGATATTTCCTCGCGATGTTGTTTCCGAGGTCTACTGTCGGTCATCATGCAGTGGATTGCCCCGTCCGAGAAGGATCTTGCCACCGACACGCTGGAGAAACGTCTCTGGGCTTCCGCAGACCAGTTCCGCGCGAACAGCAGCCTGAGCGCAGCGCAATACTCCCAGCCGGTTCTGGGGCTCATCTTCCTCCGCTTTGCCGAGGTTCGCTTCACTATCCAGCGGGCCAAGCTGGAGAAGTCCTCCGCCTCGTCCCGCCGGGGCAGCCGCCTGGATGAACCCGCTGCATACCATGCCGACGGCATCCTCTATCTGGCGCCGAACGCCCGGTTCGATTACCTGCTCCAGTTGCCGGAGGCGACGGACATCGGCGCGAAGGTCAACGAGGCGATGCGGGACATCGAGAAACACAATCCCCAGCTGGCCGGCATCCTGCCCAAGACCTACAACCTCTTCACCAGCACCCTGCTCAAGGAGCTGCTCAAAAAGGTCTCCGAGATCCCGGCCTCGTTGGATTACGACGCTTTCGGCCGGATCTACGAATACTTCCTTGGTGAATTTGCCATGAGCGAGGGCCAGGGCGGCGGCGAGTTCTACACGCCCAGCAGCATCGTTCGCCTCCTAACCGAGGTCATCGAACCGTATCACGGGCTGATCCTGGACCCGGCCTGCGGTTCCGGCGGCATGTTCGTCCAGTCGGCCCGGTTCGTGGCGGAGCACAAAAAGAGTCCCAGCGCGGAGCTGGCCATCCACGGTGTCGAGAAGACCGACGAAACCGGCCGCCTCTGCCGCATGAATTTGGCGGTGCACGGACTGGAGGGTGAAATCCGCCACGGTGGCCAGGTCAATAGCTACTACGACGATCCGCACAATGCCACCAGCCGGTTCGACTTCGTCCTCGCCAATCCGCCGTTCAACGTGAACGCCGTGGACAAGGAACGGCTGAAGGACTCAGTCGGGCCGGGCCGTCGGTTCCCGTTCGGCCTGCCGCGCACCGACAACGCCAATTACCTTTGGATTCAGCTGTTCTACTCCGGGTTGAATGCCACAGGCAGGGCCGGGTTCGTCATGGCCAACTCCGCCTCTGACGCCCGGTCATCGGAACAGGAACTCCGCCGCCAGCTCATTGAAAGCAGAGCCGTGGACGTGATGGTCGCTGTCGGGCCGAACCTGTTCTACACCGTCACGCTCCCCTGCACGCTATGGTTTTTCGACAAGGGCAAGGGAAGATCCGCTCGCGCGGACACCGTCCTCTTCATTGATGCCCGGCACATCTACCGCCAAGTGGACCGCGCGCACCGGGAATGGACGCCCGGGCAAATCGGTTTCATCGCCAATCTGGTCCGCCTCTATCGCGGGGAGGATCTCGACTTCACCCTCGGCGGGGACGACGCAGGGGCCAAGCTCGCAGAAATCTTCGGGAAGAAGGCCAAATACGCCGATGTGCCCGGCATGTGCCGAGCTGCCACGCTCAAGGAAATTGAAGCGCAGGGCTGGTCTCTCAATCCCGGCCGCTACGTCGGGGTGGCCGCTGGTGAAGCCGTCAGCGACGAGGACTTTAAAGAACAGCTTGAGACGCTGAACGAGGAACTCGAAGTCCTCAATGCTGCCGCCCGTGACTTGGAGGACACCATCGCCAAGAACGTGGCGGAGATTTTGGAAGGGTGATCATGGAACCCACTTCAAAGCTCGTTGGCGAGTTGCTCGAAGAAGTCCCGCGCCAGCCGAAGATAAAACGGTCTGAATATCAAGAGAACGGCCGCTTTCCAATCGTCGACCAATCGCAAGCTCACATTTCCGGATACACGGACGATGAATCTTGGCTTTACCAAGGGGAATTGCCTGTCGTGATTTTCGGCGACCACACCCGCATCCTGAAGTTTGTCGATTTTCCCTTCTGCGTCGGCGCGGATGGCACCCAGCTTCTTCGCCCGGTTGCGGGCAACGACATCCGGTATTTTTACTATGCACTTCGGAATGTCGACTTGACGAATTACGGCTATGAACGACATTTCAAGTATTTGAAAATTGAGGAGATCTTCGCACCCGCGCTTCCAGCGCAACGGCGAATTGCAGGCATCCTGTCCGCCTATGATGAGATGAGCGAGAACAGTCAGCGGCGCATCCGCATCTTGGAGGCAATGGCCCGCGCCCTCTACCGCGAGTGGTTCGTCAGCTTCCGCTTCCCCGGCTACGAAAAGACTCAGCGCGTTGCCTCGCCCCTCGGCGCCATCCCCAAAGGCTGGGAGGTGAAGAAGCTAGCGGACGTCGCTGATGTGAACCGCGCCCAAATCAACGCCCGCAACGCGCCAGACGAAGTCCACTATATCGACATCTCATCCGTCAGTCCCGGCCAGATTGATACCATTACGACCTATGCCTTTGCCGATGCTCCCGGGCGGGCACGCCGGATTGTGCAACATGGGGACGTGCTTTGGTCGTGCGTCCGCCCGAACCGTCGCTCCCACGCCCAGGTCATGCGGCCAGAGCGAGACACCATTGCTTCAACCGGGTTCGCCGTGCTCACAGCGATTAGAGTCCCGTTCACATTCCTCTATTTCGCCACGACCACGGACGATTTCGTCGGCTACCTCACCAACAATGCTACCGGCGCGGCTTATCCGGCTGTCACTGCCTCGACTTTCGAGAACGCTGACATGCTTATTCCGCCCGCGTCGCTCTTGAAGAAGTTCGGCGACGCGACGATTCCGATAGCCGAACAGATCCACACGCTCCAGCACCAGAGCCAAACCCTCCGCCGGACACGCGACCTGCTTCTGCCACGCCTGCTGTCGGGTGGACTTTCAGCGAAGAAGCTAACACCCTCTAGAGCATGATTAACACCGTTTGGGGCAGCACTGACAAGCCAGTCTCCAGCAAACAGCTCGCCACCAGGTTGGCAACCGTAGCGGGCCTTGAAGGAACGCTTTACATCGGCTATCCGATTATCGGAACCCCCGAAGGTTCATTTCCAATCGACGCACTCTTGGTCTCTCCGAGCATGGGGCTCGTGTTGTTTAGTCTAGTTGAGGGCCGAACGTTGGGGGATTACGAGGCGGCACAGGACGAAGCGTTCAACAAAATGCAGGCTAAGCTGCGCCAACACCAGTCATTGCTCAGGAAGCGTGAGCTTTTGGTGAACATCCATCCGGTCACGTTCGCACCAGCAGTTCCGCAGATTGAACAAATCGACGTTGAGGGATATCCAGTTTGCGGCATTGATTCATTGCTCGCCACACTTGGTGAGATGAAGATCGGAGACGCGACAGTATTCCCGGCACTGGTTGCTGTTATTCAGGCAATCTCGACATTGCGGCGCGGACGGAAGAAGCGGGAGCTG
>Ga0182027_10014596_pt1 | contig 10866 bp, 11 predicted proteins | sample 712E1DmetaG_FD_121300 | JGI IMG/M metagenome (GOLD analysis project Ga0182027, IMG submission 121300) | Permafrost microbial communities from Stordalen Mire, Sweden - 712E1D metaG (Illumina Assembly) | ecosystem: Environmental > Terrestrial > Soil > Wetlands > Permafrost | place: Sweden...
CGCAGAGGTCCGGGTCGGCTGATCCACCGCCCCAATCCCCGCGGCGATGAACGCGACCACGTAGAAGGCCCAGATCGGCGGCGCGGACTGGGCGGCCAGTACGACCAGGCAGAGGCTGGAGGTCGCCAGCAGGGCTTGCGTCCCGAGCAAGAGCCGGCGCCGGTCGACGGCGTCGGCCACCGCTCCGCCTCCCAGGGAGAAGATGAGGATCGGCACGAGCTGAACGAGGGCGAGCAGTCCGATCGAGAGCGAACTATGGGTGAGCTGCCAGAGTTCGAACGGCAGAGCGACAACGGTGACCTGACGTCCCAGGCCGTTGATCAGCTGGCCGAGCCACAACATCCGGAAGTCGCGGTCGCGCCTGACGGGCTCGAGGTCGACCAGAAGGCTCCTCAGACCGCGACGAGGCGAAGCGGGAGAGTCGGACATGCGGAAAAGGATAGGGGAAGGAACCGGATCGGCCGGTGCGGGCGCGTCAGGCCCGGACGTCTACCGTTTGGCCGAGGCTGCCGGCAAAGTTGGCCATCGCCTGCCGGTAGAGGGTCAGCGGGTTCGATGCGGACTGTGAGCGGCGGTACGCCGGCGCGGGGTCCATCGAGAACTCGGCCGGGACGGGCTTCGCCACCAGGGCCTGATAGATCGTGTTGGCGCGCGTCATAGCTTCGGCCGTCGACGGGTCGCCGGAGATGTCGGGGTGCAGATGGCGCGCGAGTATTCGATACGCGCCCTGAATGGCCTCGGCCGGAGCCGAGGGATCCAGGCCCAGCATCTTGTAGTAATCGATTCGCGTTGGCGACAGCGCTATGTCCATGGTCTCTTCCGACGTGCTGTGCCGAAGCTAGACCCTGAAACGATAGCAGGGTGTGGGCCGATTTGATCCGAATCGGCCGGCTCCGAGCGGCGGATTCGTTGCTCCGGGTCAACGCGCGGCGACCGGCTACGGAGCCCGTAGTAGGCGGGGGCTCGCCTCGGCAGGTCGTGGCGCAGACGGCGCTCGGGGCCGTCAGCGGGACACGGTATTGCCCGGCCCGCGAAGCATCAACCGACGTCTTCGGTAGGTGCGGTGCAGGGTGCCGTCGGCCCGGGCCTGCCACGTCGCGCGGATCTTCCAGTCGGCCTCGAGACGATGCAACACCGGGTACAGAAGGGGCTCATCGGCTGAGGCCCCGCTTTCGGCAGTGGGTGCACGGTCGCCGGCCCCACTCTCGCCGGCGACCGAGTTCTCACGCAGTCGACGAAGCACCTCCGGACCAGTGGCTGCGCCGCCGTCGAGGTCGTCGATGGCGTCGAGGGCTCGCCGACGCAGGTCGGACGTCATTGGGGCGCCGTGATCCAGTCCCACACCGAGCCGTTGAATGAGGTGCTGCCGCCGCCGCATTCGTCGAGCATGTACCGCTTGCCGTCCGGGCCGACGCCGGTGAGCACGACTTCGTAGAAGCCCGCATCCCGCATCCGCTCGAAATGGAAGACGGCTTGTAACCAGGTGGGGTGGATCTCTGCAGGCAAGACGGCGAATGGGCTGGAGTACTTCGTGTCGAGTCCGAAGCCCTGTGTGGGATCGTCCGGCAAAGAATGCCAGGCCTCGAAGCGGAGGTCATGCCAGTAGGCCAGCGCGGTGCTCATGGGAACGGCCGCTTGTGGGTCGGTCACGGTGGAGTAGAGCTGACCCCCGGAAGCGTCGGACCGCATTCCACCGCCGAAGATGCTCCCCTGCGGATCCCAGGCGTCGGGTGCCGGCGGTGCCACGATACCGAAGTGGTAATCCGGCGGCCCGCTCGTGACCAGCGGCGAGGGCGAGTCGTTGTTCGATCCGCCGCCCGAGACCGTCACGCCCAGAAGCAAGACCAGGGACAAGCCGAGAACGCCTACGCCCCCAATCGCGAGAATCAGCGACCAGCGGCCGACGTGAGGCATCGGTCGCTCGATCCGAACGAATGCGGCGGCGACGGCGACCACGGGGACGAACAGGAAGGCAATGACGCCCGGCCAACTCTGCTGGCCGTGCGAACCGAAGATGGCCAACCAGCCGAAGACCAACGCCGACGCGGCCGCCCAGAAGCCGGCCACGGACCGAGGTGCGCGCCGGCTGAGTCCCGCCGAGGTGCGAACCGCGTACCTGGTCGCGACGAACGCGGCGACGAGAAGCGTGGCGGCCGCCATGAGCGAATTGGGCGTGGCGTTCTGGTCGGCATTGAAGTTCGGTGTGGGAATACCGACCAGCGTGAGTAGTCCGAAGCAGAGCGCACCGATGATCAGCAGGACGAATGCCAGTCCGACGCCGCCGACATACCCGAGCACGAATCCGCCCGCGGCCGAGAACACGCCTCCACCGGCGCCGGCGAGAAGCCGCCTCGTGGATTGGTGCGCGGCACGGAGCTGGCGGCCGAGTTCGGCGGCCGGTCCGAGACGTCCCAGCGCTTCACGAACGGCCGTCTCGTGGTCCATCCCCTCCGCCTCGAGTGAGGAGATGGAGTCGGTCAGGTGGTCGATCAGCTCCATCCGGACCTCGGCGACATCTGCCGCCGGCAGCACCAGCTGACCCGCGACCCCGGCCAGATAGGCGGAGATCAGGCCGTCGGCGTCGGGTCTCGGGGCGATCGTCGTGTAGTAGTCACTCGGGCCGGTGCCGAGACGGCGTTCGCTGCGGCGCACCAGCTTGACGGCGAAGAAGGCCAGGGCACCGAAGCCACCGACCCAGAGGAGCAAGACGATCATCGCTCTCCGCTCCCGACCGCCTGACCCATCGCCAGAGAGAAGGAGGCCCACTCTTGCGCGTGCTCCTCGAGCATCCGCACGCCCGACGTGGTGATCTTGTAGTAGCGGCGTCGTGGCCCGCGATCGCTTTCGCGCCAGCTGGCCCCGAGCGCGCCGTCGGCTTCAAGAGCATGCAGCGCCGGGTAGAGTGCTCCTTCGCTCGGGATGAACGCTCCCCCGCTCTTCTCACGGATCCGCTGCGCGATTTCGTAGCCGTAGAGTTCGCCGTCGCGGAGGACCGTGAGCACGAGAAGGGTCGTCGTCCCCTTGAGCAGTTGCGCCCTGATCTTGCCTGCCATCTGCGGTCGCTACCTTCCATATCGATACATTGGATACCGATGTAGCAGAGCGTAGCGATCCCGCAGGAGGGCGTCAATGGCCGTCAATGGGTGTCGAGCGGCGCCGGCCGACGCGCGCGTGGGGCGCATCGGGCGCGTTGGGCGGGCTAACGCGCGCAGGGTGGGCGGGCGTGGTCGCCGGTGCGGGCTTGCGGGCATTCGGCCGACCAGGACGAATTGGTGGAGATGGGGGAGAGTCGAACTCCCCGTCCAGAAACCTTCGCCGGAGACCACTACGAGCGTGTCCGATAGTTTGTCGTCGAACGCTCGGCCGACCATCGGCAACCTGCCGAGCGCTCCAGTCACGTTCCCTTTCGGGCTTTAGTTCCGACTACGCGACGCTACTCGGAACCGCACCTCCGCTGAATGACGCTTCCGCAGCCCACGGAGGTGAGGCTGTTTCCACGTTCACCTTACTGCCTAAGCAGCGAGGGCGAAAGCAGACTGGTTGTTGCCAGTTACTTCGTTTGGGCTCCTTTTTACGAGGCCTGGAGACCAACCTCGACTCGCGTTCTCCGGTAACCGGCCCCTGTCGAAACCACGCATCCCCACAGAGACTCGCTACCGAGTTCTCGCCGCGCTGCGGCGCCCGCGGATTGTACAGCGCTCCCGCCGCAGGTCAAATCGGAGCTCCGGCGAGGGCGCCGGGCCGAGACCCGTGGCGGTCAGATGGTTAGCGCGTTCGGCCGCGGGTGGAGTCGGCGATGGCGCGCTCCATCTCGCGCTTGGAGTCGCGGTCCGCGATGTCGTTGCGCCGGTCGTGCTGCTGCTTGCCCCGCCCGAGCCCGATCTCCAGCTTGGCCCGGCCCCGGGTCGTGATGTACATCTTGAGCGGCACCAGCGTCAGGCCTTTGGCCTTGGTCTTGAGCAGCAAGCCCAGGATCTGGTCGTGATGGAGGAGGAGCTTGCGCGGCCGCTTGGGCTCGTGGTTGTAGCGGTTGCCGGTGTCCCACGGCTGGATCGTGGCGCCGACCAGCCACGCCTCGCCCCGATCGATGCGTGCGTAGGCTTCGGCCAGGCTCACCTTGCCGACGCGGACCGACTTGATCTCCGTCCCGGTCAGGACGATGCCGGCCTCGAACGAATCCTCGATCGAGTACTCGTGGCGGGCTCTTCGGTTTTGGGCGACTGTCTTCTCTTCGCCCATATCGGCACTCCAGATCGTGTTGCGGCCTATGGATACGAGGTTAGCGGACGAAGGCCCGACGGGCACGCACGCCACGTGCCCCGGGCGCACGAATGCCGGTCCCGAAGGACCGGCATTCGAACTGCGTTCAGCGCACCACCCGCCGGGTGGCCGATCTGCTAGAGATCAGCTCCGAGCGAGGTGGTGCAGCGCATCGGTTGATCCGACACTGCACATCACCTCCTTTCGTTCTCCGGCATCGTATGGGAAGCGGGCAAAAGGCGCAACAACCCGGACGGGGCTCTCAGCTGGCGGTTGGGCTCGGTACGGCCTGGGGACTTTGGGTTGGTGCCGCGCTCGGGGTTGGGCTGCCGCTCGCTCCCGGGGCCGCCGATGTTCCGGGGCCGGCAGACGGCACGGGCAGCGGCGGAAGCCCGAACTGGGCCAGGGCGGCGTCGACGACCGGGTCGATTCCGGCTCTAGGATTTGATGTATCCACCGGCACGTCCGGCTGGAGCCCCTTGCCCTGGATCCAGACCTTGTCGGGGGTGAGCCAGCGGGCCACGGTCAGATGAATGCCACCGAAGTTGTTGGGGAGCGGCAGCCACTCCTGGACGAGGCCCTTGCCGTAGGTCTTGGTGCCGATCAGCTTGGCGCGGCCGCGGGCCTGCAGGGCACCCGAGAGGATTTCGGCCGAGGAAGCTGTGTTGCCGTCGACCAGGACGACCAGGTGGATCGACGGATCGGTTGCGATGCCGCCTTTGACGGCTTCGATCGCTGTCGTCTTGCCGCCGGCGTCGACCTGGTAGACGATCGTGCCCGACCCGATGAACTCGCTGTCGATCTTGACGGCGTCTTCCACGTATCCGCCCAGGTTGCCGCGGAGGTCGAGAATGATGTTCTTCTGACCCGCGGCCAGCGCGGCAGCCAGGGCGGTATGGAACTGGGAGCTGGCGGGCTCGTTCATGCCGGTCACCTGGATGTAGGCGACGGAACCCTCCAGGGTCTTGGTGACGACCTCGGTTGCGGTGTAGATCTTGCGCACGACCGAGACCTCGACGAGCTTGCCGGCGCGAACCAGGCCCAGGGCCACGGATGTGTCTTGGGTGCCCTTGATCTTGGCGATCGCCTGGTCGATGGTCAGACCGTCGAGTCCGATGCCGTCGACCGTGGAGATCACATCGCCGGCCTGGATGTCCGCCGACGCCGCGGGCGATCCCGGTATCGTCGCGAGGATGGCGAGTTCGCAGCCGCCGCCGATCGTCGTGCAACTTTGCGTGGAGGACGGGTCGACCGGTTGGAGCTGGATCTGGACGCCGATCCCTTCCGCCTGGCCGCCAACGTTGAGCAGCGAGTTCTGGAAGTCGGTGGGTCCCTGGTAGTAGGACCACTGGTCGTTGAGACTCTTCATCATGCCGTCGATCGCGGCCTGGACGAGCTTGTCCTGGTCCGGCCTGGGCGAACCCGCGAAGTCGGCGTTGATCAGCGAGTAGACGTCCCAGAATGGCCCAAAACGCGCTTCTTGATTGGCCGGAGTACCCGGCGTGGTGGCCACGTGGGCTCCCAGCGAGTAGCCACCCACGAACAGGGCGCCGCCGGCCAGGGCGGCGACCAGCATGAGGCTGATGCGCGACGGCGCCACGTCACGCCGGCGTGTCCGGGCGCGGTCGTCCGCTGTGGGCGGGATCGGGTCTTGGGGAGTGGTCGTAGGCGGCATCTGGAACCTCGGATGGGGACGAGCCGATCGGTCGACCGATCAGCGGATGAGGTAGCTCCGAACGGAGAGGAACGAGCCCAGGACGCCGATACCGACGCCGGCTCCGAGCACGATCAGGCCGATGGTGGGCCCAACAGTGGCGCTTGCCTCTACGGGCAGCACCTTGAAGTATTCGGCCATGAAGCCCGTGATCGGGCCCTGGCTCAACAGAAGAAGCACGTTCGTGATCGCCGCCCCGAACAAGCCGACCATCGCGCCTTCGATGATGAATGGCCAGCGGATGAAGGCGTCCGAGGCGCCGACGAGCCGCATGATCTCGATCTCGTCGGCCCGAGCCACGACAGCCAGGCGGATGGTGTTCACAACGATGAACAGGACTATCAGCCCGACGATCACGAGCAGCACGGTGCCGCCGGTCTGAAGGACGCCGATGACCGTGTTGAGTTGTTCGACCGTCTGCTGGATGTTCATGACGTGATCAACGCCGGGCTCGCTGTTCAGGTACGTCGCTACGTCGACGTAGTTGCTCGGGTCGCTGAGGTTTATCTGGAGGGAAGCCGGCAGCGGGTTGTTGGGCAGCGAATTGATGACGTCGGCTTCGCCGGGGTGGCGGGCCAGGAAATCCTGGTAGGCCTGAGCCTTCGAGACGAATTTGACCTGGGTCACCTGCGGCATTCGCTGAAGAGTGGTCTCGAGGGCGATTACGTCCTGCTGCGTGGTCGAGTCCTTGAGGTAGGCCACGACCTGGACTTCGCTCTGGACGTAGTCGAGCGTAGCGTTGAGACCCGTCACCAGAATGATCAAGCCGGCGAGCAGAACGAGAACCAGCACCATCGTGGCCGTGGCCGCGAGGCTCATCAGGCCGTTCTTCCAGAAGCCGTGCCATGCGCGCCGGATGCTGAAGGCCATGAAGCGGACCATTCAGTCCTCGCGGTGGTATGCGGCGCCGAGTTCGTCGCGGACGATGCGGCCATTCTCGAGAGCGACAACGCGCCGCCGCACGGCCGTCACGACGTCGGCATTGTGGGTGGCCATGAGGACCGTGACGCCCAGTTCGTTGATCCGCAGCAGCAACTGGATGATCTCCCAGCTGATCACCGGATCCAGGTTGCCGGTCGGCTCGTCGGCGATGAACAGCCGTGGGTTGTGAACCAGGGCCCGCGCGATGGCGGTCCGCTGCTGCTCGCCGCCGGATAGCTGTCCCGGCAGCTGGTCCGCCTGGCCGGTCAAGCCGACCACTCGTAGCACGCGGTCGACGGCGGGGATGATCTGCCGTCGCGGAGTCCCGGTGACCTCGAGCGCAAAGCCGACGTTGTCTCGCACCGTCTTGTTCGGCAGGAGCTTGAAGTCCTGGAACACGACGCCGATCCTGCGCCGCACTTTGGGGACGTCGCGCCGCTTGAGACGGCCCAGATCGCGGCCGTCGAGGAGGACGAGGCCCTTCGTCGGCAGCTCTTCGCGAATGAGGAGCTTGATCACGGTCGACTTGCCGGCGCCGGATGGGCCGACGAGGAATACGAAGTCACCCTCGGGGATCATCAGGTCCACACCCCGGAGCGCCACGCGGCCGTTGGGGTAGGACTTCGTCACGCCCTGCATCGCCAGTACGATCCTGGTCGGAACCGAGTCTTCGGGGCGATCGGGCGCGTCCGGCCGGCGGTTCTGGCTCGGTTTGAAGTCGGGGGTCGCCGGGCTCACCATGGCCATGAGGCTAGCACCGATCGAGCCGCTCGGCTTGGCCCGCCGCGCTCACAACAGGGCCAGACTGGCCGGCAAGTAGCGATCGAAAGCGCCGAATGGCCTGGTCCAGCAGATCAGCGCCGGGAAGCCTTCTATCCGGAGTCCGGCCCGAAGCAGGGCCACCATCGCCCGATCGTTGGTGCCCGGGACCCACGCGGTCGTGGCTCCGCGAGGCCGGATCACACTCATGAGGTGGCCCACGACCGGCGCAGTCAGTGTCTCGTCGAGCAGCGCCACCGGCCCGAATCGCCCGGCCTCGGAGCTGTAGCCGTAGCCGAGGAGTTCGCCGTTGCCGGCGCGGTAGATGAAACCGGTCCGGCCGGTCGCTCGAAGGTAGGCATGGTCCGTGGCGTGGGCGTAGCCGATGACGGCGCGATCGACGGAGTCGATCGCCGAGGTGGGGTCGCTCGAGCCGAACGGCGTGGCTTCGACGCCTGCCGGCAGCCGCGCCAGGGCCGACGGGTTGGGAGTGCCCACGAGGTTGAATACCGGCAGGCGCGGCACGACGCCGAGTCGGGCATAGAGGCCGTTGGAGATCGGCTGGGCCGAGTCCGTACAGGTGGCCAGGACCCCGGGACGTTGAGTTGGTGGAGCGCTCTCGGATGGAACGGCGTCGATCGGAGCCGCGGATTCGGCCGGAGCGCCCCCGGCTGCTTCTTCGTCTGCCGGCAGATCGAGCGACGGCAGCACCTGAGTCAGCAGAGCGCGTCCAATGCCCTTGCCCTGGTCGCTCGGAAGCACGTAGAGCTGGGAGAGGAACCAGACGTGCTCGCGTTGGGCGGCGATCGCAAAGCCGACGACCTGCCCGCCGCCGTCGAGGCTCGCGCCGCGGGCCGGCCGAACGGCCACGAGGAACCGTTGCGGGTCGGTCTTCAGCAGATGGGCCAGCAGGGTGAGCAGCGGATCGAGGTACGGTGACGGCAGCGGCCGACCCAGTCGGGCCATGTAGTCGTCGACGGCCGTGTACCAGACGAGGGCGCACTCAGTCAGCTCGGAAGGGAGTGGCGGGCGGTAGGCGACCGTCACCTAGTCGGCCGCCGGCCCGGGCCCGCCGGCCCCCACGACCGCGCCCGTCGCCTCGCGCTCGAGTTCGGCCTGCATGAACGCGTCGAGATCGCCGTCCAGAACCGCGGAGGTGTTGCCCGTCTCGAGGTCCGTGCGGTGGTCCTTCACCATCTGGTAGGGATGAAGGACGTAGCTTCGAATCTGGTTGCCCCAACCAGCCTCGACGTGCTCGCCGCGGAGTTTGAGCAAGGCCGCCTCGTGTTCCTCGACGGCCTTCGCGAGAAGACGGGCCTGGAGCAGCTTGGCGGCAGTCTCCTTGTTCTGCGTCTGAGACCGCTCGTTCTGGCTCTGCGACACGATGCCCGTGGGGATGTGGGTCAGCCGGACGGCCGAGTCGGTCTTGTTGACGTGCTGGCCGCCGGCACCGGTGGCGCGGAACGTATCCATCCGGATCTCGTCCCAGTTGAGCTCCACCTCGATGTCGCTCTCGACTTCGGGCAGGACTTCCACCAGCGCGAAGGTCGTGTGGCGGCGCTTCTGGGAGTCGAACGGGCTGATTCGGACAAGCCGGTGGACACCGCGCTCCGCCTTGAGGAACCCGTATGCGGCGCGACCGTCAACGGCCACGGTTACGCTCTTGATGCCCGTCTCCTCGCCTTCCGTCTGGTCGATGATTTCGGTGGCGAAGCGGTGCCTCTCCGCCCAGCGGAGGTACATCCGCAGCAGCATCTCCGCCCAGTCGGTGGCCTCCGTCCCGCCTGCGCCTGCGCTGATGGTGAGCAGGGCGTTGCGGGCGTCGTACTCGCCGCCGAAGAGCAGCTCGCGGCGGGCAACGGTGTACTCAGCGGCAAGCGTGGCGGCGTCTTTGGCCACTTCGTCGAGCAGGCTCTGGTCGCTCTCTTCCTGGGCAAGCTCGAGCAACTCCAGAGTGGAGGCGGCGCCGGATTCGAGATGGCGCCAGAGCGTCAGTTCCTCACGCAGCCCCTCGGCCTCGCGCAGGACCTTCTTGGCGGCGCGCTGATCGTCCCAGAAACCGGGCTCGCCGCCGCGCGCGTCGAGGTCGGTTAGGCGTTCTTCCTTGACCTTGAGGTCAAAGACGCCCCGATGTCGCGTGGATCCGTGCTACCAGATCGCGGATTTCGGCCGGCTCCACTAGGAGCGGCCTCGCGCGTCCTGCAGCAGGACCGGACGGAGCTCGATCAAGCGCAGCGCGCTCTTGCTCCGGGCGACGACGGGGTTCACGCAGGGGCAGTAGATGTTGTGAGTGCAGACACCGCAGTTGCCATCACAATCGAGGGCTGCGGCGTAGCTACAGTTCCGGCAATCTCGCTCACACGCGATGAGATCGATGAAGGCCTCTTCTTCTGCCTGCTTCACTACTCTCCTCAGTGTGACGGCAATCACCCCCTCGGAAGGGCCGCGGCCGGGGTGACGGAACCTGGACGCGACGGGCGATGGCCCGAGTATACGGTCTCAATTCGGTGTAGCCAAGAGGTTAGTTTGGGATCGGCACGCGTAAATCGCGAGATGCGGCGCAAGTCGAGGTGGTTTCCCGTTGCGTTCCGTCGACCCTCCGGCTACGGGGTCGGAGCAGCCGCCGGCCGCGGGGAGGCGCTGGGAAGGTCGGCCGGATCGGCCGCCGAATCGCCACCGAAGTCCGCATCGGCACTGACGAAGATGTACAGCCCCAGACCGCCCAGTTCGTGAATCATGGAGTTTCGGATTAGGTTCGAGTTGATGTCGTCCGGGCTGGTGTCGGTGGGCGAGGACCAGGCCTCGATCCCTTGATCCTGGGCCAGCCGCAAGACCCGCAGCATGTGGCTCCGATCGGACACGAAAAGGGCCGTGTGCAGGCCGTGGGCGTCGAAGATGGCCCTGACATGCTCCATCGACTCGAGAGTGTTGCGGCCCGTGTCTTCCATCAGGATGGCCGACGCGGGAACGCCTCGAGCTTTGGCGTAGCGGTAGCCCGTCTGAGCTTCGGTGAAGTTGTCGCCCTGTAGCTTGCCGCCGGTGGTGATGAAGTACTTCGCCAGGCCTTCCTTGTAGAGCTCGATGGCGTGGTCGAGTCTGGCCGCCAGGACCGGCGACGGACGGCCGTTGTACTGGGCCGCTCCCAGAACCACGATCGCGTCAACTTGCCGGCGGCCGTCCTGCTGGCCGACCTGCCAGATCCGGAACGTCGC
>Ga0182027_10014597_pt1 | contig 10865 bp, 9 predicted proteins | sample 712E1DmetaG_FD_121300 | JGI IMG/M metagenome (GOLD analysis project Ga0182027, IMG submission 121300) | Permafrost microbial communities from Stordalen Mire, Sweden - 712E1D metaG (Illumina Assembly) | ecosystem: Environmental > Terrestrial > Soil > Wetlands > Permafrost | place: Sweden...
AAAGCAAAATCAAGCGGATCCTTCTTCTCCTCATTTATTTCTATCCTGGCTCCGGACTCAAGATCTTCAATGTTTTTACCGCTTAGCTTACCGTAACCCCGAAACTTTTTCACATCATAAAACACATTCCCGTCAATATTATAAGCAAATCCCTTTGCCTCCAGAGTTTTAATCATGCTAATTATTTCGCTCATATGGGCAGTCGCTTTGGGATATAGATCGGCCGGTTTCACTTTCAGCTTCTTAATATCCTCCATAAAAGCTTCTGTATATTTTTCTGCTATAATCGATGGGGCAACATTCTCTTTGTTTGCTTTCCTGATTATTTTATCATCCACATCGGTAAGGTTCATTGCGAACGTAACTTTATATCCCTTATAGTCCAAATATCTTCTTATTATATCAACCATAATAAACGATCTTGCGTTTCCGATATGGACATAATCATATACTGTCGGTCCACAAAAATACATTTTCACGTATGGTGGATTAATTGGTTTGAATTCTTCTTTCTTCTTCGTTAATGTGTTGTATATACAAAGCATTTTACTTTCTACTCATATTTAATTTCAATAATCTAAAATAACTAAAACTATCCTAATTTATAAACCTGGATTTGACACCCTTTTACCAAAGGAGGGTGTTTTCCCTTCCTTAATTCCTGCTAATGACCATAATTGATCAGGAACTTAGCCAATTAGAATTGGGAATTATAAGGGGATGAATCCCCTAGAATCCCAATTATTTTTTATCCATAATCCCAGGCATAAATGCCTGGGCTAGTGAAATATAAAACAATAATTAAATTAGCCCAGTCCCGACCTGTCGGGACTGGGTAAAAGGAATAGAGTTAAAAGACTTCATGCCATTTATGGCATTAATAAAACAATATATTATTGAACTGTCATACTGTTAGGTCATTATTTTAATGAATAAAGGCAATGCCTTTATTTGGTACTCCATCAATCCAATAGTTTTTATCTCCGGCCTTAAATTATTTACGATGCACAGCGTCAAAGGAAAATTGGGGGTTACCCACTTAGCCGCGATATCAGCTCCAGCATATCCCGCGGTAACCCCGTGTCAAAACGAACAAACTCATTCGAGTGCGGATGAATAAACCCAAGAGTTTTCGCATGCAGCGCCTGCCGCGGCATTATCTCAAGTAGGTTCTGAATGCGGCTTTTCATTTTCGGCAGAGTTGATCCGAATATTATTTCCCTTCCCCCATACGTTGCGTCTCCAAATATAGGATGACCTATCGCCGAAAGATGCACTCTTATTTGGTGCGTCCGTCCTGTCTTAAGATTTAACTTCAACAGAGTAGCAAATTCATATTCCTCTATTACTTTATAAAAAGTAACTGCATGTTTTCCTTCATCTTTGCTTGTTGTGAATTTTTTCCTGTCCTTTTTGCTGCGTGTAATAAATGTATCAATTTCACCTTCTTTTTCTTTTAGCTTTCCCCAGACAACCGCCTGATATTCACGTTCTATATTATGTCTTGCAAACTGCGCTGCCAGCTTTGCGTGTGTCCATTCGTCCTTAGCAACCACAAGAAGTCCGCTTGTGTCTTTATCAATTCTGTGAACTATTCCCGGACGACCCGGGGCATTTAAATTACTCAGTTTGTTTACATGATGCAGCAGAGCGTTTACAAGTGTTCCGGTATAATTGGCATAAGCTGGATGCGCAACCATCCCTGCCGGTTTATTCACTATTAGTAAATATTCATCTTCAAAAATTATATCTAAGGGAATATCTTCTGATTCGATTTCTTCAGGTCGCGGGCTTATTGGAATTGATACATCTATTAAATCTCCCGGTTTTACAGGGTAGGAAGTCTTTACACTTTTCCCGTTTACCAGCACCATCTCGGCTTCTATTAATTTCTGCATCCTTGATCGCGTGGCATTTTCAAGCGCTGCACTCAGAAATGTGTCTATCCTTTCCTTCTTCTTTCCCGCAGGAATTTCAAAGTGGAAGTTCTTTTCCTTTATCAGGTTCGCCATTACCATTCTCTTCATTCAGGTTAACAGAACCTGTACCGGTTACAGGATTTCCCTCACTTGTATTTATTTCCGGTTTAGAAATCGTACCGGGAACTCCGGTTATCACCGATTCTGTTTCTTTCTGGTGCTGCTTATAAAACAGAATTAAAATGAAAACTCCAATCGTTACGGAGGCATCAGCTAAATTAAAAATAGGGAACCTCTCAAATGTCCTGCCGAATAGTGTGAAGTGGAAAAAGTCAAAGTCCAGAAAATCAACTACCCGCCCGTAAAATAATGGAGCGTATCCATAAAATATACCGTAAAACATTCTGTCAATCAGATTGCCCACTGCACCGCCGAGTATAAATGCAAGCGATAAACGAATGCTTAATGACTGTTGCCTCGCAACATATATATATACTATAAGGGCTATACTTGCGATTAGCGAGAATAGCGAAACATAAAGTTTAAATTTATTCCCCGGATCATATCCGAATGCCATTCCGGGATTCTCAATAAAAGTAATCTGGAAAAATGTCCCTATGACCGATATCCTCTGGCCATGGAACATCCCTTCATAATGAACATTCAAAAATGGAATTGAAAATCCCTTTACTATAAATTTGGATATCTGGTCTGCAACCACTAAAAAAGCCGAAATAAAATATACTTTCAAATTAATCCTTATTCTCTGATAGCTCTAAACCAGTCGGGTTGGGATTTATTTGCTCACTTGTTTCTTCGTATACATTATTTTTCTTGTTGTATACAAATAGCAGCATTATTACCCCCACGGTCACCGCCATATCGGCAATGTTAAATACATAGTTCCCTATTGTCCTGTCAAAAAGCATCAGGTTTAATATTCTGATATCAAAAAAATCAACTACTTTTCCATCAAACAATTGTGAATATCCGTAAAATACTCCGTAAAATATGCGGTCAATAAGATTACCAACAGCACCGCCTATTATTAATGCCACGGGAAATCGTAATAAAAATGATTTGTTCTTGATTTTCAAAAAATAAACGAACAATGCTATCGCTGCCAGAAGCGTAAATAAACATGTTAGTAATTTGAACTCTGGGCCAAAACTTATTCCAAATGCTATTCCCGGATTTTCTATATATGTTATATTGAAAAGATCATCCAGTAACGGTATCTGCTGCCCCTGATACATCCCGCTGTGATGTATTTTAAGAAAAGGTAGTGAAATTCCCTTGATATAAATCTTAGAGACCTGGTCAATTATTACTACCGCCAGGGAAATAAAAAGTGCCTTCAAAAAATTATCCTATAAATTTCGTCATCTGATTTCGAACCCTGGGAAAAAACTTTCAACTGAATAATGAACAGTCTCTGCTTAGTTTTTATTTTTTCTCCTGTCTTTGTTTAATTGGTAAACAAAGTTGACTGTGTGGTACGGCTTCAAGCCTTGCTTTGGGCACTAAGGGACATGTATCACACAAAAACTGAGGCTCATCTATACATTCAACACATATTCCGTATGTTCCGGCTTCAATTCTTTTTAATGCGTCTTCAAGATAACCTAAAAATTTGTTCTCTCTCTGTGCATATAGAAATGTCTTTTCCCTTTCCATCGCATCTGTTCCCTGCTCAGCCATATGAAGTGAATAAGGAGAATTTTCATTAATATATTCCCCCGTTGTTGGATCAAGCATCTGCTCTTTTAGGTTTTGGAGTTGTTCAATTATTTCATCCCTCTTATCTAATATAACTTTCTTGAAATGTTCCAGGTCTTTCTTGCTGTACCCCTTAATATGATGAGTCGATTTAGCTTTTACATGTTCTTTAGGTTCTGGAGTATGTTTCACCACAGGAGCCGGCGCTGATGCCTTTACCTTGGGATGTGCTTTAACTTCCGGTGTCTTCTTCTTTGCCATGGGTGTCCTTGATTCCGTTTTAATAGTTGCTTTTTTCTTTAATATAACTTTCTTCTCTTTTACTTCAACTTTTTTTACAGAGGCTGCTGCTTTCTTTACTACCGCCTTAACTGTGTTTTTTTTCTTTTTGTTCTGCTCCGCTGAACCTTTCCCTTTTATCAATTTCTTCGGGGCTGCCTTTGGGGCTGTCTTCTTTACAACGGTTTTTTTTGTAACTTTTGATGGCATAATCTGGTCTCCTTAAAAAAATTTAGGCTTTTGCCTTTTCAATCCGGATGGTACACGTATTTTCGCCTATTGTCCATTCCTGAATGAAACCACTGTTGAAATTATTCTGATTAATTATATTTTCAGCAAGTGTTTCATTTGATATATATGATGTGTGTGCTAAAACAGCTTGCGTTATTTCCTGGCTTCCATGAAAACTGATTATTATTTTGTCAATAACATCAAAGCCGGCATCCTTTCTCATGTTCTGAACTCTGTTTACGAATTCTCTGGCTAAACCTTCGTCGATCAGCTCTTTGTCTAATTCTGTATCAATGGCTACTGTTACTCCTTCTTCGCTTTCAACTACCCAGCCGGTGATTTCTGAACTGATAATCTCTACATCTTCTCTCGATATTTCAAATTCTTCATCGCTTACTTTAACAATAACTTTCTTCCCGGATTCCAGGTCTTTTATCTCCTCCTTGCTGAAGGATTTGATCGCATTTGCCACAGGATTCACTTTCTTTCCAAACTTCGGACCTATCGATTTGAAATTTCCTTTGGTTGATTTATTTACTATTCCTGAATCATCATCCAGAACTACTAAGTCTTTTATGTTTACTTCTTCAAGAATAACTTCTTTCATGTTCCTTAAAGATTCTCTCTTTGTTTCGTCTACTACTACCATTATTTTCTTTAACGGCTGACGAACCTTCAAATTATTTTTGGCTCTTATGGCTCTCGTAAGATATACAACTCTCTGCGCAATTTCCATTTTATCTTCAAGATCTTTATTACAATAACCCTCTGCCGGAAATTCTGAAAGATGTACTGATTCATAACTCTCTCTCCCCGTTACAGCATTCAGATTTTGGTAAATCTCTTCTGATATAAATGGAGCAAATGGCGCTGTCAGTTTCACTACCGTACTCAGGCACTCATACAATGTCTGGTAAGCCGAAACTTTGTTCTCATTCATTTCCGATTTCCAGAAACGACGTCTGCATCTTCTTACGTACCAGTTTGATAACTGGTCAATTGTGAAACTTGAAACTGCCCTCGCTGCCTTTGTTACATCATAGGCATCCATTAGTTCACGGTATTCTTTCACAAGTGAATTCAGTCTTGATATTATCCACCTGTCAATTTCGGGCCTGTTTTCATATGCAATTGCCGGTTCCTTAAAATTAAACGCATCAATATTAGCATAAAGTGCGAAGAATGAATAGGTATTAATTAGAGTACCGAAAAATTTCCTCTGAACTTCTACTAAACCCTCTTCATCAAATAATGTCGGTCGCCAAGGCGGACTGTTGGTTATTAAATACCACCTCGTCGTGTCGGCTCCGTATTTGTCAAATAGCATAAAAGGATCAACCGTGTTCCCTTTTGACTTCGACATCTTCAATCCCTGCTTGTCAAGTATCAATTCATTTACAATAACATTTTTATACGCAACACTGTCAAAAAGCATTGTTGATATTGCGTGAAGTGTGTAGAACCAGCCCCTTGTCTGATCAATTCCTTCGCAGATAAAATCTGCCGGAAATGCGTGCTTCTCAAACCATTCTTTGTTTTCAAACGGATAATGGTACTGGGCAAACGGCATAGCTCCTGAATCAAACCATACATCTATAAGCTCCGGTGTGCGGTTATATGTCTTTCCGTTCTTCTCAAAAAATATTCTATCTACAAACGGCTTGTGAAGATCGATGTCTTTGTAATCTTTTAAAGAAACTTTCTTACCATCTTCAATTATGAATCCTTCCCTTACCTCTACTATACTTCCTATCGCAATCATGTCACCATCTTCACTTAACCAGATAGGCAGAGGAGTTGCCCAGAAACGGTCACGCGATAAGGCCCAATCTTTATTATCCTCCAGCCAGTTGCCGAAACGGCCTGTTCCTACTTCCGGCGGCTGCCAATTGATCGTCTTGTTCAACTCAATCATCCGGTTTGCTATTGAGGTTGTCCTTATAAACCATGACTCCCTTGCATAATAAATAACCGGAACATTTTCATGCCTCCAGCTGAAAGGATATGAGTGAGTTATTGTTTCTTTCTTGTAAAGTTTTTCCTCTGCTCTGAGCTTTGCTATAATTCCCGGATCTGCATCTTTTACAAATTGCCCTTTGAAGTCGGAAATATCATCTGTAAATAACCCGCCTCGTGTAACCGGCTGAAGCATCGGAAGATCATATACCTTGGAAAGATCATAATCGTCCTGCCCGAATGCTGGTGCAATATGCACTATCCCCGATCCGTCTTCTGTACTAACAAAATCACCGTGAGCGACATAAAAAGCATGCTTGTCAGGAGTGATGTATGGAAGCAATTGCTCATATTCCTGATGCTCAAGTGTACTTCCTTTAAACTCCGTTAGTATTTCATAATCACCATCCAGCACCGATAACCTTGCCTTCGCAAGTATCATCTTCTTCCCTTTGTGCTCAACTTTTACATAGTCTACATCCGGACCAACTGCTAGTGCCACATTGGAAATTAACGTCCAAGGAGTCGTCGTCCATACAAGAAAATATTCGTCTGCGTCTTTTAATTTAAATAAAATATAAACTGATGGATCTTTTGTGTCTCTGTATCCTAAAGCCAGTTCATGCGATGAAAGTACAGTTTCCGATTTCGGATCCTGAGGTACTATTTTATAATCTTTGTATATAAGCCCTTTATCGAAAAGTGTTTTCAGCGCCCACCAGACTGATTCGATATAATCATTCTTTAAAGTAATATATGCATTATCCAGATCTACCCAATAACCCATCCTGTTGGTCATTTTTTCCCATAAATCAAGATAAAGAAATACTGAATCCCTGCATGCCTGATTATATTTTTCAACTCCGAACTCAGCAACTTCACTTTTATGTTTTATGCCGAGTCTCTTTTCAACTTCAATCTCTACAGGAAGTCCGTGCGTATCCCATCCAGCTTTTCTTTCAACCCTGAAACCCTGCATTGTTTTATAACGGCAGACCAGATCTTTAAGAGTTCTTGCCATGACATGATGAATCCCGGGTTTACCGTTTGCTGTGGGAGGACCCTCATAAAATGTATAAGGTTTATTCCTGTCCTTCGAATTAACACTTTTCTCAAATATCTTATTCTCTTCCCAGAACTTTAATATTCTCTCTTCAATCTCAGGATAATTTATTTTTTCTAAATTTTGTTTGAACATCGTTCTATTTTCCGGCATCTTCGTATTTTTTAATTAATTCCTTCTCGGCCTGGATGAATTCTTTAAGCTCACCCTCTATCCTTTCTTTCTTCAATGTTATATTCTTGGCTGCAGATTCAGCTTCAAATATGATTTTCCTCGCTGTCAGTTTTGCTTCGCGGATTTCCAGGTCTGCTTCCTTTTTCACATCCTTCATCATCTCTTCGTAAAGCTTAATCTTTTCGTTTGTGACTGCATGATTCTTCTGCATCGTTAAAACTTCAACTATGGCCATCCCGAAGAATGCCATTGATCCAAGCGTGATGTTCCGTAAACTGTAAAGAATCAGATTCTCTGTCAATAATTGATTTGCCGCAAAATATTCCCTGAAAAAAGAAATCAATATTATGCTTATAATAGTTGCCGATATTATTGTCGCAAAAACCACTTTCCCGCCGAAATGCCATCCGAATGTTTTGTTTATATACCAACCGCACACGAAACAAAGCACTGATAACACAAACCATACAGTAAAGTTGTATTCCGCAAAATTAAATATTTGTGTGTTCAGGAAATTTGATGCGAACATTAATACTCCAAGTAAAACCGGAGTTGCATAATTATAAACCGTCTTCATTTTCATCAGATTTTTTTTATAACCTCTTTCATTATTAGAGTCATATTTGGTTCCGCTGCCATTGCAGCAGCAATTATTTCTTCAACATTCACTTTCTTTAGCGTTTCGGGAAAGCATTCATCTGTAATAATGCTCATGCCCAATACCTTCATTCCCATGTGGTTTGCTACAATGTCTTCGGGTATTGTAGACATTCCGACTACATCTGCACCTATTGCCCTTAAAAAATCATACTCTGCCTTTGTCTCAAGGTTTGGACCCGGAACGGCAACATATACTCCCTTGTGAACTTTTAAATTGTGTTCCTTTGCCGAGATCTCTGCCAGCTCAATTAACTCATTATTGTATGCCTCGCTCATATCCGGAAAACGGGGACCTAATTCCTCCTCATTCTTCCCGATCAATGGGTTGTCGCCGAGCATATTAATATGATCAGTCATTATCATTATATCCCCTCTCCTGTAATCCGGATTCATTCCGCCGCAGGCGTTTGAAACCAGAAGTGTTTGAACTCCTAAAAATTTCATCACCCTTACAGGATAAGTAATCTGCTGCATCGTGTATCCTTCATAGTAATGAAAGCGCCCCTGCATAGCAACAACATTTTTACCCCCCGCCTTTCCAAATATCAGTTTCCCTTTATGCGACTCTACCGTTGATAACGGGAAATGCGGAAGATCAGCATAATCAATTTCATGCGTGATTTCAATTTCTTTTACTAATCCGCCTAACCCTGTGCCGAGTATTATCCCTACAGGGTAGTTTTCCTTGGTATGTTTTCTTATTACAGAAAGTGTCTCATCTATTTTGTTTTTTAGTTCGCTCATTACTTATAGTATTTTATTTACGATATCATCAATATTAATATCAATGTTTTGTGCCTGTTCTATTTTTCTTGCCGGCACTCTTTCATCTCCGGCATTTTCAACTTTCATCTCAAGAAGCTGCGCCTGTGAACTTATTATCGATTTCAGTTTTGCAACCACAAGATCTTTCTCTTCACGAAGCGTTATTACAGCTGTCCTTATCTCGTTTGCGCTCTCACGCGCCTTCTCCATTATCTGGGACGCCTTTATTTCCGCCTCTTTTACCATTAATCCTGTCTGTTTTTTTGTTGACTCAAGCGACTTCGTCGATGACTCCTGCGCTTTCAGAAGCGTGTCCTGAAGATTCTTTTCTATCCTCCTGAATTCAGTCAGCCTTGAATTGGCTGTTTCTAATTCTTTTTTAATCTGATCATTTTCCTTCTGCAAAGTTTCCACTTCATCTGAAAGCTTTTCAAGGAATGCCTGAACCTCATCCCTGTCATAACCCCGTAGGGTCTTGTTGAATTCCTGCTGCTTAATGCTGTTAGGAGAATATTTCATTGTTCATCCATTATGTTGGAATAATTTCTTTCTCCGAAAATTGCTGTGCCTATCCGTAATATCGTGGCACCTTCTTCTATTGCGATATCATAATCGCTGGTCATTCCCATCGATAATTCCTGTACATTGAGTCCTTCCTCTTTCAAACTGTCCTTCAGGTTTCTTAAATATCGGAAACTCCGTCGTATCGCTTCCCGGTCATCTGTTGCTGGACCTATTGTCATCAATCCTTTTAATTCAACATTCTTTAATTCTTTACAATACAATGCTAAGTCCGTTATTTCGCTCTCATCTGTTAATCCTGACTTCGTTGCTTCATCCGATATCTTTATCTGCAATAAAATTTTCTGAACCTTATTGATCTTCTCGGCTCTGTTATTAATATCCATTGCTATCATAAGCGAATCCACTGAATGAATATAATCGGCTGAATTTACTGCAAACCTGACCTTGTTCCTCTGAAGATGTCCTAAAAAATGCCAGGTTACTTTATTCCCTAACTGAATAAATTTGGAATCAAGTTCCTGTGCCTTGTTCTCACCAAAATCTTTGATGCCCTCTTTTTGGGCCTCAATAATTTCATCAATTCCGAAGTTCTTCGAAACCGCTATGATTTTTATATCAGCGGGGTCTCTTTTGGCTTTAATGCATATTTCAGCAATTCTGCCACGTAATATCTTTATATTATCGGCAATCATAGTAAATTTAAGAGAGTGAATGTATAGGTTTTTTAACCAAAAATCAACGAAATAACATATAAATTACTCGTTATATTCTATATATACAACAAATCTTCATAGTCCCCCTTACCAAAGAGGGGGCGGGGGGTTGTTATTTCCTCTTCCACTACTCCTTCAATCCATTATTCTCCTTCCTTTCCACTTTTTCCTTTTTCCTTTTAACTTTCTCTAGTAACTTTGTACCTGTAAAACAGACATTTATTATGGAGAATTTAATGGAATTAGAACTTTTAGAAAAAATAAAAGAAAAAGCCGCAAAAAAGAAAAGCACCTTAGTCCTTCCCGAATCTCACGACGAAAGAGTATTAAAAGCAGCAGAATCATTATTGAAAAATAAAATTGCTTCTGTTATTACCCTTGGAAATGAAGAAAAGATTTGGAATGATGCTAAAAAACTCGGCCTCGAACTCAGCGGTATCAGAATCATTGATCCTGAGAAATCCGAAAAGATGAGTGACTTCGCCAATATCTTTTTCAATATGCGCAAACACAAAGGCGTTACAATTGAATCTGCCCGCGAAATCCTTAAACGCGATCTCTTCTTCGGAGCTATGATGGTCAAAGAAGGAATGGCTGATGGAAGCGTTGCCGGTTCTTTCGCTTCAACCGGTGATGTTATGAAAGCAGGAATTCAATGCATCGGAATGCCTGAAGGTATTTCAATCGTCTCCAGTTTCTTCCTCATGATATTCCCTGAACAAACCTATAGCTTTGCCGATTGCGCCGTTGTTCCTAACCCGGATGCAAATCAGCTTGCCGATATTGCAATCTCTACTGCCGACAACCATAGAAAACTCACAGGCGAAATTCCTTACGTTGCAATGCTCTCCTTCTCAACCA
>Ga0182027_10014598_pt1 | contig 10864 bp, 5 predicted proteins | sample 712E1DmetaG_FD_121300 | JGI IMG/M metagenome (GOLD analysis project Ga0182027, IMG submission 121300) | Permafrost microbial communities from Stordalen Mire, Sweden - 712E1D metaG (Illumina Assembly) | ecosystem: Environmental > Terrestrial > Soil > Wetlands > Permafrost | place: Sweden...
GTCGCCAGCGGTCAGGAAACGAAAAATCTCCAGGATCACATCGACGCGGTCTTCGCCGTAGCCTTCAGCCCCGATGGCAAGCATTTGGCTTCGGCTTCGCAGGACCGCAGCGTAAAAATATGGGATATCGCTTCCGGCGTGCGGTTGTACACCCTGGGCGACGCAACGGATGGCCTTACCAGCGTTGCCTACTCTCCCTCCGGAAAGCAGATAGCTGCGGCCGGCTATGACAAGACTATCTACGTTTGGCAAGTCGGCGACAGCGACGGGCGCCTGCTGCATTCCTTGATTGCGGATGAGGACACGATCCTCGCACTCGCGTGGACACCCGATGGAAAGACGTTGATCACCAGCTCTTCCGATGCTTCCATCCGCTTCCGCGACGCTGCCACGCTGGACCCGATCCGCGTCATCGATCACCAGCCCGATTGGGTTGAGGCCCTCAGCATCAGCCCCGACGGCACTCGGTTGGCAGCCGGCCGCTTTAACGGCACGCTGAGTTTGTTCGATATGAAATCGTTTAAAGAACTGTTGGGACCGTGGGTGGCGTTTGATACACGGGATACGGGGCACGGGTTTCGGGACTCGGGGTTAGGGATTCGGGCCCGAGTCCCGTAAGTCAGGATTGCGAAATTCCGATGGCCTCATCCCTCAGACTTGTAACCCGGTTCAGCGCCACCCCTCCTCATCTGAGGAGGGGAGCCTTTAGGAACTCCCCGCCTGATTCAGGAGGGGTGGCGCCCCAGGCGCCGGGGTGGTTAGCGGCTTTGAGTGGTTTGTCCGCGAGCGAGGTTTCTTATGAAAAGCAAATATCTCCCCGCATTAGTTCTCTTCGCGCTGGGAACGGCCATCCCCACCACTACGCGCGCGGATGAGCGAGTTATCCCACCCGCCATCACCAAGGTGTGGCCTGTGGGCATGCAGCGCGGCACCACGGTCAATGTCAGCCTTGATGGGCGCAATCTCGCCGGCATCAAAGCCATAATCTTCGACTCGCCGGGCATCCGCGCCAAGCCGCTGCAGATTACCGACACGGAAGAAGAGAAGACCGTGATAAGGCCAGGTCTCGTCGATACCAACGCCCCGGTACCACGCGGCAAAAGGCAAACCGCTACCATCAAAGTTACCGCGACCCAGGACGTTGCGCCGGGTCTCCACTGGTTTCGGATTCAGACGACGATGGGAATTTCCAACATGAAGCCCTTTGATGTAGGGGCCTTCCCGGAAGTGGATTCCCACATGAAGGCTGGGGCACGCGCGGAAATGCAATCGGAACCAACGAAACTGCCCGCAACCCTAGTGGGTACGATTGCTGCTCCCGGCGAAGTTGATAGCTACGAATTTGATGGCCGTACGGGCGAAGAGCTTGTCTTCCGAGTAACGGCAGCGCGATTGGGCTCAAGGCTCGAATCGCTACTGGTCTTACGGAATGAATCCGGCCAAGTGCTGGCCGAGGCTGGGCGAAACGAGAACCGCGCCGACGCCGTGCTGACGTATAAACTGCCCCAAACAGGCAAATATACATTGGGCGTCGCCGACCGGGAAAAGGGCGGCAGCGAAGACCATTATTACCGGGTGGACGCGGGCCCTCTGCCCTATATCACTCAGGTATTCCCGCTGGGAGTGCGCGCGGGAGAACCCGCCACCGTTTCCATAACCGGCGTCAACCTGGGCGATCTGCGCGAAGTAAAAGTGGACCCCCCCAAGTCAACCGATGGTGGGACGATGATGCCGCTCAACATAAATGCCCGGTCACTGAATACCGTGAAACTCGCCGTGGGCAATGATCCCGAAATCGTCGAACAGGAGCCCAATAATTCGCCGGCCCAAGCCCAAACGGTTTCCCTGCCCGTCACAATCAATGGACACATTTCCGGCGCCGCCGGGGACAACGGCTCGGCTGATGAAGACTACTTCCGCTTTCACGCCGGGAAAGGTGAAAAGCTGAGCATCGAAGTGGCCGCAGCCAGGCTGGGTTCGCCGCTCGATTCTGTAATTGATGTGCTCGACACGCAGGGCAACACCATTCCGCGCGCCACTCTTCGCTGCCTGAATGAAACGGTCACCACGCTTTCCGACAGGGATTCGAGAACGCCGGGAATCCGGCTGACTTCCACTTCAGGTTTTCATGAAAAGGACTACTTGATGGTGGGCGACGAACTCGACCAGCTTGTCTACATTGCCGACCAACCCGACGAGGACGTCAGGTTGCGCTCCGCGGGTGGCCTGCGCTGGGCGCTGATGGGAACCTCACCGGACGTACATGCGGTAAACACGCCGGTCTATAGAGTGGAGATTTTGCCGCCGGGCGCGGAGTTCCCGCCCAACGGTTTACCGGTATTCCATCTCACCTGGCGCAATGATGACGGGGGGCCAGGTTATGGATCAGACTCCCGGCTGAACTTCATTGCGCCCCAGGACGGCGATTACATTCTTCATCTCAAGGACGTCCGCGGATTGCAGGGGCAGGATTTCGCTTATCGCCTGTCCATTCACGATGCCAGCCCCGATTATCAACTTACGTTTGCTCCGGACAATCCGAACATCCCCAAAGGCGGGACCGCGTTTATCAGTGTTGATGCCAACCGCGTCAAAGGCTATGACGGCCCTATCGAGATAAATGTCGAAGGGCTTCCGGCCGGGGTCACGGCAAGCCCGGCAACCATTCCTGCGGGGCAGGACTCAACAATCATCCTGCTCTCGGCTGACGCCAGCGCAACTGTCGATGCCATGCCCACGGCCTTCAAGGTTGTGGGTCATGCCAAAGTGAACGGCCGGGAACTGACAAGAGTCGCCAACGAGGATGCGCCTCTCAATCTCGCATCGGTTATGCCGCCGCCAGATGCCATCGTGACTGCGGGGCCCAGCCGCGTCACCCTGGAACCCGGGCAGGAAGTAAAGGTCACGCTCCACGTTGAACGCCGGAACGGCTTCCAGGGGCGAGTGCCTTGCAAGGTGCGCAATCTCCCGCCGGGCGTTCGTGTGGTCAATGTCGGCCTGAATGGAGTGCTTGTCACCGAAACTCAGACGTCGCGTACGTTTACTCTGCACGCCGAGGATTGGGCCAAGCCCATTACCCAACCCATCTATGTGGTCGGCGAGGTTGAATCGAATTCAACCACCCTGCACCCTTCCCTACCCCTGATCGTTGAGGTAGTCGGGAATAAAGAGACAGCAAGCGCCATCCCCAACAAAGCAGGCAACGGCCAGCAGGGAGACAAGGACACCCGCTCGCCGAACCGATAGGCCAGCGCGACTGGTTAGGACGTACGAAACACAGATCGCAGAGGCGGCTTCACGCCGCCATGTGGCGGGCTAAACCCTCCGCTGTCGAAATCAGCGGATTCTACGATTGCGCATGCGGTGCGAAATTTCGGAGTGCGGGAGCTTGCTCCCAGCTTTTCAACCGCTGCCTCGTCAGCGGTTGGTCGTTCGCCGCGACGAGTCGCGGCTAGGGAAAGCGGCGACGAGTCGCCGCACTCCAAACGCGCTGCATGTACGTACGGCATCGGAAGGGTTGGTGGCGCCCCGCCGCCGCTACGCGGCTTCAGATGATACCGATGTAATCATGCGCGGCGGATATGATTCTGGAGGGCCACCCAGAGGGTCGCCTCTACGGCGCGATCACAATTGCGCTGATGCGCTTAAAAGTAACTCGAACGCTCTCACCATTGGCGCCCGTCGCTTCTCCTCCCTCCAGCAACGATTTTGCGTCAATCGCATTGCCCAGATCTTCATAAAGGTCTTCGGTGAGTAGATTTGCCGCGCCCAAACGGCCTGCCGCAATCCAGGCTTGCACGGCGGGGTGGAATGCCGCCCCCAAGAGCGCGGCGTGCCCCTCCGGCAACCCACTGCTCTTGGCCAATTCAGTCAATGAGGATTCACTCAAAATGCGCTGCAATTCCGGAGCGATATTCGCGCCCGGCGAATTCCCTTTCAGCAAAGCTTCCGCCAGGTTGGAAATCGTTTCCTCCTGAAGCCGGTCGGAAATTTTTGACTTCAGTAGCTGCTCAATCGGTTCGCCCCCCAGGAAACGCTGCAACGAATTGATGAGGTTGCGAAAGTCATTTCGAGCGGCCTCATTCCTCGCTGGATCGGGATCAAAAGTTATATGGTCCACATCAATCTGAGACAGAACGCTCGAAAGCGCTGCCGGATCGCCCGCGGTGCCGGAGGCGTTTGCCGCAGCCATCTCTTGATCGCATGCGCGGCCCGCTTTCCATAGGTTCTGAAGAATGGGAATAGGCGCTGGCTTGGCCATCTTGCGCCCGAAGGCTTCCCGCGTGAATTCGTGACAATAGTAGAGATTCTGAAATGGAGGCTGGTCCGCAATAGGCGAGGACTCCATAAACAGGAAGTCGTAGCCAAGCTGGGCCTTCGCCCCGTTTGCCACCGCACGCGCCGCTACGACATTACCGATGGGGTAAGGCTGCCAGGCGATCGTGCCCCCCTCACTCTTCTGCACCATTCCCACGGGACGATACACCTCCAGCGTGCCAACGTTGGCCCCTTCCAGAAAAGATTCGGGACGCGCAGGCAGCGACTTTATCTCCTGGTACGCCGCGGCATCCGCTGGAGTGAGCGGTGTGTACTCATAGCCCCATCCAATTTCATTCACCATGTAAATGCTTTTGCCTTTATAAGTCTCAGCCCTGATGAGCCCGGAGTGGTTTTGGGGGCTTTGCGGTGAACCCAGGGAGCGCTGAACGTAACCCAAGGCGCCGCCCGTTCGCAAGACCACATCACCATCCGCAAGCTGATAAGGCCGCTTTTGGGGATCGTCGGGATCAGGGAGTAGCGCGATTTCTTTGGGAATACTCCCTCTTGCCGCTGCTACATCTTTGTAGGTTTTCGTAGTGGCTTTGGCCTCGCGAAAAGTCGCCACCCCGAGGGCGATATCATCAAGAGTGGTCTTGTAAAGGAGGGGACAAAGTCGTTGTCTGATTTCATACTGCACGGGCGTGCTCGATAAATGCTCATGGCCGCCAGATACATCTACTCGAATAATCAAAAACCCTGGTTTGGCTGCGACATCAAACGCCAGACCCAAACCATTTCCCATCACCTCCCAAGGTGTGTCGAACGAAGCACGCTGGTACCACGTCACTTGGGACGGTTCCGGCGGGTGGCTACCGGCTGTAGCGAGCTTCAGTCTGGCTGAGTCCGAAGTGTAAAACGTTCCGCCTGGATTCACCTCTTGCCAAACGCCGTCTGGTGGCAGGTCGTGCTTGGGCGCTCCCAGGGATTCATGAACCTCCTCGAGACTCAGGACCAGCATCTCTCGACGCTCAGCAGCAAACTGAACGCGAACATCCTTCTTGCCTCCAGACGTTGACGGAATGGCGAGGGCAGTGACGCCTTCGAGCGACCGAAGCGCGGCAGCCATGGGAATACACGTCTTGGGTCCGGCACAAATCGCAATAACCTTACCGTCAGCCGTTACTATGGGCCCGCCATATTCGCCAGGATTCAGCGCACGCTTCAGGTGTACAACAACGGCGGCGCTACCGCTTGTATAGTCCATAAGAGAAACATCGGAATGCTGAAGCTTTGCCCGTTCTTGATCGATGCCGAACGGAAATCCCAGCAAGGTAGCGGATGATAGAGTCTCGGCGTGACTCGCGGGGGCAAGCGGTGAAACCATGCTTGCGTGGCCGACAATCTTGAGCAATGCCAGATCATTGGAGCCTTCCGCGTGAACCTGCGGCGTTTCCGGAGGATGGCCACTGCTCTCGGCAGGCTTGACATCATTGGGATCGGGAGCGACCTTCCACAACTCCAGAGTGTGGCTGTCGGTGGTGAGCGCGCTGGTGATGTCAAGTTCACCTTTTGCGGCCACCACCCGTGCCTCCATGGGCCACGCGGCCAGCCGGTAGGTTTGGGGGTCCAGTTCATAGCCCGAGTGATTCATCAAGGCCAAGACACGAGAGTCGAACTTCCAAGGCTGCACCACGCGCTTGGCGGTCAAAAGCATACCGTCGGCGTTAACCACGAAGGCGGTTCCCGACTCGGCAAACCGCTGCACATCGTGTGTTTCCGGGTTGCGCAAAGAGTAGCCGCAGTAGACCAGAAATACCCTTCCCGACGCCGCCGCTGTGAGGGCGCGAGTCGTATCCAACTTCTGCTGGCGTTGCTTGGCCAACACGGCTGCGCCCATGGAGAAAGGGGTCGAAAAAGAATCGAGAAGCTTCAGCACGGCGGACTGGATCATGGGCTCTTCCGAGAACGCATGCATGGGGAGGGATTGATCCAAATTGACCGGCAACACAACCTGTCGAGCCCTCATCACCGCCGATTCCAAAGTATTCAACTGGACCAGAATGAAGAGATGCCCCGTGAGGTGCAAAACATCTTTGCTTACCAGTTGGCGGAGCGGCTCAAGCGACTCGAGTTCCGCAAAAACAAACGACAGGCGAAGCGGCGTCGGCAATTCCACGGCGGCAGTCTTCGACAAATGGAACTCCGTTTCATAGGGTTCCACGTGAACGGGCATGCCATTAGCGCGCAAGTCCTGAAAATAGATCTTGATGACCGAGGCAGGACGATCAACCGGGTTCATGCGCACAAACAGGTTCAGCGCCAGGTGGTCAAGGTTGATGTCCTGGTAGGCCACAGAACGCACCACGGCAAGATCACCCTTCGTTTTTTCGGAGGATTTTTCGGGCAGGTGATAAACCCTTACTCCCTTAATTTCGGAAGGTAGCTCACCCTGCCCATTGCTATTCTGAAGGGGAGTGCGGGGAAATCCCCAAGCGCACGCGAAAAATAAAATGATTGAGGCAAAAGTGATGGACTTTCGAGGAATAGCCATACTCACCCCTGTTGAACGAAAAGCAGGAATTTCGTTTGCGTCACAATCAACTATTTACAGATGGTCCGGCATTGGCTTCTGGCTGCGGAGTATAGCAGCTTGCCGGGCGGCAGGGTATTGTCAACAGAAGCACGGATGGCCTACCGACATTATGTCTGCGGGCTCCGAAACATCGTTTTAAACAGTTTTAATTGCTCACAATGGCGAAGAGTTGGTTGTCAAGCAAAAATCTGGACTAGTCGGCATCTTGAACGTTGAAGAATGTCAGATAGGGATCGCGCTTGGCCGCACGCTGAATCAACAGCGCCAGTTCGCGCGCATGGTAGTCACCCCACATCGAAGATTCCCCGCAGGGTACCTGGCGGCCGGACGGAATGTGGTCCCAACCTCTCGGGCGATGATAGATGGAGTGAAGTATCAATCCCTGGTGGTGGGGATCGGTGGAAATATACGGTGGGTCGAACAACGACTTGGTGATGGTGAGAGCGGCTTGGCGGTAGCGATCACCATGCCCTGCTTGCTCCGGCAAGTGATTTAAATAGGTCCCCAACCTCCACAGACCCTGCGCCGCAATTGACGCCGCGGAGCTATCCACAGGCTCATAGGCATTAAAGGGGTCGCTCGGCCGGTTGAGCCAGTCACCGAGCTTGGCCAGATTCGGCGCGCCGGTGTCCCAATAGGGGATTCCGTCCGTGGGAGTTTGCTTAAGGTAATAATCGCACGTTGCCTGCGCCGCCCGCCGCATCATGCCTTCAATCTTCAGGCGCCCGCCCAACGGCGCCAATTCATCATCCGCAACAGTCTGGAGAAACTCCAACTGCTCCGCGTATCCGCACATGATCCAAGCCAGCGCCCGCGTCCACGTGGTGAAAGGAGAATAACCCTGCTGGGTGGAGGGGCAGCGGAAGGCACCATCAGCAGGATTGAAAATCGATTCGTGGGCCACGCGCCCGCGCACATCGTAGGCATCACGCCCTTCTCCGTAATAAACCGCAAATTCCGCCGTCACCGTTGCGTGCTGCACCAGCCGATCAAGCAGCGAGATGCGCCGGTCATTCTCACCCTTTAGCGCGTGCCCCAGCCGGTGGGAGATGGCAAGCGACCGCAAGGAGCGGATGGTATCCGCGAAAAGTGAATGCGCCCCATTGAATGAGTAAATATAGCCACGCCCGTCATGCGTCAGTGACCAGCGCGCAGCCTGGACGGCGCCGCTCGCCTTCAGCGCCAGAGCATAGAAATGCGTCTCAAATTCGCTCGACTCAATCCTGCCCTCGGTGGCCAGTCGCAGGAGGTTTCCATAGGTGCTGACGTTGTTGAACCCGTGGTCGTGTACGCCAGTGTGGGTAACATGTGCCGCCATCCGTTCCACGGTTTTTTGCCGGCCCCAATCCAGAAACCACTCATCCCCGGTGGCATCGTATTGCAAAATTGCCGACCCGTAATGGAAGCCCTCCGTCCACTCCGTCCAATCGCGTCCGACGTAGGAACCCTGTACGGTCAATACTGGCGAACCTTGAGCAGACTCAAAGGCTGCCGCGATGCCGCGGATTTTACCCGCCGAAAGATCAAAGAGGCGATCGATTCGGGGAAGCAACTTCTCCGGTGTCAATTCTGTGTCGATGTGAATCATGGAAATGTAGGTTGCAGGTTACAGGTTACAGTGTCCTTGCCTGCCCTCTGTGACCTGTCACCTATAGCCTCCGGATATGGAATCCGCCATCGACGTTGATGACCTCGCCCGTCGAATAGGGGAATAGGTCCTGCGCGATGGCCACGACGGCGCGGCCGACGTCTTCCGGCACTCCCCATCGCGGGATGGGCGTCAGGCCGTCAGCAATCAGGCGGTCGTATTTTCCTTTCACCGGGCCGGTCATGTCGGTGGCTACGATACCGGGACGAATTTCGAAAACTCCAATTCCCTCCCCCGCCAGACGCGTCGCAAAGAGCAGCGTCATCATGGAGAGCCCTGCTTTGCTTACACAGTAGTCGCCCCGGTTGATGCTTGCTGTGTATGCCGACATCGACGAAATGGTGATGATCTTGGGCCGCGGGCGCGACGCATGTTCCGCCAGTCCCGAAAGCCAGAAGTTTGCCACTGCCTGCGTCAGGAAATAGGGTCCCCGCAGGTTAATTCGGATCAGGCGGTCAAAACTTTCTTCGGTGGCTTCCAGCAGATCTTTACGTTCGGACGGCGCGACGCCGGCGTTGTTCCCCAGCAAGTCAATCCAGCCGAATCGTTCAGTCACCGACTTCAGGAGTTGATCGCGGCCGCTTGTGGTGGAAATATCCCCGGGGAACGTACCAAAGGCGGCACTGGAACCGGGCGGCGCGGCTGCCTGGCACAAATGTTGGCATTCCTCCGCGGCGTCGCGGTTCGATGCGTAATTGATGGCGACGCTGTGGCCGACGCGGGCAAGGGCAAGGGCAATGCCTCTTCCGATTCCCCGCGACGCGCCAGTGACTAAAGCAATGGGTGATGGCATTATCATTTAACTCATCTCAGATTCGAATTCTTGAAGGGCACAAAACAAACCAGCGGATATTGATGCTCAAATTCCGATCGGCTTTCGCATCCTTAGCTGTGGATTAGAAAGTTGACGCTGCCGGTCATAACGCCAGTTTACCACAGGACCTGAAGTCCTTGGCGCTGCCGGTCGTATAAAGAAATTTGCGATAGGGAGTCAGCTCTGACCTACGGAGATACGTAAAATACCGTGACGGCTTATTCTTCGCAGCGCCGCCGTCCCGGCGGCATTTTCCGGTGCCGGCAGGATGCCGGCGCTACGCTGGATCCGTCACTTTATTTTGCGTACCTCCGTAGTGGGCTTTTCCATCGGCGCTACGCCCGTACGTCAGGTTCCTCTTAGGGATTGATCACGACCTTGTTCCGGCCGGGAGTACCCATCACCTCGATGGCCCTGGCAATTTCGGCCAAGGGGAAGCGGTGGGAGATGACCTTCTCGGGATTCACCACTCCCCGCTCGATCAAACGGATAGCATTCTCCATCGCCAGCGGATTCGTGGAAAAGCTGGAGTCCATCCGCGCCTCCAGAAAATGCATCAGGCCGCCATCTAAAGTGAAAGTTTCATGAGTGGTAATTCCGAAAATGTTCCAGCGCGTGCCGCGGCGCAAAAGGCTGACCATCAGATTGACGGCTTCAATGGGTCCCGCGGCTTCCAGCACCAGGTCGGGCCCACGGGGAAGGATCTCATACAGTGCGGATTTCACATCACCCCGCTTGGGGTTCAGGGTATGGGTCGCTCCCAACTGACGGGCGGTTTCCAGGGCGTGATCGCTGACGTCCACGGCAATCAGCCGTCCCGCACCCGCCGCCTTGGCCACCATTAGGCAGTACATGCCGATTCCGCCGGTGCCGATGATGACCACATCATCGCCAACCCGCATTTCGGAGTATTGGATGATGCCCTTCCATGCGCCGCTCAGGGGTTCCGTCTGGCACGCGGCGTCGAAGCTCACCCCGGGCGGCTTGGCGAACAGCGTATTGGCGCCGGTCACCAGGTACTCCGCGAAACTACCCGGTCGCACGTCTTCCGGACCGTCGCCGCCCGTTGTATACATGTGCTCGCAATAGTGCGACTGGCCCATCCGGCAGTAATGACAATGTCCGCAGTAGCCGCTGGGGCAAACAATAACCTCGTCGCCCTCCTTCAAGCCGCGCACGTGCGCTCCAACCCCGGCTACCACGCCGGCGGGTTCGTGCCCGGGAACAAGCGGGAATCGCACATTGGTGCGGACGCCTTTGATGGCCTTGTAATCCGTGGCACAAATTCCGCAGGACTTTATTCGCACCAGGGCTTCATCAGGCCCCGGCTGCGGAATAGGCCGATCTTCCAGCACCAGCTTTTCAACATCGTATAAGACCGCGGTTAACATGGCTTCCATCCTCTATCTGAAAGTGCAGAATTGCGACCTGGCTGCGCAAGTTGACGGTGTTAACTCGCCTTGCTCTCGGGCGGATTCAGTTTCTTGACCAACTTCGCAACATTGCCGGCAAAGTGCCGGATGGTGTCGATTCCCTCCTGGTCTTTCCA